>Ga0209541_10003418_pt1 | contig 29193 bp, 26 predicted proteins | sample RifCSPlowO2_01_FD_184027 | JGI IMG/M metagenome (GOLD analysis project Ga0209541, IMG submission 184027) | Groundwater microbial communities from Rifle, Colorado - Rifle CSP2_plank lowO2_0.1 (SPAdes) (version 2) | ecosystem: Environmental > Aquatic > Deep subsurface > Groundwater | place... | reverse complement strand
AATGATCTTGCCGTTTGTGAGGCCTATATCAAGAATCAGGAAGCACACCACAACGTGGTGTTCAGTTAGCGCAGGAAGCCCCGCCCTTTAGGGCGGGGAGGAGGTCACCGTATAAGAGCCTCACGAATTGACGGCACAGGAAAATCATAGATTTTCCGTGCAGAAAATCTCCAATTTTCTTGCAACGCCATTTTCACCGGAGCGTTACCCACCAATAATCTTTTTAAAGAGTTCCTTTTTGCTAATGTTGATGAAACCCATGATTACTCATTCATATGGAACAATCTATTGGAGTATCCTTTTCTCTTTGCTCTTTGTATCAGGAGGGTGCTCTCAAGATGATATAAGCTCAGTCGTTGTTCATACGGATGATGGAGAACTCCAGTTTTCGATTGAGATCGCAGATACTGATTCAGAGCGCAGCCAAGGGCTTATGAACAGGTCATCTTTAGCATCAGGCTCAGGAATGTTGTTTGTCTTTGGGAAGGAGGTTACTCCGGCTTTCTGGATGAAGAACACCTTCATTCCTCTGGATATCATCTTTATTGGAGCTGGCACAGTTCTTGATGTCAAAAAGGGGCTTCCATGCAGGGTTGATCCCTGTCCACTCATTACTACGGACGCGCCGGCGCAGTATGTGCTGGAAGTTAACGAAGGGGGGGCAGATTCTATACACCGGGGTGACGCTGTTGAGCTCAGGTGAAGTCTGCCTTGCGACTGGAAACTTCTACAAGAGCAGTAAGGGGACTCCGGCGCTCACCGGCAGAAATACAACACTTGACACCAAACTTGCGCTGCAGCTTCCAGCTGACGGCATTGAGCTTACCTTTGCACAGCCTCAAGATGTAGCCACATTTCAGCTGACAGATGATGAATGGGAGGTGCTGATGCAATTTCGGTGCAACAGCATTCATGCGCCATGGCAATGGGATGATGGAAGGAGGATTTTCTATGGAGCTGAAGACACCCCTTTTATGCAGAAGATTGGGGATATTGCAGCCCGGATTAGGGCAAGGCATATTGTACTGCATATGTTCAAGCCCGCTAACCTTGGCATGATTACTGACTCGCTCGGCATCGTATCACCCCGCACTATCCTCTGCATTGAGAATACTATTAAACAATACCAGCTGCCTTTCTCTCTGTACCGATCAATTTTGGATATGAATCCAGGAATGAAGCTCTGTCTTGATACGACGCATGCCTTGACAATCTCACCTGAGGAACTGCTCGGTCTGCTTAGAGAATTTAAAACGGATATTGCGTATGTTCACTTCAGCGGGAACGATTCTGTAACTGGAGCAAGGCACAAGCCCTTTTCGCTGCTTACTGAGGATGAACAGAGGCTTCTCAATCCCGTAAGACGGCTTTCCGCGCCTTTTGTCATCGAGACCTCATCTGTCCACTGGATGCCGAATGACCCCGTCGTATTCTTTCGCAATGAGATTGGGGCTGTGAGGCGGTGGCGGTCAGGCACGTTTGGCTGATGCAGAAATCAAGCGCTTGGAGGAGTTCGGGGTATTTTCTTAAGGAATTCCTGCATGGCCTGCCGCGTGGAGCAATTATGACTGTTTTTAAGTGTTTTGGTGGCTGTACCTACCTTAAAATAACGAAGTAATAGCAATTCTTATAAATGCCTGCATATCTCTCTGCCTATGAACCCTCATCAGCCTCCGCGCATTGGGTCTTTGCAAGGACGTGATATATCAAGCCATAAGGCGGAGTACCTTGGTCCGGCCTATTGTATCACTGATAGCAGCAGCTTATTTGTTTTTAGTTCTGACAGATTTGGCGAGCCTCTTACAGGCCAATCTCGGTCCAATTTCGAGAAAGCACTCTCCCTCAAACCTCTTGAGTCGCTCTTAAATTACCTTTCAGTTGAGGGGGGTCGACAGAACATCCCTTTGCTTCTTGGGCCCCATTTAGTCCATCAGCACGCTCAGCGTCTTGACGGCTTGTTTATTACAGGACCCAACAACTATGCTCTTATCCCTTTGGAGTATGATCTTGATCAAGGGAAGGCGATTCTCAGGGAAACAGATCAGCCTACACCATTGAATGCCGATTCTGTACGTACCACATTCAACAAAACTTCTGTACATGACTTCTATCAGTGCCTTTTGTGGAATCTTGTGCTGGAACTCGAAGTCCATAGCGTTTCGGGGCGTCTTTCCAAAGAAGATGTTGAACCTTACTTGGAGAGCCTCCATACATCCCTTTCAGAACATCATTTTCCATCAGAAAAACTTTTTATACCTTCTTTTAGCGAGCACTCAAGTGAGGAGGGGACTCTTATAAGGAATGCAAGGCGAAAATACGACCATTTGCGTTTTCAGTATCATCGCTTAGAGCAAAAAGACTTTTCCAAAAAAGACTTGAGTATGGGGGCTCAGGGCGGCATCCCTTACGAATATCATGAGTATGAGCCGGAAATTCCATCTAAGGAAGAACCTTCTCCTGCGCCTATCCTTCGGCAGTCTCCACGGGCTGGACCGAGAATGGCGTACCAGCAGAGGAAGAAATAGTGGTTTTAATTTTGTTGAAATCTGCAGAGCAGCGAATACAGAAGCTGTCCCTACCTGCTCGCATCAGCCTGCCTTTCAAGCTCTAGCTTTCTAGAAATGGCGTTTGAGTTCTGGCTTGCCTGGGAAGCATTGATAATCTCTTCGGTAAGCGCATCAGCGAAGCTTTTCTTGGAATTAAATGACTTGTGATATGCGCCCTGGACCATCCACCGCAACGCAATGTCAACCCTCCGCTGCGGCGCGCACTCAACTGCTTTCGGGTAGCGCGCGCCTCCATACTCAATTGTAACAATCTCTTCCCGTGTTGCAGCATTCTCTATTGCACGAACGACAACCCCTATAGGATTCTGCTTGGTTGTTGATTCAATTTTTGTCAGCACTTGCTTGATCAGCCCATACGCCGTGAGCGCTTTCCCTGTCATGGGATAGCTTGTCTTAAAATGTTTCTTGTTCTTATGGCCAGGAATCATGACCTTGTTCATCAGGCGCTCAATGATGAATGTCTTGCTCTTGTGAAACTTGTTTCCTGCATAGCGCGCGCCTGTGCGGGGAACAATTTTTGGCTCCAATGTGATATAATTCTGAAGGCCTTTGTCCTGAACCTCGATCCCTTCAGTGCCCCATCTGTCAAATGCTTTGATCATCTTCTTGCCTTCTCAATCTTTCCTGCCAGCAGTGCCTTTAAGCTCTGGTCGTTGACTTTGATGACCTGCCACCGGACTCCCGGGATATCCCCCTTTGCGCGGCCCATCTTTCCGCCAATGCACTCTATGATAACCTCATCATGCTCGTCAATGAGCTTTGTGGCTCCGTCGCCGGGGCAAAACGCACTGACCTGCCTTCCATTCTTCGTGAGCTGGACCCGGACACATTTCCTCATTCCTGAGTTGGGCTGCTTTGCTTCGAGCTGGATCTTCTCCAACACCAAGCCCTTTGCCTGCGATGACCCCTCCAATGGGTCTGACCTCTCCTTAAGGCGAAGGATCCTTTTGATATAGGACCGGTGCAGCCACTTCGATTGGGCTCTTCTCCTCTTCAGCTTGTTCGCAGCAAACATGCCGCGGCTCTTGCTTCCCATGTTCTCTATTCTCCCTATATTATTCGTATCTCCTGTATGTCAAAAAACCGCTTCACGACGCTCCTAAGGTCTTTGAGATTTTTTGCGTCTCTTCCGATGAGGATCCTTTTTGTCTCCGGATCACCGGAAGAGATAGTTATCGTGCCTTGGGATTCCTCTATATCCCTTGTATTCAGCGGATACACCAAGTTCCTGATGAACCCCTTGACATCGGGGTTAAATTCCACTATTTTAATCTTTCTTTTCAGGAGCCTCGCAAGTTTTTCGCTGTTGCTATGGTGCCTGCCGATTGCCCTGCCAGCCTCATTCTCTTCAGTGACAAACAAAATCCTGTTTTCCTGATCAACCGCGTCTTTGAGCTTTGCGTGCGTCACCTGCTCAAACACACTCATCGTCTTCATCAGCTGGCTGTCATACTTTATTTTAACCATTCCCTGTCTTTACTCCAAGAATAGAAATTGCAAAGGGCTTCTTGCATATTACTCCGAGTTCCTCATTATCATACTTGAGCCTGACCGCAGCCGCATTGCCTATTCTGGCATAATAGGCGACATCCGCCTTGACCTGCTCCGGACAGTTTGCTGCTAAGAATACTTTCTGGATTCCGCCAATCTTGAGCGACTTGAGGGTTCTCTCTGTCCCTATCACAAGCTTCTTTGATTTCAGCGCCTGCCTGACTTCAGCAAGCTGCTCATCAATCTCCTTCTTTGCCATGATCCTCCTCTTGCTTTAATTTAATCCGGAGCCCGGGCAGCCCTGTTCCAACCGGGATTGGCTGGTTCAGCATGACATTTTCCACCACAGAATTGAGTTTGTCCTCTTCCCCGGACATCGCCGCATTTACTATATGCTTGATCGGGGTTTCAAACGAGGCGCGTGCGAGCACAGACGCCTTTTCACTTACCACTCCATACCTTGTTACACCTTTGATTTTCCCTCCTGCGCACATCGTATCTGCTACGAGCATGATATGCCTAATGTCAACGTTTAACCCTTGAGCTTCAATGACCTTGTAGACCTCGTTGATGATTGCCTGCCGGGCCGCCTCGATGCCGAGCACATCAGCTATCTCAAAAACATTATTCGTTGTAGTCCGTGCTGCATCAACAATATCAAGATCAAAGGTGTCCTTGAGGTTGCTTCCGGACGTTATAATCATGTATTCATCTCCTTTCTTCACTGTGAGTATCTGGGAAATGTCCTTGATCCCTTTGAGGTACACCCCCTTCACCTTCTCCTTTGCAAGATACACCTCATTGAATGCCTTTTCTTTGCTCTTACTCTTTAGGACAAGAGTATCCTTATCTTTGAACTTTGCTGCAAATCCCTTAATCTCCTTTGCGACATTCTTGAGAACGGTAGGCTCGTTGACGCCCAATTCCTGCATTCTTTCCCTGTCTACTGTAATCTCAATGCTTGTTTCCAGCATGTTGATTGAGAACTCCTTTACAATCTCCTTAAACTGAGTTTCCTTGATCAAGGCTCCAGCTTTTCGAATCTCTGCCCCTTTGCTGTATGGCTTTTTCAGATAAATCTCCATCATAGGTGTTGATATCTCCTTCCTCCCATCGAGGACTTCGATTATTCGTGGAAGGCCCACAGTCACATTCATCTCAGCTACGCCCGCAAAGTGGAAGGTATTCAGGGTCATTTGAGTGCTCGGTTCCCCAATTGACTCCGCGGATATAAGGCCTACAGACTCGCCTGGCTCAACACGGGATTGCTTGTACTCCTCCAACACCTTCTGGAGAACTTCCGTGTAGCGGGCCTTTCCCACATTCTTGGGCAGATTCTCGCGTATCTCCTTGATGATTGCCAAGGGAAGCTTTCTCTCAAGCAGTTTTATTTCTTCCATATTAATTCCCGTTTCCTACGACCTCCTGGATGATTTTCTTCACATTTATCTTTCCGTTCTCTGATTTGGACACGTCGATTCCGTCTTCTCCATACCTAAACTGGACGATCTTCTTGTTGGAATCTCTTACCGTATTATCATACTCCACCTTAAGATCCTGCATTGCATTGGCCAGGCGCCGGTAAAGATAACCGCTCTTTGGCGTCCTTAAGGCAGTATCCATAAGGGAGTCTCTGCCAGTGATCGCCCCGAAAAAGAATTCCTGAGGCGTCATGCCTTCCTTGAACCCCCTCCTGATGAATCCACGTGCGTCAGGAGACAGATCGCCCCTCTTGAAGCAGGATAATGTCCTTTCGGAATAGCCTTTCTCGATGCGCTTTCCCCGCATTGCCTGCTGGCCCACACAAGCAGCCATCTGCGCGAGGTTAATGATATTCCCGCGGGCCCCGGATTTTGCCATGATAAGCATATGCGTGCCTGATGCCGCATACTTAGAGACCAATATCCCTGTCTGATTCCTTGCCTTGTTGAGGACTTCAAGAATCCTCAATTCCAAGGTCTCTTCGGCGCTCCTTCCGGGAAATGCCTCCAATTTTCCCTCCCGGAATGACCTGATGAGCTCCTGCGATTCCTGCTCGGCCTGATCGAGCACTTTTTTTATCTCTGCTTTTCCTTCAGGGAGGATATCCACATCAGATAACGGAGATGAAAATCCAAACTTCAGCAACGAGTCAGTGCCAAGCCGGTAGAGTTTCTGCAGGAAGTCCAGGGAGAAATCCTTGCCATATTTCTTGTGCAGCTCTCTCATCATCAGTCCTGATCCTTCGCCTAAATTTGCCTTGTCCATGACCCCCGATATCAATCTGCCTTTGGAAATCAGGACATGCGTATCCTTCGAGCAGCCCTCGCTGCATACTTTGGCATGGCCTGAAAAACTGAAATCCGGAGGAAGAAGAGCGCTGAATATCTCTTTTCCATCTACAACCTGCTTTTTTGGAAGCCTTGAGAAGTCTCTAACCCCCGTTGCATAGAGCAGGTCAATAGCTTCTGTCCGCGGCATCTTTCCATATCTTGTCAGGATATAATTTCCGGAGATCGCATCCTGGACACACCCCACTATGCTCAGTCCGTACCTTGGCGATATGAGCTGTGTCTGCACTTCCATCAGAATTTCAGCCTCTGCCCGGGCTTCCTCTGTCTGGGGGATATGGAGATTCATCTCATCTCCGTCAAAATCAGCGTTGTACGGGTGGCAGACTGCTGGATTGATCCTCAATGTCTTCCCTGGAAGGACCCGCACTCTGTGGCACATCATGCTCATCCTGTGCAAGGATGGCTGGCGATTGAAGATTGCAATATCTCCGTCAATGAGGTGCCTCTCCACGATATATCCTGGGGCAACTTCTTCCAGTGAGGCTTCCTGCGTCTCTTCCGTTATCTTCTTTTTCTTCCCGTCGGGCCTGATGACGTAATTCGCCCCAGGGTATTGCCCCGGACCGCGCTCCATAAACTTTTTGAGGTATGCAAGGTTCCATTCTGTGACCCTTTCAGGAACCGTAAGATTCATAGCCATGACTTTTGGGACTCCGACCTCATTGAGCTGTATCCTCGGGTCAGGGCTGATGACCGTCCTTGCAGAGAAGTTCGTCCTTTTTCCAGCAAGATTGTGGCGGATCCTTCCATCTTTGCTTTTGATCCTCTCGGAGAGGGTCTTGAGCGGCTGGCCGCTTCGGTGCCTTGCAACAGGAAGCTGGGGGATAGAATTATCAAAGAAGGTCGTGATATGGTATTGGAGAAGGTCCCAGAGGTCTTCAATAATGATCTCCGGCGCTCCGGCATTGATGTTCTCAAACAACCGCTGGTTAATCCGCACAATATCCCCTATCTTATGTGTAAGGTCATCCTCGCTCCTCTCGCCGCTCTCGAGCGTGATTGAAGGCCTCATGGTAACCGGAGGGATGGAAAGTATAGTCAGGATCAGCCACTCAGGGCGGACTGCGCTTACATTCAGGCCAAACACCTCTAAGTCATCATCCGGGATCTTCTCCAGCCGCGTCCTTACCTCGATAGGACTCACACGCTGTTCATTCTCGATAAAGGTTGTGGGTTTCTCTATGGTGATTTTAAACTGCTTTGCCTTGCACAATGGGCATTTGTTTGTTGACTTTATACCTGCGATTGCAGCCTTGACCTTTTTTCGCATGGCGATAGGCCCCTCTTTCTCCGCAACCATGCGTATTTCAGCAACAAGGCCATCTTTCTTGTTCTTTTGGAGAAGGGCATGCCCGCATTCCCTGCAGGTGCACTGCAGCAGCATATGGATGATCTCAACAAATTTAACATGAATAACTGGCCGTGCGAGTTCGATATAGCCGAAGTGGCCGATGCACTCCTTGAGTTTGGATCCACAAGTCCTGCATTTCAATCCGGGATCGATCACTCCCAAGCGGATGTCCATGAGCCCCCCATCGACAGGGTACCCCTCCTTATCATAGAGCTCTGGCGTGACGATCTTTGCCACTGCCATCTTCTTGATCATCTTGGGAGACAGGACACCAAATACAAATGATTTCACCTGTTTGAAGATGTACCTCTCAGGAAAATCTTCCGCTTCCTTCTTTTCAGGCTGCGCCTCTTTTGTTTCTGCCTTTGTTTCTTCTGTCATATCACAACCTGCTCCTGGCCTCAATACTTATTCTCCAGCGTCAGTTTAGGGTAGATGCCGAGGGTCTTGAACTCATCAAGCATGAGCTTGAAGGCATAGCTGATCTCAATGTTATTAATCTCAACATTATCGCCGCAAACTACACAATAGGCGGTGTTTTTGAACTCATTGTGGATCGCAAGGATTCCGCAATTCTCGCATACAGGGACCACTGTCCTGTCTGAATCAAATCTCTCTTTCTGGAGCAGGGCGGCACCATGGGCAACGAATGTATCCTTTTCCATCTCTCCAAGGCGCAATCCCCCCTCTTTCGCGCGGCCTTCTGTTGGCTGCCGCGTCAGGAGTTGAATTGGCCCTCTGGCTCTCGAATGAATCTTGTTTGCAACCATGTGCTTCAGTTTTAAATAATACATACTTCCAACAAAAATCTTTGCCTCAATCTTTTCCCCCGTCATCCCATTGTAGAACGTTTCCGTTCCATTTTCCTGGAACCCATAGGACTGTAATTCCCTCCTTATATCTTCCTCACTTTCCGCATCAAAGGTAGTTCCGTTGATAAAGCGCCCGCCTAATGCCCCCGTCTTTCCTGCAATGAGTTCAAGCAAGTGAGCAATGGTCATTCGGGATGGGATTCCGTGCGGGCTGAACATAATGTCCGGAACAACACCTGAACTCGAGAAGGGCATGTCCGCTTCAGGCACGATAAGGCCGACCACGCCCTTCTGCCCGTGCCTGGAAGTAAACTTGTCCCCTATCTCCGGAATCCGCGCATCCCTCACGCGGACCTGTACGAGCTTATTGCCTTCTTCGTTCTCTGTGACAAGGACAAAATCCACAACTCCTTTTTCTCCATGGCTGATCGACACTGAGCTTTCCCTCTTCACATTTGATGTAAGATTATACTCTTCCATGCTGCTCAGGAATCTTGGGGGAGAAACCTTCCCAATAACGACATCCCCTTCAGCAATCACTGCTTCGGGGTAGATGATGCCATCCTTCTCAAGCAGCCGATAATCCTTCTCGCTCTTGTACCCCTTTACATCCTTGTCGGGGATCATAATCTGGTCCATCAGGCCGCCGCTATACCTCAATTCTTCAGAGACGCTGGGCCTAAAATACGTGGATCTCCCAAGCCCCCGATCCACAGATCCTTGATTGAGGATGATTGCGTCTTCCATATTGTAGCCCATGAAACTCATGATTGCGACGATGACATTCTGCCCCGCAGGATGCTTTTCGTACTCGCTGATCTCGTGCATGATAGACCCTACTAACGGTATCTGGGGGGTGTTCAGAACATTGACGTCCATGTCCATCCTCACCGCAAAGTTTGAAGCATACAACCCAACTGCCTGTTTCTGGTTCTTCGATCCAGCATTGAGCCTTGAGGACTGGTTGTGATTTGCAAAAGGAACGAGAGAAGTAGTAAGGCCAAGCATCACGATTGGGCTGATCTCCATATGCGTGTGATCTATGCTCAGCTCGTCTTCATTGAATGCAACGAGGCTCTTTTCTTCTTCCATGGCGTCCAGCATCTCTACCACTCCCTGCTCGATGAGGTCTTTCCACTTCATCTCGCCTTTCTGGATCTGCTTTACATGATTCTCGGTGAGCAGAGGCACCCCATCGTGCACTACAATGAGTGGCCGCCGCACGCGCCCCTTCCCGGATTCGATTACAACCTCATCACTTGCATCTTTATAGGCTGCGTTCACATTTGAATGGATAACTCCCTTCCTCCTATCTCTAATCAGATGGGAGACGAACTCGGATCCGTCGTCAACTGTCCCTACATATTTTCCGTTGAGATAGACTTCGCTCATTGTACTGGCTTCAAACCATAGTTTTTCAAGGATTTCATAATCTCCTCTTCTGGCGTCTGACCTGAGGCCTGGCTGAGAAGCGCAAGGTTCTTCCTTAAACCGATGTTTGTTCCTTCAGGGGTCTCGATTGGGCAGAGTCTCCCAAGATGCGTTGCATGCAGCTCTCGCGCCTTAAAGTTTTCCTGGGTTGCGCTTAATGGAGATACAACCCGCTGAAGATGCGATAATGTTTCAAGGAAGTTGATCCGTTGGATTCTCTGGCTCACTCCCTTCCGGGCGCCCACCCAATTCCCGGTTGCCATGCTGCTGTAAATCCTCTGCGTCAACAGCTTGTCCCTGATAATTATCTTGATGCTCGGGAATTTCCCTCGCTTTACAATCCTTTGGAAATTGTACAGCATATCCCCTATCAGCACTTTGAGATTTGCCCGGAAAAGGTCTGCGAGGAGATCCCCTGAGCTTTTGAGGCGCTTGTTCATATAATGGTCCTTATCATCCACCGGGCTCTCTCCGTTGGCTACACTCAGGAACCTTCGTATTATCTTGCAGAGGTTATATGCCTTGAACATCCGGCTCTCTTTTTCGATGCCGAGATGCGGCAGGAGGTACTTATCCAAAATCTCATACATCCGCTGCACGCGAATGTCCTTGGACTGTGTGATTCCGATCTTCTTCGCGATCCAATCCACCGCCTCTTCCTGATTCTTGATATCAATATATTCGTAGAGATTGATCAGCACTTCATCATATTGCCTCTCGCTGCTGACATGGTGCATAATATCCTCATCTTTGAGCAGACCGAGCGCCTTGATAATAACCACCACAGGAATTCGTTTTACGCGGGTGAAGCTCAGATAGAAAACCCCGTCCTTCAGGCGCTCCATGGTATGAGGGATTTTGAAGGATCCGCGCTCCGAGAACATCTTTGCCGTAAAGTCGGAAACCCCGGTCCTCTCCCTTTCAACCAGGAGGTTGTTCGGAGCCAGATCTTCGATGTTCACAAGCACTTTCTCTGTCCCGTTAATAATAAAATACCCGCCCGGATCTTCAGGATCCTCGCCTGCTTCGATTAACTTCTGCTTGTCCAAGCCATTCAAATGGCATAATTTACTCTTGAGCATGATGGGAACGCTCCCAATCTGGGTGGTGAAAGATTCCCGCTGGACATCGTTGACATGCGCGCTCACCTCGATAAAGCAAGGGGCAGCATAGGTGATCTTCCTGAGGCGCGCTTCAATGGGGAGAATGTTCCGCTTGCTTCCATCAGCCTCTGTTATCTCTGGTTTTACAACCCATATCTTATCAAGCCGTATCTTAAAACTGTCAATATTGTGGGGGATAATTGTGGGCTCAATCTCCTTGTTCTCATCGACAATCTCCTGGAGCTGCTTCTCGATAAAATAATTAAAACTCTCAATATCTGAGTTCACCAGGCTGTACTCCCTGAAGAAACTTTGAAGCAATACTTTAGAATATTTCCTCATTTTACGAACTTATGACTCCCCTGAAAAACACCACTTTTCCGGCAGTCGGGCTTTCCCTGACAATCTTAATGATATTCCCTTCTTTCACCGGAAGATGTCTGATCGCAGGATCGGTCTTGAGGATTTTTGGCAGTTCATTCATGGATATCTGATACTTCTCGAGGAGGTCCGCCTTCTCCTTTTCACTCAATATACTATGTTTCGGAACCAACGAATGATTGGTGATGTCAAACTTCATGTTGATAGGCATGGGCCGGACGAGATTCGAACTCGCGACCACCTGGTTAAAAGCTTCACCATGTGTTCAGGTGCTCTATTGCCCACAAGTCCTTGTTCCAGGCTGAGCTACCGGCCCAATGGAAACGCCCTGGCCGGGATTTTCAGGAACTTTTGAACCCGGGTCGAAGCCTCGACAGGGCTTCATGATAGTTCTCGCAGCGGATGGCTTCACCATCACTGGGCCGAGCTACACTACCAGGGCAACAGCCTGACATAGCTTCCTTTAGATGCTTATTTTCGCTGAAGAAAACAAGTCAATCTAAAGAAGCATTCCGCGCACATGCTTTTTGGTGTTTGTTCTCTATTTAAAAAGGTTTCGTTTGGCAGGTCGCGATTTGCCTATTTTTGGAGAGAAGAGTCCCCACCGCCGGACTTGAACCAGCAACCTCATGGTCACGGCTGATCACGCTTCATCCCAGCCTTATTGGCACCTCTGCGTGATATCTACAGCCATGCGCTCTGCCGTTGAGCTAGGTGGGGCTGGTTTATAGAATAATCACCTGTTTTATAAACATTGTGCAGAATTCATACCTTCAATATTCATCCTCATCCTCGAAGTCTTCGTGTTCATCATCGTCATTTTCTTCTTTTGCCTCTTTCGCATCTTTGGAATCCTTCTGGGGCGTTTCAGGTTCTTCTGAGCCTTCTTCTTCTCTTTTCTCTTCTGATTTTGCGCTTTTCTTTGGTTTCTCTGCCATGTTTCCTCCTTTTTGGAGCAGTTGAATCTTTGACCTCCCTTTAAAAACATTGTGCTTTTTTTTGCGCCTCACTATTTTGTTTTAGAAAATAAATTAAAGCCGAGCAGAAAACTCTGTCTGTGGGGCTGTGGTCTAGCTTGGTATGATCCTACCTTGGGGTGGTAGAGGTCCCCGGTTCGAATGAGAGCCCTCTGTTGCTCTGTCGAAAGTCCGGGCAGCCCCATGCATTGTATTTTTTGAGGTTTCGGTTGATGCAATCGTCCAAACCCACATTAAGGCTCATTGAAAAGTGATGCAACCGAGCAAAGCGAGGTGCACCAAAAATCTTTGATTTTTTAGTGCAACGCCATCCGTGAGCCATTTAAATAGAGAGCAGAGCAACGACAAGGGGGATGCCCCAGTCGGGGAATGTCGTTTATGAGGAGGGGGTTATATGGCGAGCCTGGCGTTGCCGAACGAAGTGAGGAACTTTTCAATGGCGCCCCACCTTTCTATTATCACGAAACTACTTCCGGTCACGAAACTACTTCCGCTTTAGTTCATTCCATACTTCTCTTGGAGTCTTGAAGTTCAGGCTCATATGAGGCCGTGCCTCATTATGATGCCTGATATAGTCAGCAAGATTAGCGAATGATCCTGTTGCGTATTCTGTCTTGTAGCTGAGGAAGAAGCGTTCTACTTTGCCGTTGGTTTGTGGCCTGTTGACTCTGGCTATGTAATGCTTAATCCCTAACACGTCCAGTGCTATTCTGAATTGCGTGTTTTTCTGATTGGCCCCTGGATGGTTGGCGTAGTACTGGCTTCCATGGTCAGTCATCACGCATTTAGGCTTGCCGTACAAAGCAATTCCGGCCTTTAGTAACGCAATGCTGTTCTCAGCATTGCCATTCCGAAACAAGCCAAAGCTTGTTACCAACCTAGTCTTATCATCGAGATAAACAGCCAGCTGCTGCTGGCTGAATGGGTCGTAGCTCCAATCCGTATGCCATAAATCATTTGGATTAGGAAGCTCGTACCTAACCCATTTTCTAGCTTTCTGCTTCTTCACATTTGGTTGTACCAGCCCATTACGCAGCAGAAGCTTCTCAATCTGCCTATGACTGATGCCAAAGCCCTTGCCCTTAAGCAGGTATTCGATGCGGCAAGGGCCGTATCCGAAACGCTTGCGCAAATCAAAAATCAGAAATTCAGCATTAGCGTTAAGCACAGTTTCAGGACGGCCCGTTTTATGGTCTTTCAGACCATCCCATCCCTTTTCCTTATAAACCTCCATAATGTCTCTAACTGCCCTATCCGTCACTCCTTGACTAAGTGCAACACGTTCAGCATTAACCCCCCTCAACCGCTGCTTAACAATCCAAACTCTTTTCTCATAAGTCAACTTGTACATGTAGCCTCACCACAGGTGAGGCTATCAGCCGGAAGTAAAAACGTGACTACCGGAAGTAAAAACGTGATAGCACAATGGCGCCCCACCTTAGAAACATTTAAATACATGCAAAACTGTTTTAGGGTCTGTTGACCCCCATGAAGCTAGCTCTTGTACTATCAATCCTATTTGTCTTATTTAGCAGTTCAGCCCTTGGTTTTGGTTTTGATGTTACTCTTGAACCTATCAGAGATCAAATAACCAGAGGCGAGTCAGCCGATTTCACAGTCACTTTTGTGAATAAGCTCCCAAAAACCAATGTATTGCGCCTTGCCTCAGAGGATTTCACCCGCTGGACTCTGCAAACCGACCCACAAAGCGCGAGGCTAAGCGGTGTTATGATACCTTCTGGAGGGACAGCTTCAGCAGTCCTGCAGCTCTTCCCCTCCAAGCAAATCACGCCAGGGAGATACACAATCCAGGTTGAATTCAGGTCTGAAACCAACGGAGATGTGCTGCGCAAAGGCCTGGATGTCAATTACGTCTCCCTTGAGTCAATCTTGAGGAAATATGTTCCCGAGCTTCAGGTGAGCATTAACCTGCCTCACGAAGGCATGCTTGACCCAAGAGGAGACAGAAACGGCGTTACTTCGATTGATGTTGGTGTGAAGAACAAGAATCCCCTCTACTTGGAGAATGTTATCGTGAGGCTCAAATCACAGCTCTTTGATATGGAAACTTCTATTGGAGACCTGCAGCCTCTTGAGCGGAAATTCGCCACATTTGATGTCAAGCTTGATCCCCACGAAACACCAAAGACAGATACCTTGCTTGCAGCTGCAGTCATCGGGAACATCACCTTTGTCGATATCGAGACCTTTGAGATTGCCGGTTATGAGCTTCCATTTGTGGAATCCTCCTCTTCCCAGGAAGCATTTATGAAGACCGCGACTTCTGTGGAAGTCTCAAATCCCAGCAATGTCGCAAAAGAGCAGGATGTACTCCTGGAAACAAGATTTCTGCAATCTCTCTTCACATCCACCTCCCCCCATGCAACAATAACAACACAAGACGGCAAGCGCCTTCTCACGTGGCATGTCACTCTTCCTGCAAGCGGATCGATTATCCTTCGTGCCACTACAAATTACCGGCCATTCTTTTATATCCTCATCATCGCCCTGGCGGCGTTAGGAATTTACCTACGCCTGCGAAGTCCGCTTGTAATATTCAAGTCTGTGAGGGAGGTGGCGAAGCACGAAGGCGGTATTTCGATGTTCAAAGTAATCCTGCATATTAAGAATCGGAGCAAACACAGCCTCCATGGCATTGAGGTTACTGACTCTGTCCCGAGCATTGCTGATATCAGGCCTGGCGAGATGTCAGGCACATTGCCTCCCACAAAGATCCTGACCAATACAAGGAAAGGCTCTATTGCCAAATGGGAACTCCATGCACTGGAAGGCCATGAGGAGCGGGTATTATCCTATCTTGTCAAGTCAAAACTTTCTATTCTTGGCACACTGGAGATCCCCCTTGCCAAGGCAAGGTTTGTCACAAAGAAAGGGAGACATATCATCAGCAGAAGCAATGTTGTGAAATTAAATGCCTGATCTCAGCTTGCCTTCTCAGCTTTATTGACTGCAGCAACGGATGCCAGGGCAACTTCAATCTGGTCATCCCTGGGATTTCTTGTTGTAATCTTCTGCAGCCAGAGCCCCGGTAGAATGAAAGGCCTCATCAGCGGGTTTTTTTCATGTTTTGCCGCAAAGCGCAGAATCTCGTAGGAGATGCCTGCGATTACCGGAATAAGGATTATCCTCCCAACAAATTGAGCGAGGATTGATGAGCGGGTCACCACAGAGAAGACCAGTATAGACAGCAGGAGAACTATAAAAAGAAAACTTGTCCCGCATCTTGGATGGATGGGCGAAAACCTTCTGACGTTAGCGCCCGTAAGCTTCATATTAGCCTCATGGCAGTGAACTGCCATGTGCTCTGCACCGTGGTATTGGAAGACCCTCTTCACATCTTTGAATACCGAGATGATGAGGAGATAGAGAAGGAACACTATAATCCTGAATATCCCATCTATGACGTTAAATGCTATCCCTGGCTTTGAAGTGATGATCTTAGTGAGGACAAGGGGAAGGAAAATGAACATTGTGATTGCTGCAACGACTGCGAAGGCGACGGTAAAGAAAATCTCTTTTTTTGATGCCTTCCCTTCTTCCTCTTCTGCCTGGTTGGAACTCCAAATCATAGACTCCATCCCAATAACCATCATATCATAGAGGTTGATGATTCCCCGGATGAATGGGACTTTTGCTGAAGGCCGGGGCCGCAGCTTTTTTACCATTGTCAGGATTTTCCCCTTCTTCCGCACAGAGACCGCATAATGGGCAGGGCCTTTGATCATCACGCCTTCAATCACTGCCTGACCGCCCAGAAGAAGCTTTTCCTGCGCCACCTGGCCAAAAAGTTCCATGGTCCTTAATAACTTTGTGATTGATAGAAAGTTTTATAAATAGTTACTCTATAGTAGTAATGTATCGGTGGCAAAATGTATACTACGGAAGAACTTGGAGAGGCACAGGATACCTTTACTGGAAAAAGAAGGTTATCTACCCATGAAGTTGAAATTGTAAGACACGAATTTGGAGATAAACAAATACCAAATTACATCTACCCATTCGTTGGACTATTTGCCACTAATCCTGATTTATATAAAAAAATATTCGTGGATGAGAGAGCACAGAACTATTCTTTATTTGGATTCTTCCCTGAAACTTTTGAACTGGTTTACGGCAGTGAAGTTTCACCAGCACTATCTTTTGATGGTGGAAATAGGGGTATCGTCGGAATTATTAAACACCCTACAAAGAAAGTTGTTATTAAACCTACACAGAACAGCAGAGAACATGAAGTTGCACAGATAGCTGATGAATTGGGAGTTGGTCCAAAACAATATGCAAGTTTAGACGGATTTTTGTCTGAAGAATTTATTGAAGGTGATTTATTTTCAAAATTAAGAGGGGATAGAACCTCTGCTGATACTATGTATACTGCGGGAACGAGAATGGGGGAGATTCTGACAAAGCTGCATTCTAGAGAAATTTATTACAATGATACCATCATTACTGATGATTTAGGAAAGTCTCATGTTATATTCCCAGAAGCCTCAGTTGCAGTTTTATTTGATTACGGTGTTGCATTAAGGCTTGATCAACATCCAAACTTCACTGATGAAGAAGTGTATAACTTCGCTAGAACATTTCCAATGGTTAGTATGTTCTTAGGACTGCAACCATCACAAGAGCAAATACAGAAACTTGTGAAGCAATATCGTCCGCAATTACAGACAGCTACAAAAGACCAAATTACGGCTAGAGACATCAATTTTATAAATGAGGGTTTAACATTTGCGGCATATAGGCTAGGGAATCATGTTGTGGAACCATTCTTGAAAGGATTCAAAGAGACCTATCGCGCATAAGGCGCCAGAACAACTAGAATTTCTCAAACGCTTCGTAGCCCAATTACAGATAACATTGGAATTCCTGTTAAATACTTTTCCCATACGCAGTGTGGGAAACCTGCGTCCGCAGAGTAAATCTGGAGTCCGTCTATCCAATGAGTGATAGCGATACAACAAGACAAAGTATCAGGGGGCAATTTTTACTATGTTTTTACAATAGTCCAAAATCTAATTACAGACTCTTTAGATGCATTACCTGATGCAATCCCCTTATTAGTTGTAATATTGATCTTCTGGATATTGTTTAGAGAGAAGAAGGAATAATAAGAAATTGCCCCTATTCTATTCTTTAGGACTCCAGATTTATTGAAACTAACATCGGAATTTAACGAAGTTTTTTCTCCTCCAAAATCCGAGCCTCGAAATTCTCGGCATCCCTGAGAATTTCAGAGTTGCGAGGATTTTGAGAGATGAGAAAAAATTTGGGAGAGCAGGGGAAAACGCTTGGCGTTTTAGCGTCAGCGACCGAATTTCTCGTTAAATTCCTGTTAAATACTTTTCCCATACGCAGTGTGGGAAAATTTCGACCGAAAAGTAAAATTTCCATTTCTAATAGATTCTGCCGAAGGCAGACTAAAGTTTAGGGGGAGTTCCGTTCTATCTAGCTCGAAGAGCCTTAGAGAACATAAATCTGGGGGACAATTTTAACACATCAAAGGCGAAGCCTCTTTCAGTAAAAGAATTAAGGGGAGTTCCGTATTATAGAGTTGTTATCATTCTAGCTTGTAAAATAAACGGATTATTATCTTTTATGGCATATTCAATATCCATAGGCATATTGTAATGTTCCTCAATTTGTTTGCCTATTTTTGCCATTTTCAAAATAAGTTCTGTATCTAGATTAAATAACTCTTTATTTGTATGAATCTTCATATTTTTTTTATCTATCAGATAGCTATTAGGTGTAGTTTTACCAGAAACTAATGATTCGCCCAATCCTTGAACAGCCTCAATAAGCATATGTTTCTTATTAACAGGATCAATGGTGAACATAACTCCTGCAAAATCTGCTTCTATCATCTCTTGGACAACTACTGATATTGAAACGTGTTCATGTTCAAAATTGTTTTTTACTCTATAGTATATTGCTCGTGATGTAAATAAAGAAGCCCAACATTTTTGAACAGAATTGATAAGGCTTTTTTCATCTTTGACATTCAAATAAGTATCTTGTTGCCCAGCAAAGGAAGCTGATGGCAAGTCTTCTGCTGTAGCGCTGCTCCTTACAGCAACATTTTTTGAATTTAATTGTAGATAGTTAGTGATTATATCTTTTTTTAATTGTTCTGGGAAATTTTGTTTGATTATCAATTCTCTAATCTTCATAGAAGTATTGTTTAGATGATTGGAATCCTCAACATCTAGATTTTTCAATAACGCAATAATCTGTAGTTTAATATTGGCAGTCTTTAGGAAGGAATCATAAGCATTAACTGAAATACAAAATCCATTAGGCACAGGAAACAAATTGAACATTTCTCCCAAATTTGCGCCTTTTCCTCCTACTGTAGCAATATCATTTTTTGAAATGTCCTTAAACCAGAAAATATTTCCTTCCCTAATTGTTGAAATGGCTTCCGCTGTAACTTTTTTTCTGACTTTGACTATGCGTTTTTCTAGCTTTATTAACTCGTTAAACTCTTCCTCACTAATTCTAGTAACTATTCCTTTATTTGCATCTAATTTTATTAAGTCGCCGTCATCAAGAATCAATGTTGCGATGCTACAGCCTACAATACAAGGCAAACCAACTTCTCTGGAAATTATAGCAGCATGACAGGCTGCCCCGCCCTCATCTGTAATTATTCCTTTAACTTTTTTAACTAATATCATCATTGTAGGGTTAGTCATTCCAGTAACAAGAATATCATCCTTACCTAATGTTTCTGCTATTGCAAATAACTTGTTTGGGTCATCTGCTTTGACAATTCTTGCCTTTCCTACAACCATGCCTTTATTGGCAATGGTTCCAGTAAAGGATTTAGTATTCTTATCAGGAAGATGCGGATCAAGTATCTCTTTTTTCATCAATAATGCACTTTCTCCGCTATAAGACTTAATTTTGCTATCTGAAAAATACAGTAAAAAATAGGCTTTTCTGTTTTGTAGTTCATCTGATGATATTATTTTATTATTAATCAGCTCAATAATTTCTTTATATGTATAAAACATGTAGACATCCCTAACAGAACAGTTTGCTTTTTGTGCCATCTTCTTGTAAAATGGAAGCATATGAAAAACTTCTCCATTCCAACAAGATTTTATGAGGAGCCTGGTCAAAGCGGCGTTTTGTATAAACCATGCCAACTCCTTAATTTCTTGATTATTTAAATTAGCAAAAATCTCGGTTTGTTGTTTTTTAATATTGCTCCTTCTTTTATTCGCTTCTTCAATTTCTTTATCTATTTTTTGCTTTGTAGTATGCTCAACTCTATTTTTTGCCCATTTAAGAGCATCATCCTCAGAAGTGATATTTGCTAATAATATTGAATATTTTTTTGCGTGCTCAAGAATAGATTTTTCATCAGGATTATCTAATAATTTTCTCCATTCGATTAATTCTTTCAGCAATATATCATTTTCATGAGGTGTAGTTAATATTTGATAATATTCTTCGCTTTTAGTAGGAGCAGAACTATCTAGTATTTGTTTAAGTTTAGTTTCTACAGCAAGGGTTACATGAGCGGTGGTGGTTACAAAATGTGCATAAATTCTCCTTAGATTGAAGATGTATGTTTGGTACAAGGTTACTAATTGTTCTCCTTCTTTATCCAGATTTAGTAAGAGGGAATTAGCAGCTTTCCAGTAGTCTGTTACCTCTTTCTTTTGCCTTTCCAATGTTAATTTCGCAGTTTCGTGATTGAGAAGTTTTTCCCCAGCTGTATTCATTTGTTTTATATCTTCATCAGTCCAAAACCATTGACCATATCCATCTTTGTTCCAGAAAATTATATTTTTTTGAACACAACCGATAATATCTTTATCAAAGATGTGCCTTTCCATCTGCAAAATATGCTTATTAATTGGCTGTTCTCCAGTTGCATAAAGAATGTATATCATCAGAATAAACAAAAAGCTACATCTTTTTAAACATTTCGGCAATAGCTTTTTTTCTAGTATCCATAAAATATTGTACTTGTTTAACTGCACCTGGAAGTCCGCTTTTTAGATTATCTTCCAGATCAGTCTCGCCAACGAGTTGTCCATAAGTCATTAGAGGAATACTAGTTGAATTCAATACTTTTTTTAATTTTCCTAATGTTTTTTCATCCATTCCTAATACCATTCCCAAATTAGGTTTTTCTTCGAATGGGGTATAAATGCCAGGATGATACTCTTTAGGTATTCCAGCTTGTTCAAGAGCAATATTACGATATGCTGCTATCATTCCATGAACAATAGGTCTAACTTCAGAATAGAACAATCCCATCTTAGCTGAATCTTGGTCGCTTAACTCTGAGGAAGTATGATATGCTCCCAATAATGCTTCAATTTCTTTCTTTTTATCTACTCTTACTAATCCATAATGTAATCCTGCCTCTAATACGTTAACCATTGTATCCAATGCTACGTTGTTATCAAGAATGTTCCTAACATTTATACCAGCACTTTCTATTGCAATTTTGTCTGAATCTTGCTCATGTAAGGCATATTTCATAACAGCTTCATAAGTAGGACTACGCTGAACGTTTGCAGAACATACTCCTAATGCAATTTGTGGGTTCATAAGAGCACTTATGCAGTTTGAGTATATAAATGTTTCTTTTTTTATTACTAATAAGTAGTATCAATGCCGAACTCCCCCATCAGTTTAAAATTGTCCCCCTTCCAAATTATATATTTCTGCGTAGCAGACTATATGTGCGAAGCACGGAACTCCCCCGTTTTTTTCGTCTAAGAAATGGAAATTTTATTGTATTTAACTCCCATTCAACGAAGCAAAATCTCTTTTAATAACCGATTGAAACACAACATGTGCAGTATGTCATTCTAAGCACAGACGGCTTTCATTGGTTGCAGTGGAGTAACTCTTTTCTGTAAACAATGCTGTGATGATCAAGAAGAGCAACCCGATTCTTTCATGCGCCTTACCGCTTCAGTAACACAGCCCTTACAGGAGCTCCGTTTCCATCCTTAATCTTCATCGGGAAGCCAATAAACGTATAGACTCCTGGCCTGGCTTTTGAGAGGTCCAGCCCTTCAAATACAACGATTCCTTTAGGGATCAGGATGTCGTGGGCAGCAGGCTTTGGAGAATGAAACTGCTGCACTGAAAGGTAATCGATGCCAACAGCCTTGACCTTCTTCCTTGCCAGAAATTCTGCTCCGGAATTTGCAAGAAAAATAAAATCCTTCCTGAATCTATCCAGCTCCAGGCTAGAATTTCTGGTTTTTAGCAGGATAATCTCCCCTTTCTTTATTCCATGATCTTTAATGTGCTTCTCCTCAATTCCTTTGCCAAATGGAACTGACGTGGTGTCAATAACCGTGCATCTTCCATAACATCTGGAGAGCGGAATCCTGTCAACGCCCGGCTTGTTGTTGTTGATATGAAGAGGGCTGTCAACATGGGTTCCGGTATGCGTTCCCATACTGATAAGAGAGGTGTTTGAAGAGTTTCTTGGGATCGTGGCTACAGCAGCCATAGAAACCTCGGGATTTCCAGGGTATACTGCCATCCCTGCAGCTATTGCCCTGGTAATGTCAATCAATCTCTTTTCATTTTTCAACAGAATGGCCTCCGAACTCCCTCCGCAGAGCTGCGATCGTTCGCTTGCCCAACGGAAAGCGATTGCTCCTATCCTTCCTGATCTGCGCTGCAACCTCAAATGCAGGCGCATATCCCTTTACAGACTTTATCGTCTGCTCAAGCTCTTTAATTGTAACGCTCTTTATCATTGTTCCAATTTCGTTGAAATCTTTCCTGCTGAGCGCATTGTATGCAAGGTCGAGGAGCCAGCTCCTGATGACGCTGGCAGGCTGCCATACCTGGACAGCCTTTTTAATGTCAATGGCGCGGTTCTCCTTTCCCCACGTATCCAACAGCTCAACACCTTCTGCCAAGCCCTGCAAATACACATATTCGATACAATTATGGACACTTTTCACAAAATGGCCTGCGCCAACCTCTCCAAAATATCCGTACCCCTTCTTCGGAGCAAGCGCTTTCAGAGCAGGCTCGATCTTCCTGAACACCTGTTTTGGGCCCCCCACCATCAGCGTAAACCCGTTTTTGTTCCCCCATATCCCACCTGAAACTCCACAGTCGAAGTAATGAATACTTCTCCTGGCTAACTGCTTTGCATGCCTCTGTGCATATTTGTAGAAATCATTTGCTCCGTTGATGATGACATCTCCTTCGCTCAGGCGTTTTCCCAGTTTAGATACCATCTCATCTGTAGGCTGCCCGCCTGGAAGCATGAGCCACACAATTCTCGGTCTGGGCAACTTCTTAACCAACTCTTCGATAGAATACGCAGGGATTGCGCCCTTCTTAGCAATCCTCTTAACTTTCTCAGAGCTTCTGTTGTAGGCAACAACCTTGATGCCAGAGCGCAGAAGCCGGTCTGCCATAGGGAAGCCCATCTTCCCTAATCCAATCAGCCCAATTTTCATCGTCAAACCCTTTTATCACACTTAATCATTGCGGATACTGCTTACTGCAGGTTATTGTAGATATTTGCGCGCTTAGGCATGATCCATCCTCCGGGTATCATCCTTTCAGCTTCCTCTGGTCCGAAGGTTCCAGCTTCATAGATTTGCATTCTTTTCCGCTTCCTGCCAGCTGTCTTCAGGATATTGTCTGTAATCCTCCAAGCAGCTTCAATTTCTTCCCCTCTTGTGAACAGTGTATGATCCCCATGCATGCAGCTGTAGAGCAAGGCTTCGTATGCTTCAGGGGTATTCACGCCAAACTCGCAGCTGTGGCAGAAATCCATCGATACTGGATGTAAAAAGATCCGATGCCCAGGAACCTTCGCGCTGAAATTAATAACAATTCCCTCCTCAGGCTGAATCCTGATGCTGATGATATTTGGTGGCCTTCCCTTACCTTCCTTTCTGAATAAAGGGCCGGCCACATCTTTCATCACAAGATTAATCTCTGACACAGAGGTTTTAAGCCGCTTGCCTGCCCTGATATAGAATGGAACTCTTTTCCAACGGGGGGTATTCACCGTGAGGCGAACAGCAGCATAGGTTTCAACTTTTGAATCAGGGGCAACGCCGTGCTCTCTCCTGTAACCCGGCACTTCCTTTCCATCAATCACGCCTGCCTTATACTGCCCTATCACTACATCACCTTCAAATGATACTGCTTTCAGCACCTTCAACTGCTCTGCATGAACGTTGTCTGAGCTCAGGGAGGTTGGGGGCTCCATAGCAGCATAGGTCAGCATTTGCAGTGCATGATTCTGGATCACATCGCGAATTGCCCCTGCCTTTTCGTAATATCCTGCCCTGCTTCCTATTCCCGTTTTCTCAGCCAGCGTAATCTGGACGCTTTCCACGAATTTAGAACTCCATATCTGCTCAAAAATTGAGTTGGCAAACCTGAATACCAGAATGTTCTGAACCAGCTCCTTTGCAAGATAGTGGTCAATGCGGTATACCTGATCTTCTGTGAAAACACTGTTCAACGTCTTATTCAGTGCCTTGGCTCCCCTGAGGTCAAAGCCAAACGGCTTCTCAACAATGATTCTCTTCCAGCCTCTTCCTGAAAGCAGGCTTCCGTTCTTCAATCCCAGAGATAATGGACCAAACACGTCAGCAGGAGTTGCAAAATAAAATATCCTATTGCCAGCCAATTTAAAATGAATGTCAAGCTCTGATGCTGCTTTATGCAGCCTCGTATAGCTGTCCTTATCGTTTGGGTCAACAACGACATACTTCAGCGTTGCAAGGAAAGACCCATCATGATCCCCCTGCTTGCTGACAAAAGAGCGATAACTCTGATCATCAAAAGGCCGCCTTCCTGCGCAGAGAATTGGAGCATCAGCTCTCAGATGGCCATCTCTTTTGAGCCTCTTCAGGGCCGGAATCAGCTTCTTCAGCATCAAATCTCCTGTAGCCCCAAAGATCACAAACAAGCATGATACGGGTTTCTCCGATTGCATCAACTTGAGGAGTTTTGCTGTCTCTTTTTGTGGTACCATTGCCATTGAATCACTCATGAAGCTCTGCCGGATGCAGTGTAACGGATCTCCGGATTACGATTATCTGTAAATGACCTCCTTATATTCCGGCACAATATCTGCAGTGAATCCGAGGATGCCTTCAACTGTCTTCTCATGATGCAGGAGCTGGGCAATGACTGACCAAGGCACTGTTGCGATGTCAGCTCCGACCATGGCAGCTTCCCTCACTTGCCGTGTGTTTCTCAATGAGGCTGCTAGGACCTGGCTCTTGATGTTGTGCATCCTGAAGATTCCAACGATCTTTCTTACGAGATCAATACCTGATACAATGCCATTATCCTCCACTTTCTTCTTTTCCCACCCTCCCATAGGATAATAATCAGCCTTATCAAATCGGGCCTTCGCTTTTTTCCTCAGATAATCATCAATTCTCCCTGCAAACGGGCTCACTACTTTTGCTCCTGCCTTTGTAGCCAGCAATGCCTGCTCAGGCGTAAAAATGAGCGTGCAATTCACAGGAATGCCAAGCTGGGAAAGCTCACGAATTGCCCTCACACCGTCAAACCTCACATCTCTGCTTACTGATGGATTGATTGGAATCTTGATCATCACATTCCTGGCAATTGCATTGAATTTTTTGTACAGGCTTTTTCCTTCAGAAACCATTTCTTCATAGCTTCGGCCAATCACTTCAAGGCTGACGGGCGTGCCTTTTGCTGTCTTGAGAATCTCCCTGATATAATCTGCCATGCTCATCGACTTGAACGAGCTTGCTGCTTTTCGTATAAGGGAAGGATTTGTGGTAACGCCGTCGAGAATTCCGGCTGCATAACCCTGTTTTATCTCCTCAATTTCTGCGCTGTCAATAAATATCTTCACTGAATCCACCTCCTTGCAGCTTTCATGGCGCTGAATTTAAATAGGTTGTGTTCTGGCAGTGTTCACATCCTATGCCTTTTCATCAGCAAGGAATTTGACACAACGCTTACAGAGCTTAATGCCATCGCAGCTCCGGCAATAATCGGGCTGAGCAGCCAGCCTGTAAATGGATAGAGAACTCCTGCAGCAAGCGGGATCCCGAGACTGTTATAGAAAAATGCCCAGAACAGATTCTCCTTAATCTTCCTCATTGTATACCTGCTAAGATCCATGGCTCTTACAACATCCCTCAAATCCCCCCTGATGAGGACAACGTCCGCTGATTCGATTGCGACATCTGTTCCAGAGCCGACAGCAATCCCGATATCTGCCTGTGCCAATGCAGGAGCATCATTGATGCCATCTCCGACCATTGCCACTTTCTTCCCCTGCTGCTGCAGTTTTCTAATCTCTCTTGCCTTATCCTGAGGCAACACCTCTGCGAGCACATGCTCAATCCCTACCTTGGCTGTAATTGCCTTTGCAGTCCGCTTGTTGTCCCCTGTAATCATGTACACCTCGATCCCCTGACTATGGAGCATCTTGACAGCCTCCTGCGAATGTTCTTTGAGTGTGTCTGCAACCGCAATAACCCCTGCTACTTTTTTATTTACTGCAAGGATCATGGCAGTTTTCCCCTCCTCTTCTAATCTCTGCAAGGATGCCTCGACCCCCTCGATAGATACATTTCTTCCTGCCATCAAAGCCCGGTTTCCAAGCAGAATCGTCTTCCCTTTATGCCTTGCTTCCAAGCCGTGCCCGGCAATTGCGCTGAATCTCTGCGGATCACTGAGCGGAATCTTCATCTCTGTTGCTTTTTGCAAAATCGCTTCCCCCAAGGGATGCTCGCTTCTCTTCTCTGCAACTCCTGCGTACATCAACAGGTCTTTCTCGCTAAACCCTTTGCCTGGAAGGATGTCAGTCACTTCTGGCTTCCCTTTTGTCAAGGTTCCTGTCTTGTCAAAAACAACGATGTGGGTCTTTTGCGCCCTCTGCAATGCCTCCGCGCTCTTAATCAGGATTCCATTCTCCGCACCTTTTCCTGTGCCCACCATAATTGCGGTTGGCGTTGCAAGGCCTAACGCACAGGGGCATGCGATGATCAGCACTGCAACAAAGGTTGTCAGGGCAAAGGGAAATCCCATTCCGAGGCTGTACCATACTGCAAATGAGGAGACTGCTATGACCAGAACTGCCGGGACAAAATATGAGGATACCTTGTCTGCCAGTTTTTGGATAGGCGCTTTGCTTCCCTGTGCATCTTCAACAAGCTTTATAATCTGGGCAAGTGCAGTCTCTGCACCAACCTTGGTTGCCCGAAATATAAATGATCCCGTCTTGTTCAGTGTTGCGCCGATAACCTTTTCTCCTTTTTTCTTCTCTACAGGAATGCTTTCTCCCGTAATCATGCTCTCATCCACAGAAGAATCACCCCCAGTCACGATTCCATCAACAGGGATTTTCTGCCCAGGCTTGACAATCACAAGGTCTCCTGCCTGGACCTCTTCGATGGGAACCTCGATTTCCTTATTTCCTTTTCTCACGAGCGCAGTCTTTGCCTGGAGGCCCATGAGCTTTTTGATGGCTTCTGAGGTTTTCCCTTTTGCAACAGCCTCAAGGTACTTTCCGAGGAGGATAAATGCAATCAGCAGACCCGCAACCTCAAAGTAGAGATCATCGGCGGAATATCCGGGCTTTCCGATCCAGACAAGGATTGAGATGATAAGCGAATATATATATGCCGTTCCTGTGCCAATAGCCACTAATGTATCCATTGTTGCAGTCTTTGTTTTTGCTGCAGCAATGATGCCCCGGGAATAAAACAGGGATCCTGCCATTACCACAGGTGTTGCTAAAAGCAACTGGATCACAACCATGTTTTTTAGTATTGGTTCAGGAACAGGCAGACCAAAGGAGGGGGAAAGCATTGCAAGGTACAATAGAGGAATTGACAAGATTATGGATACTGTTGTGCGAAGCCTGAGATTGCGAATCTCTCTCTCCCTGGCTATCTTCTCGGCATCAACCGGAGCAGCCTCATCAATAGGCTCATAACCGATACCCTGGATTGTTTTCTTTATCTTCTGGACAGATACTAATGCAGGATTGTACACAATTGTTGCTTTCTCACTCACAAGCAATTCCTTTGAGACAATCCCTTTCAGATTTGCCAAAGCTCCGGAGACTGTGCTTACGCAATGAGGATTGTCCATTCCGATAACCTTGAGCTGTATCGTTCTGCCTCCTCCTTTTGATTCAGGCACTACCCCATACCCTGCATCCTGGACAGCCTTCTCAAGCCGCTCTCGTGAAACCTTCTTCGGGTCAAACTCAACCCTGGCTGTGTCTGCAGCAAAGTTCACTGCAGCAGCCTTTACTCCCTGGGTTTCCTTTAGGGATTTTTCTATGGCGCTGACGCAACTGGCGCAGGTCATGCCTGTAATCTTGATTGTGCATGTTTGAGAACCCTCTTTTTGCATCAGGCGGCTGGCTGGCTTGTTTTTCCCTGCAAACTCATTATGGCATTGCTTGCTGCAGAAATAATATTTTTTTCCTTGCCGCCGAGCAGTCAATCTTTTTGCTTCAGCTTTCTTCGGATCAATCTTCATTCCACAGATCGGGTCTTTTGGCATTTCAGTTTTTTATTGCATGTTTCGTTATTTCAAGACTGCAGCTCTGGTATTTCCTGCAATACTCTTCACATCTCTCAGCAAAACTTTTTACTTTGTACAAAAAACCACACTCATTGCATCTGAAATACAGTTTTCTGGATTTCATTATCTTAGCCGGCATTTTCTTGGTCGCCGTCATCTGAACTGCAGTTGATACTTCCTATCATCATTTCTGGGTTTACTGGTCCTCATTGCGGATGCCAAAAGCATCGTGCAGCCAGCACCAGCCCAAAAAGCTCTCAGCCAAGGCAATCCATCCTATGACAAATATTGCCCAATTTATCCATTCAATGCTGTATTGCGGAGCCCATGGCCCAAGCCACCAAAAGGCAAGAGCAAACCGTAATCCCCTGTCCATTTTTCCCAGGTTTGTCTTCATTTTTCCCCCCTTTCAGCTTTTCCTCTTTATTAATCTATCAGGTTATGCTCGCAATAGTTCTTCATATGCTTGCTCATTAATATGAGCAAAGGCTTTATTGTGCCTTTGTTGAGCTCGTATATCCTTTCCTTTCCTCTCGCCTTGACAAACACATAGCCGCACCTCTGAAGCCTCTGGAGGTTATGCGAGACTGTCGGCTGGCCAAAATTTGTTTTCCTGCTTATCTGGGTCACATTCATCGGCTTTTCCATCAGGGCTTCAATGATATCCAACCTGTACTGGTTTGCCAGTGTTCCAAAAAAGGTCTTATAGGGCTGCCGTAGTTCGGTCTTCATCTCTCATCAATAACATATGTTATTAGTGACATATATAAATGTTTTGATTCTGCGGAGCAGTTTCGGGAACGCCTGCGCCTCTTCAGCAACGGCGCGTGCATCCAAAACACAGAACAGCGCCATCGGCTCGATTGCAAGTTAACTCGAGAGGAATTGAATAAATGCTAAACAGGGTCCATAAAGCTAAAAGCTCTAAATTTCGCTCTTTTGGATTGCAGTATCAGACGGGAAGATCCAACCCAAGAACCCCCGGATTATGGAACTTGATGAAGATGCCTATGAGCGTCGCGACCAATCTTAGATATGTCTTGACGATTTTTATATAGGAACTTGCAATCGAGCCGCGCCATTGTGCTATCACGTTTTTACTTCCGGTAGTCACGTTTTTACTTCCGGCTGATAGCCTCACCTGTGGTGAGGCTACATGTACAAGTTGACTTAT
>Ga0209541_10003416_pt1 | contig 29199 bp, 29 predicted proteins | sample RifCSPlowO2_01_FD_184027 | JGI IMG/M metagenome (GOLD analysis project Ga0209541, IMG submission 184027) | Groundwater microbial communities from Rifle, Colorado - Rifle CSP2_plank lowO2_0.1 (SPAdes) (version 2) | ecosystem: Environmental > Aquatic > Deep subsurface > Groundwater | place... | reverse complement strand
TATAGAATTTACTTAAGAAGAGGAAAAAAAGGAACAAGAGTTGCAAAACTAGTAGACGCACCGGCGTTACCAGAAGGAGAAGCAATTTTTGAAGTAACAAATGAAGGAATAAAAGATGTATAATTTTAAATAAAAACAAATTATATTTTTATTTATGAAAAAACATATTCCACCCTTAAGATTTAACTTTTTAACAAAATTTTTTGATTCTTTTTTAAGAATTTGTATGAAAGAATACAAAATAAAAAACGAGTTCATAAATTTAGCTAAAATAAAAAAGAATGATAAAATCCTAGACTTTGGCTGTGGTACTGGAACATTATTAAAAATACTCGCTAAAAAAAAGAAGACAACCAAGATTTATGGAATAGATATAAATATATCAGCTCTAAAAATAGCTAAAAACAAATTAATAAACACAAAAACAATATTAAAAAAATATAACGGAATAAAAATTCCATTTGAAGATAATTTTTTTGATACAATTTTCTCTAGCCTTGTAATTCATCATATCCCAAAAAAAGACAGAGTTTTAATTTTTTTTGAGATAAAGAGGGTTTTAAAAGAAGATGGAAACCTTTTTATTCTAGATTTTGGAAAACAACAAAATATTTATGGAAAATTAATAACAAGCATAATAAAATTAATTGAACCAATAGAAGACAACCTTAAAGGAAAAATTCCTTTTTATTTAAAACAAACAAAATTTAAAGGTATTAAAGGACATAAACATTATAAAACCTTATTTGGAGAACTAACAATATATTCCGGAAAAAAATAAATTATTATTAATTAAATAACAATCTTTTTAAAAGAATAACCTATTATAATCTAAGCAAAAACATTTTAAAAAATAAAGCAGGTTTAAAATGGAAGCATCAATGCAATTTATTAAAAAAAGAGATGGAAACGTTGTTTTATTTAATAGATGGAAAATAACAAATGCCATACTCAATGCAGCAAAATCTGTAGGTAAAGAAGATAAAAAAGAAGCAGAAATATTAACAGAAAAAATAATCACTATCTTAGAATATAATTTTATCGATAAGATACCAACTGTTGAAGATATTCAAGATATAGTAGAAAAAGTTTTAATAAAAAGAGGACATAGCGAGGTAATTAAAGCCTTTATTTTATATAGACAAAAAAGATTTGAACTTAGGCAAGCAAATTCTTTCTCTACACAAATTAATAAAATTATTGAAGGTTATATATATCAAAAAGATTGGAGAACCAATGAAAATAGTAATATAGGCTACTCCATCTCTGGTTTACAAGCACATATCAGTGGAGCAACAATAGCAGAGTATACATTAAATAATGTTTATCCACAAGAGATAAGTAATGCTCATAGAGATGCAGATTTACATATTCATGATCTTAGTCATGGTATTTTCGCTGGATATTGCGCAGGATGGTCTCTTTATCAACTATTGACAGAAGGTTTTAATGGGGTTCCAGGGAAAGTTGCAGCTAAACCCGCAAAACATTTTGACGCTATTCTAGGGCAAATTGTTAATTTTTTTGGTACATTACAAAATGAATGGGCTGGTGCACAAGCATTAAGTAGTTTTGATACGTATTTAGCTCCTTTCATTAAAAAAGATAATCTATCTTATGCACAAACAAAACAAAGTATACAAGAATTTATCTTCGGAATCAACCAAACATCAAGGTGGGGAAATCAAGTTCCATTTACAAATCTCACATTTGATTGGAAAGTTCCAGACGATTTAAAAGATGAACACATAGTAATTGGCGGACAAATACAAGAAGAAACATATGGAGATTTTCAGAAAGAAATGGATATTATTAATAAAGCATTCATAGAAATAATGATGGAGGGAGATATGCATAAAAGAATCTTTAGTTTCCCAATACCAACATATAACCTAACAAGAGATTTTGATTGGGAGAGCGAAAACGCGCAACTATTATTCAAAATGACCTCTATTTACGGTATCCCCTATTTTCAAAATTTTATTAATAGTCCATTAAATCCAAGTGATGTCAGAAGTATGTGTTGCAGATTACAATTAAACCTAAAAGAATTAAGAGCAAAAACAGGTGGTTTATTCGGTTCTGGAGAACAAACCGGAAGTGTTGGAGTAGTAACTATAAATCTACCAAAGATAGGTTTTTTATCTGAAACAAAAGAAGACTTTTTCAAAAGATTAGAAAGAATGATGTTCTTAGCAAAAACATCACTAGAAATAAAAAGAAAAGAAGTTGAAAAAAGTATGAATAATCAGCTATTACCTTATTCAAAAAGATATCTTGGTACACTAGAACATCATTTTTCCACTATTGGAATATGTGGTATGCATGAAGCATGCTTAAATCATTTAAAAAAAGGAATAAACACAGAGGAAGGAAAAAATTTTACTATAACAGTTCTAGATTTTATGAGATCAAAATTAAAAGAATATCAAGAGGAAACAGGCCACTTATACAATTTAGAGGCAACACCAGCAGAAGGAACATCCTATAGACTAGCTAAGCACGACAAAGAAAAATATCCAGAAATTATAACTGCTGGAACCTTAGAAACACCATATTATACTAATAGCACACAACTTCCAGTTACATTCACAAACGATGTTTTATTATCCCTTAATCACCAAGATGAACTTCAATGTAAATATACTGGTGGAACAGTATTGCACATATTCTTAGGAGAAAGAATAAATGATTTTGAATCAACAAAAAATTTAATAAAAAAAGTAGCATATAATTTTAAACTTCCATACTTTACAATCACACCAACCTTTAGTATCTGTCCAGTACATGGTTATTTACCTGGAAAACATAATATATGCCCACACGATCATACAAAAAATGAATTAGATCAATATGGTATAGAAGAAGGAGGTGAACAATTTGAAAGAAAAAGTTATTCCTTGTGAAGTGTATAGTAGAATAGTTGGTTATTTTAGACCAGTACAATGGTGGAACAAAGGAAAAAAACAAGAATTTAAAGATAGAGTTACTTTTAAATTAGAAGAATAAATATTTTATTTTTCTTAGAACATTTATTAATAAACAACAATTAAAATAAAGTGCAGGAATAATAATTTTTATAAGTTTATTATTAGCAATTCCTTTTAGAAGGTTAGGTCTTCTTATAGCAAGCCTAGGAATTATTGCTTTAGTAATAAGTGTGATTTTACCAAGAATTGTTCAAAAAATAATAAGAAAAGCTAGAAAAAGATTTTAAAAATTCTCAATTTACAATTCATAATAAACTCTTGGATGTTTGCAAGCAAAAAATAGGATTTATTATTCAGCTGAAGAAAGCAAATCTCCAGATTCAAATTAAGACAAAGCCCCCAAATCTTAGTTCTTATAAAACAAAACACGTTTTTGTTTAACAAGACTCTCCTCCAAAAATCTGATTACATTAGCATGTGGACTTCCCCTCAATAAATTCTCCACAGCCCTTTTAGCAATCACTAAATACTCAATCTCACCAATCAAACCAACAGTCTTCCCATAAACAATCATTTTACAATTAGTTAATTCTTCAACTTTTTTTCTAAACTTTCCCTCTTTACCAATTACTCTTGCCCTTATTCTAAACAAATCATTCTTACTTTTACAAAAATCTGAAATATTAATTACCTCTAAATTATAATCATCCTTCCGCAATAAAAAAGCATCTTCTGGATTAAAACCCCGAGCTATAGCCTTAACAACTGATAAACATCTATAAACATTATAACCATCTTCACCACAAATCTCAACCTCTCCCAATTCACTATTAATCATTAACTTAACATCAAAAAACCTTTGAATATTTTTTTTAATCTTTCCCTTCTCTCCAACTAATACCCCTACTCTATCTAAAGGAATCTTCAATTCTTGAATACATTCCATCTAAAACTCCTCAAAATCCTCAATTTCTTCTAATAAACCCTTTTTCTTTAACACATCAACCTGATTCTTTGTATACTTAAAAATAACATCTCCTTTTTCATCACCACCCAACAACCATGGTTCTATCAATAAAATATCTCCTTCTCTCACCCATAATTTCTTTTTTAATCTTCCTGGAACCCTACAAATCCTCGTCTTTCCATCCATACACCTAACCCTCATCCTACTTCCACCCAATCTTTGCTCTAAAACCCCTAAGACCTCTCGCTCTCTAGGTAATCTAACTCTCACAACAATATCTTCTCCACCACGCTGAACAGTATTCTTATACTTTTGCTTATTAAACCTAGACTTAACAACCATAAACATTAAGAAATTTCACTTATATAAAAACCTTCTCACTTCAGTTTTAAAAGATTAAAAACACCTATTTTTTTTCTTTTACCCTTCAGATTAAATTCATCTCTACCCTCAAACACAAATAAATCATTAGCCAAATCATAAGAATTCTTAGTAACTAAAATCTCTCCCCTTTCAGCCTCAGAACATAATCTAGAAGCAATATTAACATTGTCTCCTATAACTGTATAATCACTCCTGACATCACAACCAATATTTCCAAGTAAAACCTCTCCACTATTTATACCAATACCTAAACCAGAATCTATTCCCTTTTGCTTCCACTTAAGTAACAACTCTTCATGTTTCCTTTGCATTTCCAAAGCTACCTTTAATGCATTAACAACATGTTCCCCATTTCCTAGAGTTCCAAAAACCACCATAAGTTGATCACCAACAATCTTATCTAACATTCCACCATACTTCAAAATAATTTTAGACATTGCCTCAAAATGTTCATTCAAAAATTCAACTACTAACTCTGGTTCTAAATTCTCACTTATTTCAGTAAATCCCCTTAAATCAGAAAACAAAATAGTTAATACCCTTCTCTTAACCTTAAAATAATCCCCATCATCCTTTTGCAACAATTCTTCAACCACATCAGGACTAACATACCTCTGAAAAATACTTTTAATCCTTTTCCTTTTAATATTATCGAAAACAGCAGTATCTAATTGAGAAACAACCCCCTCTAACAAAACCAAATCATGTTTCTTAAAAACCTTAGTATTATTTACAATCCCGAGAACACCAAATTGCTGCACACTAATCGAAACTGGAACAACTAAAGCATTTTTGACTACTCCAATTTCCTTATTTATTAATCCTTTTTTATTTTCAAGATACACCCCATCACTAATCTTCTTTAATTCATCATAAACCTTTTGCTTATAGTCTATCCCATTAAAATAATAATCCTTCAAATTCCCATCAGAATCATACATCATAAAAAAACTAAATTCCCCATTAATATATTCTAAAATCTTTTCTAAAACCTTTTTAATCATAATCTCATGACCCATTATATTATCTCTAATTTTATCAACATCATAAATAATACGCAACTCTTTTAATCTCAAATTTAATTCTAAAAAAGTACTAATGTAACCATAACCAATCCCAATCCTTCTACTTAAAAAACCTATAAAATTAACATTCTTCCTAGTAAATCCCTTTTTCTTATTAAATAAAAGAATACAACCCACACAATTTCTATTATTTACAATAGGCATCACTAAAAAATTAAATATTCTTCTTTTCCTTAAAACATCCCTCTTTACCCTATTAACTATTAAACCCTTAGATTTTCTTTTTACACAAACATCCAAAGCAATATCACTAAATAAATCCAATTTTTCTATTGAAAAGCTTGAATCCCCAAATTCAAAACCCCCATTCGATCTCCACAAAATAATTCCATCACTTAATCTAGTAATAAACAACAAATATCTCAAAATCTCTTTGCTATAAATATTTATATCAGAAGAATTAAATAAAATATTCTCTAATTCATTTATAACCCTAAATAAAAGATTTTGTCTTTTAATAATCCTCTCTAATTCAATCATACCCCTTTAGAGTAACAAAAAACATATAAACCTAACCATAAATACTTTCAATACCATCATCAGAATAATTCTCAACACACAATTTATCAATAGCATTCAAAAAATCATCATTCAGAACGCATTCTCTATTATTTCTTATAGCAAAATATCCTGCTTCTGTACATATTGCCTTTATATCTGCCCCAGTTAAACCCCTTGTCTTATCTATTAAACATTGAATATCCAAACCAGTAATCTTCATCCCCTTAGTATATATCTCAAATATTTGCCTCCTTCCTTCATCATCAGGAGAACTGATCTCTATTAATCTATCTAGTCTCCCAGGCCTTAAGATCGCAGGATCTAAAATATCAAACCTATTAGTAGCTGCAATAACCTTCACATTTCCTAAAGGATTAAAACCATCTATTTCAGTTAATAACTGAACAAACGTTCTTTGAACCTCCCTTTCTCCAGAAACACCTAAATCTATTCGCTCAGCTGCCAAAGCATCTATCTCATCAATAAAAATAATACTAGGTGCCCTCTTTCTAGCCAATTCAAAAACACTCTTAACCAATCTAGCTCCATCTCCAATATATTTTTGAACTAGTTCAGAAGCAACAATTTCAATAAAAGTAGCATTAGTACTCGTAGCCACAGCCTTAGCTAATAAAGTCTTACCTGTTCCAGGAGAACCATGTAATAAAACTCCTTTTAATGGCTCAATTCCCAACCTAACAAATAACTCTGGTTGCAACAAAGGTAATTCTACAACCTCCTTCAGCTCTTTTATTTGCTCCTTCAAACCCCCAACATCCGCCCAAGATAAACTAGGTTTCTCAACAATCAAAAAATTATCCACTTCTACAGCAAAACTATCATCTAATTTTTCAACAACTGTTAAAGATCTTTGTTCTGCTAAAACAGTATCACCCATTTTAAGATCTAAATCCTTTGCAATACTAACAAAAAAATGATTTGCATTAGGCAATTTAACTATAGCCTTATCTCCAACTACCCTCCTAACCTCACAAACAATTAAAGGAGTCGTCTTAAATTTATCAACCTCTGCTTTTAAATAACTAACACTATTTCTTAAAAACCTATTCTCTTCTAACAAAACATCATCTTTCACCTTTATCTTATCTAAAACACCCATAAATTAATCAAATATAATAAACTTATAAAACTTTCCTAAAAAATATTAATTTTATATATAGAAAAATACAATTTTTCTTATGTTTAAAAAATATGGATTTATAGGCATATTCTTAATAATATTTGTTGAATTTAATTTTTTACTAAAAATTCAACCATTCGCAAATTGGTATTTTCCTATAATCTAGTTTGTAAGAAGCCTATTTATCCACAAAGACCCTAAACTAATCGAAAATCCTTCGTAATTTTTTCAGATACAAATATAAATACTGTCGCTCGTAGAGCACAGTATAACTCTTCCGAGGTTATCGGAAATGAAAGACGAAACACTAAAACAAATATCCATTTACACAACCATAATAGGAATCTTAATATTAATTTATATAAATACAACTATCCAACCAATTCCTGCAAACCAAATAACTAAAGAACTCTTAAATAAATATGTAATTATTGAAGGAAAAGCAACAGATATAAATCAACTTGATAAAATTACCACACTAAAAATAGAAACTAAAGAGAAAAAAATAGAAGCTGTAGTTTTTGATAAAAATTTAAATATTCCTTTAAATATCAATTTATTTTTCGCAGGAACTGTACAAGAATACAAAAACACCCTCCAATTAAACATAGAAAAAATATCCACCACAAGATAACAACAAAGATTTTTTATAGAGTAAAAAATATACAATCTCAAAGCCATAAATATATAAGATTAACAAAACAGAGAAAAACAAATGGATCATATAACTAATAAAATTTCAGACCTAGTGGATGAATATAGCAAAAAAGAAGAAAACAATTTTAAAAAAATAGTACCTACTCTAATAAAAAAAGGAATAGACAATGTAAATCTTTCAATGTTTAGCGAAGAAAGAAGAAAAGAATTATTAGAAGCTGTTGGCGATGAATTTTTAAGAAGAGGACAAAAACAAGATGCTCTTAAAATGTATATCAAAGTAAATAAAAAAGAAAAACTAAACGAAATCGGAAAAGAATTTATTAAAGCAGGTGCATTCAATAGTGCAATTGATGCATTTAAAATAGCAGAAAACAAAGAAATGCTTCTTAAAATCGGAAATAAATGTCTAGAAGAAGGTCACATAAGTGAAGCAATAAAAGCTTACGAAGCAATAAATAGTAAAGAAAGATTAGAAAGTGTAGGAGACTATTGTCTAGAAAAACAAAAATTAGAATACGCATTTGAAGTCTACAGATTTTTAAACAATAAAGAAAAATTAATAATTACTGGAAACAAAGCAATAAAAGAAAATGAAATGAAAGTTGCCATTCAATCCTTTGAAGCTGCAAATGATAAAACAAAACTTAATGAACTAGGAGATATCTTACTAAAACAAGGAATGCTTCAAGCAGCCCTAAAAGTATACGGACAATCAGGAAATCAAATGATGGTTGAATTTATAAAAGAAAATTTTAAAGATGAACCAAAAATAGGAACCTATTTATAATTTTAATAGAATAAACTAATTAATAGAAAATATATTCTAATTTAACTACTATTTTAACATATCACAAGATTAAGAAGGACGTTATAGTTCACAATAGGTTAAATATTCTCGTAAGAAAACATCCTTCTCACTATTTTAATTTTCTAGAATTTAATTATTCTCTACCTCGTACTAAAGTACGAGGCAGCTTGCTATTATATTGCAACGTCCCGACTAAAGCAAAGATAGACAACTCTTCCGAGGTTATCGGAGAATTTTCGGAATTTTCTAAGAAACTAATTTAAAAGAAAATATAAAATTTAACCTATGCTACAAATATTTCTCTCAATAATTATAGGTATTTTATTAGGAACTATCTCAGGTCTAACACCTGGAATTCATATGAATTTAGTTTCAATTATTATCCTAACAATTTATTCAAAACTAAGCAACATCGACCCAATTATAGCAGCATCAACAATAATAGCAATGTCTATCACACATACTTTTCTAGATTTTATTCCATCAACTTACCTAGGAGCACCCAATGATGAAACAATACAAAATGCATTACCTTCCCATAAATATCTTTTACAAGGAAAAGCCTACGAAGCAATAAAATTATCAATAATTGGCAGTTATTTAGGTCTACTTCAAATTATTCTCATAACCCCCTTACTAATACCTCTCATCCCAATCTTATACACTCTTATAGAAGCATACATTCCCTATATCTTAATTATACTATCAATAACATTAATTCTAAAAGATCAACAACCATTAAAATCACTTTTAATCTTCCTATTAGCCGGCTCACTCGGCTACATAACACTAAATCTAAAAAATCTCCAAGAACCATTATTTCCATTATTTTCAGGATTATTTGGAACATCATCTATTTTATTATCCTTAAAAAACAAAATTAAGATTCCAAAACAAATAATTACCACTCCAAAACTAAAAACCTTCAAAACAATCCACCACTTAAATTTAGGATTAATCTCATCTATACTCACAGGTTTTCTTCCAGGACTTGGTGCAGCACAAGCAGCAACCATATCATCAGCATTAAACAAAGAAAAATCAGACAAATATTATATTCTATTAACAGGATCAATAAATACTGTAGTAATGGTTTTAAGCATAGTCGCTTTATATACCATTAAAAAATCAAGAAATGGAGCAATCCTAGTAGTCTCAAAAATAATACCTAACTTAAACCTAAACACTTTAATTCTACTAATGACTATCGCACTAATAACAGCTTCCCTTGCAACATCCTACTCATTATTTTTAGCAAAAAAATTTTCTTTTTACATAACAAAAATAAATTATCAATATCTCTCCATTTCAATACTTATTTTTATAATCTTCTTAACAATAATAATCTCAAAACCCCTAGGTTTACTGATCCTAACCATCTCTACATTTTTAGGGTTTCTTCCGATCTTAACAAATATTCCAAGAAATCAATTAATGGGATCCTTACTAATTCCAGTAATATTATATTATTTTTAATAATCATCTCTCCTAAAAGAATTTACCCAAGCCCTCCTGCTTCTCTTTCTCCTTACCAAAAACCATATCAACACTTTGCTGAAGTAAATCTAAACTTTGCTTCAAAAAAGCAGGTAGATTATACTCTCTAGCTAAACTAAGAGATGGCTCTAAATATTTTATTACAGAACCTTCAGAAATAGTAAACAATAGCCTTCCCCCACAATTACAAACCCCCTTCAAAGGTGGCCTACGATATTTTTCATTACAATCAACGCATCTAAATTGTTGCATACTAAACTTTCTTAAATTACCCTTTATATCCCTAATAAAATGTCTTTCGATAATCAATCTCGCAACATCATCTTGATTAACACACCTTAATTTTTTAGCAACATTCATCTGCCCCTCAACCTTCTCCTTCATTGAAGGTATAGTCTTATAAACACTGCAAGTAATACCCGCATTAATATCTTGAGTATCATGTGTAAACCCAAAACCCTCATATTGTGATTTCTTATCTAACCTATCCCTAACCGTTTCAAGCTTAATCTCCGTTGCATATTTATACTGTTCAGCTGCCTCATAAAATTCTAAAGGATACTTAAACACAGTATCCAAATTAAACACCATATCATCTACTTCTTTTGGTAATAAAAGAGAAGCTAAAATTAAAGGCTCATCTTGAGTAGCTCCCCTATGATCACTCAATAACTTCCTAGAAAAATTCAATAAAGCATCCATTAATAACATTACACCAGCCTCATCCCCATCACATCTCATGTTAATAATATTATCCCCCAAAATAATATTCTTCTCTATTAATTCATTACCCTCGACTTCCAAACAATAAGAATGCTTTTTGTCTTCAATTTCTTCAACTTTTTTAATAATGTCTAAATAACAATCACCTATTTTTTCCAAAACAATATTTCCTTCGTATTTTAAAATAGGTATTTTATCTTCAACTTTTATTTCAGAAGCTATCTTAATCCTAAAACAATCATTGAAATACAAAAATTTATGATTTTCAGTCATAATTAATTCTTTATTGGTTACAGTAATAATTTTAATCCATTTAGTTTCACTAGGTCCCTTAATGAAATACTTAATTTTCTTCTTAATAATTTTATTAGTTTTAGTATTCAAACCATAAGTAAACAAATTAGAAGAGCATTCAATCCTTTTAGTTCCAACCAGATCTATTATCTTAGAATTAGCACCCCTTAGAATCAAATCTTCAACATAATTTCCAATCTCTAAATATTGATCATTTACTAAGAACTTAGTAGTTGGATATAAACAATCTCTTCTCATAGCACTATGCAAATAAGGATGAGCCCACAATCCTTGCTGCTTAGAAAAACCAATAATTCTAGCAACAATACCTGCACAAGTATGTGGACTTAAACCAATAACTAACTGGCCAACTAAATCTTCTCGAGTTTTAATATTATAATAAGGTTCAACACCATAAAACTTAACCAGCAAATCATCTAGAAAATTAGCTACCCTAGTTAAAACAAAATCCGCCCCCTCATCAGGAGAATCCAAACAAGCTGGTAAAATAATGTCTTGACATTTTAATTCCATTATTTGTTCAATACTAACCAAATCATTTCCATAAAAATCTTTCAAATAACCTAAACTTTTTAATTTTTCAATACTTACCCCAACCTCCTTAGGCTTGAAATGTGTCATAGCCATCTCAGTCATATCATACCTAGTCGTCCCATCTTTATTTACAGTAATATGATGCACTGCCCTAAGTATACCCTTTTCTAAAGACTCAGGTATATGCCCTTTATTCGATGTGCCCCTCACTCCTTTAACCAATTCAGGGCCACTACCTAATCCCAATCTTTTCAAAGAATTAGCATATTCCCCTCTTATATTCAAATCAAAAGTATCATAACAATCACACCTATGCCCTTCTTTCTCACATTGCAAATCTAACAAACCACATTGATTGCACTTCCATTTTCTTACAGCAAAAGAACCACAAAAATTACAATAAGCAGAATAAATAATTTTCCCACAAATATTGCAATAAAACAAAGAAAATTGTGCTCTAATCTTCCCCTTATCCAAAGCAGATTGAAAACTCCTCAACCTACCACCCTCTTTTCCTATTGGAAACAAACAATGTGGTGATCCAGCTAATTCTCTCATCTTACCCTTCTCAGGTCTAGCCATTCTAGCTCCAATAAATATTCCTGATTTATCCCTAACCCTCAACTCAGAAACAGAATTAATAAAATCCAAAACATCATTAAATTTATTATATTTCTCAATTAATAAATCATAATTAAAAAGTTTACTATAAAAACCTAAACTAACCATCAACCCATTGAACCATTCACCCTCAATAACTATATATTCCCTTCCAACGCACTTATGCGGAATTCCTAATATTTCTATTATTTTTTTTAATAATAAGTCTCCTTCTAATGGCAAAATTATTTTATCCTCAGAAATAGAGCCTATTCTAATCCATTCTATCAAACTAATTAAATCATTATAATTTATTTCCTTCCAAAAATATGTAAAACGAGGATATAAAGGAATGTCATTCTCTTTAGATAATCTATAACCCTCCTCAAAATTCAAAACAACAAAAGGATCAATTGTTTTACCTTTCTTCTCCAATTCAGCAGACCACCACTCTTCACAATATCCTGGTGGAACTAAAACATGACCCCTATCTAAAAAATCACCATAACTGATTAATATATCTCCAACATACAATATTTCATCAATATTTTTATTTAATTTTCTAGCCAATTCTTCAGTTTCAACAAAAACAACATCTCCATTTTTTAATTTAACCCTTGGTCCTTCAATTTTATCACAAACAGAAATAGTTGCACCTTTGCCTGGTCTTTCAGGTTTTATTTGTGTACCTGTAGAAATATAACCATCTAAAACAACAAGTGTAGCCGGATGTAAAGCATCAACAGAAAAACCTGAGACCCTTGTTCTACCATATCTTAATCTAAAAGCACCACTCTTCAAAGGATAACCTAAAACAGGCCTTCCCGCAACCAAATCCTTCATATATCCATAATCAGGAAAAATCCTTGAATCACCCCTTTTAACATCCTCTTCTTTAGACTTAGATCTTACACTAGATTGTAATTTAATAAATTGATCTACAAAAATCCAATCACTCATACCAACTTTCTCATAAAATATAGAAAATTTTCCCCAAAACTTCTTAAATTTCGATGCTAAAGATTCCCCCATAACTAAACAAAAACCATTTCTTAACCTATTCGTACTAATCCTCGGTAAATCTTTATAATTAGGAGTCTCTAACCTCTCACTACCATCTCCTTCAATTTGGACAGGTAAATTCTGAGTTATAAACTCAACTTCTTGTTCAGAAGGCATATATTGTAAATTAGTTATTCTAGAATGAAAAAAATCCATTTCTGCATAAGATCTTTTTATCTCATAAAATGTAGGATCATAAGATTGATATCCCATCTTTCTTCTTACATAATCACAACAAGCAACAAAATAACAAGTAGCTGTTGTGCCTGCACTTCTAATAGGCCCACCAAAATATAAACTAAAAAATTTACCATTCCCATCTATACGATTTTTTAATTCTAAGCGAATAAATCCCTCTAAAGGTGAGGCCACAACCCCATTAGTCAAATATGCCAAACCTGTTCTCAATCCAACCTCCATAGCTTCCCTTTTATCTTTAAACTCACAAAATTCCTCCTTCGCAACTGCCTCTGCCAATAAAAAAGCAATTATTGGATTTTGTATTCCATATTCTAATTCTAAATTTAAAATTTTTTCTATCATCCCTTTATTTTTAATTTGTGGAGTCACAACCGAAATCAATCCTTCAACCCTTTCAGCCATATTTTTAGCTAAAGGAAGATCAACAAAATTATCTGGATCATAACCCTTACTTCTAGCCTTATTTGCAACATCATATGCCCTTTTAATCTCACAATCAATAGATTCAAAATATTTATTCATAGATTCACTAGATTGCATTTTTCACCCCACTATTAATTAAAAAATTCATAATTCTAACTTCCCTAGTTTTTAAGTTAATTAAAGGCACTTTAGCTGGATGCGGAACTATTCCCCTCTTAGCCATATCTTTTGTCTGAGTAACCCAACAAGAACAATTAAGCAAAGCAATATTCCTATAATTACCAACCATTACTCTATGAATATGACCTGAAGCAAAAATATCAGGAATTTTATTAATAATTAAAGGATCAGCATAAATATCTGGTAAATACAAAGTAGAAGAATGTGTAGGTGCCAAATGTCTTTTCCTTAACAATAATTTCATAATTAAATCACTTCTCTCTTGCCCACCCTTTAATCTAATATTATTTATAACCTCAGAAAAATAAATAAAACTATAACCATGATACAATAAAATATCAAAACCACTAAAATTATCTTTTTTATGAATATTTATTATTGAAGGATTACTAACCAAGGTCACATTTTTTAAAGTATAAAGAGAACTACAAAAGTCTCTATCAAACAAGGGTTGTGGCTCAGCAATACGCATAGCATCATGGTTACCCCCACAAATAATTATTTTAATATGTTCTGGTATCTTAGCTAATAATTTACTTATTCCTTTATATTGATCCTTAATATCTTTTATTAATAAATCATTCTCCTGACCTGGATAAATTCCAACACCTTCAACTAAATCTCCAACTATAAACAAATAACCAACTTTCTTACTCAATTTCTTTTGTGCATCATCCCCATACAAACCAGCCAGCCAACTAATAAAATTCAAAAATTCCTCCTCTAAAAATTCTTTTAATCCATAATGAATATCACTAATAAAAACTGCATAAACATCATCATTACATTTTTTCAATTCCTTAGAAAGAGGTATGTCTGGAAAAATAATATCATTACAAAAAATAATATCTTTTCCATAAACACCCCTAACACCTATCACTTCATCCAAAACAAGCTCATCCACAATATCCTTAAGATTTTCTTTAGTTTTGCCTATTATTACATTAATTATTCCCGTATTATCCTCTAATTTAATTATACAATTTCCATTCTTAGTAAATATTTTATCTAACACAACCCCAATCAAAGAAATCCTTTCCCTTTCCCTTTTATCCTTTAACCTACTTATCGAAATAACCCCTTCCAATTCAGGTCTATTTACTAAAAAACCTTTAATAGTTTCATATCTATTTTTAAAATATTTAACAAAATCTTGTACCTCTCTTTTTTTTAAATTATCCTTATAATTATAAATAACCTCTAAATTTGTAAAAAAATAATTATCTTTTTCAAATAAATCTAAATAATAACAAAAATCATCTTTATCTAAATATTTTTTATCACTTAATTTTCTTTCTAAAAAATTAACAAATTGAATACTTAAATTATCCGGTATAATCTCTATAATCTTACTATCTATCAAAATTCCCTTTTCTAAAAAATAACTAATTATTCCTTTTTTATCCATATTTACCTCTAAGAAAATTTATTTAAAACCTAAAGATTCATTTAAGATTTCTCTTAATTTAGGTAACATTGATTGAGGTATTGCCAAACTTATTTCCCTAGTTCTACCATATCTACCCTTAGAGATTACCTTAGCATTAATTATTCCCAACATATCTAACTCAGCAATAACATCTGAAATTCTTCTTTGAGTTAAAGGTTTTAAATTAATCAAAATACATAATTCTGTATATCTCTCATAAATATCTCCTGTATACAAACAAGAACTATCTCTAACCAAATCACAAACATCAAAAATAGAACTTAAACATAATTGAAATTGTTTTGGTTGACTAGCAACAATATCCAATACTTTATCTTTCTCTATTTTTTCTTCTGCAGAATCAATATCATCTATCTCAATTAAATGTCTACCATCCCTTTCTGCTAACTCACCTGCAACCCTCAATAAATCTAAAGCCCTTCTAGCATCACCATGTTCTCTAGCAGCATAAGCAGCACACTTCTCAATTACACCTGGACTAACTGCTCCATCAATAAAAGCCTCTTTCGCTCTCTCTCTTAAAATATCCTGAATCTCAAAAGCATTATAAGGAGGAAAGACCAATTCTTCTTCACTTAAACTACTCTTAACCCTTGGATCAACATTATCTAAAAAAGTTACCTCATTAGAAATGCCAATCACAGAAAATTCAACATTTTTTAACTCAGAGTTTAATCTAGTTAAATTATATAATATCTCATCACCAGCCTTTCTAACTAATTGATCTACCTCATCTAAAATTAAAACAACTAATTTTTTAGCTACATCTAAATGTGCCAAAAAAATCTTATAAACTTCATCTGTAGGTAAACCTGTTGCAGGAATTTTTTTACCGAATTCTTCTGCTAATTGAGCTATTAATCTATACTCAGTATCAGCAACCCTTTTTAGTTTACAATTAATATAAACTAAATCAACTGACAACTTTTTATCCTTACAAACCTCTTTTATATGTTCAACAACATGTTTTACAACTAAAGTCTTACCCGAACCAGTTTTTCCATAAAGAAATAAATTAGAGGGTTTCTCCAACCTTAAGCAAGGAGCCAATATACCAGCTACATCTTTAACTTGAGCATCTCTATGTAAAATTTTTAAAGGAGTATAATTTGTTTGTAAACTTCTTTTATTCTTAAACAAAGGCTGTTTATCCAGATAATTTTGAAAAAAATTCTTTAATTCAGACATATAACTAAAACAATAATCCTTATTTTAAAGATTATTATTCTTAGAGCCACACCTAGATTTCTTCTGGAAAATTTTATCGTAATATATTCATAAAATCCGTAAAATTACTAAGAAATTACGATAAAATTCATGTTATAACACAATAATTACGAATAAAGAAAAACATAGTTAATATAATTTACTAATTATAATATATATATAATAAAACAACAAATTTTATAAATAAATTACCAAAAAAACAAAAATTAATTAAATTACTAATAAATATACTAATAATTCAACTAATTAATTATATTTTATCCTCAATATATCATAAAAGAACAAAATAAATCCTAAAAAAAATTCCATAGGAAATAAAGGTGTGTGGGTGTCCAAACCACAATTCTTTTACTATTTTTAAATAACATTTATTAATAAAAAAACATTAATTAATCCATGAATATTTTTCTTATTTATCTAATTATCTTAATATTAGCTGGATTTATAACTTATTTCTTTCTAAAAACTATTATAAAAACAATCTTTATTATATTCTTAATATTCTTATTATTATCTCTCTTTACAACATTCTCTTTAACTAAAGAGATAAATAGCATAAAATCAAACTTTCCTTCATCAACCAACCTTTTTTTATTAGAAAATAATAATGAATATCTCGCAGGTTTTTACTTTAATATAAAATCTTCAGAATTTACATATATAAGTGAAGAAGAGCTTTTATCCTTTCAAAAGAAAAATTTAAATGAGATAAAGCCATATAAAGAATTCTACAAAATAATAAAAATAAATTATAATTACCTAAAACAATCCTTACCAGAATTATTAGAATACGAAAATATTATAATCTCCAAAACTGATTTTAATATTCAAATAAATTCAGAAAATCCATTAGATTATTATATATACGAAAATGATACAAAACAAATTATTGTCTCAGAAAAACCAAATCAATCCTATTTTTTACTATCTGAAACCTTTAATTCATCATTAGAATATAAAAATAATCTCTTTCTTCTATCTTTTCAATCTATAGAAAATCAAAAAGGGTTATTAAATTTTTTAATTTTAGGACTAAAATCAAATCAAATATTTATATACAAAGAAACATTCTCTTTTAAACTCATTCAATCTATTCCAAAGTCTATACTAGAAAAACTGACAAACAAATAGGAAAATATTTATAAATAAACTAATAACATATAGTACGAGGTTAAAATGGTTGATGGCGAAAAAAGACATTCAAGACAATTTATGGGTAAAGGTGTAGTTAGTAAAGCAGGTAAAAGATATGGAGAAGTTGCAAATTTAACTTTCGAACCTAAAACAGGTGAAATAATACATCTTGTTCTAAAAAATCCAACACCATATGCATCCGCTATAGAACTAGAAAAAACCAAAGAAGGTGAATTATTAATACCTTTTAGTTCTGTAATGGCTATCGGTGATTTTATAGTAATTGCTGAAGAAGATATCCTTTAATAAGTCTTTTAAATTTTACTATTAATATAATCTAATGCTAGAATTTAAAACAACAAAAGATCTAAAAATATCTAAAAAAATTATAGATCAAGTAATTGGTCAAGATTCTGCTATTAATATCATAAAAAAAGCAGGTCAACAAAAACGTCATATTCTTTTAATAGGGTCACCTGGAACAGGAAAAAGCATGTTAGGTCAAGCCCTAGCTGAACTTCTTCCACAAGAAAAACTACAAGATGTATTAATATTACATAATGAACAAGATGAAAACAATCCTTTAGTCAAAACAATGCCAAAAAGTAAAGGTAAAGAATTAGTTGAAAGGTATAAATTACAAATATTATCTTCAACAAAAAATCAAAATATTCTATTTTTTATCTTACTTATTTTAGCTATAATCTCACCATGGTGGATTAGAAAAGAATATGGGGATATAATGGCTGCAGCCACATTAATTACATCAATGTTTGCAGTTATAGGTTTTGTTTTATTTATCAATTTAAATAAAAGAATGCAAAATGTAAAATTTAAAATACCTAAACTATTAGTAGATAATTCTGAAAAAACACATGCACCCTTCTTAGATGCGAGTGGTGCTCATGCAGGTGCCTTGCTCGGGGACGTGCTTCATGACCCCTTACAGTCATTTTCGTTACTAAATAGTGGTTACATAAATAAGGAAAAAAAGACATTAGACAAGGTAGTTAATAAAATACTAAAAGAAAGTGAAAATATAAAAAAAGATAATTATATAGCAGCATTCACAAAACCAAAAAAATATTTTACTCTAGGGTTTAATAAAAAAATAAAAGAGTCAGAAGTATTATCTGTAAATAAATATAAATTTAATGGAAATTTAATAAAATTAACTACAAAATCAGGAAAATTCATAATAGTAACTCCTGAACATAAAGTAGCAATTAAAAATTGGTTAGGTAAAATAATTTACAAAAGAGCAGATAAGATAAAGCCTTGGCACAAATTAGTTACTTTAAACTAGATTTTCTTAAAATATTTAATTTTCTCTAGTAGATGCACTAGACATATACGCGCCAAATTTAAATATTCAATTTACTTATCTCTTTTTTGGGTAAATTTATATGGAAAACCAAAGAATAAACCATCAAAATATAATCAATACTTATGATGAATGGCAACAAAATCAATGTAATTTATACTATAAATACAAACAAATAAAACAAGAAAACCCTTCTTTTGGTTATAAAAAGATTTCAAAAATATTAAACCAACAACAATCAAAAACAAGATATTCTAAAAAATCCACTAATCTTATAAATTTTCCTACAAACAGATAAATAATGAAATCAGAAAGAATAAAATTTATAAAAAAAGTTTTATATAAAGGTTATTTATATAATCTAACCACAGAAACAGGTAATATATTCGTAAATAAAATTCTTTGTAAAAATTCAGGGGGTTTAGGTACTCCTGCCTATGAACGTGTCATTGGGGGGTTGATTCATAAAGCTAACGGTGGTGTTTTATTTATAGATGAAATTGCAACCTTACAACCACATTCTCAACAAGAACTTTTAACTGCATTGCAAGAAAAAAAATATCCTATCACAGGACAATCAGAGAGATCAGCAGGAGCCATGGTAAGGACTGAACCGATTCCCACTGATTTTATTTTAGTAGCTGCAGGGAATATGGAAACAGTAGAACATATGCATCCAGCATTAAGATCAAGAATTAAAGGATATGGTTATGAAATTTATATGAATGACACAATGGAAGATAATGAAGAAAACCAAGATAAACTAGCTTTATTTATCGCACAAGAAGTAGAAAAAGATAAAAAAATACCTCATTTTACAAAAGAAGCAGTAAAAAATATTATTTTAGAAGCAAGAAAATTAGCAGGAATTGCAGGTAAACTAACTGTGAGACTTAGAGATTTAGGTGGCCTAATTAGAGCAGCAGGAGATATAGCCATAGAAGAAAAATCAGAATTTGTTCAACCAGAACATATTAAAAAAGCAAAAGTAATAGCAAGATCTTTAGAAACACAAATTGCAGATAAATATATCGAAAACAAAAAGAAATACGAGATTATTATCCTAAAAGGAAAAAGAATAGGTAGGGTAAACGGTCTAGCCGTAATAGGCACAGATTCAGGCCTTTCAGGTATCCTGCTACCAATAGAATCAGAAGTAACACCAGGCGGAAAAAAAGCAGAGTTTGTAGCTACAGGAAAATTAGGAGAAATCGCTAAAGAAGCAATACTCAATGTCTCTAGTATTGTTTCAAAGTTTTTTGGTGAGGATATTAAAGAAAAATATGATATTTATATTCAATTTTTACAAACATCTGCAGAAGGTGTTGAAGGAGACTCAGCATCTATAGCTGTAGCAACTGCAGTGATCTCAGCCCTTAAAAAAATACCAATTAGACAAGATACAGCTATGACAGGTTCTCTATCTATTAGGGGAGAAGTTTTAGCTATTGGGGGTGTTACAGCAAAAGTAGAAGCGGCAATAGAAGCAGGAATAAAACAAGTAATAATCCCTCATTCAAATCAACAAGACCTTATTCTTAATGAAAAACAAAAAACACAAATTAAGATTATTCCAGTATACACAATAACTGAAGTTCTAGAAAGTGCTTTAGATTGGTCAAAACATAAAAAGCTTTTAGCTGATATAAAAGCAATAAACAGTATTTAATAATCACTAATAAGTAATAACAAAACGAAAGATTTAAATATTCTATTAAAAGCAAAAATTTATGATAAGATTAGAGGATTTAACTAACATTCCAGAAAGAGAGGCAATTAAACATTGTTTAGATTTTTTGCTCACAAGAAGGGATGAAGAAGGCTTTGTTGATCCAATAATTACAGGTTATAATTATTATAGCCCTATTCCACAGGCGAGCAGGGTAATAATTTTCAGCCATATGTATGAAACTAAAAATTATAAAGAAGATATGTTAAAAGATTTAGAAACAATGTCTTATTCAAAAGAAGACATAGATGAAAATATTAGAGAGAAGTTAGCTATATTTCTTTGAAGTCCAAAATTCTTAATAAGGAATGAAGAAGGAGTAATTTATAATTCCCTAAGAATTAGAGATACAAGAACAGGCAAGTTCATAGATTTAGAAAGATTTAAACTATGTTTAGGGGAAAGAGAAGAATACAGTACTAGTTTTAGTTATTTAATTGGAGAGAGCCAAGGTTGGCAATTAGATATGCCCCTTTCTAGTAAAAAAGAATTATTCAATTTAATTAGATTATTTTTAAAGAGATCTGGAAAAGATCTTTATTATAATCAAGGGTTAGTTATACCTGAAACAGAAGAAGAGAAAGACATTAGATCCCCTTGGAAAGGAGCATATGAAACCCCAGTATTACTCTTAGGCGAATCAGTTTTAGGTTATTCAAACGAGTTAGCGCAATTCAGTCCTATTACAAGATTTATTTTAAATAAAAACTCAAATGAAGCGAGTTTTGTTATTCATAGAAACCTAAGAAGATTAGTGCAATTACCTCAATATAAAGAATTAATTAATTTTGGATTTATAGAAGAAAAATGTTTAGGCAACAATGCATTCATAAAAGAATATGTTGACAAAAAACCAGAATAGTAAATTATAAATACTTTTTTATCTTTAATAAAGTATGACCTTAGATGTGTTTGTAGGAGACTTGGAATTAGTAAACACACCAGAAGAATTAAATAGAATTATCTCTAAAGTTAAAGTATTTAAGAAAAATACTGATAAAGAAGCAGGAATAGTCTTAAAGCAAAATAGTCTTGGTATTAGTTATAGGATTGTTTCAGAAGAACAAGCAGAAAGGCGTTTATCAAAGCTAGAAACCGGAGAAAGATATGTAGAATTTTACCCATTACATGAGTTGAATAGATTAAAAGATATATTTGAGAGAGAAGGAAGAAAAAAATATTTAGAGCAGCTTTTTAGTTTTAAATCTTGTTGCTATTAATGGTATTTAGTTCAAATAAACTTATATTCTTCCATTCACTTCAAAATTTATGAATATTCTCATAACAGGCGGTGCAGGCTACATTGGGTCGCATTGTGTAAAATATCTCCAAAAGGACCATAATATAATTATTTATGATAGCTTATCTAATGGCCACAAAGAAGCAGTCACTTGTTCTTTAATCCAGGGAAATTTAGAAGATAAAGAAAAATTAAATAAAGTATTTAAAAACAATAAAATAGATATAGTAATTCATTTTGCAGGATTCATAGAAGTTTCAGAATCAACAAAAGATCCATCAAAATACTACAATAACAATGTTTTAGGAACTTTATCTCTTTTAGACACAATGATAAAAAATAATGTTAAAAATATAATTTTTTCATCAACAGCAGCAGTATTTGGAGAACCACAAGAAACACCTATCAAAGAAACACATCCCAAAAAACCAATCAATCCTTATGGACAAACAAAATGTATAATAGAAAAAATTTTAGAAGATTATGATAAAGCATATAGTCTAAAATATATAATCTTAAGATATTTTAATGCTGCAGGAGCAAATGAAGAAATTGGAGAATCTCATAATCCAGAAACACATCTAATTCCATTAATATTGCAAGCAGCATTAGGAAAAAAAGATTCAATAAAATTATTCGGAACAGATTACAATACCAAAGATGGTACTTGTATACGGGACTTTATACATATAAAAGATCTAATAAATGCACATATATTAGCAATGAATTATCTCATAAAAGAACAAAAATCTAATAATTTTAATCTAGGTTCTAATCAAGGATATTCAGTAAAAGAAATAATTAATTTAGCAAAAGAAATTACAAAAACAAATTTCAAAGTTATAGAAGAACCACGTAGAGCAGGAGATCCAGCAATTTTAATCGCAGATTCAACAAAAGCAAAAACAATCTTGGGTTGGCAACCAACACATACAATACAGGAAATTATTAATTCAGCATGGCAATGGCATCAAAATCAAAGATATTAAGTTTTTTCACCAGAAATTTTTCCATATAACTTAACAAAAATATCCGGTTCTAAATCAATCCCACACAATTTTAACATTTTAGCTAATTTTACACCCCCCTTACCAAAATCTCTACTTTCCCTAAATCTGCCTAATCGATTCAAACTCCAACTACATAAAAATCCCTCACTCATAACTAAAACAACATCCTCCTTTCTCTGTCCTCTTACCAAATTATATTTTAAATTTACAGTAAAAAAACCATTACTCCAAATATTTTTTTTTATTCTAGTAAACCCAAACTTCCACAATTCTAAGATAATTAAATTCTTAAAAATATCAACAACCTCTTTTTTTTCAAAATAATTCTCATCACCCACAAAATCCTTAAAACTCATGCTCCTCATTAAATCAATTTTATATACTCTACCTAAATATTTATTTCCATGTTGTTTAACCCTTTTACTCCTTTTCTTCCATTCGTTTTTAACCAAATAAGCATAGAGATATTCATTGCCATTCAAATTAGTCCTTTGTTTTAATCTAATAAATACCATTTTAATTTATGGGCACTATTTTATATTTTTCTAATTAAAACTATCCTTTAGTTCAATAAAGCTATTAAACCAATTTAGAGTTTATAAAACTTATTAAAAAATCCACCATCTTTATTAATAATCAAATTATATTTATTCTATGAATTTTAAAGAACAATTAAGAAAAGATTTAGAAAAACAACTAAAGATAAAGATACAAATAGAAGTTCCACCTAATGATCAATTTGGAGATCTAGCAGTTCATTCTTTCAAATTAAAGCTACCTCCACAAGAAATGCAAAAGAAAATAATCTTACCCAAATATATTGAAAAAACAGAAATAAAAGGCCCTTATCTAAATTTTTTTATTAATAAATCCCTATTAGCTAAAACAATTTTAAAAGAATCATCGAAAAAAAATTATGGCAAATCAAACAAAGGGAAAGGAAAAACAATAGTTATAGATTTCTCTTCCCCAAATATTGCAAAACCATTCGGAATAGGTCATTTAAGATCTACAATTATCGGAAATTCAATAGCAAATATAGATTCTTTTTTAGGCTATAAAACAATAAAAATTAACTATTTAGGTGATTGGGGTACACAATTTGGAAAAATATTAGTAGGATATAAATACCTTGGAAATGACGCAGAACTTAAAAAAAATCCAATAAAACACATGCTTGATCTTTATATTAAAGGCAACCAAAAGGAATATGAATACGAGGCAAGAAATTGGTTCAAAAAGCTTGAAGAGGGAGACAAAGAAGCAATAAGATTATGGAAATTATTTAGAGAATTAAGTTGGAAGAATTTTCAGAAAATCTACAAAATACTTAATATAAAATTTGATATTATTTCTGGAGAATCTTATTATAATGGAAAAATGGATAGATCCCTTAAGGAATTAAAATCAAAAAATTTAATAGAGGAAAGTGAAGGAGCTCTAATTGTTAACCTTAATAAATATAATTTAGGTGTCACATTAATACAAAAAACAGATGGAGCAACATTATATATAACACGAGATATAACTGCAGCAAAAGAACGTTATTTTAAATATAAATTTCATAAAATGATTTACGAAGTTGGCCAAGAACAAAAACTCCATTTTCAACAACTATTCAAAATATTTGAATTATTAGATTACCCATTTGCAAATAATTGTATACACGTACATCACGGTCTTTATTTAGACAAAGATGGTAAAAAATTTGCAACAAGAAAAGGAAAGACCATCTTCATGGAAGATATCTTAAATAAAACAATCGATCTTGCAAAAAAAACAATTAATGAAAAAAACCCCAAACTTAAAAATAAAGATGAAGTAGCAAGGAAAGTAGGCGTTGGAGCCATTATATATGGTGATTTAAAGAATAATCGTATAAATGACATGATTTTTAATATAGAAAGATTCCTTGATTTTGAGGGTAATACAGGTCCTTATTTACAGTATACTTATGCAAGAGCTTCAAGCATTTTAAATAAAACAAAGAAAAGAAATCTAAAGATCAAAATAAAGAGCCTAGAAAACAGCGAAGTAAAGTTAATAAAAAAAATTGCTGAGTTTCCAGAAGTTGTAGATTTAGCTGAAATTAATTTAGCACCTAATATAATTGCTAATTATGTATTGGTCTTAGCACAATCATTTAATGAATTTTATCATACCTGCCCTGTCTTAAAAAGCGATAATGAATCATTCAGATTAAAACTAGTAAAATGTTTTACAATTGTTACAAAACAATCTTTAAATCTACTAGGGATCGATGTTCTAAAACAGATGTAGATGCACAATGCACAAATGTAGAAATATTTATATATAAAACAACAAACAAAACTCCATGCCAATAGTAGGTTTTAATTTTACAAGAATAAATATAGAAAAAAAAGATAAAATGAACTCAGGCGAACGAATTAATTCTAATATAAATATAACTAGTGTTGAACAAGAAAAATTAAATTTGAAGCCTTCAGAAGAAATCCTAAGATTTAATTTCGAATTCACAGTAGATTATTCTTCAGCAGGAGAAGCAAAACTAAACGGTTATGTTGTTTACTTAGATTCACCAGACAAAATAAAAGATTATTTAGCATCATGGGAAGAAAATAAAACAATTAATCCTGAAACTTTATCCTCTATCTTGAATACTATTTTATTTAAATGTAACATAAAAACCCTTAATTTATCTCAAGAAGTAAATCTTCCCCCCCATATTCAATTGCCTAGAGTCACTGCTGAAAATAAAAAATAATTTTTTTATTTACAACAAACTCACTCAATGACTCACTCAATGACTCACTCAATGACTCACTCAATGACTCACTCAATGACTCACTCAATGACTCACTCAATGACTCACTCAATGACTCACTCAATGACTCACTCAATGACTCACTCAGATCGAATTTAGAACAAAATACGTCGGAACCAGGAAATAAACCCATTTTAAATGAAAATAAAGCAGCAACTATTTTCAATGACTCACTCAAATCTGTGTTTATATTTTTATCTAAGTAAATATACAAATCCTTAAATTAAACGAACTCTCATTTATTTAAATGGATCAAAAAAAAAGAGAAAGTACCCTAAAAAACTCCTTTTCCAATGTAAAAAAAGACATTTCTCACCTAAATTCAGAGTTACAAACCCTCAAAATAGCCATTTCTGAGCAAAATTTAGTGCTAAAACAGTTATCTAATCAGTTAAGTTACATATCTCACTTTTTAAATATTAAAGGAAAATCCACAGAAAATAGAGAAAATAATGAAAATTTTTTGAATTCCATTAGAAATAAAGGGGTGACTCACTCACTCACTCACTCACTCACTCACTCACTCACTCACTCACTCAGATCGAACTTAGAACAAAATGCGTCGGAACCAGGAAATAAACCCATTTTAAATGAAAATAAAGCACCAACTATTTTCAATGACTCACTCAAATCTGACTCAGATACAACTCAAATAAGAGATCACAATGACGCAATGACTCACATCCCACAAAAAAAGCAAGAAAAAACCCAAGAAAATCCCTCAAATAATCAAGCAAATTTAAAAAATTTTGATTTTTTTAGTGCATCCCGACAAAAAACAAGAGCCAATCAACAAATCAGATTAATTAAACAAGAATTAGAAATCATTTTCAATAAACTCACTAAACAAGAACTAGGTCTTTTCCTAGCAATCTATCAATTAGAAGAAGATGGATTAAACCCTGATTATATCACTATTTCTAAACAAACAGGTTTATCTGAAGGGGGAATTAGAAGTTATATCAGCAGATTAATCAAAAAAAGTGTTCCACTCATAAAAAAGAAATTAAATAATAAAAAAATCTTCTTTTATATCGACCAAGAATTCAAAACCCTCAATTTAAAACAAAAACTAATTGACCTTTATTACAAATTTGAAGATCCCTATCAAAAAAACCTTTTTGAATCTTACAAATAACTCTCCTTTTTTATATGTTCACTTATTAAAATATTAAACTTTTTTCAAACAAATCTCCCTTTTGTCAAATTTACTCATCTATTTCATTAAAAAGCCTCATCCAACCTAAAATCTCACTACTAAAAACCCCTTAGAAAGTTCCATAGGAAATCAAGGGGTTTTCCTTAGGCACAGGGATTCCGACAGGCTTCAAACCCACTAATCAAAAAAGAACTAAATAAATTTCAAAAACATTTTCAAGTGGAATTAAAAGTTCAATGAATTCTATGGAAAGTTACATAACAATTCAATATTTCTCTAAAATTTAGTCAAAAATAGTTCATTAAACAATTCTTAAACTATCGTTGAACTAATTCAATCATACTTAAACATTATTTAACTAATTTAATTAATCATCAAACGATTGCTTACTTTCTCTTATTTATTTAAATAGATTTAATTTAAATATCTTACGCATCCATGTCCAATGTAACTTAAGGACAACCTTTAAATTTAAAGAAAGCATATTCTTATTATGTTTAATTTTTTGAAAAGAAAAAAAGAGGAGAAATCAGAGCAATTTGAGCAAAAATTTAATCACATAAATGAATCTTTAAACACCTCTTTTCATCATGTGAAAACCGACATAAATCAAGTACATTCTTGGATGAAAGATTTAGAAAATCATCACACAAATCACTATAAAAAATTTCAAGAATATGATAAAAAAATTATAGAAATAGAACAAAAAATTTCTCAATTATCTTCTTTAATTAAAGTTCCAGAGTCAGCAAAAATAGAAGAAAAATTAACCACAATTGAAGATTTCAAAAAAGAAGAAATAAACAAATCCCTTTGGTCAAATTTGACAGAGACTAAGAAGAATTTCTTGTACACAATTTACATAATGATACAAGAATCTGGAGTTGATTTGGTGCCTATGAAATCCCTTACCGAAGAATTATATCCAACAAAATCTTATCATGAAGTAAAGTCAATGATTTCTTCTTATACAGAAAATTTACAAGATTTAGGGTTCTTAAAAAAATCAAGAAAGGGTAGAGAAATTTTTATTAGTTTAACGCCAAGAGCAAAAGAATTTTTACCAAAAAAAACATTAAAAAATCAAATCAAAGTTAAAAAAAATTAGAGAAATAAATATAAACTTCTCAAGAATTAAAGATCCATGAAAGAATTAAAACCTGGAATTTATGAACATTTTAAAGGTAAAAGATATGAAGTTTTAGGAATAGTATTACATTCCGAAACTAAAGAAAAGTTAGTTCTTTACAAAGCGCTTTATGAATCTGAAGAATTTCCAAAAGACCAATTATATGTTCGTCCAGAATCAATATTTTTAGAAACAGTAGAACATAATAGCCAACAAATTCCAAGATTCAAATTAATAAGCTTAAAAGATTTAATTAATTCTTAAATTATTGCAATTCAATAATATTTAATCAATTCTTAAATTATTTAATCACCAAATTTTTAAATATTTTCGATTTAAAGCAAATTTTAATTTTTCACATAAATTCTACGTTAATTTTTTTTATCTTAAAAAATCAAAAATTTTCAGGAAAATATCAAAATCCCACATTAGACATGAACACATAAAGTTTATAAACAAATTTCAATAAAAAATAATAATGAATTCAATAGAAAAAATAAAGAAAAAAAAACAAAGGAAATTAGATATAAAAGAAAAATTAAATAAATGGGAAAAAGAAAATATAAATCCTTCCCTATGGTCTCCAATTTTAAAAATTAACTTCAAATCAATTTGGACATGGTTGTTCATATCTTTTTTTGTAATAATTTTTTTGTTAAAGATTGTATCAAAATACCAAACCTAAATCATTAAAATAGCGTATAATCCCTATTAACGTAAGAATCTACGTATAATGTACCTTATACGAAGGTTTTACTGCGTATAATCCATGGAAATCCAAGAAATTAAAAAAAAAGTAGAAACTGAACTAAAAATCCAAGGAAAAAGTGCACAGACCATCAGAATGTATAGGTTTTTTTTATCTAAATTTTACGAATTTTTAAAAAAAGATATTGACCAAGCTACCGAAGACGAAATTAAAGAATTTTTAGCATACCTTATATCAGAAAAAAACTATGATTTAAGCTCAGTATCCCTAG
>Ga0209541_10003414_pt1 | contig 29205 bp, 30 predicted proteins | sample RifCSPlowO2_01_FD_184027 | JGI IMG/M metagenome (GOLD analysis project Ga0209541, IMG submission 184027) | Groundwater microbial communities from Rifle, Colorado - Rifle CSP2_plank lowO2_0.1 (SPAdes) (version 2) | ecosystem: Environmental > Aquatic > Deep subsurface > Groundwater | place... | reverse complement strand
CAGCAATATGAGTTTTGGGAATATCTTCCTCATACAACTCCCATGTAAGTGCAATCTTTGTTAATTGATTCATGTCCACCTCCATTGTAACTAAAGGAAGTGGCGGATATTAAAGGTAAATACAACGCGTAATTGATTTTTTGATTCACTTGTGTAAATATTATTTAGTTATGGTTGATGAATTTTATACACCCGAGGGTCAGATTAAAGATCCAAATGCCGCGCAGGAAGTTGCGACTCTGGAAAAGCCTGCCAGAGACAGGGAACTTGAGCTTCGTAGACAAGCTACTGAAGGAGTTTCAGAGCGAGAACGAGGGTTTTTAGAAATAATGACCGGACTAAAAGTGAAATATCCAGATGCTTTCGAGGTTCATGTTGATGATAAGGGACGAGAAGTGCTTGTTATGCCGCCGGTTTTAGGTTCACGGGCGACAAGATTTTCCAGCCAAGAAACTATTTTTACGCAAGGTGGTGTAATGGGAATTGACGCAACGCAAAAAGTTGAGGATTTGAATTTAACAAATCTAGTTGATTTGGCCATAAAAAAAGGTGATGAATTTGGAGCAGGCGGGGCATTTGGTATGTATGAATCTATGCCTAAGAGCGCTGCATTAAAACCTGGAACTCCTGATACGAACACACAATTTACTCATATTGCATTACAGAGATTAAACCTTCAAGATAATTATGAACGAGGCCAACTAAAAGAAGCTTTTCAGCTTGCTCAGGAACAGGGCTTACGGTTAAAAGTGCAAAAAACTACAACGGCTGTTCAGCAAAGTCCACAGACAATTCTTACAGATTTGTAACTATTTCTTCAAAAACTTCTTCAATTAGTCAGCTTCCAACCAAACGGCTTGAGCAGCTTCTAACCCTTACGGTGATTGACTTCAGCAGCTTCGATCAGATTCTCCAATAGACAGGATATTGTAACCGGCCCGACACCGCCGGGAACAGGAGAAATGAATGCGGCTTTTCCCAAAATTTCTTTCGAGCGAACATCCCCTTTCGGCGAACCGACATCGATTACCACCGAACCAACTTTTATATCGTCTTTGCCGATTATTCTGGGAGAACCCGTTACACTTACAAGAACATCAGCCTTTCTCGTTTTTGATTTTAAATCGGAAGTGTCTTTATCCACCCCAACCACATCATAGCCCCTTTCCTTTAAAAGAGTTAATATCTTCTTTCCCTCAAAACCTTTTGCCCCAATTACTACTACCTTTAAAGGTCCGTCCTTTAAAGTGATATATGGGGTTGCTTCTTTAATGACTTCCAATACTGCTTTTGCCGTTGGAGTCAGATAGGAACTGTCATCGCGTAAACCATCAACGTCCTTTCTTCTTTCAATTGAGTTAATTATTTCGTCTCTATCCCTTTTCGAGAAACTCTTAGGAAGTGGGAGCTGAATCATTATCCCATGTACATTTTTATCCTCATTCAATTTCTTGATTTCGTGGACTAGTTCACTGAATCGCACAGCGCTATCGTATTTTTGTACTTCAATTTTTGCACCAATTCTCTGGGCTGCTTTTTCTTTCAAGCTAACGTACAAAACGCTTGCCGGGTTATCTCCAACCAAGACAGACACAAGCTTGGGTGTAATGCCTTTTATTCTTAATTTGTCTACACTCCTTTTAAGTTCTTTCTCCTTTTTCACTGCAAAATATTTTCCTTCGAAAATTACCGTCATATTGGCTAATTTTAAACCATTTTGTATAATTCACCAATGTCAGTCGAAGGTCCATTAAGAAGCGGAGGTCTGGACGGAGGATTTATCCATGTTTGCCCGGACTGCCCGATAAGACTCGCTATCAACGCGAGTGTTAGTAACAGACTTCCTTGTCACTCTGAAACAAGACAACTTTGTGAAGCGGAGTTAGAAAGTATGCAATCAGGTTCTACCCCGAACGAAAACACTAAAATTCCGTCTGAATCTATCACGAAAGTCTGATTTTGTGCTAAGCTAGATTGGTAGTCAAAATTTATCATTTATTTATTATTTCTTTGCCTCACTTTCTTTTCAAAAGAAAGTGAGAGTAAGAAGGGGGTGAGATTTAATGTACAAAGTTGAAAAAAAAGATGGTACCCTCGAGGATTTTGATAGAGGAAAGATTATAAATGGCGCAGCCAGAGCTGGTGCTTCTCCTGAAGAGGCAGAAAAAATCGCTGATGCAATTGAAACCTGGCTACCAACAGCGGCGAAAGATAATGTGGTAAATTCGATGGTTATTCGCACAAAAGGACTTGAAGTCTTTAGGAGTTTAAATCCCGAAGCAGCAGCTAAGTTCGAATCCTACAAAAAACCCGAGGCATAAAAAGATTCGTTTATAATAACGGTTGATAGGGGTAACAACTAATCTGTGCATTATTTAACGGACGAAAAGTTTGTTGTAAATGGATTTTATTTTAACCAAAAAGAAACCTCACAAGCTCCAACCTCTTTCTCAAAACCGTCATAGCAAAGTGCTGATGAACCATCAGGAAATTTTACAAAATACATTCCCGACTCTCTCCAATCATGTCCATCCAATTCTCCAACCTTTCCGTAATCTGGATGTTTCGGATCTCTCACATAAAGAAGAAAAGAAGATGCATTGAACACCGGGTTCCATCCTTTCAGATCCAGACCCTTTTCGACCAGAACTGGAACCCTCAGTAACTCTGGAGACATGTAAAAAAACTCCCTTGGATCTCTATTAGGAAAAGTCCTTATCCAAACTGAAAACTCGTCAGTAAATAATCTAAGTCCTTCTATATCTTCTACATTAAATTCTCTGTAATTGTTCTCGTGGGCTATATTGTTCATCCCTAATACCAGCCGTGACAGTTTATTTCCTTCTAAATTTTGAGTGGATGAAGGTATTAAATGACCCTCTCCCCAACCTTCTTCAATTGCATTTCCATGCGCCATTGGGTGAAGAAAATTTACATGAACCGAAGCAACTACAACTGCCCACAAGTGATCTATATCTCTCACTTCATCCGAGGTTACATTGGGATGCTTTACTGGATCAGTTCCATGAAGATGTGGTACATATCCTTTTAGAAGTTGTCGTTCACTTCCCTTGCTATCTACAAGTGTTCCATAACTATCTAATAGTGAACTTACCTCTCCGTATCTCAACTTCGTTTGTTCATCAACACCAGTTAAACCGCCCGCAATATAAACAACGGCTAACGACTTTTCCTGCCATTCCCTGGCTTTTCCTAATGACTCTTGTACGGACGGGGTCAATCTTCCCTGTAGTCTCAACGACTTCTCGTAGGAATCCATAGGAGTTAACTCATACTTAGCTGTTGGAAATAATTCCTGTGCCACAACACCCATATTAGGGTATCTAGCTCGTATGTCTAAACGGGATTCCACCGAAACCATAGAGCTATATTAACAAGGAGATTTAAAAAATCAACAACCGCATTATGGTACTGGAAATAACTTACAGAGGGATTTTACTTCACCGGCAATTCCCAATAAGAATTTATCCTTCTCAATTTTTGTCTTAAATGCTTTTAGAAAAATTCCTCTGGCTTCCGGCTTTTCGGGAAGTTTATAAGGCTTTACATAATCAATAACCTTCAAAATCCAACTGGCAATTTGATTCATTTCCTTTTCCTTCATTCCCCTTACGGTTAATCCGGGTGTACCAAGCCTTAGTCCCGAGGGAAAAAAAGGAGACGCAGATTCTAATGGGACAGTATTTCTGTTAGCCACTATTCCGGCAATTTCTAATGCGTGACCAACTATCCAACCGTTAGTTCCACTCTTTCTTAGATCAACCAAAATGAGGTGTTTCTCGGTTCCCCCACTCACAACATCAAGTCCTGCATCAAACAACAACTTGGCTAAATACTTGGCGTTTTTTACCGTCTGCTGAGCATAGTTTTTAAAGGCAGGTGTCATTGCTTTTTCAAGTGCAACTGCAATTCCTGCAATTGAGTGAATATGCGGTCCACCCTGCAAGCTGGGGAAGACAGAGAAATCGATGCCGTCGATAAATTCCTTACGGCAAACAACCACGGCCCCCCTAGGACCGCGAAGAGTTTTGTGGGTAGTAAATGTAACAAAGTCGGCATAAGGAAAAGGCGACTTGTTTGCTCCACCAATAATTAAGCCCGCTTCGTGTGCAACGTCTGCAAGGTAATACGCACCAACTTCCTTTGCGATTTTACCCATCTTTATATGATCTATTTGGCTAGGATATGCGGTTCCGCCTGAGATTATAAGTTTTGGAGCAAGAACCTTCGCCTGTTTTTCAATTTGACTGTAATCAAAAATCCGCGTTTTTGGATTTACTTTATAAAAGGAAACGTTGTAAATTTTTGAAACGAAGGTAATTTTTCGGTCCGGCATTTTCCATCCGTGAGAAAGATGTCCCCCGTCAGGTAAAAACATCGACATGATTTTGTCCCCTGGTTCCAAAATCGCATTATATACAGCTAAATTTGCAGGACAGCCTGAATGAGGTTGAACATTCGCCGCCCACTTTTTGGGATTGAGTTTAAAAGCTTTTAAGACTCTCTCTTCGCACAGCCGTTCAACTTCATCGACGATGCTATTTCCGTTGTAGTATCGCTTTCCAGGTTGGCCTTCAGCATACTTGTGCATCAACACCGATCCAACGGCTTGTCGAACTTCGGGGTAAGTGTAATTTTCGGAAGGTATCATCATAAGCGTTTCGCTCTGTCGTTGTTCCTCCAACTTTATTAATTCGAATATTTTATCCATACCAGAATTAAATCATTTTATATTTTCTTAAAGCTTTAAGAGTCGCTTCCTCAACAGTTTTTGTATCTTCTGATCCATCTATTGTAAACCATATATTTTTTAATTTCTTTGACAGTTGCAGGTAATTTTTTCTAACTTGCTTATGGAACTCCAATTTCCTAACATCGTATCTATCCACATCCTTATTTTTGGATTTTCTCTTAATTCCTATCTCGGGATCAATATCATAATAAATCACAAGGTCTGGTTTCAAATTTGCAGTCGCAATTCTACTTACTTTATCAATTTCGGATTTAGCGACTTTATTTCCTTGATATGCATAAGTTGAATACCAGTATCTATCAAGAATTACATTTATACCTTTGTTAAGCTTCGGAATAATTATCTTTCTTATTAAATTGGCTCTTGCCGCGCTGTATGCAAATAAAGCCGCATACTCGTCTACATAATAATTGTGTAGACCCTGTACAACGTCCCGCACTTTCTCGCCAAATTTTGTACTACCAGGTTCCCGGTAAAATTTCCACCCATTTTTAAGTTTCTTCTTAAGCAAATTTATTTGGGTAGATTTTCCACTGCCGCTTCCACCCTCAATAACTATAAATTTTCCTCGCATATTATATTTACAAAAACGAAGGCAGTATTAATTTTGATCCGTCGGACCCACAACTTCCATCTCTTCGAAAATAATAACTGGACCAAACCATAACCTCATTTACAGCATTCCATCTTCCGTAAGGTGTACTAACATAATTTAGTCTTTGGGAATCAATATTAATTACCGGAGCTTTTGGGGAATTTTTTGCGAAGTCTGCAACTTGATAACAAAGGTTATCAAAATAATCCGGTCGATCCCTTAGAATTTTTAGCTCAAACTCTCTGCCCCTTTCTTTTACCCTTTGCCTTATAACATCCGGCGAGGCGTTAACTACTAGATATAAATCGGGGTCGATAATCCCACGCTCTTCTATAAGTAAATCGTAAAGGTTTTCATACATCGCCAATTCCGCATCTGTCATCCAACCCACACTGGCTTGGGTTCGAGCGAAAATTCTATCCATTTCAAGAGCGGGGTCTACAATAATGCTTCCTTGACTTAAGTTCGGCATTATTTTTGTAAGCTGTCTCGCTTTGCTTTCCAAAAAGAAAGTTTGGCAGCTAAAACTATATCTTTTCGGATCACGATAAAAATCACTTAAAAACGGATTTTCTTCATAAAGTTCCTCGCACTTTCTTACGGGATAATCAGGGACATTCCAGAGTTGAACCATCAACTCACTCAGAGTACTTTTACCAGAACCCATCGGACCTACTACGCCTATTAATGGATATCGAAGATTATTGTCAATTCTTTCTTTTAGTTCGAGGTTTTCAGCAGCCATTTTACGGGAAAATTTTGCAGCTAGACTTACTATACAACATCAATTATCCTAGTAAAGACTCGAAATGGTTCAGTATCTAGAACTTCTTGAAGACATTCTAAAAAACGGCGTTGAAGAAAGGAATGAACGAACCGGAACCGGAACAATAAAGGTATTCGGAAGGCAACTTCGCTTTGACTTATCCTCCGGATTTCCAGTACTTACTACAAAAAAAATGTACCTAAGAAGTATAATCCACGAGCTTCTCTGGTTTTTAAAGGGCGATACCAATATAAGATATTTGGTCAAGCGTAATGTCAACATCTGGACCGAATGGCCTTTCCAGGTGTACTTAGAAAAAAACGGATTAGACAAAAAGTTCCCTCGCTATTCAGAGGTATGGAAATCTGAAATGTCAAAATTTACAAAAAAAATCATAAATGACAAATCGTTTGCCAAAAAATGGGGCGATTTGGGTCCCATCTACGGAAAACAATGGAGAGCTTGGGAAACAAGAGATGGAAAAAGGATTGACCAAATCGCCGATGCTATAGATCAGATTAAAAGAAGTCCTGCTTCCAGGAGGATTATTGTTAGCGGCTGGAACGTGGGTGATATTCAAGATTTAATTAAAGGAAAATCCTCGCCTCCCCCTCCTTGTCATACTCTGTTTCAGTTTTCAGTCGCCAATGAGCGGTTGTCGTGTCAACTTTATCAAAGGAGCGCAGACACATTTTTAGGAGTACCATTTAATATAGCATCCTATTCCCTATTGACCATGATGGTGGCACGGGTTTGTAACCTGAAACCTGGGGAATTTATTCACACTTTCGGAGATGTCCATATCTATTTAAACCACATTAAGCAAACAAAAAAGCAACTTAAAAGAAAACCCTATCCTCTTCCCAAAATGAAAATGAATCCCAAAATAAAAAATATTGACGATTTCAGATTCGAAGATTTTAAACTGATAGGCTATAAATCCCACCCGCCCATTAAAGCCCCAATTTCAGTATGAGAATTTACGTTACACACTCTACAGGTTTTGACTTTAAAAAAGAACTTTACGGACCTATAAGGAAATCGGAATTGAATTCGAAACATGAAATTACTCTTCCCCACGAAAAGTCATCAGAGCTTTTTGACTCCAAAAAGTATTTAGATAAATGTGACTTAGTAATTGCTGAGGTTTCGCATCCGTCTACCGGCCAGGGTATCGAACTGGGTTGGGCAAATGCAAAACAAGTTCCTATAATCTGCTTTTACAAGAAAGGTGCCAGTCCTTCGAATTCTATTAAAGCAGTGAGTAAACATATTTTTGAATACGAAGGGTCAATAGATTTAGTTAATAAAATTTCTGAAAATATTAGCTTGTAAGGTCCGTCCTCGCAAGCGGTATATAGGCTATTTAGTAAAAATGGAATATGCTAAGGTAGATTAAAGTGAAAATATCAATTATTGTTGCTGTTTCGGAAAATAACGTTATAGGCAAAGACGGCGCAATCCCCTGGCATATTCCCCAGGATCTGAAACACTTCAAGGATTTAACAATGGGTCATCACGTAATTATGGGCAGGAAAACACATGAATCTATAGGCAAACCGCTTCCGGGAAGGACTAATATTATTCTTTCGCGTGATCCTATTTATAAAAGCGAGGGGGTAATTACCGTAGAATCAATCGACAAGGCAATATCCCTTGCCCGAAGCCAGAATGATAGTGAAATCTTTGTCATCGGAGGAGAAGAAATTTTTAAATTAGCTCTCCCCTATGCGGACAGAATTTACCTGACAAATGTTCATGGAAAGTTCGGGGGAGACGCGTTTTTTCCCAATCTTGATCCGATTAAATGGCAACAGATTTCCTGCGAAGTTCATTTACGGGACCAACAAAACCCATATCCTTTCGACTTTTGTACCTACGAAAAGAAATTTTAGAAATCAAATCTACCTCCCGCCTTTTTTCCACTTAACCGCATTCCAAAAAGGTCTGAATAAGTCTTCTTCTAAGGGGACTTTCCAACTAGTAAACCGCTTCTTGTAGAAAGGTTTTTTGGTAACAAACTTAATTCCCGGTAAATTTTCCAATATAACAATCGGCGTTTGTTCGCGACCTTCGCCCATAAGGTATACTGCAAAAGCGGCCAAACTATCAGGGATATTTGTCCTGGTGTACTTAAACTTTCTTCCGAAAAGATCGTTGCTACCTACGTAATTTTTAAGATATACAAAACCATAATATGAAATGGCGCGGCCAACAATCCCCCGTTTAAGAGGAACCGCCATCGAGTCGGTAAGGATTACGCCTACATTTTTAACCCCGTATTCTTTTCTCAAGAATTTCCAAATTTTTCTTGCCGATTCGTCGGGATTATCCGGCCAGAGAATATAGTAACCGTTGGAGTTACTTTCATCTATCCCCGCAGATCCCACTAACATACCCTGGGAAATTGTATGAATCCTGCTTTTATAGTTGCCACTTCTTTTTATATAAAATTCAGACTGGTCAATAATTATTTTTTCTTTACTGGAAGAGTCTTTAACTGGGATACATCTTCCTTCTCCGATTGAAACCACTTTTGAGGTAATCGCCACAATCGAATTTTCGGATAGACTCGGAACACTTTCTTTAATTAAACTCCACAGGTTATCTTTCGGCGGCAGGAATTTGCGGGTTTTTACAACCTTTATTTCCACGAAGCAATTATACCTGTTTTTCTTTTTTTGTGGCCGCAACTCTTCCCCCCTGCCATTGACCCCTATAACTACTACCCCCACCCTCAACTTTCTCAAAAATAATGTGGGCCACACGTGCTCCCATCTCTATTTCCATAATATTATTTCCCAGGTTTGCTAATCCAAAAGTAAGCTGTCCACAATAGCCTGGGTTCACCTGATTACACAAAAGAAGTACGCCGGATCTGTGAAGCGTACCCCGGGATTGAGGATAAGCTATCAGGTCATCGGGTAAGTTTACAGTTTCTATCGTTCTCATCAGATAATATTCACCAGGTTTTAATGAAATTTTCTGAATCTTTCGTTCATTATATGAAGCCATAACGGTAGCCTTGGGAGTCTCCCTTTCCAATATGCCCAGAAAGCCCTTACCTTTAGTCTGGTAAATTTCACCTATACGTAAGTCAAATCCGGCACCTTCAGGATTTTGCAATTCACGCTCTGAAAGATTTTCAACCAGTTTCCCCTCTTTAACTAGTCTTAAAAGTATTTTCGGTCCGATTGGCATTATACTTTTTCTAATACCGTCTTATCTGTTTCACTTTTTTCCGGTTTTTTCCCAGTCAGTTTAGGATTCTGCCAACTGGCAAAATCACATTCGGGATACCTGGAGCAACCATAAAACTTTCTTCCTGTTCTTGTCGTCTTAACTATTATTTCACCTTTCTTGCAGGTAGGACATTTCATATTTATCTTCTCTAAATATTTTTCTTTATAGTCGCAGTCCGGAAACCGACTGCAGGAAACGAACTTCCCGAACCTGCCGATCCTTATTACCAACTCTCCTTTTTTACACTTCGGACAGTTCTTTCCCAATTTTTCAGTTTCAATTTCAACTCTTTTTGATTTTTTATCGACAGTTTTTATTTTCTTCTCAAATGGGCGGTAAAACTTTTTCATCATTTCCTGCCATTCTCTTTCCCCATTAGCAATTTTATCTAAATCATCCTCCATTCCGGCAGTAAAAGAATATTCAAAAACATCCGGAAAATTACCAATCAGAAAATCGTTTACCGCCATTCCGACAGGTGTCGGAAAAAACTTGCCCTCTTCCTTTTCTACATACTGTCTGACCTGAATAGTTGAAATTATCGGAGCGTAAGTCGAAGGCCTACCTATACCGAGTTTTTCGAGGGTTTTGATTAAAGAGGCTTCATTAAAACGCGCCGGTGGCTGGGTAAACTTTTGCTCAGAATTTACTTTTACTAAATCCAGCGCCGCGTCCTTCTCGACTTTAGGCAGTTGCGGCGCTTCTTCATACGTCGCCGGAATTACTTTTCTCCAGCCGTCAAACTTCATTACCTGACCTGTTGCTCGGAGTAAGTAGTTATTCATTTTTCGTTCATTGCTCTTAGTTCGCGAAGCGATTACGTCGATTCGGGTTTCGTCATAGATGCTATCCTTCATCTGGGTTGCTATAAAACGGTTCCAAATTAATTTATATAAAGTTTTGGCATCGGATATAAATTTTTTGTTTCCTAAATTGACTTTATCTTCATGCCTTACCCAAACATCAGTCGGACGGATCGCTTCATGAGCCTCTTGTGCTACTTTTGATTGAGTCTTATACTCTCTAACTTTTTCCGGTAAATAACTTGGTCCAAATTCTTTATTTATAAATTCCCTAGCAGCATTAAGGGCAACCGCTGAAATATTAAGAGAGTCTGTCCTGTGATAAGTAATAAGACCTTCCTCGTAAAGAGCCTGTGCCACAGACATTGTTTTTTTTGCCGACCAACCGAATATTCGAGCTCCAGCTTGAGCAAGTGTTGAAGTTGTAAAGGGCGGATAAGGTCGTTTTATTACCTCACGGTATGTTACGTTATAGACTTTATAGTCAGATTTTTCCAAGTCCGATACGATTTCTTTTGCTGTTTTTGCGTCCTTTACCTCTGCTTTCTTTTCTCCGATTTTAGCAAGCTGTACGCTAAATTCTTCATTTTTGCCTTTTAATTGTTGGGTTTTGACGTTACAAAATATCTCCCAATATTCTACCGCCTTGAAGCTTAAAATTTCTTTTTCCTTTTCTACAATTAACCTAACTGCAACTGATTGAACCCGACCGGCGGAAAGTCCACGCCTTACCTTCTTCCACAAAAGTGGCGAAAGTTTATAACCGACTAATCTATCAAGTACTCTTCTGGCAACCTGAGCTTCCACCAAATTCTTATCAACCTTTCTGGGATTTTTGATCGCTTCTTCTACCGCTCCCTTGGTAATTTCGTGGAAAACAATCCTTTTTAGGTTTTCTCTTGTTATCGAAGACTTTCCGTTGTCAGATAAGACTTCATATACGTGTTCGGCAATCGCTTCTCCTTCCCTATCCGGATCGGTTGCAAGATAGACAAGTTTCGATTTTTTAGCAGCGCTTTTTATTTTGTTTATAGTCTCCTGACGTTTGGCAACTACCTGGTAATCAGGTTTAAAATCATCACCAAGATCAATTCCCAACTGCGACTTAGGCAAATCTTTAATATGACCCATGGTCGCTTCAATCGCATACTCTCTTCCCAAAAATCTGGATAAAGTACGTGCTTTTGTCGGTGATTCAACAATTATTAAATCCATATGAAATAGTAGAATGCAGAATGTATAAAGTAGAAAGGAGGGTGAAAGTAGAACTTTTCTCCATACTACTTGCTACCTGCTACACTTTCTTGTAAACTCCATTCCTCAAACTCTTGATCATTCCCTTCAACTCCATAACAGTTAAGGTAGCAGAAACCTCGTGAACTTTCAAAGTACTAATTCTAACAATTTCGTCAAGGTGCAAGGGCTCCACCAATATTTCAAGTAATTTTTTCTCGTTATACGTGTCTCCTTTAATCGAAATATCTCCGTTCCCAATTAATGTATTCATGTGCAGCTCCTGAGTAATATCAGCTATTGATGTAACCATTTTGGCACCGTTTTTGATTAGAAAATTAGGAAATTCGGATGATGGCGAATAAATCGGCCCCGGAACCGCAAAAACAGTCTTTCCGTATCCAGCTGCGGCATTTACCGTGTGATAGGTTCCGCTTTTTTGTGCTCCTTCGATCACTACCACGCCGTTCGATAGCCCTGCAATAATTCTGTTTCGATTCGGAAAATACGTTTTTAAGGGTTGTGTTCCCAAAGGATATTCCGAAATAAGTGCACCCTTGCCGTCTATTATCTTTCTGGCCAGATATGAATTTGATGTTGGCGTCACAATATCAACTCCCGATGCCAAAATTGCAATTGTAATGCCGCCTGCGTCCAACGCCGCTTGATGAGAAACGCTATCGACCCCGAATGCCAAACCCGAAATAATGACTACGCCAACATTCGCTAATTCACTGGCCAACTTATAAGCGGTCTCCCGTCCATAGCTGGTCATTTTTCTCGATCCGACTATTGCTACGGCGCGCCCTGTCAAATCCGGTAGGCTACCTCTAACATATAAAACGAGAGGTGCATTATCCAACCCCTGCAGATTATTTGGGTAAGAGCTGTCGCTATAAGTTATTATTTTTATACCCAGGGATTTAATCTTTTTGAAGTAGTTCGACGGATCAAAGTTTTCCCGATATTCTACAAAATTAACTGCTGTATTTAATTTTAATCCCACCTCAGTAAGTTCATTTTGGGTTGCTAGCCAGACCTTTTTCGCTGACCCAAAATATGAAATCAGGAGCTTTATCCTAACCGGACCGAAAGGTAAATATGAATACAGACTTATTAGGTATTCTTTTTCATTCATGGGCAGGGCTCGGAGTCCGAGTGGGAAGCTTAAACCAATAATTGAATATCTCTCTCGCCGGAGGACCCGCGACCCTAGACCCCTCTCCTCCGTTCTCTACCAGAACGGTAGCAACTATTTGGGGGTTTGCAACCGGAGCGAACACCGTAAACCACGCGTGGGGTTCTCCGTTTTCCGTTTCTGCGGTACCGGTTTTGCAGGCAACTTTAACTCCTTTGCTTTTCTCCTCAAAGTCAAAGAAAGTAAAACCGGTTCCGCCGGATGCACATGCTCCCATCATTCCCTTTTTAACCAAATTCAGACTGTCTTTATTAATATCCATGTCCTCACATTGAAAGTCTTGGGTGTCGGAGGATTTAAATTTGTTTAAAAAATAGTTTGTCTCTTCTTTATTTATTATTTTCGGTTTGCAGTGTTTAGCATCTGACGCGATTGTGGCTATATAATTATTGATGCCAATCGGAGTAAGCGCAAGATCACCTTGTCCGATAGACATATGATAAGTGTTACCCAAAAACCAACGTTCACCCTTCTCTTTTATTTTCCACTCGGGCGACGGAACAAATCCCGGTATTTCTCCCGGTAAATCCACGCCCGTCTTTTGGTCCAAACCAAATCTATTTGACCAATCGGTCAATTTTTCCACACCGGTAAGCTCTCCTAATTTATAAAAAAAGGTATCTGTGGACCGGGTTAAAGCTCTTTCTAAACCAATTTTCCCCTCAACACCCCCGTATTGAGTAAAGTACCAATTTTTATAAGAAAAATTTCCATAAGGAGTACTAATAACAATCTGGCCGGTATCTTCATAGGTGTAATCTTCATCAATGACTACTTCCTCCAAAGCCGAAATTACAACTAAGGGCTTATATACAGAACCCGGATGAAATTTTCCCGAAATAACTCTATCGAACAAGGGTAAATCGGGATCATTTAATAATTGTGATATTTTATCGGCATCATTACTTACAAAAACATTAGGATCATAACTAGGTGAAGAATATAGACTTAAAATTTCCCCGCTCCCGTCCGTTATAACTACCGCCCCCTTTTTGCCTCTCATAAGTTCGACAACTTTCATCTGTAAGCCAAAATCTATAGTTGTATGCAAGTCGCTCCCGGGAATAGGCTTTTTTCTTCCCAAGGTTCGCACCTTTTTCCCCATTGCATCAACCTCAATCAGCTCTTCCCCATCAATTCCCGTTAGCAAACAATCGTACTCTTGTTCTAACCCACCACGGCCTACAAGTGCACCCAGGTGTCTTGGACCTTTTTCGGGACACTCTGCCCTTATCTTTCCCAGCTCTTGTTCACTGACTTCACCGAGATAACCTGTTATATGAGCAAATGTTTCCCCCGAAAGGTAGTTCCGTTGATTCTCCTTTATAATTTCATTGTCATTAACCCCTTCCACATCTTTCAATTTTTGGTAACCACTTTCGGAATCAAAGGTCAGATGAAGCTTAACTTCTTTATTTCCTACGATTAATTCCCCTCCCCTGGCAAAAATATTACCTCTTGGAGCTACTATCGGGAATCTCCTTATTCTATTTCCTTCCGCAAGACTTCTAAAATAATTTCCCCTGATAATGGAAAGGTCGACTAGACGCGCAGCAAGGATTAAAAATCCGAAAATAAGCATTCCTCGAAGAAACCACGTAAGCCAACTTTGGATTTTAAGCGATGAAAGTGTCTCCATTTAATATCTTACTACCCTTTTGATATCCTTATCCTTGTCAGTAGTGAAGGGTCGCTAAGTATTTTGCCGCACCCCCTCACCACACAGGTTATTGCGTCATCCGCAACATAGGCCTTCATTTTAGTGGACTCCGAAATTACCTTGTCTATCCCCGGCAAAAGCGACCCGCCGCCCGAAAGTATTATTCCGTGATTCATAATATCACTAACAAGCTCAGGAGGAGTTTCCTCGATGGTGTCCACGATATTGCCCACTATCTCTTGAATGGTTGGAGTTAAAGCTTCTCTTACCTCTCCGCTTGAAAGTTTAATCGATTTTGGTAACCCGGTCTCCAAATCCCTCCCCCTGACAACGAAAAATTTTTCATCTTTCAAAGGAACACAATTTCCGATAGCAATTTTAACTTCCTCCGCCGTCGGCTCTCCCAATAAAAGCGAATATTTCAAGCGGGCATAGGAAATGATAGCTTCGTTCATTTCGTCTCCGGCAATTCTGATTGACCGTCCCAGGACTATTCCTCCGAGGGATATTACCGCTATCTCTGCAGTTCCTCCTCCGATGTCAACAATCAATATTCCTTCGGGTGACTCTACTGTCAAATCTGCTCCGATCGCTGCTGCCATTGGCTCTTCAATAAGATGTGCTTCGCGAGCTCCCGAGGCTATGGCTGCATCCGACACGGCTCTTCTTTCTACTTCGGTAACACCAGAGGGAATACCGATGACAACTTTTGGCCTGGGAATTTTGGGAATAACCGATCCTGACTCATGAACCTTTTTTATATAATGTGTCAGCATTGCCGCCGTTGCATCAAAATCCGCAATGACTCCGTCTCTTAAAGGTCTGACTACCTCAAGGATTGACGGAGCCCGACCAAGCATCCTTTTGGCCGAAGCACCGATTGCCAACACCTCCTTTGTTTTTCTGTGCCTGGCAATTACTGAGGGTTCGCGAATTACTATTCCTTTGCCTTTTACCCAAACAAGTGTGTTAGCCGTTCCCAAATCTATCCCGATATCGTGCGAGAAAAGCCCGAAAAATCTATTTACTTGAACATCGGGTAATAGTATCTTTAATTTTTCCAGCTGTTTTCTGACGTTACTCATTGCTTTTTTTAGGGTAGATAATATTTCTGCACAGTATATATTTTTAGTTATACTAATCAAATACCCATTGATAAACCCAAAACTTGTATAATTTTAAGATGATGCGAATATTCAAAGCGGAAATAAAGATTATTCCCTATTTATACTACTTATTATTCTTTTCTGTGCCTCTTGTGTTTTACCACAAAACATCCGAGGTCTTTGAATTTAATAAGATGGTAACAACCTATTTTATAACCATCCTTATTGTATCCTTCTGGATTATAAAAATGGTGATCGCTAAAAAAATTATTTTCAGGCGAACAGCTCTTGATATTCCAATCCTCTTTTTCCTGGTAAGTCAGACGCTTTCGACCCTGATTTCAGTCGATCAAAGAACGTCACTTTTGGGCTATTACTCCCGCTTTAATGGCGGACTTTTCTCAAGTATATCTTACGCAATTTTATACTGGGGACTTGTATCCAATCTGGACTTCGGACAAACCAAGAAATTAATAAAGGTTATTTTCGCTTCCCTTTTAATATCAAGTATTTGGGCTGTCTTTGAACATTTCGGCCATTCGTTTAGTTGTTACCTTTTCCCAGAATACCGCACTTTTGACGTTTCTTGTTGGGTCCAGGATGTTGCCTGGAGGGTATATTCAACTTTCGGCCAACCCAATTGGTTAGCCGCATATCTTGCCGCACTTATCCCACTCACTTGGGGCTTTGCCTTTAAATCAAATAGCAAAGATCAAATGGTAAAAATACGAACCAAATATTTAAAAATTTTACCTGGGGTTTTACTTTCCAGTATTTTCTTTACAACACTCCTTTTTACCAAATCCAGATCTGGAATTCTCGGATTTCTGGTTAGCTGGCTACTGTTTTGGTCGGTATCAGGTATATTCTGGCTTAAGTCAAGAAATGTGTTTTTTGATTTTATATCTGTATTTTTGGTTTTTAATACTTTATTTTTGATACTAATCGCACTAATAGGTACTCCTTGGACGCCGAATCTGAAATCAATGTTTCAGCCTTCCGAAAAGACTCAGCAAGCAGCTATCTCCGTCAGCGGACCCGCACTCGAGGTGGGAGGAACAGCATCAGGTGTAATCAGGAAAATAGTTTGGAAAGGAGCCGTTGATATTTGGAAAAATTACCCCATCCTGGGAACTGGCGTCGAAACTTTTGCTTTTTCTTACTACAATTACCGACCCGCCGAGCATAATTTAACTAGCGAGTGGGATTATCTTTATAACAAAGCCCATAACGAATACTTAAATTATGCTGCAACAACCGGAACACTCGGGTTAATCAGCTATCTAACCCTTATTCTCGCGACAATTTTTCTTTTCCTTAAAAGCTCATTGACTAAAAACGAAGGTCGACAGGATTCTTGGGTTTATGGTTTGGCATTTCTCTCCGGCTATACCACGATTTTAATTACCAATTTTTTCGGTTTTTCGGTCGTTCCTGTTGCACTTTTGTTTTTTCTGTTTCCCGCAATGGCAATTACTTTAGGGCGTGAGACTGTAAGAGTTGAAGAGTATAAGTCAAAGGAAATATCCTCAAGCCAGAAAATTCTCATAATTTTCTCATGCTTTCTCGCTCTTATACTCTTATACTCTATTGGTAAATACTGGTATGCAGACCTTCTTTATGCCGACGGGAAAAACCAAGGCGACGCAGGAAATTATGCCAAATCTCTGGAATCGCTAAACGCTGCCATAAAATTTTCTCCAAAGGAATCCGTTTATTGGGAAGAGCTTGCTACTACTACCGGTGATATAGCGGTGGGCCTGAGTCAACAAGAAAATACCGAGTTGGCAAATTCCTATATGGCTAAAGCGATTGATTATATAAAAACCGCAATATCGCTTTCTCCTGCAAACGTAAATTTAAAACGAACGGCGGCAAATGTTTACATCAACCTGTCGGTGGTTGAACCAAACCTTATTTTAGCGACCAGGGATGCGCTGGCCGAAGCCGTAAAACAAGCGCCTACTGATGCAAAGTTATTTTATAACCTCGGATATGCATATATCAGGACCGGAGAATCTGATAAAGCGATAGATACACTCAAAAAAACCATCGAGCTTAAGTCCGACTACAGGAACGCGTATTATGCCCTTGGTCTGGTTTACGTTGATCTTGGTAAAAAAGACAAAGCCAAAGAACAATTTGAGTATATCCTTAAAAATATCAACCCGGGAGATTCCGATGCAAAAACTGAGTTGGAAAACCTAAATCTTTAGTTTGGCGGGTAAATTTTTTGCCTATCTTTTGATATAATCTCTCCATGTTGAAGCAAATATTAAAATCCACCGATCCGAAGCTGCGAGAAAAATCAAAACCTGTACAAAAAGTGGATAAAAAGATACTTTCTTTAATAGCCGACTTGAAAGACACCCTAACTGTCCAGGAAGATCCCGAAGGAGTCGGCCTTGCCGCTCCGCAAATAGGCAAAAACGTACAGGTTTTTATAATTAAAACCGAAAAGGGGTTAAAAACGATAATTAATCCGAAAGTCTTGGAAATTTCAAAAACACCCAAAAATCCTAAAAAGGGTAAAAAAAGAAAGGCAAAAATATTAGAAGGGTGCCTCTCCTTGCCCCATTATTACGGCCCGTTAAAAAGAACCGGAAAAATAAAACTAAGATACCTGAATGAAGACGCAAAGGAAGTCACTGAGGTTTTTTCGAACTTTTCGGCACAAATTATAGCTCACGAGCTAGACCACCTTAACGGGATTCTGTTTACCGACCGTCTCTTGGAACAGAAAGCTCCGCTTTATGAGTACAAAAACGGTGAATGGGAAAGAGTGGAATTATAATCTCATGAAAATTGTTTTTTTTGGTACACCTGCCTACGTTGTTCCTGTAGTTGAGGCTTTAAATAACACTTTCGGATCAAAACAAAACCGAGCAGGAGTTGTAGCTGTTGTTACCCAAAAACCAAAGCCCGTTGGGAGAAAACAAATCTTAGAGTATTCACCTGTAGACACTTGGGCATATAAAAAAGGGGTTCCGAAGTTTTTTAATCCAAGCAATATTTTAAAAAATAAGATCAATGCCGATGTGGGAGTTCTAGCATCGTATGGCAAAATAATTCCTTCCGAAGTTATTAATCATTTTCCTTATGGAATTATAAATATCCACTTTTCTCTCCTGCCTGAATTACGAGGTGCTGCTCCTATTCCTGCAACTTTAATTTTAGGAAAAAAAGAGGCGGGGGTGACAATTTTTAAGATCGATGAAATTCTAGACCACGGACCAATAATTTCACAATTCAGAGAAGAGATACACCCGGAAGACACTACTGGAATTTTAATGGTCAGGCTTTTTGAAAGATCGGCCGAGGTTTTATCAACACTTATTCCAGCCTATTTAGCAGGCAAAATTACTCCGCGCGAACAAGACCATGATAAGGCAACATTCGCCCGAATGATTATAAAAGAAGACGCCTATATTCCCCCAGAATTTCTTAATGCCGCATTGGAAGGAGAATCCTTTAAAGGTAAGTGGAAAATAGATTTTATTAAAGACTATTCCCTAATTCCTAGTGCCTATTCTCTAGAACGCTTCATCCGCGCCATGCAACCCTGGCCACAAGCTTGGACTTACGTCCAGTTAGGACAGAGTGCAAAGGATAAAGAGCAAAGAAGGTTGAAGATTCTGGAATCACATCTCGAATCTTCCCCATCTACTAACTCCCATCTACAATCTACCAAATTAGTTCTTGATGAAGTCCAACTCGAAGGAAAAACTCCAGTAACCTGGAAACAATTTAAAGAAGGTCACCCTGAAGCTACCTTCAGCTAAATCGGTATTTAAACTACAGCAATATTTTTATACTGTCTTACGGCTTTATACTTTTTAATCCTTTTTAGACAACTTGTACAAATCCTCATCTGCCTTTTTTTGTCGTTAACCTTTAAAGCTACCTTTTGCAGGTTTACCTTAAAAAGCCTCTTGGTTTCCTGAGCACGAAATTTCCAACGCTTTCCCGCAACACCCCTTTTGTGGCGCTGGCTGCGGCCGTAAGCGTTAGTTTTGCCACATATTTGACAAGCGTATGCCATATAAATAACTCAAAATAAATAACCAATTTTCATTAGAAAATTGTCAAAAGTCAAATATCAAAATTGTGAAGAGATAACATAAGTTTTGAGATTTGCACTTTGAGCTTTGAGATTTTGTTATTATACTAAGAAAGTCTTTATTTAGCAAAGAGAGATTATGGAACTTATCGGGTGGATATTAGCATTTGTTATAGCCATAACCTTCCACGAGGCTGCACACGCTTGGATGGCGGATAGGCTTGGAGATCCCACGGCAAGACTTATGGGACGACTTTCCCTTAACCCGATTGTCCACTATGATCCAGTAGGAACATCGCTTCTATTGATTTTGGTTGTTATGCGCATAATGGGACTTCCTGTTATGCCTTTTGGGTGGGCAAAACCAGTTATGGTCGATCCTTATAATCTAAGGAATCCCAGACGTGATTCGGCGCTGGTTTCTTTAGCCGGACCGGGGGCCAACCTCCTCCTTGCCATCATCGGAGCAATTATTCTTCGGGTTTTCCCAATTATTGCTTTAGCCAAGATTCTAATTCCTACAATCCTTCTTTGTGTTGTACTTGCGATATTCAATCTGATACCGATTCACCCTCTAGACGGAGGAAAGATATTTATAGGAATTCTACCTGAATCCGAAGCGAAAGAGGCGGAAATTTTTTTAAGCCGATACGGAATTTTAATCTTATTTCTCCTTATTTTCCCCACATTCGGAGGGGTATCTCCAATATCACTTTTTATGAGTCCGGTTATAAATTTTATCCTTAACCTGCTTCTCCCAGGAAATACCTTTGTCTGAAAATTGGTGCGGTAATTTTTTAGGTCTTCCCTTGTATTGACTCAATTTGCTAAAATGATAGTGATCCCGCTAAAGGTGTAAGAAGGCTTTTTCTCACCGAAAAGCACAATGGGAGTCCCGATTTAATAGGGATCGGCACTAAGATGTTCTTACGGCCGGAGCGAATTTCCCGTCACCCGAGGGTTTCGGGATGAGCTCACCCACCTGGATTATCCGGGAAAAAAACTTCTGTATAACCCAAGGCGGGATCAAATTTTGAACACACTTCCTCTTAAAATATTCACGGAGTCAACTTCTATAGGAGTCCTTTATCGAAAGGTGTCAAGGGAGGGATTCGAACCCCCGTAGCCCGTTCGGGCGCCAGATTTACAGTCTGGTGCGATTGTCCACTCCGCCACCTTGACATGGAGCCTTCCCAGAGAATCGAACTCTGATTGCCCGGTTTATCCCAGTACAAATCGTGCTTGCGTTTGAGCCGTCTTAGGGATTCGAACCCTAGACCCCCTGTTTACAAAACAGGTGCTCTACCGCTGAGCTAAGACGGCAAGACGCGTCTCAGCGGCCAAGCTTTGCTTACCGCTGAGCTAAGACGGCGCAAGCCGATTTTACGGGATCCCGTACATTCAGGCTAGACCTTCAATCTTAGCACGAATGTGCCGGGACAAAACCGCTGCTCTGCCATTGAGCTAGGAAGGCGATTAAGTCTCTACATTATATCATTTGTTATTTCAAATTGAAGCTAAAAATCTGTTAAAATATTAAACCATGAAATTATCACAGTTAGACTACCATTTAAACAAAGAGTTTATCGCACAATTCCCAGCTTCGCCAAGAGATCACTCACGTCTACTGGAAATTGATAGGCGCAAAGGTTTAATTTCGCACCAACACTTTTACGAATTACCTAATTTACTTAACCCAAACGACGTTTTGGTATTTAACCAGTCTAAAGTCCTCCCCGCAAGATTAATCGGCAAAAGGAAAACCGGCGGAAAGGCGGAGATACTTCTCCTTAAGAAGATAAGTGCTTCACTTTGGGAGGTAATTACAAAACCGGGGTTTAGCATTGGCGATAAAATTTATTTCGAAGATTTTGAGGCAACCATTCGAAATAGGAAAAACTATATTACCGAAGTAGAATTTTCCATCTCAGACCAGAAGTTCAGAAAAAAAATCAAGGACTTAGGTCATACTCCCCTTCCCCCGTATATAAAAACTCCTAAACCCGAAAAAATTCTGAAAAAAGAATATCAAACCGTGTACGCAAAAGTTTTGGGGTCTTCCGCAGCGCCAACCGCAGGTCTTCACTTTACGAAAAGACTTTTGAAAAAACTTAAAGAAAAAGGTGTTCAGCTGGAATTTTTGACTCTTCACGTTGGCTTGGGAACGTTTGCGCCGATTAAACAAGATGCTATTGCAAAGCACAAAATCCACTCGGAATTTTTCGATCTTCCAAATGGTGTCGCGACCAGGCTAAATGATGCAAAATCCAGTGGCAAAAGAATAATCGCCGTCGGAACCACAACCTGCAGGGTTATCGAAACCTGTGCGTATTTAGAAAATAAAAATCTTAAATCCTACATCTTACATCCCACATCTTCTTATTCGAACCTTTTTATCTATCCTCCCCACAAATTTAAATTTGTGGACGGATTAATAACCAATTTTCACCTTCCTAAATCAACTCTTCTCGCCCTAGTTTGCGCATTTGTTTCTTATCCGAACACGCCTTACAAGTTCAAGGACTTCTCAACCAGTCTTATCGGTAAGGCTTACTCTGAAGCGTTAAACAAGAATTACCGTTTTTATTCCTTTGGCGACGCCTGTTTAGTTCTCTGATATTTCCGGCTGTCCAATTTCACGGATATATGTCTTATATTTATCTTCTTTTATGAACTTCCCATCCTCATAAGTAAGAACCACAAGCAATCCTTTCCGGGTTTCTTCGCTCCACATTTGGTCAAATATAAAATTTCCGAGTGAATAATACACAGGCCTTGCGTAGGCGGAGCCGTCTTTCCAAGGCGGACCATTAATGAGTTCCGAATTCTGCACCCAGTGAGGATGATGTCCCACTACAACGTCAGCACCCATCGCAACTAGATCCTTAGCTAATTTACTCACTCCAGGCAGTGCGGTATTCTGATATTCCACACCCCAATGCATCGCAATAATCAAAACATCGACTTTTCTGTCAGATTCTCTAATTAAATCGATCTCACTTGGTGTAAGTAATGGATTCGTTTGCTGCGCTTTATTAAATCCTAAAAAGCCAAATTTCGTTCCTCTTACCCCTTTTGTAACGAGTCTTCCTATTCCCGTAGCTAAAATTCCTTCGTTCTCCAGAAAATTAATGGTGTCTTCTATACCTTTTTCACCGTAATTTGCGGAGTGATTATTGGCAAGTGTTACGACATCAACCCCGGCGAAAAGTAAACCCTCGATAGATTGGGGCGGGCTGCAAAATTTAAATCCTCCGGTGTGAATCGGACAATCAGCAATTATCGGGTTTTCTAAATTAACAAATACCAAGTCTGCCTTTTTTAATCTGTCGGCAACTTTCTGAAAAGGATAAGTATAATCGTTTAGCTCAAGATATTTTTGCATAACCGATCGACCCAACATAACATCTCCGGCAAATGCTAATGTTATGACGTCCTTCCCGCTCTCATGAGCGGGGTTCCCTCTAAAGGAGGACGACATATCAGAGCTCAATTCATCCTCCGAGTCTGACTCGGGGGTTTTCTTGAGATCTGCTATAAAGTTTTTCTTGATTTCGGGACGGGGTAAGTTAATTGATTGAGTAATCTTTTCACTTACTTTTATTTGTGGGTCTGCTTTTCTGAAAGTGAATCCGGCCAGATATACGGCAAAAAAGATTGTCGAAGCGAATAACAGAAGCAAGAATTGATTCTTTCTGGAAAACATTATTTACCCAACCTATTGTAACTCATCCACGTAGATAATGTAGCCTTTCCCTCAAGTATCAAAATGAGAAATTACAAGGCGGCTAAAATGGCGACTATCACTATCGCCATGAAAAGCGATGCAACCACTACCTGAAGAAGGTGGTTTGGTTTATTAGATTTTTGTGCCATAGTCTTTTTACAATGCGTAAGCAGTGCCAAGCTCCGCTTACCGAACTCACCTCGGCCAAGCTCCGCTTACCAATCGTCAGATTGGCCAAGCTCAGCTTACAATGCGAGCATAAATGCTCCGAAAATAATAAGTATGCCGATACCTATTCCTAAAATTGTCGGGTAAGAAACTCCTGCGTCGGGTAATTGTGTTGTGGTGGGTGTATTAGTTGCAGAACCTGTTGCAGTTACTCTTGGGGTCGCAGTCGGAACTCTTGTGGGAGTCGGAGTTAAACTCGGTGCCTGACTAGGTGTGCCTGACGGAGCGGTTGTAGGTTGAGTCGCCGTTCCTATAGTATAACTTCCTGTGCTCGTTGGAATAAGCAAGATGTCCTGATTATCCGATTTTCTCGTAATGACGCTATCTGCCGGATCAAAACGTACTACTATTGGGCTCGTCTGAAGTTCTCTATTCACCTGTAAAGTAACATTAGCTAAAAGCACATTGGAATTTGCCGTAAAACCTGAGGCGCTAATATTTCCGCAGGCTATATTGATAACTACATTCGATCCTTCCTGTTGGGTTTCCTGAGTCGGACAAGACCAATCACCCGACGATAAAAGCGTGGAACTTATCGTAATATTTTGGACCGAAATCTCCGGAGTTGTTCCCGTAAAGGGATAAAGTATTTTTACAGCCACTCCCGAAATTGCAATATTTGCAGGATTAAAAAAGACACTTGTCTCGATTGTATCTCCGACGTCGAAATTGCCTGTTTCAGGAGTAATGGAAACCTGAGCCTGTCCACCGGGGACCGATGCTTCTTCCCGAAGATCCTGTCTCTGTCTTAAGAGGACCAAACCAGCAACGAATCCGCCAATGGCTACGGCGATAATCAGAAACGCAACTATAATCTTTCTGGCAGACATAACTCTTACTATCAATTAAACCACTAATCAAATTTACTTTGCAAGTATTATTTTCAATTCAGCCTTGTTTGTAGTGACCGAACAATATTCATCTGATATAATTCTGAATGCCTTTAAGTAAACGCGTTTCACGCGATTGCCTGGATAAGAACCTAGCACTTGTCGAAAGAACCTGCTTGGCAGAACCTTGTCCATGCTCGCTCCGCTCGCCTGGATAGCTCAGTTGGCAGAGCGTGCCCTTGGTAAGGGCAAGGTCTTGGGTTCGATCCCCAATCCAGGCTCAATTCAGTATTGAAAATAACTTCGTATTAACTTACAATCTTCATGCCCAAGCGGTAATAAAAAAATTAGCTCATTAGGAGAGTCAAATGGCGACATTTAGAAGATGGAGAACTTCGAACGATCTCGAAGTTACTGCCCAGCATTTCAAAGGAGAATGGACCATCACTATTACCAATGAGGCTGGGGAAGAACTCAACACATTGACCGATAGGGAAACACCAACCAATGATGCGGTTCGGATATTCCTAAACGATCAAGGAGTTCATTATTTTCAAGACGAAAAAGGGGGCAAAGAAGCCATTTCAGAGCTTCTAACGTTTATTAAGGAAGTTGCCAAAAAAGAAAAGTACGGTAACGGTTATTAAGTTAAACCGTGCATACCTAAATTATTCCCCACCACGGATGGGGTCAACTTTTTGAATTTTTCCACAAGTTGATCCCATCCAACTTATTTACCAATAAATTCGAAATTTCAAGATTAATAAGTATTTAAAAAAACCCTATAACACTTGCTATATGATTTCGTATAAACTACAATCTTGCTTACAGCCCAGAAAATAACAAGGCGAAACCCTTAAAATTTTGCGGATACCTGAGTACCTTTAAATAGAAAGGAGGTGTGGAATGGCACAATCTGCTGTGGAACGATATAATAATGGTGTTTTTGAGATTGTAGTGAACTACGATCCACAAGGTAGCTGGACCTGGAAAATAACCATACTAAAAAATGGTGTAGAACTGGATCAATTGCGATCAAGCGATACTCCTAGCTACCTAGTAATTGGCGATTTGTTCCGCTACAACAACGTTCCAGGACTATCCGCCCGAGCGGTGGACTTAGTCTACCAGATCAAAGAAAGAGTGCCTTATGAACTGGGCTAAACCTACCCCGGATGGGGTTAACTAACCGATTTAGAAATCTTAAATTCCTGTTGACCCCATCCAACTTTTTTACTTTAGTGCAGATTCATTTCTCCGAATAATTTCTCGAGTTTTCCTTGAACCCACTCGTAGGAAAAATACTTTTTACCGAGCCCGAAGTTCAACTTGGTAATTCTTTCCACCTCAACACTATCCTCCAAAAGATGTCTGACTTTATTTACGGAAGTTGAGTCCGGCTTGGCTCGCATCCCTATAGTTTCAAACCCTAGTGGTTTTATATCTTTATCGTATACGGGGTAGGAAGTTATAATTATCGGCTTTCGGAAATAGACCGATTCGATAAACTGGTTTCCGAAACCTTCTATTTTTGTCGGATAGAGAACAAAATCTGAGTTTCGGTAACAATCCCACATTGTATACATCCGTGCTCTTTTGGGTTCCAATCCATTTGAAATTCGCACAACTCTTCTTTTCGAATTCACGAAATCACCGATTAATTTATAGCGAATTGTTGAAGTCTTCAGATGTTTCTTAATTTTTTTCAAATATAGTCTCCCCTCGTCTCCCGCGTGTCCGGAAAGGATTAAGATTGCTCTCGGATCAGCCAATTTCTTAATAAATTCTATTGACAACTCTACCCTTTTCCTGGGAACAATACGTGTAGATTGCAAAAAAACTATGTCGTTTTCTCGAATTCCAAAGTCCTTTTTAAAATGCAGGGAATACCTATCAATTTTACTTAGTTTCTCGTTTGAAAAATCGAATGAGTCCCAAATTACCTCGGCTTCCAGCCCAGTTTTCGCTTTCAGCTCATCTTTTGCGATGCTATTGATAACAACGTGTTTAATTTGGGCTAATTTAGGCGGAAACCAACGTTCAAAAAACGGGAAAAGCTGAGACTTTATGTATCTTTTCCTCTCCCACCAAAAGTCGTGATGGCGAGCGATGGTTGGAATTCCCAGCTCTTCAATCACGCGCGTTAAAGCTACAGCCAAAGGAAAATGCATGGGTAGCGAAAATATGTTTGCGACAACAAGAAGATCCACCTTACGATTTCCGTTAAAAAAATGTCTTAGTTTGCCTTCAATTGTCCCTGCAATGTCAAAAATCTTTGCTTCAATCTGTCTATATTTACCCTTACCGTAGACGACTCTGTCATGAAGCTCCATGACGTTTGGCCATTGAAAATGAAGTTCCGGCATGACAATTCCGGCCCTGTCCAATTGGCCGGCAAGAAAGGTTACTTTATGCCCCATTTTCTCCAAAATTTCTTTCCAATGAACACACTCCAAAGAAACCCCATCATTGCCTGCGATTCGATAACTGATAACTACTATATTCATAAAAGAAGTGTTATTTTATGCAAACTTCGCGAACGTCTATGGGATGAGCGAAGCAGTGCACAAACTAGTTTATCCTAAAACAAATTCCGTGAAAAGGCTAATCAGTTGTATTTATGAAGCAAATAAATCGAAACGGCCGCAGTCCAACTAAACGTACCGAATCCTAAAGCAAAAGTATCTTTCTTATCGGGTCTGGCAACACCACTTGTAGGATCGAAATACTCGTAAAATCCATTTTTCTTAATCATCTCTAATGTCTTATCTATCAAACTACGGTGCATTCTTTTCGCTCTTTCGTTAGCAACATATCTCGCTAAGCCTTCAATTACGAAAAGATTGGTAATTGGCCAGGTCGGACCCCTCCAATATCTCGTCAGACTAAACTTTGGACTATCTAAACTGGTTGTTGGAATGGGTACTTTAGGCCAATACTGTTTAGGATCTTCTAATTTATTTAGTAATAGTTCCAATTCGGGTTCTTTTGGCGCTCCTGCCCACAATGGCAAGAAATTACTTATCGTATTTTCCTCGACGAAATCGTGATTACCCAAAGAAACATCTATATCTTTATAAGAAATCAGCTTTTCGTCCCAACAATTTTGCAGGGCGGTTCTGGTCCGCACCGACCAGTTTCTAAACTTTTCGGCTTGAGGGTCATTTATCCCATCTAAGATTTCGGCCAGCAACTCGTTCGCCCGACACCAAAGTGAGTTGAACAAAATATCTTTAACGGCAAACGGCGACTTTTTAACAATTACCTCATAATCCCATTTCCAAGAACTAAAAAGCCAGACTAGATACATGTACTTGTAATAATCATCTAATCCCGGTCTGTGTTTTGGATCCCCAACCTTATCGTCCGATCGATATTTATTTACTATGATCTTAACATCATCCGGTATATCCTCTAATCGTATTTTGCTAAGAGAATTATCCCAGCGGGGCGAATTGTCAGTCCCGCTTTCCCAAGGATGAACAACCGTTAATAAACCACCATTTTCAGGGTCTCTATATTTTTTTAAATATTCATGATATTTAATTACTTTTGGCAAAAATTTCTTCAATTAATCTTTTTTTTATCACGCTATTTTTTGTGCTGACGTATATGTGAGCAAAGCTAATTCCCAATAGTGGGGGCTGTGTAATCCCTGATGTTATTATTTCTCCGTTGGCAAATTTTCCAGTTCCCCAAAACTGAGGGCCGGGAAAATATTTAGTTTCGTTGGGGTTGAAAGTAATCTGCGCGATCAGGCCATTTTCCCATTGACCGGCGCAAAGCGAAAAAAGCTCGTCGAAAGCTCTTTGCTCATCAACATAGACAAGTCCCATTGCGTGCGTCGCAGAGTCCCAATTCCATTGATGAACATAAAATTCTTTTGAAGGAACAGTCCGGCGGTAAACAGATCCGTTTAACCTAACTTCAAATAAATTAGCAAGAAGTACGTCATTGGCTCGATCAAGAAGTTCCTTATCATCCATTCAAATTAATATATCATAAAAAAAATATTTGAGATTAATATTTGGAAATTAAATTTATCCCTGCTAAAATACCCTTTGTACTTGTGGTGAGCGAGTATAACGAGTCGAACCATGGCAAAAAAAGGCGCAAGAGAAATTGTAGGACTTATCTGCAGTGTTTGTAAAAGTCAAAATTACGTTACGGAACGTAATAAAATAAATATGGAAGGAAAACTTTCAGTTAAAAAATACTGCAAAAATTGCAAAAAGGTTCAGCTTCACAAGGAGACGACTAAATTAAAGTAGGATTCATAAAGAATAAAGTTTTATGACTTCTTCCAAGAAGAATGTAAATTTAGCGTTTACTAATAGATGATGTATCATTACATATAACATGACCCCTGTTTCTAGAATTAAGCTTGAAAAACAAATTGACAAATTACTTAATGACATGCTGACCATGACGCTGGCAAAACAGTCCTCGCCCAAAGATGCTTTAAAACTAATGAATGTATTGTTCACACCCACTGAAATAAAAATGGTCAAAAAAAGAATTGGAATAATTTACCTTTTAAATGAGGGTTTGGATATTGAAAATATTTCTAAGATAACCAAAACCACGAGGCAGACGGTGGTAAGAATCCGTCTTCAACTAGCTGTGGCTGATTCTGAAGATAAGGAATACGTTTATGGAATGCTAAAAAATATAAAGCTTTCGCTAAACATAAAAAATGTTTTAAGTGCAATTTCGGAAATTGATATTTCAAGAAGCACTTTCCGTAAGGAAATTTCTCCCTTCTAATCTACTAGCTCTCAAAACCCGTCATACGTATGATGTAATGATACATGTTACATAAACGCATCAAAAGGTGTCGGTCTTACTAATCAAGCGGTATGTTTACTTAAATATCCGTCACTTGGTACTCTTTCAAAATATCATTGGGTGTTTTCCTGTTAAGACCTAGGTGTGCTCTTTTGGTATGGTAGTACTCCATATATTCATCGACTTCTTTTTGT
>Ga0209541_10003409_pt1 | contig 29224 bp, 31 predicted proteins | sample RifCSPlowO2_01_FD_184027 | JGI IMG/M metagenome (GOLD analysis project Ga0209541, IMG submission 184027) | Groundwater microbial communities from Rifle, Colorado - Rifle CSP2_plank lowO2_0.1 (SPAdes) (version 2) | ecosystem: Environmental > Aquatic > Deep subsurface > Groundwater | place... | reverse complement strand
ATAAAGACACTTCGGGAATCTTGCTTGTGGCTAAAAATGATCGAACTCTGGCTTTCCTGCAAAAACAGTTCAAAGAAAGAAAGGTTCAGAAAAAATATATTGCGCTCGTCGTCGGCCATCTTAAATATGAAAAGGGTGAAATCGAAACGCTGTTGGGACGCGCCCCGCAAGATCGGCGCAAACAAAAAGCTTTCCTGGCCCAAGACCCGGGAGCTGGGAGCAAAAGACAGGCCAAAACTTCATACCGGGTGTTGCAAAGATTCGAGAATTATGATTTAATTGAGGCCGAGCCCCAAACTGGCCGCAAGCACCAGATCAGGGCTCAGCTAACCTATCTCGGGCACCCGATTGCCGGTGATAAACTGTACGGCTTCAAGGGCCAGCTTTGCCCGAAAGGGCTTAACCGCCAATTTCTCCATTCGAGTTTCCTGAAGATAGAGTTGCCTAACGGAGAAACTAAAGAATTCACATCAGAATTACCGATGGAATTTAAAAAAATTTTGGAGCAGATTTAAAACTATGCCCGGTAGTGAAATTTCGACAATTCTCGTAGTTGTAGATAATACTACAGGGTAAAAATAGTAATCGACATAATTATTAATTTGAGACGACAGTTAAATATACCGAATTAAAACAACTGTCGAAATTCTACTACCGGGTATGCCTACCAAAATAGAAACTTTCAATAAAATCCAGTTAAAATCGGGTTCGGACGAAATTCGTCCGGGCGATACGGCTTTGGTTTACCAAAAAATCCCCGCCTCCGCCGAGGCTACGGCGGGCAAGAAAGAGGGCGAAAGAATTCAGGTCTTTAAAGGCTTGGTCATCGCTCGGAACCACGGCCGGGGCATCAACGCGACCATTACCGTAAGAAAGGTGATTTCCGGGATCGGCGTGGAAAAGATCTTCCCGCTCCACTCCCCCACTATTGAAAAGATCGAGGTTTCAAAAAGAGAAAAGATTCGCCGGGCAAAACTTTACTATTTAAGAACGGCCAAGGGTAAAAGAGCCAGATTGAAAGAAGAATCCATTAAAGAAAAGGTTCAACCTGAAAATGTTGAGTAGACGCGCGGGTGGCGAAATGGCAGACGCACTACCTTGAGGTGGTAGCGCCGCAAGGCATGGAGGTTCGACTCCTCTCCCGCGCACCAAAAATCGGGCGGTTAGCTCAATGGTTAGAGCGTCTGATTTACATTCAGAAGGTTATAGGTCCGAATCCTATACCGCCCACTTAAAATTGGTATAATAACAATGTATGCCGCGATAGCTCAGGTAGTTAGAGCACAGCTCTGAAAAAGCTGGGGTGGTCAGTGCAAGTCTGACTCGCGGCATAAATTTCGCACATTGACAAAGAATAGAACTGACGATATTATTCAAGAATGAGGCCATCAGTTCGATTATTGCAAACGTATCTGAATAAAAAACGGCGAGCGACAGATTTGCGAAAACGTGGCTACTCGTATTTAGAATTGTCTCAAACTCTTAAAATTTCAAAGAGTACTGCCTATTACTGGACCAAACGAGTAAATTTATCTGTATCTGCTCAAGCAAAAATAGATAAAAAACTGAAAGAATCCTTCAGAAAAGGTCTTTCCGCTTATAATAAAGTCTATTGTAAAATTCACTCCCGGGAAGCGGCGAAAATACGCAATAAAATAGAAGAAAGGGCATCGAAAGAAATCAACACTCTATCTTTTAGTGATTTAAAACTAATTGGTAGCGCATTGTATTGGGCGGAAGGGGGCGCTAAAAATAGAAATAGGTTACAATTTAGCAATTCCAATCCCTTTATGATAAAAGTGGTTATGCGATTTTTCCGAAAAGTTTGCGGCGCCTCCGAAGATAAAATCAAAGCTATAATTCATATTTATCCAGGAATCAACTATCAAAAAGCGCTTAATTTTTGGTGTCAAATTACCAAACTATCTAAAAATAATTTCTACTCGCCTCAAACACAAATAAGCAAGGCGAGTAAAAGGAAAAGACCAAGGAATACACTCCCCTACGGCACTCTTCACTTAACTATTCTTGATACTAAGCTCGCCTGTAGGGTAAAGGGATGGATTAAGGGAATGGCAAAAAATTTAATGCGGGTGTAGCACAATGGTAGTGCATCTGGTTGCCAATCAGAGTACGTGGGTTCGATTCCCATCACCCGCTCAAAAATTACGCTCAATTTTTGAGCGAAGATGAAGCCACAGCTTCATCGCCTGCTCACCCTTGACATCCAGCCCCAGATATGCTAAGTTGTATTAACCCCCATTGAGGGGGTTTTAAAATGATTTGGTATCTAAAACAGCCCGTATTGGGCCAAAAAATCCTCATTATTCTAATATCAGCCGTCTTTTTTACGGGCGTTTTGCCCGTATTTGAGATGATTGAAGCTGAAAAAGCAACTTTAAGCTTAAATGACATACCTGAATTAGTTATTTCCCAAGGAAACAGTTTATCTCCTATCTCTAACCCCAATAATCCCGAAAAGGTGGCCAGGAAGCTGCTTGTAGTGGCTACCGCCTATTCCAGTACTGTTTGGCAAACCGATGATACGCCTCATACTACAGCGGCCGGAACTCAAGTAAGAGATGGTATTATTGCTAATAACATCCTGCCTTTCGGGACCAGAATCAGGATTCCCGATCTCTACGGAGATAAAATCTTTGTAGTGGAAGACAGAATGAACCGGAGGAAAGGAAACTACCAGATTGATATCTGGTTTCCCGAATACTGGCAGGCCAAAAACTTTGGCGCCAAAACCACTTTAATCGAAATTTTAGAAGGTTAACAAAAAGCGCGGAGGTCTGTCCTCCGCGCTTTTTGTTTAGTGCTCTATTCTGAAAATAGTTCGAACATTTTTTGCCGCCTGCGGCGGCAAAGATTCGCCTGCCTGAATTGGTGCGGCTCGCCCCGCACAGCGGGGCTCGCCGCGATTTTTGACAATTTCAAGTTTTTCTTTGGCAGCAAATATTTAGAAAAAGAAATAGGGGTTGATTTTACAACCAACCCCTTAGGCCCGAAACTGATGGTATTAAATAACACTTCCTCCCTTTATGCTCATATATACAAGGCCTATCCTTTTACATCCCATACAAATCACTTCGTCCCAATGATAATCTGTGGTGCGTCGTTCTGTCGCATAAAATGTTCCGCCACATTCCTTGCACGTTAAATTTGTCTTTGAATCCTCTGGGAAGTTAAATTCTTCTGGCCTTGGCCCCTCATGACCTTCGAGTTTTCAGCAATCCCTGGCTTCCTCTCCTCCTGGTAAACGATCCGGTAACTTAACACTTTTTTTCTCTGATACCATCTTTTTTCCTCCTTTAATTCATCGAGCGTTTTTTCATTTTTTCCAGCATGAAGATAATGTTTATATCTCTCAGGGCATGGATGATCCTTGCCCTCCGAGGATTACTCCCGATGATGTTAAACGCTACTCGGTTCTTTTGATCTATTTCTCCAACCAGATACTCCCACTCTTCCAAGATTTTATCAATAGCATTCCTATCTTCCTGAGTTAACTTATATTTCCTACAAACCTCTCCAATCTTTTCTTCGCCAACAACTTCGTGGACTTCGCTTGTCATTTGCACCTCCTTATGAAAAATTTTCTTTTCCCCGAACGAAATCGCCAACTGATTTTTTCGCCCAAAATCCCTTACAATTTGGTCGCCGAGCGAAGCGAGGCGAACCTTTCAAACTTGCGAATTCCTTTCTGGTGCCCGGGGAGGGACTCGAACCCTCACGAACTTGCGCTCAACAGATTTTAAGTCTGTCGTGTATACCATTCCACCACCCGGGCAAAATTCTAGAGGCCAGGGCGGGAATTGCACCCACGTATAGCGGTTTTGCAGACCGCTGCCTTACTGCTTGGCTACCTGGCCACGGCTTTATTCTATTTTATTTCTCTTGAGTTTTCAACTTCTCTAAAACCTCTTCAATTTTAGCGGCTTCTGACGTTAGCTCTTCCGCCAGAAATATTATTTTGGGCACGGGCCTCATTTTTAATCTCTCATTAAGCTCCTGTTGGATAAAATAGACTCTTCTTTTTAAAAATGCCAGGATATCTGCCTTTCTTGATTCAGGCCAAACGGAAATATAAACCTTGCTCTCTATCAGATTAGAATAAGTATCCACCCTAGTAATAGTGACCAGGGTATCAAGGTAAAAATCCAGCTCCCTTAAAAAGAATCTGTTTAATTCTTGTTTTATCAAGTTATTAACCCGTAAAACTCTCTTTGTCGGCATTTTAGAGCTCTCCCTTTATTTTTTCCTCCTTGAAAAATACCAATAAATCCTCTTTCTCAATTTTTCCCGAGCCTTCGTACAAAATACCGCATTCCTGGCCCTTTTCAACCCTGTCCGCTTCTTTTTTGTTTTTCTGGAGATTAACTAATTTTCCCCGGCCGATTATTTCTTCGTTTCTTATAACTTCTATCTGGCTGCTCCTTTCAACCGTTCCCTCTAAAACTCTGCCGCCGATTACCTGCCGGCCCTTCTCTTCCAGAAAATTAGCCAGCACCCTCATTTTACCCAAATTTATCCTGCCGATTGTGCCAATAACTTCCCGCTCCATCAATCTTTTGACTTCTTCCACCAATTCATAAATTATTTCGAAATTGGCTATCCTGACATTTTCTCTTTCGGCTATGCTCCCGGCAACGGGATTTGTTTTTGTCTTAAACCCGAAAATCTTCGCCTTGCCAGATTTTGCCATTTTCACGTCGCCGTCATCAATATCGCCCGCTTCCGATTTTAAAATCCGCAACATAACTTTTTCCTGGGGAATTTCTTTTAAAATTCCCTCAATGGCTTCCGAGGACCCAAGACAATCGGTTTTTAAAATTAAATTTAAAATTTTCTGGTCGGGGCCGATTTTAGGAAACTCGGTTTCTTTTTTTTGAAACCGAGCTTCGGCGCTGATATTATTTTCCGCGGTTTCCAAATCAGGGAAGGCTTTAAAATTTTCGCCTACTTTTGGCATCCCTTCAAAACCAAAAACAATAATAGGATCTGAAGGCAGGGCCTGTCTGATGGGATCTCCCTGAAAATCCGCTATATTTTTGATTTTCCCGAAAGCTGAAGCAGTACCTATAACTTCTCCGATTTTTAAAATGCCTTGAGTCAATATCATACTGGCCGTGATCCCTTTTTTGCCGTCTAAGTGCGATTCTATCACCGCCCCTTCAATGGGAGCCGTTGGATCGGATTTTAAATCTTCCATTTCAGCTACCAGAATAATCATATTCAATAAGTCATCTATGCCTTTTCCTGTCGGGACCGATGTTTCCACCGAAGGGACTTTTCCGCCCATTGATTCTACTAAAACGTCCTCTTTAGCCAATTCCCCTTTTGTTTTCACGAGATTAACTCCCGGCATATCAATTTTATTCAAGGCGACAATAAGGGGAATTTTTGCTTTTTTAATGTGTAAAATCGCTTCTTTTGTCTGGGGCTCCACTCCCTTGGCGCTATCTACCACTAAAACGGCGATGTCAGCCACTTTGGCCCCCCGGGAGCGCATGGCTGAAAACGCCTCGTGGCCCGGGGTATCAATAAAGGTGATTTTTCGTCCGCCAGACGAAAAATCATCCCGAGCTTGTCGAGGGTTTTCTATCTGATAAGCGCCGATATGCTGGGTAATACCACCGGTTTCTTTTGCCGCCACACGGGTTTTCCGGATAGAATCCAAAATCGATGTCTTGCCCGAATCAACATGGCCCATAATAACCACGACGGGGGGACGCAATGTTAAGTTTTCGTTATTTTTGATTTTTTTGGTCATTTTTTGCTTTTTCTATGGCTTGATTTTCTTCTTCTGACAATTGGTATTCCGATTTTCCGTTTTTTATCGGCTTTCCGTAAATCCGGTTTTCCTGTCGGCTGTAAAGAGAAGAAATGACGACGCCTGAATTATTGGCATCCAACAAAGCTATGGAAAAACTCTGGTCTCCTCCGACCTCCGAGAAGGGGTTGAACCTGACGATGCCAATTTTCCGAACCCAAAACCGGCTTTCCCTTCTCAACTCTTCCAGTTCCTTGGAAATTTTTTCGAAATTTCCCTCCAGGCTCTTGAGCTCGACTAAAACCTCTTTTAAATTCTCCGGCTTTATTTTATTTTTCTTGGCAAAAATTGACATATTTTTAAGGTTTCCCCGCAGACCCCGTAAGAAAGCGGAGGGTGGAGGATTTGAACCTCCGAGGGGATTGCTCCCCAACTGGTTTTCGAAACCAGCGCCATAAACCACTCAGCCAACCCTCCGCTTTTCTATGGGGCGAAACCATCGCCTTCAGCCGCTCTCGCACCCCACCCCTATTAGTGGACTATTCTTAAATTAGCTCGCTGTGTAAAATCTTATCAGATTTTCTCTTTGGCGGCAAATTCTTTTTAAAGAATCCCGAGACTCTCGCTTATTTCTTGATTTTATACTACCCAAGCATAGGGTACTTAATATTAAAGCCCCCGGGTTGTCTAGGACAACACGCGGGGGCCTCGGATAGGGTAGAGAGTTGGATTAGTTCGACAGGTAGTCCTCGGGCTCAATCTCTTGGGCCCGGAGGCGGTTAAAGAGGTCCTCAAGTTTCTCCGCTGGGACCCTGTGTTGGTCCCAGACTTTGGAATTACTTCCAAAGCGGTCAATAAGCCCCGATGACCCAAAGAGGACTTCTCCCCCATTGGAAGCAGGCTCAAAACTGAGCCCGGCCAGGGGAACCTGGTAAAAAGGCCCTTTGGCTCTCCCTCTGTATAGAGCTCCGTTTTTCACATCGAAGATGTGAACACTGAAGCCCCACCGGCCGATGCCGATGTCGCCCTTCATGCCAGAGAACACACCGAGTGGCGGGAAGAATTTCTCGGGCGTGGAACCAGTTTGCTCGGCCAGGGCTTGGAACCTCTCCACTTCTTTCCTTACTGCGTCGGCGAACCGTTCGGCGGCTACTGCCGCCAAATTCCCTTGCTGTGTGACCATTTGGCTACCTCCTTTTTATTTTTGCTTTCGCGGCAAAGCCCCGAAAGTTCCAGAACCTTAACGCGAAAGCAAAGTATCTCTAAAAGAACAATCACTTTCTAATGTCTAATGCCTATGCCTATATAGTAGCATATATCCTTATTTTTGTCAAGGTCTGTGGTAAAATTAAAAAGAGGTCTTAACCTCTAAATGAATAAAAAATTTCTTTTACCCCAGTAGTAGAACCTGCGGGTTCACTACGGGGCAAGCAAAATATGGTCCGAGCCGATATTTTCCGGTTCTTTGGCATTATGATGGCAGTTGAACTGCCATCAATCCTCTTAATAATTTTGGTGGACCCGAGGGGAATTGAACCCCTTATTTCTTCTATGCCATAGAAGCGTCGTACCGGTAGACCACGGGCCCTTAATTACTATTGTGTCCCTGGAGGGAGTCGAACCCCCAACCTTTCCCTTAGGACGGGACTGCTCTATCCAATTGAGCTACGGGGACGCGCTTAATATCCAAAGTATAGCAATTTTTTAACGATTTTACCATAATCATAAAAATATAGTATAATTACTATATGACAATGCACGATAAAGACATAAAAAGAATTATTGAAGATATTGAATACTTAGAATCACTATTTAAAAATCTTCTTAAAATTTTACCGAATTTTGACATCACTAATAAAAAGATACTTCCTTATGGATTGAAACCCCATACTCGTTCTGTCAGTTGGCTCGTAGAACAGGTAATAATCCAACAAACAAAATATAGGGCCAGAGAATTAAAAATAGATGATGTAAATTTTGACCTCCCCGATACATGCCTCCATGATTGTGAAATTAATGCGAATAGAAAAAAATATTACGTAAATATCAAAATTCATAATATGGGAGGGAAAGAAAGTAAGAATGATATTGCTGCGGTAGAAAAATTATATTTTCAGTATGTTGCTAACCCAAAATATGATTTAATTTACGCTTGTTTTGGAATTAAATTTAAAAATATCAAAGTATGTTTTGATAAAAATTATATGGTCTTATTCTCTCCTCAATTTATGCCTATATATGTCAATCCAAGAAATGATAAAATACAAGCGACATATCGCCATAAGATAATTTTGAGGACGAGGAAAGAATTTTTAGAACTTCTTAAAAAGAATTCAAAGAGCATTATTCTTTCTTAAAAATGTTTGATTTTATAAACAAAATATATAATGAGGACTGCATTGATGGTATTAAAAAAATTGAAGACAATTCAATTGATTTGATTTTAACTGATCCACCCTACTGCTTAGGCAAAGATTATGGTAATGATTCAGATATGAAAAATCCTAAGGAATATCTTAAATGGACTTATAAATGGATTGACTGTGTCGTGCCGAAGCTTAAAAAAACTGGAAGTATGTACGTTTTTTTTAGTTGGCAATATAGCCCGGAGATTTTTTCCTATCTTAAAGGAAAAATGATAATGGTGAATGAGATAATTTGGGATAGAAAAGTGCCAAGTATGGGCGGCTCAACTAGGCGATTTACATCCGTTCATGATAATATAGGTCTTTTTGCAAAGAATAAGAATTATTATTTCAATATTGATGAAGTGAGAATACCTTATGATGAAAAAACAAAAAGGGCGAGGACTCGTTCAATTTTCATCGGCGCCAAATGGCTAGAGGATGGTTATAACCCAAAAGATATATGGAGTCATTCTCGTCTTCACAGACAAGACCCAGAAAGAGAAAATCATCCTACACAAAAACCACTTGCTATTATAGACAGAATGATCAAGGCAAGCAGTCCAAAAAATGGAATAATTTTAGACCCTTTTATGGGAAGTGGCACAACTGCCATTTCTTGCATAAGAAACGGCAGAAAATATACTGGCTTTGAAATAAATAAAGATTATTATAGAACAATCCAAAAAAGAATACTGAAAGAAAATAATAACTTATTCAACCAAGCATCTATAGAAACGCAGAAAGCAATAAAAGATACAATAAAAAATCAGTCTCCTCTCTGGGAAACATAATACATTAATCTTTCTGTAGCATATTACTTATTATCAGATAGGAGCAGCAATTTTTTTCCTGGTTTACAATTATTTTTTATGATATAATTTATAATATGCTGGAACAATCTCCTATTGTTCAAGTCGCCAAGAAAACCTGCCCGGCGGTCATCACTATTGTTATTTCCAAAGACCTGCCCAAAGTAGAGGGCTTTTATTTTATGCCTTTTGGCGACCAGGAAGTTATCCTTCCAAAAGTAAAAAGAGGCACGGAAAAAACCAAAATCGGCGGGGGTTCCGGATTTATAGTATCTTCTGACGGCTATGTTTTGACGTGCGGCCACGTTGTCGGGGATCCGGAAGCCGATTATACCGTTATTATCGACCACGAACATAAATATCCAGCCAAGGTTTTGGCTAAGGATTCCATGATCGACGTGGCAATTTTAAAAATAGACGGGAAAAACCTGCCTTTTCTGGAAATCGGCGATTCTGATGCAATTGAACTCGGAGAAACCGTGGTTGCCATCGGCAATCCTTTAGGCGAGTTTGAAGACACTTTATCTGCCGGTATTATTTCGGGATTGTCAAGAAAAATTACGGCCTTCGGAGGCGCCAATATGAGGGCCACCAGTTTAAGGGGGTTAATCCAAACGGATGCCGCCATTAATCCCGGAAATTCGGGAGGCCCCTTGGTAGATTTAGAAGGGAAAGCGATCGGGATTAATTCCGCCACCATAATGGGCGCCCAGAATATCGGTTTTGCCATACCCATCAACTACGCCCAAAAAACTTTAGAAGAAGTCCAGAAATACGGAAAAATCAAAAGACCTTTCTTAGGGGTAAGATATGTTATTTTGAACGAGCAGATTTCCAAGAGCAATAAACTGGCCGTAAATTACGGGGCTTTGATCGTCAGAGAAAGTTTCGGGGAGCCGGCTGTTATGAAAGATTCGGCTGCGGAAAAAGCCGGATTGAAAGAATATGATATTATTCTGGAGGGCGATAATAAGAAAATCACCGGAGAAAATACCTTGACCGACATTCTTTCTGAATACCAAATCGGCCAGGAAATTTCTTTGAAAGTCCTGCGGGACAAAAAAGAAATCAATCTCAAAGTGAAACTGGAAGAAAAAAAATAACCCGCTTTAAGCCCAAACTCCGCCAGAATATATTCTGACGGAGTTCAGTTTTCGTGGGTGGGCGACCGGATTTGAACCGGCGATCTTTGCTGCCACAGAGCAACGCTTTAAGCCGCTAAGCTACGCCCACCGTGGTGCCCCTAGGAAGAATCGAACTCCCATAACAGGTTTAGAAAACCTGTGTTCTATCCATTGAACTATAGGGGCTGGAATAGGAAGATTATATCTAAAATGCCCTGCTATTGCAACTCTTTTTTTAACGCTTCCAATAATTTTTGATTTTGGGAAAATTCTCCGCTGTAGTTGGCGGCTGGCCCAAATCCCATTTTTTCCCAAATTATCGCCCTTTCTTCAATTGTGGGCAACAATTCTCCCCTGGACTCATAAAACTTAAATAAAAAATAGCCGCTTGAACCGGGGTTGGACGCGGGTATTGCTGCGGATTTGGCCCTGAAGATATCGAAATATTTTTTAGTTCCAGCTTCCTTCAGTTTTTTTTCCCGCTCTTGCCATATTTTTAAAACATCCTCATATGTTTTCTCATTGAATTGGAGAGGATTTTCTGCGGGATTTGCCTCTTTTTTCTTTGCTAAGATATTATATTGATAAAAAATAAGGCCTCCGGCAATCAGGGAAATGAAAAATAATGCCAAAAAAGAAGGGAAGGCGCGCTCGGCTATAACTCTCGGTGCCTTGCGGAAAAAAGTTGTTATTTTGTTCGGTTTTATTTTCGGAAGTTTTATCATATAAAATATTATTTCGCCAGAACCAAAAAAGAGATGCTGGCAGAACCACTTGAGGCACTTATGTCCTGCACATCAATTAAATATTGGCCGGATTGCAATTTTTCCAGAAATCCTAAAAAATTAGGGAAAGAACCCTCAAGGGCAATTTGAAAAGAAGGGGGCTGAGCCGGGGAAAGAGAAATTTTCGCGATAACATTGGAATCCTTGGCTGTTTTTTCCAAGAAACGGATGAAATCGACCGGTAAATCGGCTTTGATAAAAAGCGTTTCTGTTTTTTTAAAATCTGGCTCGATTTCTATGTAGCGATTTTTAAATTTTTCGAAATCTTGTACTCTGGATTCTAATAATAATAATTTTTGTTTTTGTTCCAAAATATCTAAAGAACTCTTTTTGATGTCTTTAAAAATAGGGTAAATTAAAAAAATAATCAAAGAAAAAACCGCGGCTATTAAAATAATCGACAAAATACGGATTTTTGTTTTAAGGTTCATCTGATTTTATTTTAAAATTTAAGGAAAAAGTGATATTCGCGGGCTCTATCCAATTAGTCGGCGGGAAATAAACCTCGGAAAAACTGTCTTCTTTTTCTAAATTTTCTTTTAATTTAAGCAAGATTTCCCGGCTAGGGGCGAATCCCGCAATAAATATTTGGGAAGAAACGGAATTAAAATTTAAATTAGTAAGATACGTGCTCGGAGGCAAAGCGTTAAAAATTTTCTCAAGAACGGCCAGGGAATCTCTTTGAGCGCGGTAAAAAGAATCCAATTGGGAAAAAGCGGCGTTGGCCGAGGCGATTTTACTCTCTATTTCTTGGAGAACGGGATCGGCTAGTTCTTTTTCTTTTTGTTCAAAATTGATTTTCTGAATTGTCATTTCGCCGGAAAGGGAAATTTTTATTGAAATTAAAATAAAAATAAAGGAAACCAGAAAGGCCAGAATTATTATTCCTGAAATAAAAACTACTTTGAATTTTTCTTCCAATAAAAGGACCTGTTTTTGTTCTGGCGGTAAAAGATTCATAATTGTTGCCTGGCGCCCCTCAACGCTAATCCTAAAGCCGTAGCGTATCTTAATGACTCTTCGGGGGATAATTGAGATTTATTTTTCTTCTCTTCCGGCAAGATATTAATCCAAGGATTCCCTATTTCAACCGGAATTTCCAGCTGGCTGGAAAGAAACTCCGGAAACCCTTTTAAATTAGCTCCGCCGCCGCAAAGTATAATTTTTGAAACGCCCTTATCTTTGGAAATCAAATGCTCGTGAAAAATGTGGCTTTGATAATAATCCAGATGCTTTTTGATTTGCTGGACTAAATCCACTAGGGCGGGAACTAAAATTTCAAAAATACTCGCCTTATCTTTTTGAGTTTTGGCATCTGGAACTAAACCGTATTTTATTTTTAATTTTTCGGCTTCTAACAGAGAAACATCCAGCGCTTTGGAAATCATTTGAGTAAAATGCTGGCAGGAAACAGGGATAGAAGAAGTAAACCTTAAAGAAGAGCCGGAATAAACGATAAAGCTTGTCCTTGTGGCTCCCAAGTCGATTAAGAGAACGGGGGAAGGGCTGATTTCATTTTTAATTAAAGCCCTGCCAATGGCCAAAGATTCTATCTCCAAGGCCTTGGGTTTAATCCCCGAGGACCTTAAACAACTAAGATAGGGATCAACCGTGGTTTTTGGCAAAGCGGCCAGTAAAACATCCAGGTGATCGAGATGGTTGGCCAGGGGCCAAACAATCTGATAATCAAGGTAGACCTGGTCAACCGGCATGGGGATATAATTTTCCGCTTCAAAAACCACGGCCGATTTTAAATCTTCTTCCGACATTTTTGGCAAGCGGATAACCTGTAAAAATGCTTTTTCCTCGGGTAAAGAAGCTATGACATATTTTGTTTTTAATTTTTCCCCGGTTATTTTTTTAACAGCTTCTTCAATGATTTTAGCCAAAGCGGCCTCGTCTTTTATTTCGCCCTCTTTAATAATTCCCGGCTTAATTACCTCTTCGGCAAAAGAAGCCAGATTAAAAAACTTGCCTTGCCGTTTCAATACGGCAATTTTTAAAGAGAGGTCGGAAATATCCAGGCCGAAAGCATCGGTTTTCAAATTTAATAAATCCATAATCGAAATGAACCGAAGGTTCATTGAGCATTATCTATTTTACTCCACTTCTTTCCAGCTTTCCACTTTCCAGGAACCGCCGGGACCCGAAGAAAAACTGGAATTAATCAAACCCTGCTCGTATCTTATAACGGCGCCTTGGTTCAGTTGAATTTTTTTCGCGGTAAGCTCCGACACCACAACTCCGTTGTGAAGATAAATAAACCCGTCGTTGGCGTAAAATATGGCTCCGGTAGCGCCATTGTGCAGATCCATGGCCGCATTGTGATGGGTGCAATTGGCAGAAAAGGTGCCATCACAATCGGAAGTAGATAAAATCATAATATAACTTCCTCCTTGCCCCGATCCCTGGAAAATGCCGTTGTTTTCGAAATGAGCCCATTGGTCTACTATCACTATGCAACTGTTCAATCCATAACTGGGCGAACAGCGGATTGCCGAACCGTTGGAAACATCCAAATAACCGGTGGCATGAATGGTGCCCTCTACGGTCAAAATTTTGTTATTACTAGTCATAATAATATTTCCCTCAATCTCCTTCGGGCCGTAGGAAAGATTGGAACTAACTGTCAGATTGCCGTTTAAAACGCCGCCCTCAACGGCCTCAGCTTTCCATTGGTTAATATTGGAATCAGAAATAGGCATATTCTGCAAGGGCGGATCGGAACTTTCAGGATGTGCTGTTCCCGGAGTTAAGGGATCCTGACAAGTCGGATTGCTAGGATCATTGAGAAAATCTAAAGAATCAGCATCAATTGTTTGATAATAAGCATTGCCGCATATTTTAGAACTAGTAATAGTATTAGCATGGGCATCACCCAACACGGTTACATCTTTTAATGATCCATTAGCGACTAAAACCGTACCCGTAATAACGGAATTTCCTCCTTGCTCTGAACCCTCAACGGGTCCGTTGGAGTAAATATTGCCGGCTTGCCCAAGGGTGCCCTCAATCCGGGAATTATTTTCCATGACGATCCCCAAGGTTCCGGCCTGGGCCCCGTAAAAAAAATCGGGGTTTATGGTTTGGATGCTTAATTGAACTTCTAATGTTTTAGAAACATCACCTTTAGTTCCCTTAGCTCTGATAATCCTGGTATTCGGATTGGGCGAAGCGATTGAAACTATTGCCTGGCCGGTATCAACAGACATTATATAGTTTGCAGAAATCGGCATTGAATTTTTAATCCTTAAAATAGCGTCTTCAAGACCGGCTTCCGCCAAAAAATACGACTGGGAAGATTGGATAATATTCTGGATATCTTTTTGCTGGACTGACGTTAAAACGAAAATACCGGCGGTCAAAGTTAAAGATACCGCTAAAATTAAAACGGTAAGATAGATAGCGGCAAAGCCAGATTGCTTTTGGGGGCTCATAAAAATTATCATTTTAATACGACCTTAAAGAAACGGTGGACGTGGCTTCAAATGACGATTGGTATTCGGGCCGGGTGCTGGTCGCCCTGTAATCAATTTTCAAATTAATCTGTATTGAAGGTGCGGTGGAAGTGGTATTAATCTGGCTGAAAACTAAATTAGTTATTTGAACCCTGTTTGAAGTAATGGCCAGGGGATTTTGGGATTCTTTTTTAAAACAAAGCTGGGCTCCGCATATAAAAAAATCAATATAACTGAGGGTTTCGCCCGCAGGTAAATATTTTACCGTTTCCAGGGAAAGCTGGCCGGGATTAATATCAAATATGCTTGTGGGGATATAAACGCTTTTTGCTTCTCTAATCTCTTGGGTTATTATTGCCAGGGCCCGCTCAGCATTATATTGTGTTTCCCTTATCGCCATGCTTTTAGCCCCGGAACTGATTTGCCAAAAAATAAAAGCTGAAACAACCGAAATAATTATCGTCAAAACGACAATATACGCTAAAACCTCAATTAAAGTAAAACTATTTTTCATTGCCCGTTCCAATTGGTGAAATAAGTGCTGATGGATAATTGATGATCCCCGCCTTTTCCCCGCCAAGAAACCGTCGCAACGGCTTTTTTTGTTTCCGAGTCAATAATCCCACCCGACTCCACTATATTGCTATTGACGTCTCTTTGAACACCGGAAAAAATAATTTTTCTCGTAAAAATATTAACACTCTCCTGGCCTTGAATTAATTGCCATTTAGGAGGGTTATCGCTAGATTTCCCAAGATAATAATCTGCGCCCACTGTTACCACGCCTAAACCATTATACCAATTTGTTCCATCCCGAAAATTTCTTAAGGCCTCTATTTCTTCTTGAATTAAAATACTGGCTTGAGTTCTCTGACCGGATAAATGAGAGGCATCTAAAAAGAAAGAGGCTAAGCCGAAAAGACTTGCCAAAGCGAGGGCGATAATAGCAATCACCAGTAAAATTTCTACCATTAAGCCCCCTTTTTTATTGCCAACTGGGATCTGTAACATAAATAGAACTTCCTTTGGCGGTTTGGCCATCGGATTGATATTGGATTAGGTTTCCAGACGCGTCTCCGCTGATTGTTATCCTTACGGCCTTGGTGTTATATCTTTTATCGCGATGAACTGAAAACTGGGTATCGGGACTGTTCAGTCTATGGGTCAGAATTTTTATTTTCTGCATTTGGCCCCCGACGCTGATTTCTCCCTCCCAAATAATCTGGCTGCCTATTAAATTATCGGCAATAATAATGTCTTGGCTGACGTCAGGATTGGGAGGATTAGAAAAAATCAAAGTTAATTCTTCCGTTAAAGGGGAAATAACCCGACTGTAATCAAAATGAACATGCCGGGAGTCCTTTATTCGGTTCTCGTCGGAAGGCAAAAAAGTATCTTGCTGAGGAGAGCTTTCATTTTTAAAAAGATTAAGCGCCGGGATAGACAATCCGACCAGTAAAGCCAAAATCCCGACCACGATCAATATTTCAATTAAAGTAAACCCCGTTAGAAATTTTTGGCGCATATATTTTTCTAAAATACCCTGTTATTTAAAATTTCTAACGGGGTAAAAGACTTCATTATTCTATTGCCCCTAACATTGAATACATCGGTTGAATCATTGAAATAGCGAAAAAACCGATTACCGTCCCTATAATAACCATCAAAACCGGCTCAATGATCGAAGTTAGATTTTTAGTGGTTTTAGCCACTTCCTCTTCGTAAAAATCGGCTAATTTTTGTAAAATATCAGACGTTTCTCCGGTTTCTTCGCCGACGCTGACCATCTGGAGAAGAGTTTGGGAATAAATCCCCTGGAATTCCCTCAGGGCTTCGGACAGTTTTTGCCCCTTACTCACTCTTTCCGAGGCCTGCAGGAGGGCTTGTTGATAATAAAAATTTCCCAGGGTGGCTGCCGTAATTTCCAGGGCCTTGGGCAAATGAACGCCGGCTGAAATTAAAGAGCTCAAGGTTCTGACCATATAAGCCGAACCGGTATTTTTAATAATAGGAGAAATGACCGGAATCTTTAAAACCAATGTGTCTATAATTTTTTTCCCCAGGCCGGTTCTATTTTTTAAAGATAAAAAGAAAATGGCGGTCAGTCCAAAAATAATTGACAGAGCCAGATACCATTTTTGGGTTAAAAAATCAGCTAATCCGATGACAATTCTGGTGGTTAAGGGCAATTCCACTCCCAAATCCTCGAAGGTTTGAGATAATTGGGGAACCACCATAACGAGCATCAGAATCCCGACTCCTATCATTGTTAAAACGATAACCGCAGGATAAATTAAAGCTCCCCTAATTTTTGATTTTAAATCATTCTCTTTTTCCAGCTGCAAGCTTAATGTTTTTAAAACATCTTCCAGCATGCCCCCCTCTTCCCCCGCTCTCACCATATTTTGAAAAAACACGGAAAAAATATCGGGGTATTTTGCCAGAGCGTCGGAAAAATTCTGGCCCCGCGTTATTTCATCCTTAACGCTTGAAATCGCTTTTTGAAATTTTCTATTTTCAGCTTGAGAAGCCAATGCTTCAAGGGCCCTGGTCAAAGGCAGACCTGCGGAAATCATAACCCGCAAATTCCTGGCAAAAAACATCTTTTCCGCCAAAGATGGCCCGAAAAAGGAAAAAGAAAAACGGGCCGGATTTTTAGGATTTCCCCTTAATTCCGCCCGGATTAAAATCAATTCCTGCTCCCGTAAAATTCCGGCTAATTGCCTTTCGTCTTTTGCTTCTAATTCCCCGGTTTTATTTTCTCCGTTCAAATTTTTAGCCGTGTAAAAATACTTTGGCATTATTCATCGAGTTTCCGTTTACGGAAACGAAGATAAAGAAGAGATTTATCTCTTCGTTATTCCACTATTACTCTTAATACTTCTTCAATTGAAGTTATCCCCTGGGCGACCTTGATAAATCCGTCTTCGATCATTGTTACCATGCCTTCTTTCTGGGCTTGAGATTGGATCTGGTCGGAAGTGGCAAGCTTGATTATCAATTCTTTAATAGTTTCGGTTACCGGCAGAACTTCGTAAATTCCAATCCTGCCCTTATACCCTTCGGGGCATTCTTTTGTTGGTTTGGGACGGAAAAAAGGAATTTGTTTTAAATTCGCTCTTGGTTTAGCCAATTTTTCTTCCGTTAAAATCCGTAAAATTTTTGCCAAGTCGCAATATTTTTCCAGATTTTTAATTTCCGGATCCGATAAAAAATACTTCTCTTTTTCATCGCATAATTTCCGCACCAGCCGCTGAGCAACAATTATATTCAAGGTGGAAGAAATCAAAAAAGGTTCTGCTTTCATGTCAATTAATCGCGGGATTGCTCCCGAGGCCGAATTGGTATGCAGAGTGGACAACACCAAATGGCCGGTCAAAGCCGCATTGATAGCCAAAGAAACGGTTTCTACGTCTCTTATTTCGCCGACCATAATAATATCCGGGTCCTGCCTGACTAAAGAGCGGAGACCGGAAGCAAAAGTTAAACCAATTTTCGGATTGACTTGAGTTTGATTTATTCTGGGCATCCGGTATTCAATCGGGTCTTCAACCGTAGAAATATTGATGCCCGGATTATTGAGAATCTCCATCATTGAATAAAGGGTGGTGGTTTTTCCCGAACCGGTAGGCCCGGTCACTAAAATCATTCCGACGGGTTTTCTCAAATTATGCTGGACGTCTTCTAAGGCATTTCCCCTAAAACCCAACTGTTCCAAGGTGAATGCCTGGGCGGTTTCGGATAAAAGCCTCATCACGATTTTTTCTCCGGTAAAAACCGGCAGAATAGAAACCCTGACCGAATACTTATAATCTTCTGTTTCTATTTTAAACCGGCCGTCCTGGGGCAATCTGTGCTCGTCTAATTTTAAATTGGCAAGAACTTTTATCCTGGCCACAATACCCTCAGCCGCTAAGATAGGCAAGGTCATGGCATCCCTTAAAATACCATCTATGCGATACCTGACTAAAACCTCTTTTTCCGTCGGCTCTATATGGATGTCCGAAGTCCGCTGCAAAATGGCGTGTTTTAAAAGCGTATCGACAATTTTAATGACCGGCAGTTCTTCGGCAATTTTTTTCAAATCTTCCCCTTCTTTAACCTCTGCTTCATCTTTAATCGCCTTTATTCCGCCGGCCTCTTTTTTGATAATTTCTCCGAATTCCACTTCTAAACTTTTTTGATATTGCAAAAGGACATTTTTAATGCTCTCGGGGGTGGTCAGCCGAGGTAAAATTCTAAGATTGGCGGTTTTTTTAATAAACTCTATCGTTCTTAGGTCTTCGGGATCTAGCATAGCCACTTCCAAGGCGTCGCCTTTTTTCCGGAAGGCCACGATATTATGGGAACGGGCGATGGGCTCTGGTATCATTTTTAAAACTCCGACATCTACCTTTTCTTTTTCCAAATTAACGAATGGGATTCCTAAAATATAGGCCTCCAGCTTTATCAATTCCTCTTTTTGAATCAATCCTTCGGAAACTAAAACATCATCAACTTTTTGATTTGTTTTTTCCGCTTTCTTAATGCATTCGTCGAGCTCGCTTTCTTTAATCAGGCCCGCGTCTAAAAGAAAAGCCCTTAATTGTTGCGGTTCAACCTTCATCTTTATCTGCGTTTTTATTCAAAACTTGATGTTTGATTTTTCCCACCACTTCTTCTAAAGAATAATTTGCCTTGACCAAATAAGTGGTTGCCCCCAACTCAAGAGCTTTAGTCACTTTTTCCATTTCTTCTAAATTAGTCAGAACAACAACGGGAATCTCTTTTGTTTCTTTGTTCTCTTTGAGTTTTTTTAGAACTTCCAGACCCTGAACTTTCGGCAAAATCAAATCTAACAAAATTAAATCCGGTTTTTTTTCTTCGGCTAATTTTAAGCCGATTTCGCCGTCTAGGGCCGGAATTACTTCGTAACCATCCTGAGACAACCGATCTCCCATTGTTTTTTGAAGCGCCTGCTCATCTTCTATAAATAAAATTTTTTTCATTAAAATATAATTCGAATTCTACGAATAATTATCCGAATTCTACGAATATTCGGAGCATTCGGATATAGATTTGTACCATTCGGATTATGTTATAGGCAATGTAAACCAAAAGGTCGACCCCGCACCCTCCTGGCTTTTAAACCCGATCTTTCCGCCGGCTTTTTCAATGATCGCCTTGGCAATATACAGCCCCAAACCGGATCCCTGCGTCTGGTATTTCATCACATTTCCCGAACGGAAAAATTTCTGAAATATGTATTTTTGGTCATATTCAGGGATGCCCACTCCCTGGTCCTGAATTTCTAAATAAAGATTGCTGTTTCTCTTTTTTAATTTTATTTCAATTTCCCCCGTATTCTTACTATAGCGCAAAGCGTTGTCTAAAAGATTTTCTATCACCTGGCTTATTTGGGAGGCATCGGAAATAATTTTTGGCAAATCGGCCGGAGCGGATAAACCGACTTCAACATTTGAGGCCTTGGCAAACGGAGAGAATGTTTTAACCAGTTCCCTGGCTAAGTCGGCCAAGGAAAATTCAGCTTTTTTAAAAGGCAACCTGGCCGTTTCAATCCTGGAAACGGTCAATAGATCAGAAACGAGGTCTGACATCCGGGCCGAATTTTCTTTCAATATTTTAAAATATTCCAGCTGTTTTTCTCCAATCGGCCCAATCTTGCCCGCCATTAAAAATTCGATCGCCCATTTTAAGTTGGAGAGCGGAGACCTTAATTGGTGAGAAACAATACTTACAAATTCCGACTTCATTCTGTTTGCCTGGGCTAATTTGTCAAACGATTGAGTAATAATAAAGGCGATAACAAATAAAACAACGGTAACGGAAAGAACTATCAGGGTTACTGCTTCGGGACTGTCAATAAATCTGTTCCCAATCAGCCAAGTAGCCATAGAGGAGCTGATATTAATCAGTCCCATTATTAAAAAAAGGAACTGGGGGCATTGCCAAAGAGAAACTCCGTATTTCTGACATTGGTTAAAAACGTTAAGCTGGCTTAAAATACTTTCTGATTTCATTCATATATTATAACAACAATTTGACCGAAAGAAAACAAAAAGATATATTAAAAAAACGAGGTCGGCGAAGCCGATCGAGTTTGAAGATGAAGGCAAACTTCGCAGAAGGAAAACTTCATCGCCTAATACGGGGTGTCGTATAACGGCAGTATGCATGCTTTGGGAGCATGCGGCCTGGGTTCAATTCCCAGCACCCCGACTTTGCGAGGCCGAAGCCACGCTACGTCGTGGCGGAGGCCCGATTCGCGGGTGTAGCACAATGGCAGTGCCTCTGATTTCCAATCAGATTACGTGGGTTCGATTCCCATCACCCGCTCCAAAGAAAAAACGTGCAGAGACCCGTTCTCTGTACGTTTTTTATCAAATGTGCTTTTCGCGTGATCCTCCCCATACTATTACGCGTTTCTTCGGGTTCGCCAAAAAATTAAGCTTCGGTGCCCATCAACTATGCTAAAGACCCGACTCAAACCCATAGAAGTGAAAGGGTCTTGCGAGTTGAACCGCTCTGCCGTCTCCTGAGCTAGCCTCACTGCTTCCTCGTCGTTACCTGCCTCAAACTCCTTCTCAAAGAGCTGATCTTTGCCCCGGGTCGGTTCTCTCCATATCTGTCTAATATACAATCCCATCAAATCCCTCCTTAAAATAAAGCTGAAACTAATGTACCATAATTGTTCAATTGTTTCAAGCGCTCCCCGTAACTCTTTATTTGGCGTACTCAATGACGCGGGTTTCCCTGATGACATTCACTTTCACTTCTCCCGGGTATCTCAACTCGTCCTGGATTCTTTTAGCTATTTCCTTGGCCAGTTTTTGCGCCCCGAAATCGTCTATTTGCTCTGGTTTTACGAAAACCCGGATTTCTCTCCCGGCTTGCAAAGCCCAGGCCTTTTCCACTCCGCCAAAGCTCAAGGCGATGTTTTCCAAATCGGCTAGACGCCTTAAATAATTTTCTATGGTATCTTTTCTCGCTCCGGGCCTGGCTCCTGAAATCTGGTCAGCAGTCTGGATTAAGACGGCTTCGAGAGTTTCGTAGGGATAATCTTCGTGGTGGGCTTTCATGGCCTGGATTATTTCTTTCGCTTCGCCGAATTTTTCCAAAATTTTAATTCCAATCTCAATATGGGAACCCTCAATTTCCTGGTCAACCGCTTTGCCGATATCGTGCAATAAACCGGCTTTTTTACAAACCTGAACATCGGCTCCGATTTCCGCGGCCAAAGCCGAGGCTAAATGCGCCACTTCAATTGAATGCAAAAGCACATTCTGGCCATAGCTGGTCCGGAATTTTAATCTTCCCAGAAGCTGAACTAATCTCGGGTCCAACCCCAATAATCCCACGTCATAAACCGCCGCTTCGCCGGCTTCTTTTATTTGAGAAATCATTTCTTTTGCCGCTTCCGCCACCTTCTCTTCAATACGGGCGGGCTGGATTCGGCCGTCTTTCACCAATTTTTCCAAGGCCATTTTGGCAATTTGCCTTCTGATGGGATCAAAGCCGGAAATAATCACCGATTCCGGAGTTTCGTCAACCACAATTTCCACGCCCGTTAGGCGCTCCAATGTTTTAATATTCCTGCCTTCTTTCCCAATAATTCTGCCCTTGATTTCTTCTGAAGGCAGATTAAATGCGGTGGTGGTTATTTCCTGGGCCTGGGATAATCCGTATTTCTGTATGGCCGTAGCTAAAATTTCTTTGGCTTTTTTCTCGTAGCGGGATTCTCCTTCTATTTCCAATTTCCTGATTTTTTCCGCAACCTCGGCTTCATATTCTCTTTCCAGGGCTGACAGCATTTCGGCTTTAGCTTCCGATTTTTTCAATCCGGCGATTTTTTCCAGCTTTTCTAAGGCCTCTTTTCTTACGCTTTCCAGATTTTCTTTTGCTTTATCCAGCTCTTCTGATTTTTCCCGGATAATTTTTTGCTGTTCCTCGGACTCCAAGGTTCTCTGATTTAAAAAATTCTCCCTTTTTAACAGCAACCTCTCGGTGCTTAAAATATTTTGGTATCTTTCTTCGGTTTCTTTTTTGCCGGAAACCAAAAATTGCTGGGCTTTTTCTTTGGCTCCAGCTAATATGGCTTCCGATTCTTCTCTAGCTTTCTGAATTTTCTTTTGAAGAGTTTGCTCTATTGTCCCGGCCCGTTTTTTGGCAAGTGACTGCCGAGCATAGTAACCCAGAACCGTTCCCAAGGCAAGCGAAATCACGCCTGCTAAAAGCAAAGTAAGTTGATTCATATTGGAAAATATGATTAAGATTAATAATTATCATATGTTCAATATAGCAAAAATATTTTTTTGTGTCAACCTAAAACGGAGAAACCTCTTTCCAGTCGGGCAAAGGCAAAGAAATCTGAATTGATTTTTTTCTATTAGCGCCGTCACAGTAGTAGCCGGTGGTATCGCGGGCGCTCAATTGGACCTGGTAGTTGCCGGATGTCAAATAGGAATGGGTCGGATTTTGTATAGAAATTGTTTGGCTGTCCCCAAAATCCCAGGACCAGGACTGGCCGCTCGCTCCTCCGTAATAAGTGGTGCTGGCAGTAAATTGTATCAATTCTTTGGCTTTTGGAGATAAGGGCGCCCAGGAAAAATCAATCCAAGGATAGGCATGACTGGGCATGCTAAAGGATCTGGAGTTTGACCAGTTAGACCAATTGCCCTGATTATCTTTGACTTTCACCTTCCAATAATAATTAAGCGGACTAAAGGGAATATCGGTTATTGGCGTATAACTTGGAGAACCATTGCCAGGGTCACAAGTGGTATTTTCAGAACAGCTGTTTACTATAGGCGAAGAAAAGTCGGAGTTATTATCAACCAGAACCTGATAAGAATCTTGCGGGTCGCCATCGGGATCGGAATAAATCCAATTAAGAGTGACTTTTGAAGTTCCTTGTATGGAACAATTTTCCCAGGTTTCAGGAAACCCCCCGCCGGGTGGGGGAGGGAATGTAGGCGGATACGGCGGTTGATTGAAAGAAAGAGTAGTTTTTACTTTATAATTTGCACCGCTAAAAGAAATCCAGCCAATAACCATGTCCGACCAGGCCCAGCCGGAAAATTCACCATTGCTGGCAATGGAAACCCCGTAAGGGCTGCCGTCTGTAGCTATCCCGCTTAATTTTATCCAGCCGTCCCAGCCGCCGCCATAAGATAAAGCCCTGGCCCAACCGGAAACTTGGCCAGTGGTAAGATTTACCGAAGCCTGACAAGTGCCGGAGGGACAGCCCACTAGGTCTGAAGAATTAAAACTAATCCAGCCGATATTTTCTGACCAGGCATAGCCGGAAAATAGACCATTCGCAGCACTAATATCCACTCCGAAATCGTAAGGAGCAGGGGCTTCTGGATTCTTGCAGCTGAAACTAATCCAGCCGATGGTTTCATCGTGCGGAGGCGAAAGATATTCAATTTTATAGGCAATATCGTAATCGCTCCAATTACTGTAAGAACTGGAGTAAGTAACTGCGTTTTCATTTACTTTTACGTCTGGTCCCGATGCCTTTAGAATAACGTAGCCGCCGCTACCAGACCATTCTGCAAGAAGGTATATTTGTTCATTAATTAACGGCTGGCTGTCGAAAGTAACGGTTTCCCAGGTTGTGGAAACAGGCAAAGCACTGGCATCGCCCCATGTTTTACTAACAATGATACTATCATCAGATGCTCTCCTAACGGTAAAGGTTATATTACCGGTAGGAGAACTGCTTTTTTGCATATAGAAACTTAATTTGGGGACATACCCGTTATTTATTGTCTTTTTTTGGCCCACCCTTGTCCCAATACTCTTCATGGCGAGATCGCTATCTGACTGTGTTTGCTCATCAGTTGGCGGAACAAACATATTAGACCAGGCCCAGCCCGAAACATTATGCGATTGGCAGGGAGGCGGTGGAGTATAATCAACCTCAACATAGGCTTGAGTGCACTGAGGCTGGGCACCTCCAGGATACCTTGCGGCAAGACCAATCTGCAGATTATCAATATCACTCCATGTCCAATCTTTGTTATCAGCTGGATTTTTGTTCCATTGATAAGAATAATCAGCCCACGAACCAGTTAGAGCTATTTCACCGCCCTCGGTAACCGTTGTATCTGATTTGATGGCAATTTTAACAAAACCACCCGCACCAATACATCTAATATGGACATTAACTGAGTTCGTTACACTTGAACCAGACGGGGTCGGCAAATTATATAAATCCCTTAGATATGTTGCTGAGCCAGTACGAACATAAGTACCATAATCATCGTAACTTTCCTCATCAACCATTTGCCAGTTAATGGAGCCACCCATTGGAATAAGGTTAGTCTCGTCACCAGCAGCATTTGGCCTTAAGGTTTCGGTGGCGGCTTGGGCGGCGTTGGGCAAAAAGAAAAAACAGGAAACTATTAGAGTGAATAAAAATAATATTTTTTTCATAGTTAATCCTTAACGCAAATTGTCTTATCCGCGTCGACCGGTGAGCATTCTGTTATATCACAGTTCCAACCAGAACGGTAAATGCATAAGGGCCGGTCAATAAAAGAATAGTAAGCCAAAGAACCATCGGAAGCCAAACCAGTATAATATTGCTTGCGGCCGGTCCCCCAACCCGCAGGAAACGTACACGAACCGCATCTCCAGTCGCTGCATGTTCTGCTTGCGTAATGATAAATCACCGGAGAATATCCGGAATCGCAGGTACCCCCGCCAACCTGGACGACGCCGGCATCTGTTGAGGGCCAGTCGGGCCGGCATACCCCCCCAATGCAAACGTTTCCCCTGTCGATTATCAGGGCGTCAACCGCCCCTCCGGTATTGAGAATAAGCCCTCCGGCCTTAGACTGGCCGGTTGGACCGACATTAAGGGGTGTCGCCACATTACCTCCGGGCGGGGCTGAAGTTGGTTCAGTCCAGGCATATACTGCAAAACCGACTATAAAAAGCAGGGCGAGAATCTGGGGGAGATAAAAAACGACTTTAGAAAATATTTTTTGGTACACAAATTTATTTAATTTTCTTTAAATATTGATTGATAAATTTAATGTAAAGCTTAAAGTCTGGATAATTTTTCCTCAAACTTTTTATAAAAAGTTTTTTATCTAAATCTTCATAACGATGCACAATGCGGTTCCGCAAGCCAACAACCGAAGCGATTTTTTGAACAAAATCTTCTGATAAAATTTTATTCCTGCCAAGAATATAGAAAGTTCCCTGCAAATCGTCTGAAATTTTCAGATTCAATTCACCTATAAAATGCTGATTAATATCAATAATCGTATCAACGATAAGCTGTAAAAGCCTTTCGGCAATATGAATCCTGCCCGAATCGGACAAGATTTCCCTGTCGGAAGATTTAAGCAATTCTTCGGTTTCTTCCAAATACCCTAAGATTTGCTCTAATTTTTGGACAATGAAGGCCTTTTGAAAAGTCATAGCATTTTTACCGTTTCTTGAAGCCGCTTATATTTTTCTTCATATAACGGCTTTGTCTCAACGTATTTTTTAAAAGCGTAAGCTCTTAAAGAAGCGAAGGCTAGCGCTTTTTTTTCATAAAGAATGCGGCAATCTTTAATAATGCCGTACAACAATAATGGGTTGACCTTTTTAAGGTTTGCCAAATCTATGTTTTCGCTTTGGAAAACTGGAGCTAAGTCAACAATTAATTGCGCCTCTTCCATTAGGCCCAAATCGCGGCTGCTTGAATAGGCCACATCAAAATCGCTTTCTTTGTGAATTTTACCCTCCACCCTCGAGCCGAAAAGCAAAATCAGCTCCAAATCATATTTTTGGGCGATTTTTCTAATCTGTTGTTTTTGTTTCCTTGAAAATTGCATCATTACGGCGCGGTTACACTTTTTAATAATTTTTCTATTCTTTGCTGTTCTTGAATGGAAAGAGATCCTCCTTCGGGAGCAGTAACGCTTTTTATCAGTGCTTCCAATCTCTCTTCCTCTGACATTTGGGGAGGTTGCTTAACTATTTTCTTGGAAATTAAAAAATAAATAAAACTTCCGGTAATAAGTAATGCTACTCCTATTATGAAAATAACAACTTTTCTTTTTGACATATCCTGTCTTAATAATAACACTTGGGGGGGAAATAAAAAACTCCCCAAGGGAGCTTTTATTTTTTAATCTTTATCACTTCATCCACGATTCCGTAGTCCTTGGCTTCTTCGGCCGTCAGATAAAAATCCCTGTCCGTATCTTTTTCCACCTTGGACAGGGGCTGGCCCGTATGTTTTGCCAGAATTTTATTCAACTTGTCTTTAATTTTAATGATTTGCCTGGCGGTAATTTCAATCTCCACCGCCTGCCCTCCGGCTTCCCCCATCACCTGGTGCAAAAGAATTTCGGAATTGGGCAAAGCGAATCTTTTTCCTTTGGTGCCGGCAGCCAGAAGAGTGGCTCCCATGGAAGCAGCCATACCCACGCAAACCGTGGAAATCGCTGGCTTGACATACTGCATGGTATCGTAAATAGCCATTCCGGCGGTAACCGAACCGCCGGGAGTATTAAGGTAAAACTGGATGTCTTTGGCCGGATCCTGTGAAGCTAAAAACAAAAACTGGGCAATAATGGAATTTGCCACAATATCATTAATCGGGCCGCCCAGAAAAACTATCCTGTCTTTCAAAAGCCGGGAATAAATATCATAAGCCCTCTCCCCGTATTGCGTTTTTTCTATGACCGTGGGTATTAAATTCATCTTTCTGTTTTTACTATACTAAAAAGCTGACGATTAATAAAGCAACGATATTCAAGACCTTAATCATCGGGTTAATGGCCGGCCCCGCCGTGTCTTTATAGGGGTCCCCGACCGTATCCCCGGTTACCGCCGCCTGATGGCTAAAAGAGCCCTTGCCGCCGAAATTTCCCTCTTCAATATATTTTTTAGCATTGTCCCAGGCGCCTCCGCCGGAGGTCATGGAAATTGCCAGGAAAATACCAACCACTATGGAGCCGATTAATAATCCGCCGAGAGCTTCGGGTCCTAAAATAAAACCGACTAAAATCGGCGAAATAATCGGAAGCAAGGCAGGCAATATCATCGCCTTTAAAGAAGCGCGGGTTACGATATCCACGCATTTTGAATAATCGGGCTTATTTTGACCCTCCATAATCCCGGGGATTTCCTTGAATTGCCTTCTTACTTCATCTACCACCTTCATAGCGGCTTTTCCCACTGCTTCCATGGCCAAAGCCGCAAAATAATAAGCCACGACTCCTCCTAAGAATAACCCGACCAAGACCTTGGGGTCGGCCAGGGCAAACTGAACTTTTTTCCCGAAATCTATCAGCTCTTGATTAAAAGCCGCGAATAAAACTAGGGCTGCCAATCCCGCGGAAGCAATGGCGTATCCCTTGGTCACGGCTTTAGTCGTGTTGCCGACCGAGTCCAAGGCGTCGGTATTTTTCCTAACTTCTTCTGGCTGCCCCGACATTTCCACGATACCCGCGGCATTATCGGTGATGGGGCCGTAAGAGTCCATAGCGATAATCAAGCCGGTCAAGGAAATCATTGAAATTAAAGCCAAAGAAAGTCCGTATATCCCGGCTAAAGCAAAACTGATAATAATTCCCAGACAAATTAAAAGTACGGGCAATAAGGTTGATTTCATCCCGACCGCCAGCCCCGTAATAAGGTTGGGGCCGTGGCCGGCTTGGGAACTCTCGGCAATAGATCTGACAGGCCGGTATTTTTTGGAAGTAAAATATTCGGTGATTAAAAAAATGGCCGAGGAAATTGCCAACCCTATTAAAACCGGCAAATAAAGCTTGAGAATAGAAATTTCTAAAAAGGGCGCGACTTTAGCGATTAAAGGATAAAAACCTATGGCAGATAAAACGCCCGTAACAATCAAGCCGCGGTAAAGGGTCGGCATAATTTTTAAAGAGGTGGCTTGCCTGGGCAGGCGGACAAAAAAGCTGGCGATAATAGATGCCAAAATGGCCAAAGACCCGAGCATTAAGGGCAGAAATACGGCCTGGATAAAATTAGGGAATAATAATCCAGCCAAAACCATGCCCGAAATCAAAGAAACAACATAGGTTTCAAAAAGATCGGCGGCCATGCCCGCGCAATCACCGACATTGTCCCCGACCTGGTCGGCGATAACGGCCGGATTCCTGGGGTCGTCTTCGGGAATCCCTTTTTCCACTTTGCCGACTAAATCCGCACCAACGTCGGCGGCCTTGGTATAAATTCCTCCTCCGAGGCGGGCAAAAACGGAAATTAAGGAACCCCCCAAGCCCAAGGCGACCAAGGCCTTCAGATCCTGAAATATTAAATAAAAAACCGAAACGGACAACAATCCCAGCCCTACGACCAAAAATCCGGTGACCGCTCCTCCCTTAAAAGACAAATCAAAAGCCGGTTTTAATCCGGACTTGGCGGCGACGGCCACTTTCAAATTCGCCTTAGTGGAAACCATCATTCCGATAAATCCCGCCAGGCCGGAGGCTGAAGCCCCCACCAAAAAACCAAGACCTGCTTGAAACCCCAAAAAAATCCACAGGGCGGTAAAAATTACCAATGAAACCAGGCCCGCAGTAAAATATTGCCTTTTTAAAAAAGCGACTGCCCCCTGTCTGATGGCTGAAGAAATTTCGATCATCTGGCCGGAGCCGGATTGTGAAGAATCAACTTGGCGGATTAAAAAATAAGCAAAAATTAAGGAAAGAACTGAAACGATAATTGGGATAAATAACATAAAAAATATAATGCGAATTATACGAATAATTATTCGAATATTACGAATAGCATTATTCGGATTTTGTTTTCTTAATTTTTTTGACCTTTTTTGTTATTTTAACTTTTTCTTTTGTTTCCCGCCCAGATTTTTCTGGGCGAGGCTC
>Ga0209541_10003406_pt1 | contig 29253 bp, 28 predicted proteins | sample RifCSPlowO2_01_FD_184027 | JGI IMG/M metagenome (GOLD analysis project Ga0209541, IMG submission 184027) | Groundwater microbial communities from Rifle, Colorado - Rifle CSP2_plank lowO2_0.1 (SPAdes) (version 2) | ecosystem: Environmental > Aquatic > Deep subsurface > Groundwater | place... | reverse complement strand
TCTCGTTGAAATACAAGGGGAACGTGACATCGAATCCGTGCTCGTGTTCGGCATGCGTGAAGCCACGGCTGAAATGCGGGACTTTTATGTTCAATTCCCCACCCCGTTTCAGTATCCGATGAAATTTCTTCATCAACACAAATGGTTTTTCCAGATGCTCGAGTACATGGAATGCCTCGATGCGGTCGATGGAACTGTCTTCAAACGGGTACGGCACCTTATTCAGATCATGTGCCACATCAGGAGAAACAAGCGACGACCAATCAACGTTGATGTAGCCGACTTTTTTGTCCTCTCCACAGCCGAGATTGAGCTTTTTTGGCATGGAGGGCATTCTACCGCATCCACCGCTTGTACCATAGCTGGAATACCATCAAGTTCCATAACTCCTTGCGGTTGTCTCTCTTGCCTTCCATGTGCTCATTTTTCAGTCTATCGACATACTTTTGGTCAAAGAGTTGGTGCGCACTCAGGGAGCTGGGCGAAAGCAGTTCTTCGCACAACGGCCGCAACTCTTTCGTAAGCCATCGTGCAATCGGGACCCCAAAACCCTTCTTTTTCCTTCGGACAATGTGTGAAGGAAGTTTTCCGTCCATGAGTCTTTTCAAAATATACTTGGTCGTGCCGTTTCTATATTTGAGCGAATACGGAAGCGAGAAAACAAAATCCACAATCGTGTGATCAAGAAATGGCGCGCGCGTTTCGAGCGCATAGTGCATGCTCGCGCGATCCACTTTTACCAGAACCTCGTCCATGAGATACGTGCGTGCGTACATATACAAGAGTTGATTTCCTGCATCGCTATCGTCAATCTCATCTGCATATTGATGTGCATGTTTAAATAGGTCGGGGTCATGCGTGTTTTTAAGTGTAGGACCGGCAAGTTTCGCGAGCGCACTCGGCTGGAACGATCCAAGCCATTCTAGATGGCGTTCTATTAGGTCGCTGACATGGCTTGATAATAATTTTTGAAGCTTGTAGGAGAACGAAAAATCTTCATGACTTGCGGGAAGCATGTCTCCCCCGGCCTCCAACATGCGCTGAAAGGTTATCGGCATGCGTGTATACAAGTTCGAAAATATATCGGCCTGAAACGTCGGGTACCCTGCGAATAACTCGTCGCCCCCATCTCCTCCGAGCGCGACGGCGACCGATTTTCGTGCAAAACGCGAAAGGAGCATGGTGGGAAGAATCGACGCGTCAGCTACCGGCTCGCTCAAAATATCCGGGATTTGTTCTACCAATCCGAGTGCTGCGCTGGCAGTGAATTTCTCCTCATGGTGGTTAGAACCAATGTGTGTGGCAACCTCACGAGCGTAACGCGATTCATCGAATGATGGGTCGTCAAAGGAGATAGAAAATGTATCGATGGGGCGTGCGGAAGATTTTTGCGCAAAGTACGCAATGGTAGAGCTATCCAATCCTCCGCTCAAAAACACACCTATAGGAACATCGGCCGAGAGAACTTCGCGAGAAACGCTCTTTTGCAAAAGCTCCTCAAGCTGCGCAGAAGCATCCGCGAGAGATAATGACACAGTGTGTTGCGGTGGCGTCCAGTATTTCTTTTTCTCAACCGAATTCTCCGTACAGATAAGAAGTGTCGCCGGTTCAAGTTTGAAAACATTCTCTAAAATACTTAACGGCGTCGGTACGTAATCAGAAAAAAGGTAGTGTTTGAGCGCATCCCGATTAATGTTCCGAGCCACACGATTTATCGCCATCAGGCCGCACAATTCCGATGCAAAAAGAATCGTTCCATCTTGTTTAGTCCAATACAGTGGCTTCTCACCCATCCTGTCTCGCGCAAGAATTAATGTTTCTTTCTTCGCGTCGTAGAGCGCGATCGCAAACATTCCTATTAGCTCTTTGAAACACTCAACGCCCTTTAGTTTATAAAGGGAGAGAATAACCTCGGTGTCGGAGGTGCCGCGAAATGTGCATCCATCTTTGATTAGTTCTTCTCGCAATTCGTGATAATTATAAATCTCGCCGTTTAATACTATGGTGACCGATGCGTTAGGCAAGGACATCGGCTGATGTCCAGTCGGGCTCGTATCGATGATTGCAAGTCGCGCGTGCGCAAGACCGACGTTTTTTTCAAGGAAGATACCGCTATCATCAGGGCCACGATGCTTGATGGAACCAATCATCGCCTCAAGCTCACCACGCGTGCCCTTACCAAGAAATCCCGCGATGCCGCACATACCCGGCTAGTACAATTTGACATCGTTTCTGCCGACGCCAATCCCACTTAAATTTGAAATTCTTATCGGCATAAGACGATCTGATTTTTGTTGATGAATTCCACAACCAAGGCAATGCCAAATTGTCCTGCCGGGCATGTTAGAATTTTTCCGCCGACGATTCCGATATAACGTAAGGACGGCGACCCTGCGATTCATAATATGTTCGCATGAGCATTTCACCGATAACACCGAACATGATGAGCTGTACACCGACTATAATAAATAGCGCTGAAAACACAGGCAACGGGGTTTCAACGAAATGCAAAATGCCGAATAGGCGCAAAAGTATTGCGACAAACCCTGCGATGGATCCAAGAACGAGACTCCCCAATCCCCACATGCCAAAGAAATGCATCGGGCGGTTCATATAACGGTACATGAAGACGACGACCACAAGATCAAGAAGGACGCGAAATATGCGGCTTAGCCCATAGTTACTCTTGCCGTGTTTTCGCGGCGTGTGGCTGACTGGAACCTCCGCTACCCGCCCGCCCTGCCACGCGGCATATGCAGGAATGAATCGATGCATTTCACCGTATAACTTGACACCTTTGATTACATCGGCGCGATAGGCTTTGAGCGTACACCCATAATCATGCAGGTGAACTCCCGTAAGCGTAGAGATTAGTTTATTCGCCATAAGCGATGGCAATTTGCGCGTAAGTTTCTGTTCACTCCACCTGCCCTGCCTCCAACCGGAGGCGACATCATACCCTTCGTCTATCTTTTCCAAAATCCGCGGTATATCCGCAGGATCGTTCTCAAGGTCGCTGTCAATCGTAATTATCGTATCTCCGTGAGCGTATTCAATGCCGGCCGCAAGAGCGGCGGTTTGGCCAAAATTACGCTTGAAGCGTATCGCATGCACGTGCGAATCACGAGAGGCGCGTTCGGAAAGAACTTTGAAAGATGCGTCACGCGAACCGTCATCAACCGCGATTATCTCGAACGGACGTCCTATGCCACTGAGCACCGAGAGAAGCCGGGAAGTAAGCTCCGGAATGTTGCGTTCTTCATTGTAAACGGGCACGACGATGGAGAGTTGTATCTTCTGCATACCTTCACCATGGTACGATACCATCGTGAACATCTCGCGTCCATATACCATAGTATTCGTGATTTTTCTCCTTGCGCTCGCATTGCGCTTATACTTTCTCCCGTTTTCATTGTTCAGCGACCGACAGTTTATGCCAACAGAGGTCGCCCTTGACGGATATTACGAGATAGCGAACAGCATTGTTGCGGGCAATGGCTTCAGCCGCTCTGTAGAGCCGCCGTATGAGCCAGATTCAGTTCGCATGCCGCTCTACCCTCTTTTCATCGCGGGCGTTCTGAAGATTTTTGGAAGCTATAAAGCACTCCTTATAATCCAGGCAATCTTAGGAAGCCTGAGCGCGGTAATCGCTTGGATGATTGCGAAAGAATTTCTTGGGCCTCGTTTGAGCATTGCTGTGGGATTGTTGACGGCTCTAGAGCCGTATACCGCGTATCTTACGGGCTTAGTGTTGACCGAGACACTATTTACGTTTGTTTTTCTCTGCTTCATATACTGCTTCTTGCGATATCTGAAAGATATAAGACTGCGAATGCTTGCTCTTACATCCGCGCTCCTCGGTATCGCCACCCTTATCAAGCCAACAACTCAGTATTTGCCAGTTCTTATGCTCGCGATTGTTTGGTGGAACAACGATTTCAACATCAAGAGATTTCTCCTGAAAGAAGTTCCTGTGGTCCTGGGTGTCTTCCTGCTCATACTTTCGCCTTGGATATACAGAAATTACGAGACTTTCGGAAATACGAGTCTCAACGTTGAGCCGGTTAGCGCTTTATACGCATTTCTCGTGCCATCAACGATAGCGCTTGAACAAAACATTCCATTTGATGAAGCCGCAAAGCAATTCCTGGGTAGCCTGGGCACGGAAAGTATTGAGGAAGTAAATCTCGGAAATACGAGTGAATTCAGACAGCGTGCATTTGCGAAACTCTGGCAACATCCGAAAGGACTCGCAGAATTATTCGGAGTTACTATGTACGGATTTTTCACTCACGATGGATATGCCGGATTACTTAACAACAGGTTTGATGCAGGAATACCCTATGCTCATCCGCCCGTCTTTGAGCTATTGACGCACCCAAGAGAAGCCGTCTCCTTTTTCGGCAACCTTATGCAGGGACCCGGAGCTATTGTCGTGCTGGGAAGACTCTTCTGGATTGCGATAACCCTACTCTCTGTGGCTGGTGCCATTATGTATTGGATGAAGAAGGGTCTTACGCCCAAATTAATATTTATTACGGGAATGATTGCTTATTTCGCATGTACGACAATCATTGTCGGCCTCGGAGTAGGCGTGCGTTATCGGGTTCCCGTTGAACCTCTTCTATTCATTCTCGCGGCTTATGCGCTGGAGTCGTTATTCCAGCACACAAAAAGCCATGCATTGGCTATCAAGAATAATGGCCGTTCAGCTAAGATTCCGGAACATCGTACTTGAAAATGTACGTTTTGTTAATGAAAAAACTGCTGAACGCAATCCCAGATGCAATAATCACTTGAGAAAACAGGTACCATAAATGCAGGTATTCCACGAATACATACATAAGCGCTGTATTTAGGATGAGGTTCATGACCTGCATTCCGAGGTAGAGCGGAAGCTGGATATGCAACTTATCGCGGGAGCCATCTTGGAACGTCCAGAATTTTTGGAGAAGAAAACTTACGCCGAGAGAGATTACAAAAGCCCACACTGTGGAAATCAGATAGTAGATGCCTAGTATGTCGGTAAAAAGATACAGCACGGCGATGTTGACCGTGAACGCTATTCCCCCCGCTATGAGGAATCTTAAAATCTGCTCGTATTTTTTGGCAAATAGAGGAAGCGGAATCTCTCGCATACTGTAGTGTAACAAAAAAAGGAAGCTCGCAGTGACGCTAATTTCTCACGAGTTCCTCATGGCTCTTTAATCGAAGCCACCCGGTCTATCCCGAACGTCTTCATCGCGATCAGCCCGGCAACATTGGCGAGCCACCATGTGAACCTGTTGCGCAGGAAAATCTGATTAAAGTCTCCCCCGTGTATATATCGGTCAGGCCGGATTTCGATTTCGCTCCCCGGAAACACATGTGGCCAGATAATACACAGCCGCCGCTTATGCTGAATATCGCAGAAAATGATTATCTTCCTGGGCTCTATGCCATTTTGAGCGAGAGCATCGCCGATATTCTTCGCTTCCTCAATCGAGTTCCCCGCCTCCACTACGACTCGTTTTACCGGATTCTTCAGCAACTTACGGAGAATTTCCGACTTTTTTGATTCTGTCTCTTGTGGAATCATCGCGTTTCGCAGATTTGCATTACAGTACGCGAGTACAAAGTCATTCTCGCGTTCACCGTTCAGGAACAGAGTGGCGGCTTCAAGCGTCGCGATAGTCGCAGGCGCAAGGTCGGTGCAATTCTTGTCTGATGAATATTCTATTGCCACTGCTACATTAATCCTGTTCATTTTGAAAAGTCACTATATCATGTGCCTCTCAACGAAATTGATTCTTAGAAAAAACGATGTATCATGTGGCGAATTGAAGGTCGCGAGTTCAGTCATAGATACTCAATATCAGAGTTCACTTGATAAACTACCAACTATGGCCGCTCCACACATTCGGTACCAATTCAAACCTTTCGTTGGCTCAAATCACTGGTGGGTTCTCCGACAGCTCACTCAACTTCCCGTTTCCACTCGTGTCTTGGATGTTGGCTCGGGTTCTGGAGCGATCGGACAGGCGCTCAAAATGCAAGGAGTCACAAACCTGTACGCAGTCGAGGTTGATGCGGAAGCTCGGGAACATGTCAAAGACATTTATAAGGAGGTGGCGTCTGACATCTCGGAATTTTCCGGTCGGACATTCGACCTGATTCTTCTTCTTGACGTTCTTGAACATGTGACAGACCCGCAGACCCTTTTTTCCGACGCCATGAAAACGCTTGCTCCTGGCGGAAAAGTCCTGATTTCCCTGCCCAACGTCGCGCACTGGAGCGTGAGGATACCCCTCCTCTTCGGGGTATTCGACTATTACGACCGCGGCATCATGGATCGGACGCATTATCAATTCTTCACCCGCAAGCGAGTGCGCCAGTTTCTCCGCAGTGGGCCTCCTCTGAAGAAGTGCGTGTTCAGTTCCAGTATTGAACCCGTGGAACTTCTTTTACCCAAGGCGTTGTGGGACAATCCTCTTTTTGAAGCAATCTCGAAAATCAGGCTCGCGATCGCCTGGGCTCTTCCCGGATTTTTTGCATATCAACATCTCATACTCGCAGAGAGGGAGTAAGCAGAGTGGCCTCAATGCCCGCTTTGCGAGAGATAACCGAAGGATTGCAATGCCTCTCAATACTGCCGTTTAAGTCCGGCATCATTTTTTGCAAATAGCTTGGTTCTGAAACCCATCCTCGCCAAAAGATAGAGCGCGAGAATTCCAAATGTTTGAAATGCGTACTTAATGGATCTTGGAATAGAGATGGATGAGTGTTCTTCCTTATAGTTACAACGTATCGGCACTTCTCCTATCTTGAGCTTGGCAAAAACGGCTTGCGCGATAATCTGAAAGCTAAAGAGAAAATCGTCGGACGTGTTTTCGAGCGCTACGGTCTCTGCCAGATGTTTTGTATAGATCCTGAATCCCGTGTGGAACTCTGTGAGAGGAAGATTGAGCACAAGACGTTCAATGGAACTTAAGCCGATATTTGCAAAATAGCGCGCCCACGACATGCCATCCCGCAACGGCTGCATAGGATCTGTGAAGCGGGACCCCAGCACAAAATCATAACCCTCCCTGGCTTTTGCAAGCGCTATAGGTATGGCCGTAGGATCGTATTGCCCGTCTCCGTGTAAATCGACTATGTATTCGAATCCCAGTTCAATGCTTTTCCTTATGGAGTATTTTATATTTCCTCCGTACCCCAGATTCTCGTGAGTGTAGTACTCAATGCCGAGCCGGCTTGCCTCTGCAAGCGTATTGTCAGTAGAGCCATCGTCAATTAGCACGATGCGGTCCACGGAATCTTTCGGTATGCGTCTATACGTGTTCTCAAGGACGTTGCCGCAGTTGTAGGCAAGGATAATACATATGGATTTCTTGCCCTCACTCAACATGATTGGACACTATATCACGGAAAGTATAGTATGGCCGCAGTGAATCCCGTTAGAAGCCGCGGTAGTTCCGGTTGTGCTACATTCTCTATATGTTTATCATCAGTTGTATGCTTACAAGCAATAATTTCCGAGTCGGAAGTGCAAGCCCCGTTAGAAACGATGTTTCTAACGGGGCAAGCTTCCTGCCTCTAACGGGATGAAAGCAGTCATCCTCGCAGGAGGGTCTGGCATCAGATTGCACCCGCTAACCCTTGTTACAAACAAACATCTATTACCTGTATTTAATAAGCCTGTCATCTACTATGCTATAGAGAAGCTGGTTGATGCGGGTATAACGAAGATAATGGTCGTAACCTCTCCTCATCACATTGACGCATTCGTAAAGTTGCTTGGTTCAGGACAGCACTTTGTACCAACAACATCGACAACCGCCAGACAGATACAGATAGTCTACGGCATTCAAAACGAGCCGAATGGCATCGCGTATGGACTCCATATTGCAGAGGATTACATAGGAGACGATAACTGCGTGCTTTTTTTGGGAGACAATATATTCATGGATGATATCTCACCCGCTATCAAGAAATTCAAAAAGGGCGCCACTGTGTTTTTAAAGAAAGTCTCCGACCCAAAGCGCTTTGGCATAGCGGAGGTGAACCCGAGAGGTAAAATAATAAGTCTTGAGGAGAAGCCGTCCAAACCAAAAAGTAACATGGCGGTTACCGGCTTCTATATATATGACAACAGCGTCTTTGATAAAATCAGAAGGGTGTCTCCAAGTGAACGGGGCGAATATGAGATTACGTCGGTAAATTCCCTATATCTCGCGGAGGGGTCTCTGAACGCTCATGTTCTCAAAAAAGAGTGGTTCGATATTGGCAACATCGAGGCTTTGCATAAGGCTTCCCTCTTTATGAAAAAGCGCGCACCTCATGAATCCCGTTAGAGGCCTCGGAAGGCAAACTTAATATATGAAGCATTTACGTGGAAAATCAGCAGGGTCGGTTATTGGCAATAAATCAGGTACGGGAAGCGTTGCTTCCTGCCTCTAACGGGATGAAGCGCAATATGAAAGAGACAACGATGCTCGTCTCGGGTGGTGCGGGATTCACCCCAGTACCGCGACGCTTCGCGTGGCTTGCGCGGCAAGTCGGCTCTCTTATATTGCCATCATGAAAACTATTCTTGTTACCGGGGGTGCGGGATTTATCGGTAGTAATTACCTCAACTATGCAGTGCGAAAATACCCTCGATACCGCTTCATAAACGTCGACGTGCTTACCTATGCAGGCCGCCTCGCAAACATCGAGATCTCAAGGGCGAAGAATTACTCGTTCGTGAAAGCAGATATCCGCAACCTCGCGGCCATGGAGCGAATATTCAAGAAATATAATCCGACACACATCATCCATTTCGCTGCAGAGAGCCATGTCGATGTGAGTATCAAGAATCCCGACATTTTTATCGAGACCAACATCGTCGGCACGCATAACCTGCTCGTCCTCGCGAAACGCCATTGTGTACAACGCTTTCATCACATATCGACCGACGAGGTGTATGGCTCACTTACAAAGAATGCGCGTCCCTCGAAAGAAGGAGACACGCTATCTCCGAGTAGCCCATACAGCGCATCAAAGGCAGGCGCCGACATGCTCGTCCTCGCATACAATCGCACCTTTGGGCTCGACATCGTGATTACGCGCCTCTCGAACAACTACGGTCCGCGACAATACGAGGAGAAACTCATTCCACTTTCAATTACCAACCTGCTCGCAGGAAAGAACGTACCGCTCTATGGTAGCGGTAAAAATGTGCGTAGCTGGCTCTACGTCGAGGACGGTGTGAAAGGTATTGATCTCGCGTTCCACAAAGGAAAGAGCGGTGAGATATACAACATCGGTGGGCATGATGAACTACCTAATATAGAAGTCGCACAAATGCTCGTACGCGCCCTCGGAAAAGATCGGCGGCAGATAGAGCATGTTGAGGACAGGCTCGGCCACGATTTCCGCTACGCGCTTAAGTCTTTGAAAGCGCAGAAGGCTTTGGGATGGAAGCCAAAGATTCGTTTCGAGAGTGGTCTTAAAAAGACGGTCGCTTTTTATCGACGACGTAAAGCGGGCGGAAAATGAAAAACTCCGGCAGAAACACTGTCCTTGAGCCACGAAAGCGAGATGCTATAATTGCGAACCGCTAAAGAGACAACAATTCGGTCATGAATCCCGTTAGAGGCCGCGGAAGGCAAACTTAATATATGAAGCATCTACGTGGAAAATCAGCAGGGTCGGTTATTGGCAATAAATCAGGTACGGGAAGCGCAAGCCCCGTTAGAAACGATGTTTCTAACGGGGCAAGCTTCCTGCCTCTAACGGGATGAAATCGACATACCCTAAACATCATTCAGTGAAAACAGGGCATGTCCAGCGCTGTCAAATCTGTAATTCGTCAAAAGTACACGTCATATTGGATCTCGGGCACCAACCGCTCTGTGACACCCTGCTTACCAAAGAGACACTTAATGAACCCGAGAAAACGTACCCATTGCGCATGGTATGGTGTCAAACGTGCACCGATGTCCAAATAGATTATTGCGTAGACAGTAAAGAACTGTATTACCCCGACTATCCATATCGTAGTGGCATCTCCAAACCATTGGCAGATTATCAGAGGCAGATATGCATCTCTCTCATTGAAAAATATAATCTGACCTCAAAAGATCTCGCTATAGACATCGGTTCAAACGACGGCACTTTGCTTAGCGGTTTTAAAAGGGAGGGTGTGAGGATCTTGGGGATTGAGCCGACCAATATCGCTAAAATCGCAAATGCCGATGGCATTCGGACTATTCAGTCGTTTTTTGACATCAAGACCTCGGAACAAATCAAGAAAAAATACGGCAGGGCGGCGATAATAATCACGACGAACGTGTTCGCCCATGTGCAGGAGATGGGTGAGGTCATCATGGGAATACACAATCTATTGGAGGACGACGGCGTATTTATTGCTGAAATGCATTATCTTCTCGACGTGATAGAAGTGGGTCAATTCGACACCATCTACCACGCGCATCTAAGGACATATTCTCTCCGCTCACTCATCTCCCTGTTTGATCAGTACGACTTTACTGTGACCGATGTGGAGCGGGGGCGTAATTTCGGCGGCAATATCCGCGTGCATGTCGCGAAGGGTAAGGGAAGAGACGTGAGTCCGCGTGTATCCCGATTGCTGAAACTGGAGAAGGAGGCCGGGTTAGACAAGCTCGCAACGTACAAGAAGTTCGCACGGCGCGCACAGAAGGCGCGTCTTGAATTTATGGATTTCCTGATAAAGGTAAAAAGGTCCGGTAAATCCATCGTCGGAAAATCGTGCCCGGGACGAGCCACAACGCTCTTGAATTACTACGGCATCGATACCGAATATATTCCCTATCTGGCAGAGCTACCGACATCATTAAAATTGGGCAAGTATTTGGCGGGAAAACATATCCCCGTAGTACACGAAAAGATATTATTTAAACAACAACCGGATTATGTCGTTCTTATGTCATGGCAATATGCCGATGTAATTATGAAGAGGTTGAAGAAGGCAGGATTGAAATCCGATTTTGTAATGGCCCTACCAGATTTGAGAATAGTTAAAAACTCGAAAGTTTAGATATATCTCCGCAAAGGAATAATCATGTTTTACTGATAATTTTGCTGCGATTTGAAGATAACAAGCTTGTAGATGAAAAAGCCCAGGGCACCAAAAAATGCGTAGATTATGACTTGAGCAATCAGGTATGAGATATGAAGAAAATCTACGAGTATGTAAATGAGAATAACGTTTAAAACGAAATTTAGGCCGCCGAGCATTAGACTAAGCGAACCCTGGACGGGTATTCTGGAAATCGTCTTTTCCCGGAACGTCCAGAATTTCTGCATGGAGAATGAGACGAGGAACGTTATCGTGAAGGCGATGATGCTTGATACTACATACCACACATGAAAAATATCGGTCAGAACATAGATGGATACCAAACCGAGGAGCACTGCTATGCCGCCAGAAATCCCGAATCGCAGGACCTGCTTAATAGTTTCTTTTCTTCTCCCCAACTCCGACCGCCACTCGTGCAGATTCATGATTATTTTATAAGAAACACATTGTATCCGCTGGTCTGAGCGCTTCGGATTTTTCCGGTTATACGATCAAGAATGTATCCGATATAGCAAAAGAAGTTTACGCGCCCAAGAGGGCTTAATTTAATCCATGTTTCAATGGCCCCGCGCACAGACGCAATTTCGCATGTTGAGAAACGCCTGCCGAAGAGTTCCAGCGTATCTTTGGTAAACCGCCAATAGTCGCCGTAATATCCCGGGTACGCATGGTAGTAATAGAGAAACGGAACATAGATGAAGGCGTATCCCCCCGGCTTGAGCGTTCTGTATATCTCATCCATCGCCTGCATAGGGTTTTCTACATGTTCCAATACCGCTATGCACACAATTGCTTCCTCTGATGCGTCTGGAAAAGGAAGATTGTGCACGTCGCCCACTATGTCGGGCTTGTAATCCGGAACCTTATCGAGAATTAAGTACTCAATATTCTTTATGAGCGGAAGAAGCCACTTTGCTCTATCTTCGTTGAGCCGATTGTTTTTTTCTCTATCAACGCGCAGACCGCCGCCGATATCAATGACGCGTTTCTTGTCGGAAAAGATTTGTCGTATCTTCTCTTCTGCAAAAGTGTCCCAGGGTCTTTTCACGTGCATATATTACCGCACGAACGCGGAATCATTTAGCGATGCGAGAATAAGCTTGGCACGATTTTCCCATGAAAACTGCTGAACTTTCACGCGCGCGGCCTCGGCGCGCTTCGAGGCGGAAACAGAATCTTCAAGGGTATACTCGATTGCTCGGGCAAGACTGGCAGGATCATCCGGCTTGAAGAAAGACGCAGTTTTCTCATCGAGAATTTCCCGTAGACTTGGTACGTCAGATGCCACAATTGGTTTACCAGACGCCATGTATGAAAAAAGTTTTAATGGAGAAGTGTCACGAGTTGATATGTCATGCTTTGCAGAATTTGGAAGAATAAGCACATCTGCTGCTGCTTGGTTGTTGGCGAGCTCGCGGTATGGCCTATACCCTAAAAATAACACCCTCGGATAGCTTTTCTTTAGGTCTGCTATCTGTTGCTCTTCGCCACCGATAACAGCCACTAAAATGTTAGACGGCATCAGCGCCGCAGATTTGAAAAAAGTGTCTGTCCCCTTCCAGTCATCGATGCGTCCTATGTAGAGAGCAATCTTTTCATGAAGCGGGAGCTCGAGGCGCAATCGGGCCGCTTCGAGAGATTCTGGGTTCTGAAAAGTTCTTTGATCAACTGCATCCGGCGCAACATGAATCTTTTCCTTTGGCACGCCGCGTTCAACAAGATAGTCGGCAAGACCCTTCGTAAGAACGACGGTCCGCGATGCCGCGAATGTAGCTCGCCGCATGAAAGCGTTCCATCGACCTTCATGAACTTCAAAAATAAAACGTTTATGGAGTAAGCTTAAAAATCCCGCGATCAATTCGTCGCGAGTGTACAAAAGATCCGCGTGATGCTGTTTCGTCAACCATATAGCAGCAAGAGCAAATGTTAGACGATGTATCCAATAGCCGATTCTGTTGTAGGGACCAAAACCGATGGCATTCGCATAGGTGATGGTAAACGTCCTATCCACGGCATAATAGGTAAATGGATCGTCCTTTAGTTTATTCAGCTGACGTGGAACGACCAACTCTACGGTATGTCCAAGCGAAGCTATGGCCTCGCACATTTTCATAATCTGGACGCCATGCGCCTTTTCCGTCGGTATCCGAACGGTTGTTATGTAGAGAATCTTCATTAGCGTATCTTGGCGACCACAACCAAAGTTTCCATAAATTTATTGGTAAAAAGTGAAAGAAATCCGTATACTCCGTTGAGAAACTTCTTTTTCCAGCTTTCTTTGTGTTCGTAACCGAGAGTGTATAGGAAACTAACTTCTGTGACTTCCATGCCGTTTTTTTGTAATAGTTTTCCGAGCGTCTTGCTATTAAAGTAAAACGTGTGGTCGGAATTAGTCGTTGGTTCCCGCTTTGTAAGTTTCTCTGCAAGATTAAAGAGATTGAAAGTATTGGGGGTCGTTAGAATAAGCCGTCCACTCTGTTTCAAGTGTGCCGTACAGCGCCTTATAAATAGACCCGGATTTGAAAGATGCTCTATGAGATCAAGAGCTGTGATGACATCGAACTTGACGGAGAAAGAAAATTCCTCGGCGCTTGCCTCTTTGTAGTGAGCATCATTCTTGAATTCGTCGCTAAGTTCCAGATCCAACCCATGTACTTCCTTCGCGCAATTCTTGAGGAGAGCATGAGGCCAATCCGGATTCTCTTTCTTGATACCCTGCCCAAGAAAACCCACATCCAAGACGACGTCCTCTTTGTGTATCTGCGCGGCGATAAGCTCTTTTTTGTTGTAATACATACAAATATTCAACTCTTGTGAGCACTGGCCACATATCCCAGCGAGTAATCGGATGGTGAGTATTTTTTACCAAACGCCCGCGCGAATCCAGTAATTATTCCATCAAAAAGCCTCGCGAAAGGAACAGTAACAAGGGAGAGCGCTCGAAACGGCCCGGGCAGTAAACGTTCGACCAGTGCCCATCGAACCGCACATACTCCTGAACCGAGCGATTGTACATGAATATCCGAGAAACCGGCCAATGCTAATGTACGCTCTAACGCGGTCGACGTATATCGATGAAAGTCATCGGGGGACGCGTGATAAGGAAACAAGAAAGGGACCGCAATGATAATCGTGCCCCTAGGCTTCAATACCCGCGCACATTCTCCAATTAGTTGACGATACTCGAAGATGTGCTCGAGGACGTTGATGAGTAGCACTCCATCGTACGAAGCGTCAGATATAGGCAAGGGTAATTCAAAATTGCATTGGATATCGGCTTCGGACGACAAGTCTGCCGTGGTAATTGAAAATTCACCCTTAAACAAATCTCTATATGGAGAGTTTTTGTGCCCTCCAAGGTCAAGCACCTTTCCAGAAAGAGTAACGCCGGAGAGCGCCATATGTTCCGCCTTTCTGTATATTGTTGTCATACAGAGGATGCGTTCTGCATTTCTTTGATAAGTGCATTTCCAAGCGCAGTAAGATTATTTCGTTCTGCTATTTTTTTGAGTGAATCTGTTATCTCTTCACGTTCTACCGACCGTAAAGTGAGAAGCTTTGCGATTTTTCCTGCTAAATCAACAGGGTTATCCTCCTCAAACACTAAGTGTGACATGGCGATTCCCGCAAAGTCTTGATTCGACGCAAGTACAATGCACCTGCACATTGCCGCCTCAAATATCGTTTTGTCATACATGCCGCCCGGAGATGTATTCACAAACAATTCGTGTGCACTAAAAATATTCGGACCTTCTGAATGAAGAACGCCCGAAAAAAACCGCACCGAGTCCGAAATACCCAAAGCGGCTGCGCGTGATTTTATGTTTTCATAGTATTCTACATCTTCAGGAAGTGGTGTCCCATATACAGACGCAGAAAACGAAACACCGCGACTACGAAGAAGGCCTAACGTCTCTATAAACAACTCCAGACGCTTGGACGGTGCAATTCTCGCATACCATAGTATAGAATTCGGAATCCTCGCAACACCCGGAATGACATGGTAGGTCTCGACATCTATTCCGACCGGCATCAGGACCGATCTTTTATATCGTGCGGTGTATGAGTGGCGTGAAGTGCAAAAGATTTTCGTACAAAATGCCGCGGCTATGTCAGTAAGACTATTCCCGGCATAGTGATTGCGCCACATGTATATCTTCTTGCCCAAGAGAGCCCAGAGCCAGCCCACCGCAAGAATGTACTCTTGATTCATGTGGACGAAGACCATGTCATATTCTCGACGAAGACTCCATGCATATTTGTAGAGACGCAGGCCATACCGTATACGCTGGAAAAGACGTGGACGAGAGGACTGCTCTTTTCCCAGTGAGTATACAGACACATTTTTCGGCAGTGTAAAAGAGCCCTGTTTCAGGCAAATGACGGAGACGTGCTCGTAGTGTTTCGCAAACTCTTCTATCCAGCGTACAAAAAAACCAAGTGCAAGATCCTGCGTATCTACGGCTTGAGCACAGATCAGTATTTTTTTCCTGCGAGATAGGGAAATTCGTTCCTTTTGCATGTCATTTTCTTGGAGACTCATGCGGTACAATTTTTTCGGATATTTATATGAAGGACTACGAACATCACTCAAGAAGATTCTTTTTCTCCTTCTCCACATCTTCTCCATATACACCCTTTAGAAGATCAATATCCTTGCCGCTTGATAGGAGAAGGTCAAGGTTTTTTGCAGCTAACGTGTCAAATACTCGCGCACCATATTCGTCGGCCACCTTCTCTTCATACAAACGCCGCAATGCCTCGAAATCCTTGATAAGACAGTGGCCTCCGGCCCCACGCGCGGGTTTACCCCCGTGCCCGCTTTGATGCACGGGATCCAGGTGCGAGCGGCCGACGCGCGGATCGGCGGCAAGTGCGTCGCGGACAACATCATAGTTTCCACCGAGCTTCTGTACGAGATCATAGAGCATGTTGATATACACGACCTTTACATACAGCCAACTGTTCCCCGCGTATTTGACTATCTCCGCCTCGAGAGAAGAGCACACAAGACTAAACGGCGAAGCTGGCAAGACCGCAAGTACTTCTCCGGCTTTGCGTCGCGCTTCAGGTGTGTCATTTGCGATACCGATGATATTCCTGTCAGGATGCGACGCGTCAAACGCAGCCGTCGCCTCGCGCAAGAATTCCGGCGAGTGCATCACAAAGATATCCGGATACGCCTTTTGCAATTGTGCTGTGGTTCCCGGCAAGAGTGTAGACTTAACGACTGCCGTCTCCCCTTTTCCGACCAGCGAAAGTGCACTCCGAACAATGCTGTCGTCAAACTTCTCAGGAGTCGTCGGCGTCGGTACCGCAATGAATACGATATCGCAATCGCGTATTTTCTCTTTGTTCGCACGATACGGCTCTTCAAGAGCATACCGAACTACCTCAAATCCGCGGCGTTCCAGGTCATCGGCATAATTCTTGCCGATGAAGCCTTGCCCGATGTAGCCAATACGAGATTTCACTTTTTCCTTCTGCGCAACAGAACTTATCGAACTTTCTGCCAACGCTCCCCCTATCTCGGCGCGCCACATGTCTCTATATTCTGATTCTGAAAGAAGCGGAAATGAAAGAGAGCCGCGCCGACCTTCGGAGAGAACCGCGATCGCGCGCGAAGGAAATTCCTCCGGAGACGCAAGGATAGCTCCCGCCTCCCGAGCAACACCGACATCATAGGAAACCACAGGGCATCCGGCGACGAGCGCCTCCACAATAACCATGCCGTACCCTTCAAACTCAGAGGTGACCAGCAGAAGATCCGCTACTTTATAAAACGGAAGTGAATCCCTGGCTCCCACAAATACAATTTGCTTCTCAATCCCAAGCTCTTGAGCAAGCTCATAAAGTGCCGCTCCCTCGCTTCCACTCCCTACGATAACCAAACCGGCCCCGACTTGCGCCTTTTGGATTTGGAAGAATGCCCGTATTGCGGCAGCTACATTTTTCTCCGGCTCAAGCCGAGAGACGACTAGTACGAGTTTTTGAAAATCGGGAAATTCTTTTTTCTTGTCTATTGCTTCTGCGCGAGTAATTGCTTCCCCATCAACAAACACGGGTAATACTGATACTGGAGTGGTGAGATGAAGCGGCTTAAGCGTTTCTTTGATGCGTTCTGAAACGACGCGGACGGCATCAGCGCGGCGCAAAATGAAACGTGCGAGGACCACAAAAAGACGATTCTTCCTGGAGTGTGCGGAGAACCCCGGTGAAAAAACATCGGTATGCACTTGGACATGCAGTTTGGCACCCGACAGTCGTGCGGCGCACCACGCAGTAAGGCCAATAAGAAATGGGTCTTGTGCGGAAACTATATCCGGTTGCGGCAAACGAAGTGCGGCAAGAATGGCGCGTAGCGCACCAAGTGTTCTACCGAGACCAAACCCTCTTATCGTAGCGTTCGGCGCAAGATGTGCTATCTGCTTTGGACCGTGCGGAACGAATACTTCCAATCGTTCAAGCGTTGATGCCTGCATACGCTGTCGCCGCGCAACAGCGCTACGCTCATCAAATACGCTCCAATCTGTTGAAAATGAGACTACTCGCATACGAGAATGGCCGTATTATACCGATTTTTGGCCCTTTTTCAAGGTTTCAATCCTCGAATTAATTCAAGAAAATCACTGGCTACTTCATCATATGAGCGAACAAAGGAGAACGCGTCAGCTTTCTTTTTCGCCCTCTCGTACCCTGCGTCCTCCGCAAGCTCCGATATCGCCCGCACTATACCATCCTCATCGAGCGGATCAACCAGTGTGCCATATGGCGCAAGCCACTCCGCGAATCCGGAATATTTGTCCATGATGAAAGGTTTCTTGAATCGCAGTGCGTCCAAAATGTAATTGGGGCTAATCTCGGTAAGCGATGGCAGTATTACCGCATAACAACTTTTCATACGTTCCAGCAGTTCTTTCTTGTGGATCAATCCTTCCTCAAGTTTTATTTCAGGATGTTCTGCTTTGGCTCGCGTAAAAGCCGCATGTAGGCGCTCACCGTTTTTCATCGCTATCGGACGTACGTGCCATAAAAAATTCTTCGCACGCGGCGGCTCCGACGGTAGAGGCAAGTCCACTGCATTGCCGATGATCTTTGTGCGATCGAGCGCGAGACCGTAGGGTTTGAGCCACACATCACGCTGAAGCTTTGTGCTGAAAACGATAACTGCCCGTGAAAGAGCCCAGCGCGTGAGCACAAGAACAAGTCGTTCTTTGAAGGAGAGCTGTTTGTGCTCGGCATAAAAGCGTGCGAGCGGGAGCATATCTTTCGTGCGATCTAGATAGTGCTCCCAGACAAAATCGCCGCCGGTACGAACAATGAATTGCGTACCCGTGAGTACGCAGGCGAGTGCCGAGGGAATAGCTACGCTTGCGGTGTCCAGTGCTATAACCGCATGAGCGCCGAAAAGTCTGGGAAAAAGACGTGCGAAATAAAGCGCGTGACTTATACCCGTGGGGAGGCGCCTCAATCCTCTGTAGGAAACAACGACGGGATCATGCTCAAGCGCGCGAAATGCTTCCTCAAGACCCCTTGCGTAGTATGCGGGTCCGCCTATTTCCGGCGGATAGAGTCCGGTTGCGATGATGATTCTCATAGGTACCCACTATAGCAAAGCGAAACGGGGCGCAAGCGCCCCGTAATCGTATTCAATGCGGCGCTTCAGTGCGGACATGCGTCGTCCATCATTTCAAAGAATGGGCGCCGCATGGCATAACAGATCTTGAGCGCCCGCACTGCCGAGCAAACATGGTCCTCGGACAAACCGAGGGTCATGTCCCACTGCTCGCAGAGCAGTAGTTTGACCGCATAGCATGCATCTATCAGCTGCGCGGCCGGACCTGGAACCGTGGACATGGTGGACATGTTTGGTTCCTCCTTCCTATTACTATCAGACACCCGAACAGTGTTATCACCTAATGATTTGTCCCCGTCTCTATATTAGAGAAGCGATTCCCCTCTCCTCCCTCGCGTACGCGACAACACTCCAATCGTATTTCTCTACAACCGAAGACATACACCTGTCGCGATTAGGAGATGCGTCAGAATACTGCATAAGAAAATAGGATGGGGGCGCCGCTTTCGCAGCGCCCCGTTCTTGTTCACTGTGGCGGCCGTGCTGCCGTTATGTGAAGAGGAGTCCCCTTCACATAGGGAAGCAATGGCAACGGCTGAGGCGGCGGGAATATCATGCGCCCAAGCTCTATGGCGGCGAGGTGCCACAGTGCGAGCGCGAGGCTCGCGGCGGCAAATTGTAGACCTGCTACCTCGTTAATTCTGTTCATTATTTCTCACCTCCTTCCTGTGATAAGCAAACACCCAAAAGAGAGAGGGCGCAAGCTATATCATGCGTATCGCAATTCAAACGGACGGCTCGAAAAGCCGCGCAAATACCTTCTCGCGCATATCGCGGGCGATAAGGTCCCAATCATACTTTTCCATAACCATCGCGCGCGCCGTCGCAATAACTGCGCGCACTTTCTCCGGATGATCCATGACGTGCTTTACTTGCGCAGCTATCTGCTCCGGCGAATCCGTATCCACCGCAAAGCCGGTTATTGGCTTGTCGGGATTGCGTTTTTCATCGAAAAGAAAATCCGCGATGCCTCCCTCCTGTGTCGCTATAACGGGAAGCCCCGCCGCCATAGCTTCGATAAATGAATTTCCCATCCCTTCAGAGCGCGACGGGCGGATGAAGATGTCGCATGCTTTGAGATATTTCGGCATTTCTTCGTGCCCAATGTGCCCCATAAATTGGATGCGAGTTTCTAGCTTGTATCCTTTAGCTTGTAGCTTCAATTTTTTTTCCAAAGGGCCGGAGCCGAGGATAATGAGTTTGATGTTTTCAGGCAGAAAACGGAGTGCGGCGATTATGTCGTCAACGGCGTTTTTGTGCACGAGCCGCGACGTCGTGACGAGAAAAATATCGCCCATTCGTTTGCCGAGCTTGTCTTTTATTTCACCTACTGCGCGCTCTGCATATTCTTGCGAAAAATGCTTGATATTCACCCCGTTCGGGATGACCTCAAGAAGGCCTTTGAAACCCCGACGGCGCACCCATTTCCCTAGAAAAACAGAGATCGCTTGGACAATATCGGCCTTTTTGAATGCATGTGAAAATAGCGGCCATAACGGCAACATCATCCTCTCAATGCGCTCCGGCGGATCGCCTTCCTGAAGCGTTAGAATGTACGGCACGCGCGGATGGTATAGCTTGAATAATGCCGCGGGAACGCCTGCGGAATGCGCCATGACCGCCCACAGGGCGTCATAGCGATGTATGCGATGGAGCGACAGTGATTTCCACGCGGCAAGAAATTGAAAAAGGAATTTGTTAAGTATGCCGGTATTTCCAAATCCCACACGATGCACAATGACGTTCCCTATCTTCTCCTCCTTCGAAAGTTCCTTCCCAAGCGCGAGCGTCACCATGTGAAATTCGATATCCTCCGGCGCAATCCGATTCGTTATTTCCTTTATTGCCACCTCCGCGCCTCCGACATGTTTCGGAAAGTATGCGAGCGAAAGAAACAGGATCTTCTTCATGTTGTCATTCGATGTCACGGCTCTATTTTTGTGTGTTGTCTGTTCAACAGTATTTCCGCATACGCATATCGCAATTGATTCGCGAATGCATCGCCCTCGCCTATCGAGCGCCGTAATAAACTGCCAGAAGCAAGATGTGCCGCATATTTTTCTTGCGTTATGTTCGCACCGTATACTTGATCGGCATCCGAGAGAATTATTCTAAGCAGGAAACGCGTGAGAACGGGTACGTTTCCGAGATTCTGATCAGCTAGCGTGATAAGAAGAGGCAATTTTGTAGTACGCTTGAGTAGCACTCCGGCGAGCGCAGCGTAACTTGCCATGAGAGACCACGCGAAAAGGTATCTGTGTTTTTGATACAACGCTCTACCCTTCCAAAATCCAATACACGGAAGCAAGTATTTGTCCGTCGAGAACCCAAAACCGATCCGATGAATGTGCGCGTTTGGTGTTGGCGGTGTAGTCTTCCGCGCATCGTGAGAAAATTCCGTCGTTACAATATCAAATTGAACGTCGGGCATTTTGCGCATCAATTCAATAAGCGTATCTTCTGCGGGCCCGGTGGTCGGATGGAATGTTGTGGAAAATACGAGAACACGCTTTTCGCGTTCAATTCCCCGCGCGTGCGTAGCGAGAAATTCGCGAACATATTCCTCAAGTCCATGTTTCGGATGCCAACCGAGCGCACTTATTTTTGTCGCGTCCAAGCCGGACGCCATGCGATTACCCGCACGTTTCGGGAGCATCACCACTTCCCCTCCAAAGAGACGGGCAACTTCCAATACCGTAAACGATTTTTCGTGCCCGAGACCATACTCATCGCCTTGTCCATTCTCTCCGACTAATATAAGTGCATCAACAATATCCTCGACATGAGTGAAATTGCGTTTTTGTGTACCGGGAGAGGTAACTGTGAGAGGCGCACCGGAGAGATACATCTGCTTGAACGCTTCAATAAGCGTTCCGTAGATACCGGCGCGTTCTTTCGGTCCGTATACATTATAAAAATAAGTAATGGCATACGGCAGGATCTCGGTATCTCCGATTTCTTTAACATGTTCCGTATTTTCCGCCTTCGTTGAAGCATACGGGGTCGCGTGGCGTGCGGCACCGGAGTCACCGAATTTTGTTGACGAACCGGCGTATATCAGTTTGCACCGGTGTTTTCTCCAAAAATTCAGTACCCCTTTCGTCCCAACAACGTTGAGATCACGCACTAGTTCGGGCTCAAGGAGACTTTGCTCTACTCGTGCATACTCCCCAAGGTGATAGATGAGATCGATACCGGACTCCGGCACGAGGGAATCAACGTCTTTGGTGTGCCCTCTACGATAATCCACTCCTGCGACATGATTCTCTCTTGAGCCCGCGAAATAATTATCCAGAGAAATGACGTTATGGCCCTCTTGCACGAGCCGTTTGCATAAATGTGACCCTATGAACCCAGCGCCGCCTGTAACAAGAATTGTTTTTTGCTTTTGCATCTGCTCCAGATTACACCAATACTAAAACTCGTCGAGGCGAAACAAGACACATCACTTCATCCGCGCTCATCCGCGCACACGCTTCTGCCTTGTCTGTGGACAACCTCCCCGTCTAATTATTGCACAGCTGTTCACAGATTTAGACGGTTATATTTTGAAGTGTTTCCGAAACGGGCGATCGTCGCCGATGTCATGCGTAACTATGAGGCGAACCTGCGCATCACTGAAACCAAAGAACTGCTTCAGTAGGATGCACTCCTCCGAACAATCGTGAGGATATATCCACACGCTTTGCTGAAGCTTTACAGCTCCAAGACGGCGAATCAGGTGGCGAAATGCGTTTCGCTTTGCATGCTCTTTCATAGACACATCAAATAGAAGCAGGCGCCACTTTCCGTCCCATGCCCGTCGCTGAGATGCGCGCTGTACTTTAATTTTCATAAGATTCATGCGCGCGGCGCGCATTCCTTCTTTCGTCAGTGAAATGGTCATAGCGCCACCGTGCAACGTGTGAGAGGAAATATAATTCCTTTTCTTAGCATACCAGAATGCATTCCGAACACGCCCTCTGTCTTTTGGTGTATCACTCAGAATTTTAACGGCAGGTAGTCCGGCAAGAAGCCATGGCGCTGTGCCCATGATTGTCACGACACCGCCAATAGCGAGCAGAAGGACAAGCAATTCTTTCCCGGAGCGTATATCAAAAAGATCGCGACGTTCATTCGCCTTAAGTCCATCCCTTTTGCGTCTCATCATAATAATATTACATTGTCTCATACAAGCGTCTAACTATTTGAACAGCTGTATACAAATTAGACAGATAACGACTAGAAAAAAGTGAGGGCGAGAAGGGCGAGGAGGGCGACATTGGGAAGGACGACGATAACGCTCATTGCCTTTCTTCTTCCTCCTCGATGATGTTCCAGTCTTTGAGATCCACATGCGCTGTGCCGGGCGCAGAAGAAGCCGGACGCCGCAGCCGCCGCGCGGCGAACACGGCGACAGTTCCTAACGCGACGACAAGAAGCATGCCGAGCCACCAGAGAAGCGAGAGGCCGCCGGATGCAGCTCCCGCCGCGGCGGCCGCGACATTCCTTGCCCGCTCCGGCTCTCTTGTGGGAGTAAGTGCTTCTCTAGCAGGTTCGCCTTCGAGCCGTTCGTCTTCTTCTAAAGATGCCGCGAGTGAATCTTCCGGCTCATGCGTTGGCGCCTCGAATAGTCCCGCATACCCCGCTGCTTCCGACGTTGTCGATGCGGAAATAGATGAAATAACTTCCTCGTCATTAGACGCGCTGCCGAGAGTTTGCTCCACTGCGATATCAGACTCCGATGCGGGATCGATTGCCGCGAGCGCGCGCATCGCGGTCTCCCCATTCGGATATTGCAGTTCCGCGAGGGACGAGGCGTGGAACCGAAGTGTTGCGGGGGTGAGACGGATCGAGGCGCCGCGCAGGAGAATGGTATGGAGAGGGAACTTGAACGTCGTAAATCTGTCGAACACGCGCCAGTTCGAAAGATCCATATCGCGGCCCGAGAGATTCGCTACACTGACACCTCCATCCGAAAGCGCAGTGAATGAAAGCTGTATGATCTCCGCAGTTACTGTAATTCGGTGCGACACACTTGCGCCGCCTCGCGATGCTTCGAGTACGACGGCGTACCGGCCAGGATGCTCAAAGCGATGTGTGACGGCTTTGCCTTCCGCCGCCGTGCCGTCGCCGAAGCTCCACACGAATCGGGCGTCCTCGACAAGCCGATTCCCAGAATTGTAGGCGACGCCCTCAAAACGCACATCAGCGCCGACGACGACAGTGCGATCACTCCCCGCAGAAACCCGCGCAATAGATTCCGAAGAAAGAGAAGATGAGCCGGAGGCAGTGCCCGTGTTCGTATCTGCAGGTACGCCACCCCCGCCAGGCGACGTATTCTGCGAACCCGAGCCAATGGTAATTATTTGCGTTGCACTCCACTCTATCCCGTCATTCGGCGACCAATTGGGACACGTCAGGTCTTCCGGCCGCAGAGCGGCTTGCACGGTCAGTGTGTGAGAGCCGTCCGTGGAATCCTTGTAGTACAGGTTGCGCCGGTACTGGTTGGAGCTCAAGGTGAGTACGAGCGTGCGGACTGGCTCGGCGCTCCAATTCTCCGCATTCGTGGAAAACTCTCCGGTCGGGGACGAAGAAACGATGTGGATACATACCGTATGTCCATTGACGGCACTGCCGCTTACATCCTGGGCTTCGATGGTTATCTGCTCAGAAACAGCGCCGACCGCTATATCTTGCGGCGGCGTTGTAAACGTGAAGCGGACGATATGAGAATTTGCGTACACTGCTGTACCAAAGAGAATTGTACCAAGAACGAAGAAAGAAAAAATGAAAAGAGAAACGAGGACCGGCCCTTCATGTGCTTCCCTTGTCGCCGTCGCGGCCCAAAACTTGCGCGAGAACTTCCGGAGAGACCTCGCCTGCCTGCGCCGAAGCATGGACAGAGCCATTCTTCTGATGATTTTGAGCTTCGGTAGGCAGGCCGCTTTGTTCATGAGATGCATTATCCCGCACATTCGGCGCCGCAGCAGTAGAAGGGCGAGAGGTTTGTGGATTTGTGTAAGTCATTTTTGCCGCCTTCTTTTCGCGTAAAATATCAGCCGGAGAACGTCCCGTACTTCCACGAGTAGAATCAGGTGGACGAGCCGCGGCTATGGCCGCGCGGAGCGCGGAGCGGCCGGGAGGCGACCCTGTCTCCGGGTGGGGAGAGAGTGGGGGTTGAGGATTTGTGTCTCTGTAATGTATATCCCGTATCCCTGCCGAGCCGGGACGATACTGGGGCCGTTCCTTCTCTTCATGACGAACAGAACCTCCACCACCACTATGGAAGCGTCCACCGCCTCCTTCTCTCCTTCCACCACCCGCCTGTTCCTGGAAGCGTTTTTTGTCCTGCTTTGGTGGTGGTGCAAATTCTTTCTGTTGCCTCATGATGAACGCTTCCATATCGACACGAGACCGTGAGTACTGTTCCCGCGAACTCCGAATGACATCGTCGCGATATGAAATAGTGGGGGGATCAATTGGCGGAATGGTCTCCGCCGAGAATGGACGCGAACCAACTCCATCTATCATAAGCGTCAGGTAGATTTGACCGATGCCTAAGCCCACTAAGTCTTCGGCGACAAACGTGGGCTCGAAAATAGTTTTTAAAACTTCTGCATCAAACGGTCCCACGCGGAAACACACAAGGGTACCGACGTTGCCGAATACCGCGTCACGCACCTTTTCCTCCATCTGCTCTATGTACTGGTTCGCAAGCGTTAGTGCCAATTTATATTTGCGCGATTCTGAAAGAATGTCTGCAAACGCTTCGTTCATCATTGATTGAAATTCGTCCACATAGAAGTAACAGCGCGGGAGTTTGGCGAGACGCGCCGCAGGCTCATCGGCGCGTGACATCGCCGCAAGGTATATCTTGACGACCAACATGGACCCTAAGAGCGCCGCGTTCGTTTCTCCCATGCGCCCTTTGGAGAGATTCACGATAAATATTTTTTTCTCATCCATCATCTTCCGCAGATCAAATGAGGATGTTGGCTGACCAACGATATTGCGAATGAGAGGATTTGATGTGAATTGGCCGACTTTATTTTGAATGGCAGGGGTCGCTTCGCGCGCGTAAGTGTCGGTAAAACTTGCAAACTCTTCCGCCCAAAACGATTTCACAATTGGATCTGTGATCTTATCCACGACTGACGTACGGAACGACTTATTCGTTAGCATGCGATTCACATCCAAGAGTGTGGACCCCGGGTATTCCAAAAGCGCCAGAAGCGTGTTCTGCAAAATGTATTCCATTCGTGCGCTCCACGCATCCACCCAAATGCGCTTCAGGGCACCCATGAGTCCGGAAACTACGAGATGCCGCTTATCGTAACCAACGTCTTCCATAACATTGAAACCGATGGGGTGATCGGTGTCGAAAGGCGCGAAATAGACGACATCTTTGATACGTTCGTGCGGCACGAAGTCGAGGAGTTTCTCTGCGGTCGCACCGTGCGGATCGATAAACGCGAGCCCCTCACCGTTCTGGATATCCTGAATGGCCATGTTCTCGAGCATAGTGGACTTGCCCATGCCGGTTTTACCGATGATGTACACGTGTTTTCCGCGATCTACTGCGCGTATGCCGAACATCTCGCGCTTGCCGCGCGTGTGTGTCGACGCGAAATAGTTTATACGACGATCGTCGTCCTTGTTGGCGCCTGGGGACATAGAAACAGTATAACTCCAAAGCACAGAACACAGGAAACAAAACGATTAAGAACACAAAGCACAGGAGTCAGAACACAAACAAAACACAGAACACAAATTGATCTTTGAGAAGTTTGTATTTTTGGTCTCTATTTGTGCTTTGTGCAGTCTGTGTTTTGTGTTTTCTATTCTTGCTGTAGCACCTGCCGCAAGCTCCGATACTTATTGGCCGGATCCCAAAACATATAGCCATAGAGACCGGCATCGTTGACCGCCTTGATCTGCGCTTCTACCATCGCCGGCGTGTATGCTACCGGGTAATCAAAGCTCTGGAGCCATGGGCGCATGACCGACATGGCGTAGGATGGTTTTTCATATATTGCGGGAGTCGACGTCCCGATGCGCGTGTGCGTGAATGATTGTGTCGCAGTCGTTGTTGCAAGCGTACGCCGCACGGCCTCGCTCATCGAAAAATGCACAATGTTATACGCGTTCGCATTCACATCGGTATAACCGTGGAAACCCTTCGGGTAGTGCGATGGATACACCATGGGGGCGACATAATCGAAATACGGGAGCGTACGCTCCAAGACCTGTCCGATGTTAAGGTCGTCCTCGTTCGTCGCCGTCATGCCGAAGAGGTCGGCCGAGAGAACGGCTCCGGTCAGTTTGAGTTCCGCTTGGAGAAATCTGTAGAACTCTTCAAGGGCGACTTGTTTTCCCTTCCCGATGCTCCACGGGAAATAAATGTCCTTCATGTCGCCATCCGAAGGAAAGCGAATGTAGTCGAAGTTCAGCTCATCAAAACCCATCGCATAGGATTCCTTTGCGAGTGTCGCGATGTATTCCCAGAACGGCCGTGCGCCGACATCAATGAACGAGAGTCCTTTGTGGTCCTTCCATGGCGTTGATGTAGCGCTCGCCTTTTTTACCGCGAGTTCCGGATGCGCTTTCGTATAAAGCGGGTCTTGGAAGACCGTGATGCGTCCGATAACGTAAACTCCATTGTCGTGCAATTCCTTCACGAACTCCTTCATGTCGTTGGCACCGCATTTGTCTGATACATAGGGTGCAAGCATCGGGTCATCCGATGGAAACGCAATGCCGCCCGAATAATCCTTTATGTCGATGACGATTGCGTTCAGCTCTGTTTCGTAAATAAGCTTCGTTAGGTCATCTCTGAACGACGGAGTGCCTGCCGCGCATTGAGTCATATAAATCGCCTTTACCGGCACGGGGGTGGGAATGTGTTTGACAGCCGGAACCGTCGGTTGTGTCGAGGTGCTCGTTTCGTATACGCCGGAGATACGCACGAACGACAGTTGGGGGGATCCTGAAGAGTATGCAAATACACCCGCCGTCCCAAGTGCTATAAACGCGGTGGAGGCGAGCAATCCGGCACTATAACGTGTCATGTGTATTGGATGGCGAGGGATTCTCCACCGTCTCGGTGTTTTTACGCTGTTCTCCTGCGCTTCCGCGCCGTTGCACGGCAATACCAAGCCCTATAACGAAAATACCTGCAATGAAAAATAGAACAGTATCCCAACTCGAAGGAAATCCCAAGAAGGGCAGTACGGCGACAAAACTACCTGCGAATATTATGAGAATATCAAGAGTCATACGGAACAGCGATTAATCACAAGAGTATAGCCAATCGGAAATAAATCAATACTCTATTCCACAGACGTTACCAACTAATACCTTATACCTGAATGATAACAACGAATTCGCCCCGCGCTTTCTTATTTTTTTCTATGCTCTTTGAGAGTTCCGCGGGAGACCCAATGAGAACCTCTTCATGTATCTTTGTTAGTTCACGCGCAATGGTCACACGTGCATTTGGCGCCGCATTTGCAAGCTCGCCAAGAAACTTAAGAATCCGGTGCGGCGATTCGTAGAGAATGACAGGTACTTCACTCTCGGCTATCTTTTTAACTGCAGTTTGGCGCCCCTTCTTGTGCGGCAAAAAGCCGAGAAATAGAAATCCGCCCGCGGAAATACCCGCTATCGAGAGCGCCGCCGTTAGGGCCGATGGGCCCGGTATTGCCTCTATGTTCGCCTCCGGCAATTCTTCGCGCACTTTAGCGACTAATCGCGCGCCCGGGTCGGAAATACCAGGCGTGCCTGCATCGGTCACATACGCTACATGCTCTCCATTTTCCATGCGCTCGATAACCTCTTCTGCTTTCTTGCCTTCTGTCGCGGCATCGAGTCTGAAAACCGATGTACGTAGTCCGTAGTGTGAGAGCAGTTTGGAAACAACGCGCGTATCTTCTGCATATATCGCATTGCATTCCTTTAGTGTCCACAGTCCTCGGAACGTCATGTCTCCTAAATTACCAATAGGAGTCGCGACAATTGAGAGCTTACCCATGTGGTCCACATTACTCTTCCGTTATTTGCTCTGCAACCTTATAGATGTCTCCTGCGCCCATGGTGATAAGCAAGCTTCGAGCTTCGAGCTTCGAGCTTCGAGCTAGAAGAGCGTCGCGGACTTCGGCGAGAGATTCGAAAGCAGTCGCGGGAGTGCCGAGAGCATTGATTTTTTCGGCGAGCTTTTCGCTCGTGATGCCTTCGAGCGGCTCCTCGCGCGCGGCGTAGATGGGCGCGAGAACGACTTCATCCGCTTTTGCGAGCGAGTGAGCAAAAGCTTCCATGAAGTCGCGCGTGCGAGAGTAGAGGTGTGGATGGAACGCGACAAGTATCTTTTTATCGGGAAATTTCTCACGCGCGGCATCCAGTGTTTTTTCAACGGCAGTCGGATGGTGCGCGTAATCATCAAAAACGAGAGCGCCCTGCGACGTTTCGCCCTTATACTCGAAGCGCCGCCACGCACCCTTGAAATCGAGAAGCGCCTTATCGGTGTAGGATTCTTGCAAGTGCGGGAACGCGGCGC
>Ga0209541_10003405_pt1 | contig 29254 bp, 32 predicted proteins | sample RifCSPlowO2_01_FD_184027 | JGI IMG/M metagenome (GOLD analysis project Ga0209541, IMG submission 184027) | Groundwater microbial communities from Rifle, Colorado - Rifle CSP2_plank lowO2_0.1 (SPAdes) (version 2) | ecosystem: Environmental > Aquatic > Deep subsurface > Groundwater | place... | reverse complement strand
TAATGCGTCAAAAATTACAAAGGATTACCCTCTGTAATTTTACCCGAACCACACATTTTTTATGTTTACGAATTCTTTGATGCCGTAGGTGCCGAGTTCTCTGCCGTAGCCGGATTTTTTAATGCCGCCGAAAGGCGCGCGCGGGTCGGATTTGACCATGTCATTCACGCAGACATTTCCCGCTTCGATTTGTGGGATAATGCGTTTCGCTTTTATCATATCGGAAGTAAAAATAGATGCGCCGAGGCCATACCTTGTGTCATTTGCCATCTGTATTGCTTCTGACTCTGTTTTGAACGAAATTATTGGCATAACCGGACCAAAGACTTCTTCGTCATAAACTGGCATACCCTTTTTTACATTAGTCAAAACTGTGGGCAGATAGAAAAAACCTTTTTTTCCTTTCCGAGCGCCTCCATAGGCGACTTTGGCGCCGAGTGAGACCGATTTTTTTACTTGCATCGTGACTTCTTCTAGAATTTTTTCCGTAGCTAAAGGTCCGATATCTGTTTCTTTATTGCTAGGATCGCCAACGGATAATTTTGAAAATTCTTCTATAACAAGTTTTGTAAATTTGCTTTTTACAGATTCTTCCACAATAAATCTTTTTGCGGAAATACAGCTTTGTCCGACATTACCCTGCATTCTAGCTAGGACAGCGACTCTTGCCGCCTCAGTAATGTCTGCATCGGCAAAAACAATAAATGGGTCGCTGCCACCCAATTCCAGCACCACCTTTTTTATTTCTTCTCCGGAGACTCGCGCTACCGCAATGCCTGCTTTTTCACTGCCTGTCAGAGTGACCGCGGCTATTCTAGGGTCGCGAATTAAACCTTCAACCCGCGACACAGAGAGAAATAAATTTTGAAAAATGCCTTTCGGAAAACCGGCGGCGATAAAAGATTTTTCAATCGCCTTCGCGCACTGCGGCACATTTGAAGCGTGTTTCAAAATTCCGACATTTCCCGCCATAATGGCTGGCACGGCAAAACGATAAACTTGCCAAAACGGAAAGTTCCATGGCATAACAGCAAGCACTACTCCCAGCGGGTCAAATTCCGCATATTGCTCTTTTTTGTCTGTATTTAATATTTCATTAGCTAAAATATTTTCTGTATTATCTGCATAATAATCACAAAGTAACGCGCACTTTGCGATGCCTATTGGACCGGACTTCATCGTTTTACCCATTTCCAGCATTTGCAATTTGGAAAATTCTTCGGCGTGAACGCGCAGATATTCTCCAAGCTTGAGCATCAAGACCGCCCGCTCTTTAAAAGAAGTTTTCTTCCACAACTTGAAAGCTTTGTCTGCAAGCGCGAGTTTCTTTTCCAGTTCTTTGTCTGAAATTTCTTCAAATGTTTTTAAAACTTCTTCTGTTGTTGGATTTTTTGATTGAATCATAAAATTAGTTTCTAGGGGCTAGTAGCTAGCTTCTAGGTTTTTAATAGAACCCAAAATCTTGTTAGCTTCTTGGTAATTTATTGGGCAAGCTATGATATGCACGCCTTTACTATTTAAGGCTTTTTTAAGAAGTGGCGCGAGGTCTTGTGCTTTATCTACTTTATGTCCAACAGCTCCGAAACTCTCTGCGAGCATTATAAAATCTGGATTGTTAAAAGAAAGTCCAAATGAAGCCATGTTTAACTTTTTCTGTTTCCATGCAATCATCCCAAAACCGGAATCGTCTAAAATAAGCACTGTTAAGTTTACTTTTAGGCGCACGGCTGTTTCCAAGTCCGGAATACTCATCATAATTCCCCCGTCGCCGGCAACGACGAGAACCTTCTTTTTCAGATAAAGAATTTTTAGCGCGATACCGGAAGGAAGTCCGGCGCCCATGGTCGCGAGAGCATTGTCCAAAAGAAGCCCGTTGCGTTCTCTTGTGACAAAACTGCGGGTGATATATATCTTGTACATGCCGTTATCAAGCGCGAGTATGTCGCTTTTTGACAGAACTTTGCCTATGTCGGCGACAACTTTTTCCGGTCGAAGCGGAAAATCCGCTGATTGTCCAAACTTGAGAACATCTTTTTTGGAAGCTTCCCGAACTTTGTAAAAATAATTAAAGTCCCAAGATTCACTCTTTTTTATTTTTTCTGTAAGCGCAGAAAGAGAAATTTTAATATCTCCAATGATTTCGTGTGTCGGTATATATACATCTTTGGCGACAGAAGAAAAGAAATTGATGTGAATAACTTTACATTTCGGGAGACTCTCGGGAGTCAAGATAATAGGCGGAGTATTGATTACATCGTGTCCAATTAAAATAATCGCATCTGCGTGTTTAAAAGCAAGATGCGCGAAATCCCCCTGCGCTATTCCCGTCCCGCCGATATAAAGCGGGGAATTTTCATCAAATCCACCCTTGCCCATTTGGGTTGAAACAAAGGGAATGCCGGTTTTTTGAAAAAAGGTCTTGAGTTCTTTTTGAATGGGTTGCCTGTTTGCGCCCGCGCCTAGGATAACTAGCGGGTGCTTTGCTTTTTCAATTTCTTTTACGGCTTCGGTTATTGATTCTGCGCTAGCGGTTTCAGGAATAATTTTTTTAATGGGAATAGGTTTCGCGTTGCAAACTTCACCTGCTATGTCTTCCGGAAGCTCCAGATGCGCCACGCCCGGACGCTCAGCCTCAGCTAGGCTCACAGCTTCGGAAAACATTTGCGGAACATCATCGCCATTTACCACAGATGCGGAGAATTTTGTGACTGGCTTCATCATTGATACGATATCCACAATTTGGAACTTTCCCTGCTTACTTTTTCTGATGGGCTTTTGTCCGGTAATTACCAAAAGCGGGAAACCCCCAAGTTGCGCGTATGCAACGCCCGTCATTAAATTGGTCGCTCCAGGACCGAGAGTAGACAACGCCACGCCTACTTTGCCAGTAATTCTACCGAATGTTGCCGCCATAAACACCGCCGTCTGCTCATGGCGAGTGGTTATAAAAGTGATTTTGGAATTCCTCTGTGATTTTCTTATGGCTTCCAAAAAATCCAAAGTTTCTTCGCCTGGCACGCCAAAAATATACTTCACTCCGTGAGCTTCAAGGCATTCCACCAGCACTTCAGCTGTATTTTTCTGCGACTTTGACATAATGACTTATTGATTTTTAATCATAATAATCGGGAAATTTATGCAAAGCTCTAGTAGCTTTGCTATCCCTGTTGTAATGTTTAAATTCTTCTATATTCTCAAAAAGAATTAAATTCCCACTCGGTGTTCCATCATTTAAAAAAACTTTAACGAATTCCGGCTTTCCGTTTTTATCTTCTCCCCATTCAACACGCGCCTCGCCTTTTTCAACCATATCAGCAATGGTATATTCTCTTTTTAAGAAATTTTCCTTGTAAACTTCCCATTTTTTGTCTTTTGCGGGTTCAATCCCCCTTTGTTCTGTAGACATATGTTTATATTAGCACATTGTTAAAAATTTCTTGAGGGCGGGCCCACGAGGGCTCGAACCTCGGTCTTTCCTTTTGGAGAGGAAAATTCTACCACTGAACTATGGACCCTTGGCTTATTTATACCTTTTCATAAGGCTTTTTGCAATAAAAAGAGTTGCCCCCACAACAATTGTTCAGATTGTCGTGGGGGCAAGTGTTCATCTTCCTCCTCTTCTTTTTCCTCCCACAAAACTGATAACCACTCGTGTAGGAGGACTAATACAATGACCACCGAAAGAACAACAATAATTTTCATATCGTTTTTATTTTAACACGTATTATGTTTAGATTTTCCTACTTCTTCGCCTCTTTATGCTTAGTTTGCTTTCGGCACCAGTTGCAATACTTTTTGAGCTCTATCTTTTTTGTGACGAGTTTCTTGTTTTTGCTGGACCAATAATTCACCCGTTTGCAGATGGCGCAGGCAAGTTTTATAAGTCTATCTTGTGACATATTTAAATACTAGTATAAAAAACATAAAAAAGCAACCCTAATGCACCTCACCCCGACCCTCTCCTTATTAAGGAGAGGGGGAAATTCTTACACAACAACCCTCGGCAATAGCGAACTTATCCGCGTGACAATCTCATAGTTGATGGTATTGAGCTTTCTTGCGATTTCTTCGGCAGTAATTTGTTTTCTATGCTGTGTTCCGATAATGACGACTTCGTCTTCAGCCTTGACGTTTGATAAATGAGACACGTCAGCCGTAAACTTATTCATTGATACCCTGCCGATAATCTTGCATCTAGTTCCTCCAATCAGGACCTGACCCCTATTGGAAAGTCCGCGGTCTATCCCATCCGCGTATCCCTGCGGAATCACGGCAACCTTCATCCTTTTTTTAGTAACGTATGTGAGCCCATAACCCACAGTAAAACCTTTTGGTAAAATTTTTACTTGCGCAACTCTTGTTTTCCAAGCCAATACGGGCTTTAGTTTAAATTGAGAATCTTTGTAAATAAATTTTAGATGTTTAGAAGGCCACAGACCGTATATACCGATGCCGAGACGTACCAGCGGATTAATGCCCTTTTTTTTCATGCCCACTGGCAGGCAATTTTCATAAGCCAAAATTCCCGAAGTGGCGGAAATGTGCGTTTGTAATTTTTTAAAACCGAGAGCGGCAGCCAGTTTCAGAGCCTTGTTGTATTCCCTGATTTGCTTGCGCGCGTGGATAAAATTCGAGATGTCTTCCATATTTGCAAAATGGGCGTAAATTCCCGTGGCTTTTATATATCTACACCTTCTGACTTCTTTTAAAAACCCGCCTAAATCACCAAGCAAAAAACCTTCCCGTCCCAGATAAGCGTCTACTGGTATATGTATCTCTTGTTTTATTTTTAATTCTTTAGATATTGCGTTCACTTCCTTCAACTCTTTGATTGAGAAAATAGACAAAATACAGCCGAGTTTTATTGCCTGGGGCAAGTCTGCCAGCTGGACGTATCCCAGAACCAAAGTTTTCTTTTTACTGACTTGTCTTAAGGACTCCAGTTCTTCCAAGTCATCAACCTGAAAATAATCCATATAAGGTTCAAGAATTTTAGCGACTTCATTCTGTCCATGTCCGTAAGCGTTGCCCTTTATCGCTACTGAAAATTTCGTGCCGATATTTGCAAGATTTTTAAACTGTTTTGTGTTGTAAATTAAATTCGCCGCTGATAACTCAACGAAGGAAAGAGGCTTTTTATTCATCGTTCAGTATCCTTTATTTTTAATCAGCAATTCTAAAAACTTCGTTGGAAATAAAGGGTGTGGTTCCGCTAATGCCTGATGGAAAATGACTGTTGAGGGTGTAAGTCCGGGAAGAGTGTTTATTTCAATAACTTTAATGCTGCCGGTTTTGACGTGAGCGAAGATGTCAATTCTGGCGTATCCGCTAATTCCAACTTTTTTCGCAACCGTTTCAACTAAACTTTTCACACGTTGAAGATTTTTTTTAGAAATAATTTCGCTCGGAGGCGGAGTAATGTTTACACCCGTGCCTCCCTGAAATTTCTCTTCCACGCTCAAGATGGTCATTTCTGCAACAGTAATGGAGGGAGAAAGGGCCTTTATGCGTCCATTTTCTTCTACAACACCAACAGTCATTTCCACATATCCGCTTTTCGGAGTATAGGAAATATTTCCTTCTCTGGCTTTTAATTTATCTGTTTCTATAAATGACTCAAAAATAATGTCCTGCAGGCGCCCTTCAGGCATATCAATAGCGTTTATCTGGGCTGTAAAAGTGTGGGGCTCGGCTGTGAGAATTCTATTTTTAATCAAAGAAATATAGGTGGATAAATCTTTTTTATTAAAAAGTCTCACCACTCCCGCAGAACATCCGTCGCCCCGGGGTTTGGCGATGATTGTTTTTGTGCTGAGTCTTTCCCTTAACATTCTCCAATGGGCATCTGTCAGGTCGTTATCTATATTTTGGGGAACATCTTTTATTTTAAACAAAACATGCTGGGCCACGCTCACCCCCTTTATCTTAGCTTTTGCTATTTCTTCATTAGTTTCCCATTTATCCATACATAATTTAGAAGTGATGCTGCACGACCCGTTGAATTTTATTTTTCTTTCTTCCAATATTTTTTGCAAAGTTCCGTTTTCGCCTATTCCGCCATGTAAAGCTAAAAAAATAAAAGGGTATTTTTGTAAGATCTGGCTGAAAGAATGTTTTTTGGGGATAAAAAAATTTTCGGTTGTGTCATTATTACTCAAACGCAGTTTTATTCTTGTCTTTTCTATTAGGAAAAAAAGCCTTGCTATATCTTTTTGGGCATTCCGGGCGTTTTCCACTATCTCTTCTACTGTGTGATTAAGAGTATATGTATAGGGAAGCTCCCAAACGACTCCTTTTTTGTCCAGCAAATAAGGAAAAGGCTTGTAAATCTTTGAGCCCCGCAATTTAAGCCAAACATTTGTGCCGCTCATAAGCGAAACTTGTTTCTCGGCCGTTTGTCCACCAAAAAGCACCGCCACCGGCTTGCGTTTTAGGTCAATATCTTTACTGATAAAAACATTTTCAACTAAGCTGGATATGCCGCGGTTTCTGCAGGCATTATTGATAATATAGCGAAAAAAATCTTGGTGGGAAAAACCAATTCTGGAACTTTGTTGAAACAAAAAACTATTTTGCTCCATGCCAGAAATCGGATTAAAATCCGAAAACCAGATATTTCCGTCAGGCAGTAAAAAACCGTCAAAACGCGCAAAATCCCGCATTCCGAAGATGGAAAACAACTGTTCCGCTTCTATCTGAATTTTTTCAATGATTTGGTTGCTGAATCTGGGAGGACAGTAATAAGACACTTGGCGGGTGGGTAAATATTTCTTGCGAAAATCGAAAAATTGATTTTTACTGTACTCCACCTCTATCTCTGTAGGCAGTATCGCAACTGGAATATTTAGCTTGTTTGCGAGCATAATGACAGTAAATTCCTGGCCTTCCATGAAAGGTTCAATCACTATGCGAGTGTCTATGCGCCGGCTGAAAAGATTTTTCACGCTTTTTACTGCGTCTTCTATGCTGTTTACAGAAAATACGCCAATGCTAGAACCTCCTGAGGCCGGCTTCACGATCGCGCGGGTGATAGACTCATTTTTCCAGAATTCTTTTACTTTACGAATAACTTCCTTGTTTGTATCCGTAATTTTGACAACAATGGAATTAGGCGTATAGAACCCCAGCTTGCGGATATGGACGTTCGCTTTACATTTGTCAAAAGCCATCTTGCATGATTTTGCGGAAGAACCGATAAAAGGAATTTTATTTTTCTCCAGAAAACTTTGTATTTCTCCATCCTCGCCGAAACTGCCGTGGATGCAGGGAAAAACTATTGTGACCTTTTTTAAAATAGCCGCCAACTTGGAATTAGAAAGTTCTTTGGCGGATTTATTCAATTTAAAATCAAAATCGCTTGGAGTGTTTGAATAAAGCTGCGCAGTTGATATTTTGTAAGGTTTTTTCTTTTCGTTAAAATAAATAGGAATAATATCCACGCCCTGACTGCCCAAATGGTCAAGCACACTGCGAGCGGAATTCAAGGATATTCCTCGCTCAAGCGATGGTCCGCCGCAAAGTATCGCCACACTAATTTTTTTCTTTAGTTCGTTTTTTTTACGCATTTTTACAAAAAATAGTTTTCTAATTACCCTTAATATATAAGAATAGAAAGAAAAAGTCCAAGAAAACTGTGGATAACTTGGCTCTCTTTGCAAAAATTTATTTAGATTCTAGTACTGCGCTTTTTAGATTTTTTTGAATGTTTGTCAGGTTTTTGTAGCCATTTTGGGTGATTAAGACCATATCTTCTATACGCACTCCGCCAAAGCCCTTGAAATAAAGCCCGGGTTCTACAGTCATCACACACCCTGCTGGTAGAATATCGGGGCTTTTTGGCTTGAAATTCGGCCATTCGTGGATAACTGTGCCGACTCCGTGACCGAGTCCGTGCTTGAAATTATTTTTATATTTTTTCGCCAAAAATTTTCTGGCCGCGTTGTCTATTATTTTTGCTCGCTTTTCCCCTTTGCTAATTTTATTCATAGCCAAATTCATTGCCTGTAAAACACTCTTATATATTTTCTTTTGCTTTTTACTAGGCTCGCCCCAGAAAAAAGTGCGTGTCATATCCGAACAATAGTGGTTTACCGTGCATCCGAAATCAAACATGATGGTATCCGCCCCGCCACGGCGGGTAAATTTTTTCAATCTTGTTTTGCCGGGTTCGTGATGGATGTTCGCGGTATTTTTACCGAAAGCAACGATGGGTGAAAAAGACAAAATAGGCGCGCCGTATTTTATGAATCTTTTTGTTATAAACTCTGCGATAGCAAATTCTGTAACATTTGTTTTTAGTTGTTTCAGCACATCCTGCAATACCCTCTCGCTTATTCTTTGCGCCTTGATTATATTCGCGAGTTCTTTCTTGCCCTTCACCGCCCGCACTTCATGGATTAGTTTTATCTGTTGCATACGAAAAAGTAGTTAATTAAAACAATTTCACCACATCATGAAATGTAACGACAACCATCAGTAATATCAAAATGCTAAAACCGATCATATTGACGGTATTAGCAAATTTTGGGTTCAGACGCGAGCCTTTTATTTTTTCAATCAATAGGAAAAAAAGCCGCCCGCCGTCAAGCGCCGGAAACGGGAGCAAGTTTATTACTGCCAGATTTATTGAAATTAGTGCGGCAAAAGAAAGAAGGTACACAAAACCAAATTGATAAGCATCGCCTACAATGCCCACCATGCCGACAGGTCCTGTGACTGAATCAAGGCTTCCCTCTCCCCTTAAACTATCAGCAACAAGCGTATAAAGCCCCACAACTGTGCCTTTGGTCACAAACCAAGTTAGCGCCATCCCCTCTTTAAAAGCTGTGAAAAAGGGTAATTTGGCTGTGCCAATCATATCCATGGCTATGCCTATTTTGGGCTGATTATCTGACTGACTTACAACTGGAATAATTTTCGCCAAATGAAACTCTTTATTTTGTCCGCGTATATAACCAATACTGATTTCTTTTTCGCCATGAGATTGAACAAAAGATTTTAAAGTGTCAGGATTTATATTTTCAATAAAATCATCGCCACTTGAGAGAGTTACTACCTTATCACCGGATTTGAGTCCTGCTGTTTGCGCCGGAGATTTTTCGGATACAGAAAGAATTGTTAAATTAACATCGGACAACTTAAAGCCTGTGGGTTCACTTCCGACAGATGTAGGCAGTCCGGACATAAATCCGATAGAAAACAAAATCCATGCTAAAAGAAAATTCATCGCTACTCCGGCAAACAACACTATCGCCTGCTGCCATTTTGGTTTGTTGATAAAACTTCTCTTTGCGTCTGGTCCACTTGTATTTTCTTCGTTCGGATTTTCACCAAATATCTTAACGAAACCACCAATAGGCAAAAGATTTAAACTATACTCTGTTTCTCCTTTCTTGATGCCGAATATTTTCGGAGGAAAACCGAAACCAAATTCATCTACCCGTATACCAAACTTTTTCGCGGTAAAAAAGTGCCCGAATTCGTGAACTAGGACCAGAACTAGAAGTATTACAAAAAAAATAACGATTGACATAGATTTTTAATAGCATCTAACCCAAGACTTCTTTCTGCTTTTTCTCAAAGCTTGCTTCTAGACCTCTATTCGCTTCATCTATAATTTTCTGTAGTTCTTCTTTGGCTTTGAATTTTTCGTCTTCTGTCAGCTTGCTTTCTTTTTGTTTCGCTTGAACATCTTCCCAAATTCGTTCTCGTTCACGGCGAACTGTGATTTTTTGCTCTTCTAATTTTTCTTTCAACACTTTTACAAGAGATTGCCTAGTTTCGGTGGTCAATTGCGGGAAAATAACTCTGATACCCATATCATCAGTAGCCACCGAAAGCCCTAAATTAGCCACTGCTATCGCCTTTTCAATGTCTTTAATCTGATTCTTGTCAAAAGGATTAATACGCAGAGTTTTCGGGTCTTCAATGCCTACACTAGCCACATTTTTAAGCGGAACGCGAGAACCATAAGCTTCCACAGAAACACCGTCCAAAACCATAGGTGAAGCCCGCCCGATGTTTAATTGGCTGTATTCCTTGCTCAAAAAGTCCCCTACCTTTTTTAATTCTGTCTTAAAATTTGAAAAGTTGTACATCATATTTACAGTATAACAGAAATTATAATTTTGGCATAATTAAAGCCACAGATTCCATTAAAATCTTCGTCGAACTTCCGGGCATGCGGAGAAACTCTCGGACCTTAAAAATTTGCTCAAAACAAGTTATGTCAAAGAGACACTTTGACACTGATTTTTGATGCAACGATGACTCAAGAGCGTTTAAGAATTTCAGGGCTTTAGCGCGAGTGGAATCTAACTTGGAGGAAGAACCTCCACTTGGAGGTTCTTCCTCCAAGTTCTCTTCGGGTTCCACCAGCAATTCTTTTATAAAATCAATTCTCCGCTGTAAAGGCATGCTGATAAACTTTTCAGCTTCTTGTGTCTCTTCCGCTAGGCAAGGCCTAGCGGAAATTAAATAAAATCTAGAGACAACAGTTTTTAAAAGCGCATTAGCATCTGGAACTACCAGAAAGAAGTGAGTATTTTCTGTTGGTTCCTCAAACATTTTCAAGAGAACATTCTGCGCATCCAAGGAAAAAGTATTGGCGCAAATTATGAACACTTTTCTTGTAGCTGAAAACCCCTTATTTGCAGACATAGCTCGAAGTTCAAACGCTTCATCAATTTTAAAATTATCAATTACAATGTGGCAAAAATCCGGATTGCCGGAAGTTTTTATATTCAAGTTTGCGCAAAACGCCAAAATCTCCGGAACGATTTCATCTCTCGCCCCTTCTATCAAGTACGCATGATGCAGATTATTTTTATCTAGGAATTTAGAAAGCATAAATTCTTGATTCACCTCACCCCAGCCCTCTCCTTGTTAAGAAGAGGGAGCATCTTCATTTTATTTCTTACTAAGTACTGCCTTTTTATATACGTCTAAATGCTCCAACGCGATACCTGTCCCTTTCACTACGCAAAAGAGCGGATCTTCAGCGAGTACCGCCTTCACCCCCGTTTTGCGATAAACTAAATCCGTAAAATTTCGCAGCTGCGATGAGCCTCCTGTCATAATTATGCCTTGGTCTATAATGTCCGAAGCTAGCTCTGGCGGAGTTTCTTGCAACACATCTTTGATTGCTTTGATAATTTGCTTTAATTCTCCGTCTATGGCGCGCACTATTTCGTTTGTACCCACTCGCGCGGAACGAGGCAATCCTTGAATAAAATCCCGTCCTTTGATTGTCACACTGAGTTCTTCTTCCAAAAGTACTGCCGCGCCGATTTTTATTTTTACTTCTTCGGCTGTCCGGTCGCCTATCGCCAGATTGAAAGTTTTCTTGATGTAGTCCGCGATCGCCTGGTCAATTTTATTTCCGGCGCATTTGACTGACTTGGAAGAAACTATTCCGCCAAGAGAAATCACCGCCACATCAGTCGTACCTCCGCCAATATCTACCACCATATGCCCCTTGGATTCATAAATCGGAATTCCCGCGCCAATGGCCGCCAAGATGGGCTCTTTCACTACATAAGCATTTTTTGCTCCCGCGCGGATTGTCGCCTCCACCACAGCGCGCCTTTCCGTACTAGTAACCCCCGCAGGCACGGACACCATAACATCCGGTTTGAAAAAATTAAATCGCCCCATTGCTTTGTTTATAAAATAACGGAGCATCGCTTCCGTCACCCGATAATCCGCAATCACTCCGTCCTTCATCGGGCAGTAAGTAATTATTGATTCAGGGGTCTTGCCGATCATATCTTTCGCTTCAAAACCAATAGCCAGAATCTTGTTATCTTGCTCGGAAACCGATACCACCGAAGGCTCATTCAAAATGATTCCTTTGCCGGGTAAAAATACCAGAGTGTTTGCTGTCCCCAAATCTATCCCCAATTTTTTTGTGAAAATTCCCATAGAGGGAATACTATCATATTTGTGGTAAAATAAAAGGATGAATACTGAAACGAAAGATAGCCTAGAAAATCCATTCAAGGGTTATTTAGATAACTTAAAAAAGCACAAACAGGCGATAAATCCGGTCCACGAGATAGTTAATTGCTACTATAAAATGAACGGCTGGGAAAAAATGCCGAAAAGTTTTTATACCGGCAGATATGAATATAGAAAGCTCGCTAGTGAAGCTAAAAAGCTGTATCAAGCCTGCAACGAAGTTCTAGACGACGCCATCTGGGCGCTGGATAAGATGAAATACTTAGCTGAAAAAGGCGGTTTCGACTGGTCTATAATTACTTGTCTAAAACATAAACTAAAGTAAAACAGCAATAGTGTACGACCGTTTCTTATTGCTAAATTTAGGAAACGATGACTGTAAACTCCCCTCTTTGTTTTTCAGGATTTTTTATAAGATACTCCAAAACTTCCACGGGTGTGCCTGTTTTAAATTCTTCGTAAATTTTCGTAAGTTCTCGGGCGATGCAGACTTTTTTGTTGGGGCAAAATTTTATAAGGGATTCCAAAGTTTTCAAAATCCGATGCGGAGACTCGTAAAACACCATTGTGCGTTCCGATGAGGCAATTTCTTTAAACAAAGTTTCTCTCCCCTTTTTGTGCGGTAAAAATCCAAGAAAAGTAAATTCATGAGTAGGCAAACCCGAAACCGAAAGCGCAGTAATAACAGCTGAAGCTCCCGGAATTGGAATCACTTCCGTATTTTGAGCAAGGGTAGTCCTTGCTCGGATTTGAGAAACTAACATTGTTCCGGGGTCGGAAATTCCCGGCGTGCCGGCATCTGACACTAAAGCTAAATTTTTTCCTTCTTCTAGTAATTCAAAAATCTTATCTACTTTGGATAATTTACTTTTGGCGTGGTAACTCATCGTCGGAGTATTGATAGCATATTTATCCAAAATCTTTTTGGTCTCGCGCGTGTCTTCACACAAAATTAAATCAACGCTCTTCAGCGTCTCAATTGCTCGGAGCGTGATGTCTCCCATGTTCCCTATCGGCGTGGCAACTATGTAAAATTTAGACATTTATTTCCTATACTTTCTCGTTCGCCACTTGTCGGCTATTTTGACCCGAGTGAGTGAGCGTTCGAGTTCGGCTTCAAAATGCTCGAAGTCAACATGCTCTTTATTTTCCCCGCCTGCAACGCTTTGCGTAGCATTGCGGGCAGGCATTTGCTTCTTTAATTCTTCTGCGCGAGCTTTGGCTTGAATAATTTTTTCATCAGTTAACTCAGAAACATGTTCGGCAAAATCAGCCAAAACAGCAACTTCTGTAACATCCTCTTCGTTTGTTTTTATTTCCACAAACCCGCCTGCTACCGCCATCGGCACATGCTCGCCATTTGTAACCGCCACGACATCCCCAGAAGCCAATCCGGCAATCAGTGAAATATGTTCAGGTAAAATGGTGATCTCGCCTTCTGTAGTCGGCAAAGTCACTTGGTCCACCATTTCTTCAAGAACTAGCCGTTCCGGGGTGACTATTTTTAGTTTTAGACTTTTAGTCATACTAATATGCGAATTATACCAATCTACGAATATCTGCGAATAAATTCATTTGTAGCCATTCGTTTCATTCGGATAATTCGTTAATTCGTATATTTATTTATAATGCCCCCTTCATGTAAAAATCCGCTTCCGGTTTGCTATCGTGTTTACCTTCCAAAATTTCCTTGAACGAACGAATTGTTTCAGCAAGCGGTACATACTGCCCTTTTGTGCCGGTGAACTGTTCGGCAACGAAAAACGGCTGGGAAAGGAATTTTTGAATTTTGCGGGCGCGGGCAACTAATTCTTTGTCCGCTTCGGAAAGTTCTTCCATACCCAAGATGGCGATGATGTCCTGCAAATCCTTGTAGCGCTGAAGCACGCGCTGAACCTCACGAGAAACATTGTAATGTTCCTGCCCAACGATATTTGGGTCAAGAATAGTACTAGAAGAATCCAGCGGGTCAACAGCCGGATAAATACCAATTTCAGAAAGTGAACGATTGAGCACAACCGTAGAGTCCAAGTGGGCGAATGTTGTCGCCGGAGCCGGATCAGTCAAGTCGTCCGCCGGCACATACACCGCCTGCACGGAAGTGACTGAACCTTTGTCTGTAGAAGTGATTCTCTCCTGCATAGCGCCCATTTCTGTGCCAAGCGTCGGCTGATAACCCACAGCCGAAGGAATACGCCCAAGCAAGGCGGACACCTCCGAGCCAGCTTGTGTAAAGCGGAAAATGTTGTCAATAAAGAAAAGCACATCTTTGCCTTCTTGGTCTCGGAAATATTCTGCCATAGTCAGCCCCGAAAGCGCCACTCGCATTCTTGCGCCCGGCGGTTCATTCATTTGTCCGAAGACCATTGCGACTTTGTCCAAAACGCCAGATTGCTTCATTTCATGATAAAGGTCGTTTCCCTCGCGAGTTCGCTCTCCAACACCAGCAAAGACAGAATAGCCTCCGTGATTTGAAGCTATGTTGTGAATAAGCTCCTGAATAACGACAGTCTTGCCGACACCTGCACCTCCGAATAAACCAACTTTTCCTCCTTTCAAAACAGGACAAATGAGATCAATAACTTTTATACCGGTTTCAAGGATTTCCACTTTTGTCGCTTGCTTTGTGTAATCCGGAGCTTTGCGGTGAATCGGCAAACGTTTTGCCGCCCCAGCGGTTGAACCGCTGGTTTTCAGCGGTTCAACCGCTGGGAGGTCATCTATCGCCTCGCCAAGCACATTAAAAATTCGCCCGAGAGTCACGTTGCCGACAGGCACGGATATCGGCGCGCCGGTGTTTATGACTTCCATGCCACGAGAAAGTCCGTCCGTCGTGTCCATGGCAACCGCTCGCACCACTCCACCGCCCAAGTGCTGTTCGGTTTCCAGAATGAGCTTTTTGTCGCCATTCATTACTTCTAATGCAGTATAAATATCCGGAAGCGTTTCTCCGAAATTCACATCTACGACCGGACCGATTATTTTTTTGATTGTGCCTGTTTGCATAATAATTTTTTGTTAATAATTTTTAATTCACCTCACCCCGCCCCTCTCCTTGTTAAGGAGAGGGGGTACTCAACTAACGCTCGCCATTCCGGCGCTGATTTCAGATATTTCTCTGGTAATATTCGCCTGTCTGGCTTTGTTGAACATCAGGGTCAAGTCATCAATCATTTCGCTGGAAGCCTCGGAAGCGTTTTTCATCGCGACCATTCGGCTACTCTGCTCGGAAGCGTTTGACTCGGTCACCATCTGATATATCTGCATTCGGGTCAATTTTTCTGCTAGAGAACCTACTAATTTCATCTTATCTCCTTCAAATAAATAATCAATCTTGCTAGACTTGGCGGTTAAACCGCCAATTGGCGGTTTAACCGCCAAGTCTTCTATCAAATTTTTTAAATCTGTGCGATTTACCGGCAACACTTGTTTTATATTTGCTCTCTGCGTCAGAGCGGAAACAAAGTCGGTATAGACCACTAAAACTTTGTCGTATGTTAAATTTTTATATTCATTTATAACATATTTTGCAATTGGTTCAATATCGGCAAGAGTGATACCGTCTAGAATAAAATTTGCTGAAGAAAATCCAATTGTACGGTTAATGAAAATTTCTCCTTTTTTACCAACTGAACCCAAACTTATTTGGGCTTTTTTATTAGTTTTCAAAAAATTAAGAGCTGTTCTCATTATTTGCGCGTTGTAAGCACCACACAGTCCTCTGTTAGAAGTAATAAGCAACAACAAAATTTTCTTCTTCTCGTTTTCTTTCCTATTTCGTTCCGTGAAAAGCGGATGCTCTAGATCCTCCACACTTTGCGCTATAGAAGTTAGAATCTCCCAAGAATATTCCGCGTACAGCCGGGAAGCCAGCGTATTTGAAACCGCGCGCTTCATTTTAGAAGCCGCCACCAACTCCATCGCTTTAGTGATTTTTTTGGTATTCTTTACGCTCTTTATTCTTCTTTTGATTTCTTTTGTGCCTGCCATAAATTTATTTTAATTTTATCGGAGTTTCATCTTTAAAGTTTTTTAATTTTCCATCTAATCTCATTATTCTAACTCTGCCTAATTTTTTAAGAATTGTTAAAATCTCTAATTGATGATGATCTAATGGGTGTTTACCACTTTTAACTTCAAAAAATTCCAAATTACCTTTTTTATTTATTACTGCAAAATCCGGCCAACCACCACTTTGCACTCTGTGTTTAAATTCTCTTCCTAGAACATTAAAATGGTTCTTTGTAAGCCAAGTGTTAAATTTTTTATTTGAAATTTTTGCTAATTTTGGTCCGTGCATATTTTATTTCATAAAACTACTTTTAAACTCCGCAATTGCTTTTTTAAGCTGCTCCTCGCCTTTATCTGTCCACATTTTGGACTCTGCAATTTCTTTATAAAAAACTTTTGCATGGCGTTCGGTGTATTCAATCAGCCCCCCCTCAAACTCTTTTATTTTTTCTACAGGCACATCGTCCATGAAGCCTTTTGTCAGAGCATAGAAAGTCACCACTTGATGCTCCATTTTTACCGGCGCGTATTGTAGCTGTTTCAAAACTTCCACAGACCTCTTTCCGCGTTCAAGTTGGCGCTTGGTGGAATCATCAAGGTCGGAGCCGAATTGAGCGAAGGCTTCAAGCTCGCGGAACTGGGCGAGGTCAAGCTTGAGAGTTCCAGCCACCTTTTTCATCGCCTTAATTTGCGCGGAAGAACCCACACGAGACACAGAAGAGCCGACATTGACGGCAGGACGAATGCCTTTGTAGAAAAGGTCTGTTTCCAGGAAAATTTGCCCGTCAGTAATGGAAATGACATTGGTCGGAATGTAAGCGGAAATATCTCCGGTCTGAGTTTCGATAATCGGAAGCGCGGTGATGGAACCTCCGCCATATTTTGCATTTCTTCGGCAAGCGCGTTCGAGCAAGCGAGAGTGCAAGTAAAAAACATCTCCCGGATACGCCTCGCGGCCCGGTGGGCGGCGAAGCAAAAGGGAAATTTCACGATAAGCGACCGCATGTTTGGAAAGATCATCATAAATAATTAAAACATCTTTGCCCTGATCCATAAAATATTCTGCAATCGCGACACCAGAGTAAGGAGCAATGTAAGACATAGCCGCAGGTTCGGAAGCTCCGGCGGAAACGATAACCGTATAAGCCATGGCTCCGCTGTCTTCTAGGCGAGCCTGCAGTTTGCGAAGTTTAGAATCTTTTTGCCCGATAGAAACATAAACGCAAATCATATTTTGGCCTTTTTGATTTAAAATAGCGTCAATGGCAATCGCCGTTTTTCCCGTCTGTCTGTCTCCGATGATGAGTTCGCGCTGACCGCGACCGATAGGAATAATAGCGTCAATCGCTTTGATGCCTGTCGCAACCGGCTGGTCCACTCCCTGTCTAGTGACGACTCCCGGAGCCACTTTTTCTATTGGATAACTTTTCCCCGCCTTTATGGCTCCCTTTCCATCAATCGGCGCGCCGATTGCGTTCACTGCCCGTCCCAAAATGCTGTCCGACACCGATATTTCCAAAATTCTGCCTGTTGCTCTCACTTCTTCTCCTTCTTTTATTTTATCAAAACTCCCTAGAATAATTACCCCCACCGCATCTTCTTCCAGGTTGAGCGCCACGCCGCCGACTCCGTTTGAAAAAGTAACTATTTCCGAAGACTTTACATCAGAAAGTCCCGAAACTTTCGCGATTCCGTCAAAAACTTCCAAAACTTTTCCGACTTTTTCAACTTCGGTTTGTATTTTGAAGGCCTCTATTTCTTTTCTTAAATTTTCTACTATATTGTTTGACATCTTATGTTTCCCTTATTAAAAATTTTTCTAATTTGCGGAGTTTGTTTTTATATGTGGCGTCCCAGACTTCATCTCCAACCTCGACCCGTATTCCTCCCAACAACTCCGGTTTTTCAAAAAAAAGACTCTCTACATTTTGAGCTTTATATTTTTCTTTGATTTCATTCTCTAATTTTTTTCGCTCTGTGGTTTCCATTTTATGCGCTGTGGTGGCTTTCATTCTGACTATCCCCTCTTTTTTATCAATAATTTCTTGCAGGGCGGAGAGAACATTTTTAGAATTTCCAATCATGCGCTTGTTCTCCAAAACTTTGACCGAACGCTTGAGGGCTAGTTCTAGGTTGCTACCAGATTTTCCTTTTGTAGCGTTATATATAGCCTCTGCCATAATTTTGGGGGAAATTTTAGTCATGATTTATTTATCTAATAAATTATGTAATTCTTTTATTTCTTTTTCCTCAAATTTATGGTCAGTTTTACCTATGAGTTTCTGTGCCATAAGCACAGCAAGAGAAACAATGTCCTTTTTAACCGACTCGACTATAGTTTTCTTGTCTATTTCCATTTGAACAACCCTTTCTTTTACCCATTTATCGTTATCCGCTTTTATTATTGCAAGATGTTCTTCTCTTAACTGAGAGAGTTCCTTAGTTGATTCCTTCTTTGACTCTATGGAAATTTGACGCAGTTTAATTATGTTTTGTTCACTTTCCTTTTTAGCCTGCAATAAAAGGTCTTCTGCTTTTTTTGAATCTGCTAAACCTTTTGCTATTACCTCGCCTCGCTCTTTCATAAGCTTGCGAAGCGGTTTTGCCGCGAGCAGATAAAAAGCCAAAAATACAATCCCAAAGTTAAACAACTGGGCGATCATTAGCTTCCAATCTATGTGAAATGTTTCTATAAATTCCTGCATAAATTTTCATTAAATAAATAGTTTTAATTTTTTAAAATGGTCTGGCTGGGATAGGGACCCAGAGAACCGAGGACCTTATAAAAAATTGAAAACTATTTATTTAATAGAGAACGCGATAACCAAACCATAAATAGCCACAGCTTCTGCGAAGGCAGACACGATAAGCATCGGAACCAAAACCTTGCCTGTAGCTTCCGGATTTCTGCCGATAGCTTCCATGGCTCGCGCTCCAATAAGACCGATACCTATACCTGCGCCAAGCGCTGAAAGACCGATAGCAAGCGCCTTTCCAATCGGCGCAAAACTGACAACTGTACTTACAACTTCTTTTTCCATAATTTTTATAAATTTCACCCCGCCTGAAATAGGCGGGGCAAGCTAATAATTTTTTCGACTACTTAATAATAAATGCACCTCACCCCCGCCCGCTTTCGCCCGAGCGAAGCGAAGGCGGGCGGGCCGACCCTCTCCTTGTTAAGGAGAGGGGGTACTCAAAACATGCTCGTGCTCTTCTTCGTGTTCCTCATGATCTTGCGACGCTATCGTGAAGTACACCGCGGCAAGCAGAGAAAATATGAGCGCCTGAATAAGCCCGATGAACACCTCTAAGAACAAAAACGGAGTGGGTAGGATGTAAAGAAAAATCGCGCCCATTGATGCAAGAAGCACTTCTCCGGCAAATATGTTGCCGAAAAGTCGGAAAGAAAGCGAAGCCACCTTTGCCATTTCTCCGATAAGCTCGAGGAGACCCACGAAAAACGCAATCGGAGCCACGATTATGACACTCTTATCCTTTCGGAACTTTGTCATTATCCCTCCGAGTGCCTTGATATTAACATATTTATTGAAAATTTTCCAAGCGCCTATGACCATAATTCCAAAAATGTTTGAACCGATGACTATAGCGAGGCTCAAAGCCAAAGTCGTATTAATATCGGCAGTTCCAGCGCGGAAGATGGGAACAAAGACAGAATTTCCAGCCTCCTGTGCCAGAAAACCGACAGAACCAACAAAAGGCAGAAGCCCGAGCCAGTTGTTTACTAAAATAAAAATAAATAGTGATGCGACTAGAGGAAAAATTTTAAGTGTTATCTTGCGGTCATTCGTCACTTGGTTGCACAACGACAGCGCGCCCTCTAGAAAAATTTCAAAAATATGCTGAAGCTTGCCTGGAATTTGTTTTAAGTTCCGCTTTAGCAATACGCAAAGAACGACTATAACCAAAACAGCCAGCCAAGAATTAAGTAAAGAATTTGTAATTGAGAATCCGCCAGCTGGCGGACCGACATGAAAAATCGGCTCCGCAAAAATAGTTGTCTCGTGAATTGACTGCTCCCCGCCTGCATCAGCTATGCTGGAAGCATTGCGGGCAGGTGTCATTTGATTTGTGTTATTTGCTGCCATCTTGTTCTAGTTCTTTTTTATATTGTTTTATTTCGCGATAAATTCCAAAACAGCTAACCCCGAATCCGACTATCAGAAAAACAGAAAATAAAGACTGCTCAAGATATCTTCCCAATAAAAGCCCCAAAATCAAAGGAAATATTATCCAAGAAGTCGTCTTAGCGTAAAAAAGCATTACTGGCTTGAGCCAAGCGTTATCCGTATTTATCTTTTTTTCATTTTTAACCACAAAAATAAAAGGCGTTACGCCTTTCCGATAGTATATTATAAAGCTATTTTTGATGCAAACTGGAAAACTACACCGTAATCTCCCCTATAAAATTAGTGTTGATTATTTTCTTTAAGTCAGCCAAGAATTTATAACCTCCTTGTCGGGCACCATGGCTATCGTTCCTCCGAATCCTAGAATCATTACTTTTTTTTTTTCATATCTAAATTTCTATTCCGTATTTTTTAATTTCTGAAATAAACGGCGTGGCGATAGATTTGTAATCTTTCGATGAAACAGGGTGCGCTTCAATCCTATTGTCTAATTTCCAATGCAAAAAATTCAACTTTCCCATTTCGGTCATTTCATCTTTCCCTAACTTTGAAGAAACTACGCATATGTCAATATCACTATCCTTTCTCTGTTGACCACGTGCATATGAACCAAATAAGACCATACGCTCCACGGGAATGCCTGAATTTTCTATAATTTCTCTATATCGCAAAAGAATATTTTTAATTTTTTTATCTATTGTTTTTTTAGCCATATAATAAATTTGTTAATTTTACTAATATATTTTTTGGTAAATTCTGAAGTAGCCTTTTTGTAAAAAGAATTTTTGTAATCATCATATCTGGCTTTTATATTAAAAGCGTTCACTTCATAAAGTAATTTAGCGTGTTCATCTGTTAAATTTATTTTTGCTCTTTTGGCAAGAAGCAACAAATCATGGCTTATGGGAGATTCTCCGCCATTACTGACAATCATTCCTTTAAGATATTTTTCTAAAGAGAGATGGGAGAAAAACAAAGCGTGCATATAACTTTTTGAACGCATTAAGACCGCAACAACCTCCCAGTCCTTTTTAGAAGAATTAAACCAAAATTTTATTAATTCCTGATTTGACATATATCCAGTATAGCATATTATGAGTTTCTAACTACTTTGATTTCAACTCCAGCTTTTCAACGCGAACAATTACATTATCTATTTTTCTATCATACGCCAGATGATCAGTATATAAAGTAGAAATATTTTCTCTGAAAGATTTAGTGTCTTCGTGTATGGCTGTAATTTCTTTTAGCATTACTTGTATAACTTGTCCATGTGTTGTTAGTGTCTTATTCATCTTGTTTAGAGTTTCTTGTTGCGCATTTAAATCCTCTTTGGTTGCCATACGATCAACAACATCTTCCTTTATCATTTTAGCTAGGTCAGCAATTGTTACTCTTTTTGTTTTTTTATTATTCATGTTATTTTTCTTCTTTTACTAATTTATGCTTCTTTAAGAAATCGAGTATTGGTTTTCCACATTTTGAACAAAAATCCTTACCACTAAAAAAATCGGCACCAGCTCTTATTGGGCGACCTTCTATTTTCTTTTTACAAATATCGCATTTGCTGACATTCATATTTTTATTATACCAAATCCAAAAATTCAAGCAAATGAAAATTTGCGTCTACATGTCTATTTTGATATAGTTTTTTCTATTGAGCGTGTAGTTCAGTGGTAGAACGCTGTCCTGATAAGACAGAGGCCGATGGTCCGATTCCATCCACGCTCACAGAACAAATCAAAAAACCACCGGGTGGTGGTTTTTTGATTCTAAAATATAATTTAAACCTCGCCCATATCGGGCGTGGCAAGTTAGTATTCTCGGCGTCCGCCTCCTCCCCCATAACCTCCTCGGTCACTGCCTCCAGTTCGTGGTGGGCGAGCTTCCATTGGGCGAGCTTCGTTGACAGTAAGTTTGCGTCCTTCGAATTCTTGGTCATTGAACATAGAGATAGCTTTTGCGGCTTCCTCTTGTGTTGACATTTCCACGAATCCAAAACCTTTAGAACGACCAGACATCTTGTCCATAATAATCACAGCGGAAACAACGTTTCCAGCCTGCGCGAAGAGCTCTTTGAGAGCCGCTTCTTGGGTGCTGTAAGGGAGTCCCCCTACATATAGCTTTGTAGCCATAACTTTACTTCTTCCTTTTTTACGAAAAAGGACAAAAAACTATTATTAAACCCGCCCAGAGCGAGCGAGCGTAGAAAACTCTTTTTCGCTAAAATGAGACCCTACTGTTGAAGTATAACACACCTAAAACGAAAGACAAGATTATTCTTCGGTTTCTTCTCCCACCGCCCCAGACTGAATATCCGCAATAATATCTTCTATTCCCCCTTCCATTATTTTCGGCAAATTGTGCCAAGATTTTTTGATGTGATGGTCGGTCACTCTATCCTGCGGGAAATTGTAGGTGCGAATTTTTTCGGAGCGGTCGGCGGTGCCTATTTGGTCTTTTCTGTCACCCGCGTATTTTTTCGCTTCTTTTTCTTCTTCCAGTTGCTGAAGCTTGGCAGTCAAAATACTCATGGCTTTTTCACGGTTTGCCAGCTGACTCCTTTCATTTGTAGAACGCACATCGAGCCCTGTAGGTTTATGGATAATGCGGACGGCTGTTTCAACTTTGTTCACATTCTGCCCGCCCTTTCCGCCGGAACGAGAATATTCCATATCAAATTCAGAAGGGTCAATTTTGAAATTAACTTTTTTCCTGATTGGCAAAACTGCAACGCTAGCTGTGGAAGTATGTACCCTGCCGTTTTTCTCAGTTGCTGGAATTCTTTGCACCCGATGCACACCCGTCTCATAACGCATCTTGTCATACACCCCTTTGCCTTTTATTTCAAAACTCGCTTCTTTGTAACCCGAGAGGTCGCTCTTGGATTCATAATTTACTCTCCAGAGCCAGCCTTGCGATTCCGCATACTTTTCATACATGTGCGCAAGCTCCCAAGCGAAAAGCGAAGCCTCATCACCACCAGCTCCGGCTCGCACTTCCAGCACTATCTCATTTGTGATTTCAGCTTCTTCTTTGTCTTTATCCAGAATTTCTCGCACTTGTTTTTCTAGTCTTTCTTTTTCCTCCTGAATAAATTTGAGTTCTTTAGCCGCCATTTCATGCAGGCTTTCATCGCCTGCTCGCCCCGCCTGGAGAGGCGGGGCGAGCATTTCCCGCACCACTTCTTCTTCACGCAAAAGCTTTTCCAGCATATCTGCAAGATAGCTGGTTCTGTGGTCTTTTTTTATTTCATCTAGGTTCATAAATTAAAAGCAGAAAGAATTATAAAATTTTCTATCCCCGAGGGTCCCACTCAGTACTCCGAGAAGGGCGCAGGGGAAGAAAATTTTATAATTCTTTCTGCTTACTTCTTAGCTTTTGAAGAAAGAACTTTTCTTTTATTAAATCTCTCCACGCGTCCCGCAGTGTCCATAATCTTTTCGTTGCCTGTATAAAAAGGATGGCACTTGCTACAGATTTCCATGGCGATTTCAGGCATAGTTGAGCCAACTTCAAAAACCGCCCCACAGGCACAGGTAGCCTTTGTTTTTATATCGTATTTCGGATGTATATCTTTTTTCATAATTAAAACATTATCACAATTTCTGTTTTAGAGCAAATCCATATCGGATTTACCAGATTATCTAGATTTTATTGCGGAACCACCTTTCTGTAATAATCGGTTTCGAGAATTTTCGCCGAATATTTGAATTTATCGGCAACTATTTGATTGATGACATCCCGATACTCTTCTCCTCCTCCCGCGGCGCCTGCCTGCGCAGTTGTGGAATTAAATCTGGCATTATCGGTAATCCAACTCCGGTTCACAAAAATAACCAAGGGCGAAGCGTTTGAAAAAACATCCCTTCCCGCAAGCAGGCGCGAGTCATATTCCAAACCGAATAGATTTGACAATGTAGGAAGAATATCAAGAGGCGAGACGGGTTCGTCAACTGAAACAGTCTCCATCCCTTTTTTCCAAAGAATGAAAACGCTCTTATAAAGTTCAAAGTTTTCCTCCACTTTGTGTCCTGCCAGTTCATCAAGAGTTTCTTTGGGTAAACCGTAAGGATAATGATCCGGGACGATGGCAATAACGGTATTTTCGGCAACACCTGTGGCTTCAAGCTTTTCGGTTAATGATTTCAAGGCAAATTCCAATTCCAAATTAGCGGCAATATAAGCCTTGGCTGTATCGGAATATGACAGATCAGCAACATACGATTTATTTTTCTTCGCGATATAATTGCCCAAAAAATTATATTCTCGGTGTCCGCTGACAGTTATATAATAAACCGCGAACGGCTGTGAAGAAATGTATTCATCAGCCGTAACTTCTATCATTTCAAGATCGGACTCCGGCCATGTTTTTTTAACCTTCACTCCATTTCCGACACCCTTATAGTCATAGCCTAAATTAGGAATTGATTTATCTCTGCCATAGTAAGTGTATGTGTGGTCATGATACGCCTTTGTCAGATAGCCAAGTTTTTTAAATTGGCTGCCGAAGGCGAACGGCAGATAATTTTTGCCAGATTTAAGCATACTCCAAACACCCGATTTGGGGATAAGCCCCGTATTTAACACATACTCGCCATCAGAAGTGCTAACACCCCACACCGGATTATAAAAATTATTGAAAACGAAACCCTCCGTAGACATTTTATAAAGTGTCGGAGTCAGCTCTGAACTCATGGCGTAGGGAGAAAAAGATTCGGCGAGAATCACAATAAGATTGTTTCCCTTAAACATGCCTGTATAAGAATTCTTTTCCGCAGGCTTGCTTGAAGCAAAATATGCATGCATATCAAGCAAAGCCTGATTGCGTTCACCGTTTGATAAGCCGCTGAAATTGATATCCATCATGTTGTCCTTTTTGGACAACATGACTTCTTGCGCGACAGAAGGAGGCACATGTGAAATCTCCGCGGTATTTTGATTTCCGTTTTCTTCAAATCCGAATACAGCGCGCTCAAGGTCAAGACGCATGGTAGTAAGCACGCCGAGTTTTTTCATGGAGAGTTCCGGTGAGGCGATGTTGTAGTAAACCGCATATTGGGAAAAATCATTTCCACTGGTTGCGCGTATGCTGAGTATGGAAACTCCGTAGCTTAGTATACCGGCAAACGCGACAATGAAAAGCCATGACAATTTTGGGCGTTCTGAAAGAAAAAGCCTTTTACGGAACAAGAACAATAATATCAAAGGGGCAAAAAGCAAAGCAACCACCACGCCGTTTTTTATTATTTCTGAAGCGGCAACATCCCAAAATTGCATGGTGTCTTTCGCGCCAATGAGAGAATAGAGAGAAAGCGGGGTTTTAAAAATAAAGAAATAAATGATTTGCGCGCCATATGCAATTATAAAAACGAGAATAATAACCGAGGCAATAATCTTGTTTTTTATCTCTGAAGCAAAGACAGACGCAAAAAATAAAATAGAAGCGGCGGGAAGCGCGAGCATTACTGAGAAAACATAATCGCCGTCAAAAGATTTAAAAATTGATAGACGATAAACCAATTCAAGATATGATATTACTGCGACGTAAAAAACAAAAAGAGCATATTGCGAGAAATATCGACCATGCGTTCTTTGCGTTTGAAAAATTGGATTTCTTTTCTCATCTTCTCGGGACAATGGATATTTGTTTAATCTTTCGTCTAATATTTCTCTCGGCGGAGATATAACATCAAAAAATTTTTTCATAAATTTTTCTCAATTTCTTAATCAAGCAAATCTATATCTCTCTGGATAACAGCTTGTAATTTGGCTAAACTTTTTGAATATGGACATGGTGATGTTTTATAGCCATTATATCTACAAGCGGCTTTGCTTTGAGCACTCGCGCTGTCACCGATCCCTCCAAGGTCGCTAAGATACATTCCCGAAGCCATAAAAGAATCGGCGGGAGACCAAGGATTTGGATAATATCCTAAAATATTTTCTAAGCGACTAATGAAATTTCTCCAAGTCGAAGGAAGAAATTGCGCTGGTCCTATGGAACCGCTATTCCAATAAACATTGGAAACAATAGGGCAAGATACAATGGTCTTAAACGGATCGAGACCAAGCGCTTTTGTTATTTCAAGAAAAGGACCGACATCACGAGCAGGTTTCATAACATTCGGAAAAACTGTTCCCGTATTTTTGCCCACACCTGCTCCAGTATCGGGATTTGTCAGATAACATTGACCAACATTACCCCCTAGATTGCTTTCTTTAGTGAAAATAGCTAAAAGAAACGCCGGATCTACACCGAGCTTTTTCTCCACATCCTGCGCATACATAAGCGCAGTTCCGAAATCAATTTTTTGAGATGTGCCCACGAGCGGAAACAGGGCGCTACGAATTTTATCCGCTTGAATTTTTTTCTGCGCCGCCAGCTTTTGATATTCCGCCTCTTTATTTTTAGAAATACTGAGAAGTTGTTTTTTCTCTGCCTCAGATAGAGCCACTTTTTTTTGCGCGGACTCCAGTTCGGCTTTGGCGTCAGTTTCCGCGTCCTGTTTTTTTTCAAGGTCAACTTTTGCGGCTTCAGTCTCAACTTTCACCCCATTAATAAGATCCACAGATGCTTTAACAGCCTGCTTTATTGACGAATAAGACTCGAAATCGCTGTAAAAGTCGGAAATAGAACTGTCGGAAAGAATCAGATGCACCATAGTTTGCTCATCAAATTCGTTTGTATTTCGCAAGAGCTGAGCCAGAGATTCGCGCTCGCGTCCTATTTTTTCCGAAAGCGATTTAATCGTGTTTATTTTTTCGGTTATGTTCACCTTTAACTGAGTAATAACGAGAGCTCTGGCTTTAATTTTTGTTTTTAGAGCATTAATTTGGCTGGTTAAATAATCCACGTCCCCCTTCAGCGTGCCTGTAGTTTTTTGTTGTTCCTTTTGTTGATTTAACAGCACTACTAGCTGGGCTTCTATATCGGTCAGTTCATTCTTGCAATAATCTTTGTCTTCTTGCGCGGATAACGGAGTGAGCGTCATGCAGTCAAAATCAGCATTTGTTTTATGTATTACTAAACTAAAAAATATAAGTACCGGAACAAAAAAAGCTATGATTATCTTTCTCATCATGGCTTCCATTATAGCATGAAATATGAGAATTATTATTTTTTAATTTTTATGTTAGTATATTCATATTATGGACGAAGGATTAGATATTAAACTCAAAAAAGCAGAAGAATTACCGGAATATATACAAATGTATGAAATTTCCGGACGAGACCCAATAAGTGCTTATTCTTTTAAGCGATACATGAGAGACAAAAATAAAGAAGAAGGGAAAATCAAAAACTTTGTTGGAAACGTAAATTTGGGTAATACAAAAAAGGGAAAAAAGATTTTGGAAAAGAATCGAATCAGACTCGAATGGAGAGATATGATTGATAATGCAAAAGAAGAAGGTAAAGAAATTGAATTAATCCAGCAAGGTTTGGCTACTGGAAACATAGAAATACAGAGAACTTGTATAGAGATGGTTGCACATATTTCAACAGAAAAAATATTTGAGTTGATAGAACATATTTTAGCTACTGGAAATGTAAAAGTGCAGAAAATTTGTTTAGGAATGATGATACTACTCCCCCCGGACAAAGTTGAATTATTGGAAAAAAAAGTATTTAATATAATCGAACAAGGTTTGGCTAATGATAACCCAGAGGGGCAAAAAGCTTGTGCGGAGATAATCTTATTTGCTCCAAAAGAAAAGAGAGAAATATTAAAAGAGAAAGTTGCTAAACTTATAGAACAAAGTTTTTTTACTGGTAATGTAAACGCTCAAAGGATTTGGGTAAAAATGATTGAATCTTTTATTCTAGATGAAGACAAAATAGCCCAACTGATTGAACAGGGTTTTATGACTGGTGATATAGAAGTGGGGAAATCTTGCGCAGAGTTGATTCTTCATCTAGTTCCAGAAAATAAAAAAGAAGACCTTTTTAAATTAGCAAAGGAAAAATTAGGTAATGCATTGGTTGAACCTACATTGTATAAAAAACACAATATTTCTAGTGAAAAATTTTCAAGGAGTGAATTCCAAAAAACGGGCTCGGAAACTACATTAATTGGAGGCAATTTAAAAGACAAAACGATTATAAGACATATTAAACCTAAGGCTTTTTTAGTATGGCAAAAGATGTATGAAAATCATGAAATGTGGAAAAAAGCCGGTTTTGATTATGTTCCAATTGAACCGATACAATCTTTCAGGTTAAACAAGGACGGTCTAGTTGACGTTTATAGTGGGATTTTAGATTTAAACCTAGCAAACTGGAAAGGGTTATCTAAAGAATTTAATGAAGAATTAGAAACCGAGAAAAGGCGTATAATGAAAGTGTTATCAGATAGCAAGATACAACATAGGTCTTTTGACCATGACGAAAATTTTTGTCTTAGATTTTTTAGAAATACAGATGGAAAAGTAGATTTAAACAAAAAACCTCGCATTTATCTGATTGATTTTGACGAAGCAACTTTTATATAATATATCTTTATTTCTTTTCAGGTTTCTTATCCGCCTTTTCGGCAGCAGCTGGAGCGGCACCTTCCGCTGTCGGAGCGCCCTCCTCTTCTTTCTTGCCTTTCTTCTCAACTTCAATTGCGGTCAAATCCGGCACTACGACAACTTCTTCTTTTTCCTCCACTTGAGCGACGATAGAAGCGACGATATCGCTCCCTTTGGTAATCGCCACGACTCCGGCGGGTAATTTTATGTCGGAAACAATAACGACATTTTCTAATGTTTCGAGCTTTGAAATATCAACACTAAGATTGTGCGGCAAGGCGGCAGGCAAGGCTTCAATTTCAATTTCGTGAAGCACTTTGACGAGGTTTCCGATACCGCTTTTGACAGCATTTGATATGCCTTCAAAAATAAGCGGAACCTTGACCTTGATTTTCTTTGTCATATCAATTGCCAAAAAGTCCACATGAATCGGCTCGTCCGTAACCGGGTCTACCTGCACTTCGTGAATCAGCGCATCGATATCCCTGTCTTTTTCCATGCCGATTTTCACGGCGGAAGATTCTCCTGCGTCTCTCCAAACTTTCTTGAATTCAACGTTTGGAATAGAAATAGAAGTACTCTCCTTGCCCGCGCCATAAAAAACAGCCGGAATTTTTCCG
>Ga0209541_10003404_pt1 | contig 29265 bp, 28 predicted proteins | sample RifCSPlowO2_01_FD_184027 | JGI IMG/M metagenome (GOLD analysis project Ga0209541, IMG submission 184027) | Groundwater microbial communities from Rifle, Colorado - Rifle CSP2_plank lowO2_0.1 (SPAdes) (version 2) | ecosystem: Environmental > Aquatic > Deep subsurface > Groundwater | place... | reverse complement strand
TCCCACCATTCCAAATCCATGCAGAAATTGAGAGGTTAGATAATCCCAACATGCCTGAGCTGTTTGTGATGTTAATAAAGCCATTATTTTCACGAGTAATCCTGCAGCCATCCTTCAATTTTCCTTCATCAGCAGTGCAGTCCATTCCACCTAAAAATTTAACAGTTCTGTTATTCCCAGAAGTATCACTACTATCATTATTGTTTAAGTGTAATAATAAAAGATTATCAGTCATATTCAAAACTCTTCCTGTCGAAGATATTAGGACATTTTGGTTATCTGGCAATTCTCCTTCAGGAGCAACTTCACCCCATGTAATGTTATCCCAAGACGTTACACCTGAAGCATCAAAAACCTGTGAGGTGTAATTGCCTGAAGTATGGTAATAGCCGTCTTTCTGGGCATTGTAAATATCCAGAATCTCCTGGTCAGTCAGTATTCTGTTCCAAATTGCAACCTCATCTATATTCCCGTTAAACTTTAAGCCATTGTCCCAGCTAATGCCTATTCGCAAGGTATAAGTAGTTGCGATTCCTGAGCCACAAATTGTGGCGTTGATCCTTGTTCCATTCTTGTAGGCTGTTAAATTAGTCTCATTGTGAACCCATGTTATATGCGTCCACTCGTTGTTGGTATATGGCACGCTTGTAAACTTATCCGCGCCGCAGTAACCGCCGAAATAAATAGCGTCTAGTCCACCTTTTGTACCGCGGCCTATCGTAGCATACCCGCCAATGTCAGCAATTATCTGGCCGTCATACCCATTTGTCAGAGTCGGGCTTGCGCCTGTAGGCTTCACCCACAGCATCATAGTCGTATTTTTTGCATTCATGAAATTAACCAATGTCTTGTTGGTGTTTATGTAGTCATCAGTGCCATCAAATGTGCAGCCGTTTCTTAATTTGCCCTGATCACCAGTGCAATCTAATCCGCCGGTTTTATTGCCATGTATCCTGTTGCCAGAGCTGTCAAGAATGCTATTGTTATTTAGGTGGTATAACAGCGTATTATTCGTCATGTTCAGAATCCTTCCTGTAGACTGAGTCACAATTGTTCGATTATCTGGCAGCTCATTTGGCTCTAAGGTGACATTCTCACCATCTGAAACAGTTTGGGTGAAATTCCCAGCTGACCAGTTGTAAAGTGTAGAGGCATTATCTGTTATTGTGAAGTTTCTTAAGTTCTTTATTAAAATGCCATGTATTGTGTTGTTATCCAAATACAGATAAACCGGGTTATTAGTCACATTCGTCCCATTGCTCAGGTTGACATGCCCAGAGACGTACACTGAGCTTGAGACTGCAACTCTGTTTGCGGATAATACTGAAATAATGGTCAGTGTTCCGTTGGCTATTGTGTAGTTTGAGAATGAGCTTACGTTGAATACAACATGGCTGCCGTTGTAGCCTATTACGTAGCAGTCTGCGCATTGGCTGCCATCTTTGAATATTCTTGGCGAGACAAAGTAGCCAACATCGTAGAATGTCAGGTTTGCGCTTGAATTCTGGTTTTGGTTTAATCCAGATGCGTTTACAAAGATATAATTCTGGCCAATATGCACATTTGCATCAAAGTCTACATTGGAAGCATTTGTGTAATTAATCCATACCAATCTTCCATAAGGCTGTATTTCCAGGACAGCAGTTGTGACGTTCTGAATGTCTGCAACTGAGTTGAAGACTGTTGTTGAGCCGTTGAAGGTTGCGTAGGTTGCTGGTGCTGCGCCTGCTTGTCCTACTGTCAGTATTACTGTTGAAAGATTTGTCAATCCGAGATAGGTTGTTGTAACATTAACCTCGTAATTGCCTAAAGAGCTTGGTGCTGTGAAGGATACGTTGTAATTGGCTAAGGAGTCTGTCTCACCAGTGCTTAAATAGGTTATATTAACTGATTCCAAATATGGGGTAAGGTCAGTATCATCTGTTCCTAATGCTGCCATGTATTGGAAGTATCTCGCCGTAACATTTGGAGATTGGCTATTATTGATGGCGATGAAATCTGCCCATGTGGAGCTGTCATTGCTTGTCCTATACTGCATTGAAACATTTGCATTGGCAGGATAAGAAGAAGTCGGAACTGTAAAGTTAGCTGTCCAACGGGAAGTGTTTGAGATTCTAACTTCATCAATATACCCCTTGAAGTAGCCGGCGCCAAGTGGTGACCCGCCAATGTAGATATCATTAACATCCACCCCCACAGGATCATCAAATGCGCCACTGCTGCAAAGGCCGCCATCTACAAATAAATAGACCGTAGTATTGCTTCTTACAGCAGCAAGATGGTACCAGGAATTGTTTTGGAAGGCATATGAGCAGATGATTGTGCCTGTTTCGGCAGTATCATTGCGGCCCAACCACCTAAAATTGGATGTGCCACCTGATGCATCTAACCTCATTTCCCATGTCCCGTCATAACCTGCTGTGTTATATGCTTCGCTGTCGACGATAGCTTGGAATGCTGTTGAAGTGTCTTTAGTCCTTATCCATGCTTCAATTGTCCAATTGCTATTCATCCATTTCCAGGCAGTTGCATTAGTGATGTTAAGGTAATCCCCTGTACCATCAAAATAACCAGACGCATTCCCAAGCTTCTTCATAGTGGTTTCTTTGTTTGTGTTGCCATAAACTCCTATTGTGCGGGCATAATTGCTGCTATCTGTGAATGTAGTTGAGCCCTGGGCGCCATCGGCATGGATTAATAGCTGGGTATAATTATCAATGCCAGAAAGGGCAGTTTTCTGCCAGCTGATGCTGGTCCACGAAACCTGGGAATTTGCGTCAAATACCTGAGAAGTGTAATTTCCTTCTTTGTAATAATAGTACCTTGTTGTGTTCATCAGATGCTTATAGTTGTTAGTGATTTCATGAGCAGGCAGGGACCTTCCCTGGGTTATCCTGAATTCATCCATTTGGCCCCCAAGAGGATTCCAGCCTTGGGCATACCTTCTGAGCAATGTCAGGTTAATCGTTTTTCCTGGATCGTTTGATGACAAGGGAGTATTGCATACTCTAGAGCCATCTATGTATGCCTTTAATGATTTGCCTTGTTTTGTTATGGCAATATATGCCCATTTATTTGTGGTAAGCGTACCAACAGCATTACATTGCAAAGCATCGAGTATGTATACATTCAAAGATGTGGTGCCATATACAATAATCCCATTAGCATTTCCATCATTTCTTGTATCAAGATGATAGAGGGAACCAGAACTATTGGTTATATTTATTAAATACTCTATAGTGAAATCGTCTGATTGGTTGAAAGTAACATTTGCAACAATGCCGTTTTGAACGCTATCTAAGCCAGGCGCCTGCATTGCATTCCCAAGCCATGTGCGGTTGTTCTGCACATATGAGATATAAGAGCCAGTAAAGAATACGTTGTTGTTATTTCCGGAAGAATCCGTTGCATTTCCTGAAGACTGGTTAAAGTGGAACAATAATAATGTATCCGGCTCTGCAGGCAGGTCAGGCCTTATCTTGAGAGTAATGTTTTCTGTGTCTGTTGATGTGTTAGAGAAATTTCCTGCAGACCAGTTGTAAAGCGCTGAATCATCGGTTGTATAGAAGCTCAATGCGTTTTCCACCAGATTGCTGTTGACATACACACTAATTGAATTGCCAGTCACATTCGTCCCGTTGCTCAAATTAATATGGCCAGAAACATACATTGAAGCTGATATTGCAACCTCATTACCAGACAATGCTGAAGTTATGTTTATTGTTCCATTGGCTATTGTGTAGTTGGAGAATGATGAAACGTTGAATGATATTTGGCTGCCATTGTAGCCAAAGAGTATAATACAATCTGCGCACTGTGCTCCGTCTTTGAATATTCTTGGCGAGACAAAGTAGCCTACATCATACATTGTCAGATTTGCGCTTGAATTAATTGTTTCATTGAACCTGGAGGAATCCAGATAGATATAGTTTCTGCCTATGGATATGTAGCTGTCAAAGTCTGAATTGTTGGCGTTGATATTTTTGAGCCATGCAATTTTTCCGTAAGGCAGCACTTCAATAATGGGATTGGAGACGTTTTTTATGTCAGGCGAGTTGCCGAAGTCAGTTGTTGAGCCGTTGAATCTTGAGTAATTGAATGGAAGGATGCTATAAGTTATATTAACCCACATCAGATAAGGAGTAGAGGTTATGTCAGTGGTTGACAAATTGGCTCTGAAACGGAAGTATCTTGCACTGCTGTTCAGGCTTGTCTGGCCGTTAAAGGCCTCAAGGTAAGATGTCCAGGCGACATTATTGTTGCTTGTCCTGTATTCCATGGAGATATTTGTTCCTGAAGACGTTATGTTGCCCCAGGAGATGCTCTCCCATTTTACTGATTTGTTTGCATCCAAAGCCTGGGAAGTGAAGTTTCCAGATGAATAATAGCCTGACAAGGCTGCATCTATGGAGCCAGTTACTGAGCCTGTCAATGTTGCATACTCTAAACGGATTTTTCCTGAAGTGCCGTTGCCGCCTCCTGCGCCTGCTGCACCATTTAGGCAACTAGCACAGCTGCCGCTTGAACCTCCGCTTCCTCCTTTTCCTCCAGAAACATTAATGTTATTTGTTCCAATATCTAAGCTATTTCCAACTAAATAAACTAGTCCGCCTGGAGAACCCCAGCCACCAGAGCCTCCACCGCCATCGCCTCCTTCATATTCACCTGTACCTCCAGCACCACCAGCTCCTCCGCTTCCACCAGCACTTCCCTTGGATACTATACTGCCATTCATACTAAGCTCATTTGTAAATAATAAAATTGTTCCTGTACCTACTGCTCCAGAATTACCAGAACTTCCAGCTGTTGGTGCTACTGTGCAACTGAATGCGCTTGTTCCTGCGTGCCCACCTGTACCATTGGCGCTTCCTCCTCCGCCTCCTCCGCCAGCACTCTTACCGCATAATCCTCCGCCTCCTCCGCCAGCTCCTGATGAAGAACCACTACCTAATGTGATTATATTAAATGAGTTTGGCGTTGTGCTTGGAGTTGAGTTAAAGGCTCTTCCGCCTCCGCCTCCTCCGCTAGCATATCCTGCAGTGACTCCACCACCACCGCCTCCGCCTCCCCAATAACCAGTAGAGGTTCCTCCTTCTCCACCAGCTTTACTTCCACTTTCATCTATGCCTCGTCCTCCTGTGCTTCCTGCGCCTGCAGTTGAAGTTCCAGGATCTTCTGTTGTTGTATCTGCTGCTGCTCCTCCACCGCCACCTGCGCCATTTGCTCCTGCTCCTCCACCTCCACCACCACTTCCTCCGCCAGCTCCTCCAGCTCCTCCAGTGCCTAGATATGCGTTGCCTCCTGCTCCTCCATTAATACCTCCTGCACCGCCTCCCCTGCTAGCATCTGTAGCATTTGCACCAGTAGTGTTTCCACCAGGGCCTGCAGCATTTCCGCCTTTTCCAACATTAGCGTTGATATTAGCAGATCCTCCGCCTCCACCACCTCCACCTTCAAGGGTAGTGTTTATGCCGAGATAGGATTCTGGAGCATTTCCACCTGATACTGCTCCCCTAAAGCCTTTTTCTGTTACATTAATTGAGCCAGTAATATTAACCAGACCAGTTGCCCTGAACACGACAAGTCCTCCAGAATAGCCGTCCCATGCTTTGGAAGTAACGCTTCCGCTTGTGGTTATGTTTACATCAACGTAATTCGGAACTCTTACAATCTGTGTAACGGAGGTATTAGTTTTGTCAAATTCGCCTGTAAAGTAGCTGTTTGTTAAAGTGGATGATAAGGTCAAGGTTGTTGTTCCACCGCCTGAGGAGACTTCTTTATACTCATAGGCTCCGACAGTTCCGTAGAATTTGCCATCCTGCATCTGTACGATTAATATTTCATCTCCGTTGCTGAAATTTGTGCCAGATTGTACGGTTATTTCTGAAGAGCCAGAGCTTGCATTCAACGTCAAGTGAGTGTAATAATTGACAATTGTATTTTGTGAAGTAACTTCCAATGAGCCATTACTGCCATCTCCAAAGTTGTAGTTTAATGTAACGTTCTCTCCATCTGTTTTTGCCTGCCATAGCGTGCCTAATGAGAAATTGAAAGACGGAGTTGTGGCATTCAGGTAGAATGCTTCATTGCTTGCATTTGCTTTCTGGCCTCCAAAGTCAAACTCCTGCTTGTGGATTCCGGAAGTTAATACTCTTACAGTATGGTAGCCTAAATCTGAGCAGTTGTAATTTTCAACGAATATTGACTTAATTGGTAGGCTTTGCGCGTAAGTCTCGTACAATTTGACTTTGTTGCCATTTTCTAATATAAAGTATAAATTGTCAGTGCTGTTTAGAGCGTCTTTATTGAATATTATTTCATCTCCGCATTTCAGCTCTTTCAGTTCCAGATCATCTTCTGTTAAGGCATTGTCATCAAACATTTCAGAATATGTTGTATCAGCAACTGCTGAAATTGTCAGATTGGATGCTCCTGTTGTATTGAACCTTACTGTCCATGTGCTGCCAACAGTTGGATAAGACTGAACATCTAATACAGTGATTTCAAGCTCATAGGTCTGGTTGGATAAGTAAGGAGTAACCCATTCAATGTAATCAACCAAGTTATTTTCGTTTGTATCGTATTTGCCAATATTGACTTCAATTCTGGAATTATTAATCAGCCAGTACAGTTTGACTGCTTCTGCAGTGGCTTCTTTAGGCAATTCTGTGAAGGTTAAGATGTTAGTATAATGAACATTTGAGGTTATTGTAATGCGTTTTTTGTTTTCTGTTATGTTCTGCTCTATTGCTTTTGGAGCTTCTGTCTCATACTCAATCTCAATATCCTTTACTGCCTCTTCAATGAGCAGCTCAGTGGCATTGCTTGGCTCTAAAACTGCATAGCCAGTAATGCCCCTGAAGCTGGAGAGGAGTTTAGATAAGAATGAATCTGAGTCAATTGTAACAGCAACATTTCCAGTTATTGCGTTATAGATGTTTACTGAGGTTTCGTAATCCTTTGTCTTTACCCTTACATTCTCTATTTCTATGCTCTCGTTTTCTACCTTCTTGGTTACGTTGATGTTTGTGGCTTCTTTTGGCAATTCAATTGTTATATTTGATTGTGTTTCGTTCAGTTTCACTGTTTTCTTCCACTTTACAGGCTTATTGATGACTGCCTGGTATTGGATTGTTTTCTCTTCCAGGACATTAGTCAGGTTTTCTTCAAGGGTTTCGTTAACAATGAATTTCTCCAGTATTGAGTATTTTATTGTGCCAATATCTACTTGCGCATTATCAACTTCAAATATTAAGTTGTATGAAGTTGAGTTGAGATTGTTTAATAAGCAGTTTTCGTGGCAGGCATTTGTGAATTCTATAATGTCTGACTTGAATTTGGCTGACAAAGTGGCTTTTTCTGAATTGACAATTTCAGCTTCCAAAGAGGTTAAATTGACGTTGTAGTAGATTATTTGGGCGGATATTTCGTTGTTTTCAGTTGAATTGTATTTCTGGTAGGTTAAAAGGAAGGGTTCGTTCCATTCAGTTCCTAAGGCATTTAGATTGAGGAAATTACAGCAGTTTTCATTTCCATTACAGATATTTTGTTCTGATAATGTTTCTAATGACTTAACTATCCATTTGGTACATAGGTTTTGCTCATTTATTCCAATTAATTCTGAGTTATTGACTGTGAAATCAATCACCCCATCCAATGGCTCTTTTCCATCATCATTTGTGTCCCAAGCTGAACCACTCTTATAAATTAAATTTATATTAATGGATTTGCTGATTGGCTCAACTGATTCGTTCACAGGCTGTGTTTGTGCTATAGATTCTGACTGGTTAATGTTCTCATTATCACTAGATTCATTAAGTTCTTCAGATTCGTTATTAGATTGCGCATTAATTAAATCTTCATTTGAAGTGGTTTGATTATCAGATTGCGCATTGGCTGAATCCTCATCATTAGGGGTTTCATTTGTTTCTGCCGTCAAGTTTTCTAATGTTACATAGCCAGTTATGAGATTACTATTGGAAGCGTTCAACATGGCTGAATTGAAGATTAAATAAGTGAGATTGTTGTATTCCAAGTATATCTTTGCAGTTCCGCTTGTTGAGATTGAGCCTGTTAAGGCAATTGAAGTTAAAGGACCTACATGCTCTGGCAGCCATGTTCTTTCAGTAGTTCTGTCAACTGAGTAAGAGACAGTCTGGTTGTAGGCAGTTGTCTGCTCAACTGTAACATAGCTTACAATGCCTGGCTGGAACACAAACCATGCAAACCCAAACATGATGAGGAATATTGCAATTACAGGCAATAAGTTGAGAGCAGGATGCGGTTGGGTATGTTTGGTTAAGAGCTGTTTGACATATTTTTCATCATAGCCATGATTGAGCAGAACTTTAGCTATTGCTTCCTTGGAATGCCCTCTATCCAGATGCTTCCTTATGTAGCTTCCAAGTTTTTTATCTAAGCCGGGTTTCATGCTTCTTTTTGGCTCTTGAGTAAACTGTCCAGATGGTTGAAGGATGCTTCTTCAGCAAGGAAACAATTTGTGAATTGGAAAGATGATAGAAGGTGTTGAGGTGCCAGACAATATGCTCAAGCACGCTTACCTTACGCTCTGAAAAAAGGGAAAGCGGAATGACATATTGGGAAGGAGTTATTGCAAAATCAGAAGGATGCTTTTTCTGGGCATGATAGAAGGAGGTTGTTATGGTTGTTTTATTGCGGCGCAAGGCAGATGCGATCTTGGAGAATGGCCAATGCTGCTCTTTGAGATATTTTGCAATGGCTTCAAGTGCGCTTAAAGGGGGAAAAGAGAATATTTCCACTGGAACAGCATCTTCCCTTTTTGTGGGCTCTTTTTTAAGCAGAATGTCCATAACTTCGTAAGCGTTAATGTTGAATTTCTCCTGGAACTCCCCAAGAATGCGCTTTAAGCCGCCTAATGCAGCAGTTTTAGAAATAGGAAAATCTCTATTTTTTTCTGTTTCTGCCTCTTTTTTTGGCATTCAGATACACTACTATGTAATAAAATATGTTTTAAAATACTACCATGTAGTTTAATCCTATATAAATGTTTCTATTATTATTATGTAGTATATTAATATTATTATGTAATATAATTATACTATTATGTAGAAAAAACACATACAAATTTAGCAATATCTTTCTTATTTACTATTATGTAGTATATTAATATTATTATGTAATATAATTATACTATTATGTAGAAAAGACATTCTTTGCTCATAATCGTAGCAAATATAGTAAAAGACACAAATATTAGGACAATATACATGTCTTTTACTATCTTAGAAAAGGACACAAATGTCCAATAATTAATGTCCTTTTCTAATAAACCAAAAAATTTAAATATTTCAACGTATTTACGTTTTCTAACATTGACTATGGAGGTAATTAGAATGGTATCTGTAACTGTATCTATACCGCCTGAAACCAAAGAATTAATGAAAAAATTCCCTGAGATGAACTGGTCTGGATTTATAAAGAAATCAATAAAAGATAAAGCAGATAAATTGGCCAGATTAGAAGAATTAAAAAAACAGCTAGAAGCCGAGCAGGATGTTACAGGCTGGTCTGTTAAGCTGCAGCGTGCTTCAAGAAGCGGAAGGCTTGATGCGCTTAAAAAGAAAGGGCTGATATAATTGGAATTTGTTGTTGACACCAATATCCTGTATACTTTCTTTTGGGAAAAGTCGTTTATCAGAAAAGTATTGATGAGAACTGCGCTGGAGCTTAGCTCTCCTGAATTTGCACTTGAAGAGATTAATGCACAAAAGCCAGCTATTCTAAGGAAAGTTAGCATAACCAAAGATGAATTCGAAAAGGCAAGAGAAGAGCTTGCCATTGCTGTAGAATTTATTCCATTGGAGGAATATGAAAAATTCCTGGAACCTGCCTCAAAGATTTCCCCTGATCCAGATGATATTGACTTTTTTGCATTGGCGATAAAGCTTAAATTGCCGTTATGGTCCAATGATTCATTGCTAAAGAAGCAGAATAAGGTGAAAGTCTTCTCAACATTTGACTTGTTAAATAAGCCTGAATTCTCTGATGTATTGTTTCCGGATGAATAAGCTAATAGTCCTGCGGCTTAACTTACCTCGCTCCACTTCGCAGGGGTCTGTTCGACTAACAGGAATTCTGATGTCAAGATCCATAAAATTTTTATCAAGAACCACACCTGCAATAAGTGGAATTTTGTTGTTTAAAGCAGATAAAGCGGGCTTCCTAGAAAACTGAAAGTGGCGTTTTTACCCTGAAAAAAACAACATTACAATATGTTTTGTTTTAAACACCCTTACCTTATCCTGTTTTGCAAGATGAGGGTCGTCTGACCATATCTTAGAATTTTCAATGCTGAAAGCAGTTGCTAAGAAAACAACGTCATCAGAATCGACTTTGCCTAATAACTTATTTGATTCTTTGACATGCCCTTTAATCTGCTCTTCCGGCACCAAGGTTATGTGCTGCAATAAATGATTTAGTAATTTTGCATATTCTGTTTCATTTATTCCAGATTTTTCCAAGACTAAGCCTTTATATTTTCTAACCTCATGAAAAGACGCTTCGGGATAAAAGAACTCCCAACCAGACTCAACAATTACCTTCCTTACAGTAGAATCCCTGATAAGACTAGCAAGAAGAATATTTGTGTCAATAACAAGAATCATCTTCTTAGGTTAAGTTTTCTTGCAACTGCACTATCAACCTTACCAGCAATTTCATTTACATCCTTTTGTGTTAACTTACTCTTCGCAGTTAGTTTATCCATCATGTCTAAGTCCTCTATTTTCTGCGAAATAGTTTTCCTGACCACTTCGCTCCACCTAATTTCAGAGTATTGCTTCATCTTTGTATGCAGATCTTCTGGTATTGCTAAAGTTATATTTGTCATATTTTATGACCTTATGTGAATAGATGTGGTTACACATATATAAAACTTTCGCATTATTAGTAGAGGACATAAGTTATAGGCTATACATATCCGCTGCTGAATATCATAAAAATCCACAGTGGATTTTTAGGATGCCAAAAAGGCTTCATCCAGCATCTAAAGAAGCTGGTTTTCGCCTTTTTGTGCATAAAACGACACACTATTAGAATAAAACTTATGTCGTTTTCTATATTTGCAAAACGCCCCTTTCAGCTTGTCAAGAACCTTTTTCCTGTGAATCTTCTCAAGCTTTAGAATTCTCTTCTTTATTGTCAAGAACCGCCACACTGAAGTCTGTGGCGTGGTTTTGTTCATGCTCAGAAATCGTCTTTTACGGGTGGAAAGTTTCTGCCATTTCTCAAACAGCAATCCTTCTCCTGCAATAGCAGTACATCATAAGCGCCATAAAAGAGAAAGATTTAAATAGTATTGTTAATTTATGAACGATATGGTTAGAAAATTAACAATAATGGATGCATTTCAGCCGTTTTTGAGCAGGCCGTATGAAAAACTGCACTTATCTGAAATATCGCGAGAAATTAATGCGCCACATCCTACTGCAAGGCAATGGCTGAACTTTTTTGAAAACAAAGGCGTATTGAGAAAAGAGCATAAAGGCAGACTAACATTATTTTCGTTAAATTTGCAAAATCCTAGTATAGTAGATTATCTGGTGATAGCTGAAAAAAGAAAGCTGATAGGAAAATGTGAAGAGCATCCTATGCTGGCCGAATTGGTATCATACATACATAAAAATTCTAACGAGAATGTGATGGTACTAATTTTTGGCTCTGCAACTGACTCATTCAATTCTGCAAACGACATTGACGCCCTTATTGTTGGAAAACAAGAAACAAACGAGCTTAATAATTTTTCAAAGCGCATAAACAAAAGGCTCCATATAATACAGGCTAGCAGGCTGTCAAATATAACAAAAACATTGAAAGCAGAAATAATAAGCAAGCACCTGCTGATTAAAGGAAGCGAGGACCTGATAAGGTGGATGGTATGGCAACAATAAGATGGTGCAAAAATCAAAATAGGGGCATAAGGCTTATAGAGCCCAATGACAACCTATTCAGAGAGTATATCGAGACGGCTGAAGAGACGCTTGACGTGCTAAAAAGCATAAAGGGAAAATCAAAAGTGTGGTTAGCAACCACAAAATACTACTGCGAATATTTTGCAATATATTCTTTGCTGATGAAAATTGGAATCATAGGATGCCAAAAATGTCGCCCTAAAGGGCTGGGTTTTAAACCCCACACAAAAATGTTTGGTGACATTTTTGTGCATAAAATGCGAGATACATGATTGCACAATTGCTGTCTGCCGTTTTCTGGAAGATATGGGGATTGTGCCTGAAGGATATACCGCCATTTTAAATGAAGACAAAAAGCTAAGAATAGACAACCAATATTACCTTAAGAACAGGGAGGTTGCTATAAACCATAATAAGATAGCTGAATTTGTGTTTACGATCAAGAACATAAGCATAGATCTGGGCAATGATAAAATAAATGAGATAAGGGAAAAACTGCAGGATGTGTAATTTGCCTAAATCTTTTTGTTCGATATAGAATTCCTTAAACAGCAATCCTTCTCTTGTAATAGTAGTACATCATAAGCGCCATAAAAAAGCTGCAAAGCAAAAGATTTATATACTTAAGGTGTATATTTATACACTTAAGGTGTATAGAATGCTGACTGGCAATGAAAAAAAAGTGCTGAGGCTCCTGATAAGCTCCTTTGATACGGATTATTCAATAAATGAAGTGGCAAAGCAATGCGGTTTAGCGCCCAATGGCGCATTTAAGATATTAAAAAAATTAGAAAAAGAGGGGATTCTGAAGTCAAAAAAGATCGCGAATATCATCTCATATAAAATTGACTTTGAAAATGAAAAAACGATGAATGTCTTGGAGCTGGCGCTAATAACCGATGTGAAAGGAAGGGTAAAATACAGGTACGATGATTTAATAGCATTAAAAGGCGTAGCAAAGGCCTGCGTATTGTTTGGGTCGCATATTGATCTAAAGAAAGAGCCGAATGACTTGGATGCGCTGTTTATATTGAAAAAAGATGAGTATAGAGAATACAGAAAAAAGCTAATGGATGTAAAAAGCACTCTTCCAGTCAGATTGCATGATGCTGTGCAGACAGAAGAAGATTTAAAGAAGAATATAATTGGAAAAGATAAGGTGATTATTGATATTCTACGGAACGGCATTGTGCTATGGGGATGCAGCGCCATTAGTGAGGCGATCAAAGATGTCAACAGGGGATAAACTGAAAAAATGCCTTAAAGAAGGGGAAAAAGTGGAAAGGCATAAAGGATTACGAAAGATTGGAATAATATGACAGGCAAATACTATGTAGACACAGCGATCTGGAGAGACTTACATGAGAATAGAAAAGATAAGAATAAGCAGCTTGGAGAATTGGCATTTGAATCGTTTAAGAAAATGCGAACAAATAAAGAGAAAATTATTTATTCGGATTTTGTTGTGGAGGAATTATCACACGCTTATGATAGGCAGACTATTGATAAACTCTTTAAAGGCGTATCAGAATTGCTTGAAAAAGTTGAAATTAATGAGAACCAATTAAAAGAAGCTGCCGATTTATCAAAAGAGCATAAGATCCCTTTTGGCGATGCAATTCACGGAGTATTAGCCAGAGACAATAATGCAATTATGGTAACAAGAGACCGCCATTTCAGAAAATTAAAAAATAAGATAACTATTAAAAAACCAGAAGATTTAATTTAGCCTAATCCCAAATTTTTTAGCGTACTCACTTGAAACTTTGTCTCTAATCTTGTGCAAGTCCTTATCGCTTATTTTCTTTTTTGCAGCGCCTTTAAAAGCCACTAGATGCTGAAGAACAACATCTTTTTCTATTGCATTGAGCTTTTCCCTTACAGACTCCCTGATAAACTCTGTCCTATTGCTGAAATGCAAAGGTTTTAAGACTGCGTCTATCTTCTCTACAATGTCTTCCTGAAGTTTAAAAGTTATCGTTTCCATCGTAATATGCATGTAATACAATGTAATATTTAAATGTTTCGGTTTTATGCCAACCTTTAACGAACCGAACTACTAAACGAAATGTTCACCTTGATGTTTGTTCTTAACTTATCTCTGCCCTCATTTTATGGAACACGGCGCCATTAAAATTACTTTGCGGTTGCAATTTTCCAAAACTTTTACGGAAAAAGAACTTAACAGAGCGCATATGTTTTATGCTGATACACAAAACTGCTTGTTCCAGATAAGTGGAATTCTGTTTTTGCAAAAACAACCAGCTGGAGAATGGATGGAAAGTTTCTGACATTTCTCAAACAGCAATCCTTCTCTTGTAATAGTAGTACATCATGAGCATAAGCGATACAATCGCTGCCATCTCTATTGTGAAAAGTACCATATCATTCTTCCTTATCTTGTGGGTGAGGAATTCCCCTTTGCCAGCTATCAAGCCACGGCATACTGCGAGGCTATAGTTTATTTCTCGGTGATAAAAAGCGTAATATTTATATATCAGTTGTGATAATATTATTACATATGTTAGAAAAAGATAACATCTACAAGGTTTTAGAGGTGTTTTTTGATGACCCGCTGACTGCTGGTTTAGGATTCCAGCTTCGGGAGATAAGCAGGAAGATAAATCTTGCCCCAAAATCTGTAAAGTCATATTTGGAAGAGCTTGAAAAAAACAGCCTAATAATTAAAAAAGAGCATAGAATACATAAGTATCCTGTTTATTACGCCAATAGAGATGACGATTATTTTAAATTTCTTAAAAGATTAGATATGTTAAAATCCATAAAAGAATCTGGGCTTTTAGACTATCTTAATGAAAAGTGCATGCCTGACGTAATTGTTTTATTCGGCTCGGCATCAAAAGGGGAAGATATCAATGGAAGCGATGTTGATATATATTTACAATGCGGAGAAAAAAAGTTAGATTTAAGCAAATACGAAAAAGAATTAAAAAGAAAGGTTAGTCTCTTCTTTGAAAAGAATTTTGATAAATTAAGTAAAGAATTGAAGAAAAACATAATGAATGGGGATAAGCTTAAAGGATATTTAAACATCAAACTGTAAAATGGATAAAGACCTAATCAAAATTACGCCGGATAAGCTCAAAGCAAAATCTATGCTGAAAATGGCAGAAATAACGCTGAATATGATTAAAGGGATTGATACAGCAAAATACAGCTCAAATGTCACTAAAGAGTATTATGAAGTCATAAGAGAGCTAATTGCCATAATTTTATTGCTTAACGGATACAAAACTTATGGGGAAGGCGCCCATAAGAAGCTGATAGAATATATTAGGATAAATTATAAGCAGTTGTCGGATTATGAGGTATCATTGATTGATGACCTGAGGATAATAAGGAATAAAATAGCCTATGATGGCTTTTTTGTGGAAAAAGACTTCATTGAGAGAAAGACAAAAGATATTCTTGCAATTATAAGCAAGTTAAAAGCAATAATTCAAAAGGAGATTAACTATACTCACGGACAAAAATAATTGAACAATAGTTGTCCGTTCGTAATAAGCAAAAGACAGTTATTTGTCTAAAAATGTCAGAATTTTCCATCCAGTCTCTGACTGGTGGAGTGAATTCACACTCAACTGCTTGGAAAATTCTGAGCATGCTCAAAAACCACCCCAAAATTAAGGTGGTTTCAAAACATGCCACCCGTCTACGACGGGCGGTTTTTGACATAATATCCATTACGATTGTTCAAAATGATACAGAAAATAAAAGACCTGATGAAGCTCAAGGATGAGCTTGACAGCCTGAATAAGCAGCTTGCATCGCATTCTGAGATGGTTGTTTCCATGAAAACAGATCTGCAGGGCCTGAAGGAGCAGATGCATGACTTCCAGAAGCAGAATAAGGCATTCTTAACTTCTTTTCAGGAAGATACGCGAAATATCAGGCCGCTCAATGATGACCTTAAGAAGGAGATATATGATTTCGGGCTTCTGAAGGCGCAGCTGCAGCAGAGGATTCTTGACAAATTCGAGCAGGAGCTGAAAAATAAGCTGAACATCTCAACCGAAAAGCTGGAGAAGGATATGCAGCATTACACTGATGCCAGAAGGCAGGTTGAGCAGATGGCTGCCAGGATGAATGAGATGGGCGCGGAGGTCAGCAAGCTTCTTTCAATAAGCAAAAATATACGGAAAGAGGATTTTGAGCTGACGCATTTCGCCAACAAGCTGCTTGAGATGGACAGGGAAAAGCTGAGCCTCATGCAGAAGATAGACACGCTGGAAAGGCTGATTTCCAAGCTGCGAAGATCTGACAGCAAATTATATAAATAGAGTTGCTGCACTTTCATGTATGGAAATAGATAAGGAACTGCTGAAGCATGTGGCCAATGTGGCAAGATTGAAGCTTACTGATTCTGAGCTTAACAAATTTCTTCCCCAGCTAAAAGAGGTCATGGAAGCATTTTCCAGGCTGGAGGACGTTGATACATCCAAAACAGTTTCCAGCATCCAGCCTGTTGCACTGAGAAACGTGATGCGCGAGGACAAGCCGGGAAAATGCCTCGGGCAGGAAGATGCGCTGTCCCAGACTAAACTGAAAGAAAATGGCTATTTCAAAGGGCCGAAGATTGTTTAAGGCTGATGTGGGCTTCAAAATGAATACGCTTTCCTTCGTCCAGCAGGTGAAGAAGAAAGAGATTGATATTGTTGAGCATATCTCAAAGACAATTGATGAGCTGAAAAAAATAAACAAGGCATACCATTATTTCAACATTATTTCCGAAGAAGGGGCATTGGCGCAGGCCAGGGAGCTCAGGAAAAACCCAAAAGGAAAACTTGCGGGAATTGCGGTGTCTGTAAAGGATTCCATCTGCGTCAAGGGCATTGAGAGCACTGCGGGAAGCCGCATCCTGAAAGGCTACAGGCCATTGTTTGATGCAACTGCTGTCGAGCAGGCAAAAAAAGAGGGCGCAATCATTGTCGGGAAAACCTCGCAGGATGAATTCGGCTTTGGAGGCTTCAGCGTGAATGTTGGCCTTGATTATGAGATCCCAAACAACCCTTTTGACGCTTCAAGGAGCTGCGGCGGAAGCTCAGGAGGGGCTGCAGGAATCACCCAAAAAATCACAATACCTCACATTGCGTTTGGCGAATCTACAGGCGGCTCTATTGCATGCCCTGCCTCATTCTGCGGTGTTTTTGGATTGTGCCCGACGTACGGCAGAGTCTCGCGCTACGGGCTGATTGATTTCGGCAATTCCCTTGACAAGATAGGCACTCTGGGAAAGACTGCTGAAGACGCAGCATTGCTGCTGAACGTAATTTCCGGCTATGACAAAAAGGACAGCACCTCGCTGAACGTGCCTGTTGATGATTACCTCTCTTATGCAGGCAAATCAATCAAAGGCATGAAAATCGGTGTTGTAAAAGAGGCTTTTGGCAGCGCATTGGATAAAGGCGTGGAAAAGCATGTGCGCCAGGGAATATCAAATCTTGAATCAGAAGGCGCCAGATGCGAAGACGTTTCATTGCCGCTTTCGGTGAAATACGGCATTCCGACCTATTACCTTATAGGAACTTCTGAGGCCAGCACAAATCTTGCTAAATTGTGCGGCATGCGCTATGGCATTAGCGAGAAATTAGAAGGCAATTTCAACGAGTATTTCTCAAAGGTGCGCTCTAAGCATTTCGGGGAAGAAGCCAAGCGCAGGATTATTTTAGGCACGTTTGCGCGCATGGTCGGGTATCGTGACGCGTTCTATCTCAAGGCACTCAAGGTACGCACAAGGATTACCGAGGAATACCAAAAAGCGTTCAGGAAATATGACGCGCTTGTAAGCCCAACAGTTCCTATACTTCCACCTAAATTCTCTGAGATTGAAAAACTCAGTTTATTACAGACTTATATGATGGACCAGCTGCTTGTCGGCCCGAATTTAGCAGGATTGCCGCACCTGAACGTGCCTGTTGGTTTTGAAAAAGGTCTGCCTGTCGGGATGCTGCTGATCGGGAATCATCTGCAGGAAGGAAAATTGATACAATTGGGGAGCAAAGTTGAAAAATGAGAATAGAGCATAAATCAGATGTTGTAATAGGGCTTGAGATACATATTCAGGCCAACACGCTGACTAAGTTATTCTGTAGCTGCCCTACGCAGGGCTCTGAAGAGCCTAATACGCGCACATGCGAAGTCTGCCTTGGAATGCCGGGCTCAAAGCCTGTATTGAACAAAAAAGCCGTTGAATCGGCGTTAAAGCTATGCCTTGCGCTCAAATGCAGCATAAATCCAGAGCTTATCTTTTCCAGAAAATCCTATTTCTATCCTGACATGGCTAAAAATTACCAGATATCGCAATACGAAATTCCCATGGCCAAGGACGGAAAGCTGAAACTGGCAGCAGGCAAAGAGATAAGATTGAGGAGAGTGCATCTGGAGGAAGATCCTGCAGCCTTGGTGCATCCCGGGCATATACAGAAATCGCCTTATGTTCTTGTGGACTACAACAGGAGCGGCAATCCACTGATTGAGGTTGTTACTGAGCCTGACATGGAAAGCCCTGAGGAAGCGCGTGATTTCATGAAGCAACTGATCACTGTCCTGGAATATCTGGAGATATTTGATTCCAACACATGCATCATCAAGGCAGACGCCAATGTTTCCATCAAGGAAAGCAGCTATGTTAGGGCCGAAGTGAAGAATATCACCGGCTTTAAGGAGATTGAGCGCGCATTAAATTACGAAGTGGAGAGGCAGAGGCAGGCTGTTTCAGAAGGAAAGAAGCTGAAGCAGGAAACCCTGGCATGGGACAGCGAAAAAGGCGCAACGTTTCTGCTTCGTGCAAAAGAAACAGAGGAGGATTACGGCTACATTGTCGATCCTGACCTGACTGCTGTTGACCTAACCAATGAATGGGTTTCTGAGCTGAGGAGGAACCTGCCGGAGCTGGCTGCTGACAAGGTGCAGAAATTCATAACCAAACACAATATTCCTGAGGAGGATGCAAAGATTATTGCTGCTGAGAAAGAGCTTGCAGAGCTGTTCGAGCTGGTTGCAGAGGATATTGATCCTGCGCTGGCTGCAAAATGGCTGCGCAGGGAGCTCATGCGGGTGCTTAATTACAACAAGAAAACATTCTCTGAAGTCAGCATGGACGAGAAGCACATGATTGATCTATTGAAATTGGTGGAATCCAAAACTATCACCGAGAAAGTGGCGCAGCGTTTATTGGAAAAGCTTGTCGAGAAGCCGTTTGATGTGAAGGAATATGTGAAGAAGGAAAAGCTCGGGGCTGTTTCTGATGAGAAAGAGATTGAAAAATTCTGCAGGGAAGCGGTAAAAGAGAACCCGAAGGCTGTTGAGGACTACAGGAAAGGGGAAGAAAAGGCGCTCAACTTCATTGTCGGCAAAGTGATGCAGAAGACAAGGGGCAAGGCAACTCCGAAAGAGGTCAATGAGATACTGAAGCGGATGATTAAATGACTCCTTCCTTAAAAACCTGTTGCATAGGTAGTTGTTGACAGCATAGCCCCTATTCCAGTAGGCCTTGGCGTGGCCAGCGGGTTATAAAATTTCATGTTTTCCCTTAAAAACTTGGTAATGCTATAATTCTTGAACGGATTTCTGATCAACTTTGCCATGTATTTGGTTCCGATGCCTATTGTTTTCAATCCCAGGTAAAGGATGGAAGAGGCTGCTATGCTGTCAAGATAACTCCAGCCTGCAGATAATGACTCAAAAAGCATCTTTATTGACTTGCTTGAGCTGTACGCAGCAACCATGGAGTCCCATACTGAAAACCTATTCTCGGATTTCTCTGCATTAACCTTATCCTCCAGTGTCTCATCGCCCATGTAACGCAGGATACGTGCGGCAATCTTAAAATATAGTTGTTGTGTTACACCACAACATTTTTAAAATACACGCTCTTACCGCTGCATATGATTGAGGAAAATCTTTCAAAGCTCGGATTCAGCCCTTCTGAAATAAAGGCATACCTCCATCTGCTTAGGACAGGAAGCAGCTATGCCAACAGAATAAGCTCTGAGACCAAAATAAACAGGACAAATGTCTATGAGGCACTCGACAGGCTGATAAATAAGGGTGTCGTATCCTTTATTACAAAAAACAAGGTCAAATGGTTTGAAGCGAAAGAACCAAACTCTATCTTATCCCTGATAAAGGAAAAAGAAGAGGAAATCAAGAATGCTAAAAAAAAGATTTCTGATGATATACAGGACTTGAAGAAAATCATTCCGGCGGGCAAAAAGCAGCTTGAAGCCACTATTTTTACAGGAAAAAAAGGCTTAAGGGTCCTGTTTGAGGAAATTCTGGAGACAAAAAAGCCAATCTCTTTTATAGCCGCCGAACTCCAATTTAAGGAATTTTTCGGGCCTTATTACGAGCTCTGGCACAAAAGAAGGACAGAGAAAAAAATCAGCCAAAGGACAATTTTCCCGATAAAATTCAAAAACAAAGTTCCAAAAAGGGGCTATTTACAATATAAATTTGTCGACAACAAGTTCACAAGCCCGACGTCTACCATAATTTACGGAAATAATTCCCTATTTATACAATGGTCAAAAGAGCCTATTGCAGTAAAGATACAGAATAAGGAAATAACAAGATCTCATCTCAATTATTTCAATATGCTCTGGAATTCTCAGAAATAGGGCATTTTGGCATGAGCATATTATCCGCTAAACATGGTCCAGGAATGTGTTGCTGCTCAATTCTTTTCTTAATCGCTCCTCAAAATCAGCCTGCCTTTCACCCTCGTCTTTCTCAATGGCCAGCGCTTTGAGCAAAGTTTTTACAAGCTCTTTCTCTTTCTCAGGTGTTAATTTATCAACTTTAATCTGGCCAAGATGTTCCTTTATCAGGCTGTCTTCTATCTCTTCTGTGTTCTTGGCGTCTATCTTTATCTCTTCAAATTCTTTGGTAGTAAGCGCAGCCGTGTTCTTCATGACAAAATAGGCAGACTTGTCATAAAGCATCGCGAATATATCCTTGAAGTTTATGTCAGACGGCTTGCCTGCTTCCAGCATTCCGCTTAATCTTATTGTCACAATGGTATCATTGAATTCCTTATTGTAAATTTCATTTATCAGCAATCCCCTGACATTTTCTGCTGTCTTATGGCTACAATCAAGGCTTATGGCGTGCACATTATACACCTGGATGGGCTGCCATTCCACCCTGCCGTCATCCACGATGTAGAAGCCGCCTCTCTGCAGCTCTTCAAGCTCCTTGAAGCTGTTCGGGAACAATGGCCCGGGATAGGCTATCATGCCGAAGCCATCATCCTTCTTGTCGAACTGCTTCACATAATGCACATGGCCTCCAGCATAGTAATCAAATTTTCTTGGCAGCAGGGAAAGCGGATGTGAAACTACTTTCTCCAGATCCTTTGGCTTGAACTCTTCCAGTGCAGCATGGAACATGAATATCTTGTAGCCATCCTCATTTTCCAGATTGTCACGGACAAGCTGCTCGTAATACATCTTGTCCAGGCCGCCGCGCTTCCCAAGCAATCCGGTTATTTTAGCGCCTGTTTTTTTATCAACAGTGAACTCCAGTCTCAGCCTGTTGTTCTCTATATCGCCTTTTGCCACATTCACTGCCAGGCCTGCGCCTTCAAGAACATCCAGCATTGTCTTTCCGGACGGCGAGAAATCATGCGAGCCGGCAATAAAATAAACTGGAATATCCCTGTCCTTCAGCTCCTTTAATTTTATAACCGCGCTTTTCAGCTGCTCTACAGCAGGCAAAGATGTCTGGAAGAAATCCCCTGCAATCAGGATAAAATCCACGCCCTTCTCTATGCAGATGTCCACTGCACGCATAAATGCCTCTGTGCTGAGGTGGCGCAGTTTCGGGTCTCGCCATGATCCAATGTGGCAGTCTGCCATATGCGCGAATTTCATTTTCAAAAAGGTTTTAAATCAATTTTCTAATATCTGACATTCACAATTTTTACCACTGGAATTATCCTCTTTTCTTTTGATAGGGCGGTTCCAAAAATTTCGTGCCGAAATTTTTGTAAGGGCAAACGCTCTTACAAATATTTCCTAATAATCTATTTTTGTTGCTTCTATCTTAATTTTACGCCTTCGAATGACAAAATTGTAGTGTCTTTCTCTCTTTTGCTCTCTTTAACAAACTCCTCGAACAAAGGTATTTTTATGGGCGTTGCGAATTTCGTGAAATTGCTTGTCACAATGGCTTCTCCGATGTCCAATGAAGCTATTGTCCTGTTGTCTTCGCTCAGGTCTTGGGCAGAGCTTTCAATGATGGCCTGCCTTTCAGGAGCCATCTCTATTCCAAGAATTATTTTCGTGTTGATGTTAGCCAAAATCTCCCTTGGGATAAGCGAGGGCAGCTGGGTTATGGCTGTCAATCCAATCTTGAACTTGCGGCCTTCCCTGGCAATAGTGGAGAATATGTTCGGGCCTTTTTCCAGAACCTCTTTTCCCAGCACTCTCGGGGCCTCTTCCAATATCACTGAGATTACCGGCTTTTGGTCCAATTGGCCTTCTGCCTTGTATTTCTTGTATCTCCTGAAAATTTCATGCGTAGCCAGGCTTCCGATCAGAATCTCGCTGCTGCTCTGGAATCCTGATGTGTCTATAACTACTGTTTTTGCGCCCTCGAGTTCGTTGCAGATGTCGCTGATTGTTGTTTCGCCTGCATTCAGCGCAAAAACACCCTTATCGAACAGCTGCTGGCCGTCAAATTCCAAGTCAAGCAATGCCAGCAGGCGCCTTTTTACGACAGCCAGTGTTCCTTCATAAAAGTCCATGCCTTTCGGCAGCGGCTTCTCAAGGATAATGGCTTCGATCCATTCATTGCCGAATTGCTTATAGAACGCATTGAGGGCCTGATGCTGCGGATCAGACCAGTCAACAACGCCATTGAAATGCTGAGGCTTTATTGTCCTTAAATTTATTTTCAGGGTCTTTGCACCCGGAGGCGCATTAAACGGAGTATAATAGGCTACATTTCCATGTTTCGGATGGTCCTTTAGCCCTAGCTTGTTCCTTCCAAAATACTCATCATGCGGGTCCAAAACCAGTATTCCGCAAAAATCCTTGTCTGCTGCATCCCACAGCATGCAGGAAGTCAGATTGGATTTGCCTCTGCCGGTTGTGGCTGCTATCAGGATATGGTGGGCAAATACATCCGTTCCTTCCAGGAAAATATCCAGGTCTAAAACTTTAGAACCTGAGCGTAGCCTGCCTATAAACAGCGGGTTTTTCGGCTTGCTCAGGAACTCAAGGTCATTTTTTGTGACATCTCTAATCTCACCGAAAAAGCCCGGGAGTGTTTTCGAGACAGATGCTTTCTTTTCATGAATCGCTACAAGACTTTTCATCACAGCAAGAGTGTAGTTCCTGACTTTTGTGTCCATGAACTCCATCGGAATGTTGCTCTCCAGCTTCATGCCTGAAATCAGCTCTAAATTCTGCTGCGAAATCTGGCTTCCATATATCAGGCCGGTTACCTGCAGCAGAATCTTTCCTTTCGGTGTCTCTGTAATAAGGAGCTCGCCAAGCTCTAATGGGCTGTCTGACTTCTGGCGCACCAGAATTTTCCCGAATTCGCCGCTGAGTATCTGCCCCCTGACCATAAAGACGTGAGAACTGGATGGATTTTATAAAGGTTATTGCAGTTTTGATACGGTTATCTTTCCCACCGAAAACTATTTATACCAACGCGGTCAGGATTATTGTAAAGTGGTGTCTAAATGATTAATCTGGTCAAGACTTTTATCGCTAAAATTCTTAAAAATATCTTCAAAAAGAAGAAGCACATAAAGCTCGGGCTCTATGGTCCTCCTAATGGCGGAAAAACCACGCTGGCCAACAAGATATGCCAGGACTGGCTTGGGGAGGATATGGGGACAGTTTCTAACATTGCCCACGAAACCAGAGAGATCCAGATAAAAGAACAGGTCAGCATAAAAAGCAAAAACAAGGAGCTGACATTTAATCTTGTAGACACGCCAGGCATTGCCACCAAAATAGACTATGAGGATTTCATGAAGGCCGGGATGAACGAGGCAAAAGCAAAAAAAAGGGCCAAGGAGGCTACCAAAGGTGTCATTGATGCAATCAAATGGCTTGATGACATGGACACTGTAATAGTTGTGCTGGATGCCACCAAGGACCCATATTCGCAGGTCAACATCACTATAATAGGAAACCTGGCTGCAAGGGACATTCCTGTACTGATAGTGGCAAACAAAGTTGATTTGAGAAGAGCTTCCATGAAGAAGGTGGAATCGGCATTTCCCCAGTATGATGTTGTCGGCATTTCGGCCAAATACGGCAGGAACATGGATAAATTTTATGAGGGGCTGTTTGCCCTGGTAGGATAAAAAAAAGAGGTCGTTGCATATGCTAACACTGCAGTTCATCCCTTATGCGGATATGGAAGATCTTGGCAGCGCAAGGCGGGTGAAAAAGATTCTGGACCTTGTGAAGGAGAACAAGATTGTGCTGCTGGAAGGCAGGCTAAAGAACGAAGAGGAAGCTGACCTCATTGCCATCACCATGGAGGAGGTCGGGGACAAGTTCAAGGGCATTGAGTTGGCTGTGATCAATCCGGACAGTAAAGACAAGAACTTCCTCAGGAGCTTCAGGGACGGCATTGCAAATGCATTGCTTGGAGACAGAAAAGGATTCACTGTAATCGGCCCTGCATCCATTGTCAAGGAGATCAAGAAGGACCCTGACAAGATACAGCTTTTTACAGATGAAAAAGGCACCAGATCCAGGAAAAAGAAAAAAAAGAGGTAATCCTGGCAATTTATAAAACTTATGCACAAAAAAACGAAAAACCAGCTTGTTTAGGTGTTGGATGAAGCTTTTTTGGCACAAAGAAATGCAAAGCATTTCTTGTGCAAGAAATCCCCATAGGATTTCTTTGCATCCTAAAAATCCATTATGGATTTTTATGATATACAATAAATTTAAAAGGAAATAGGCTTAGTTTATCCTCATGCCACACCAATGTGTAAGATGCAACAAATTCTATGATGACGGCTCTGTAGAGATTATTAAAGGCTGCTCCTGCGGTGGAAAGCTATTTTTCTTCATCAAAAAGGAGAAGCTCGAAGAGACCAGGCAGGTAACATCCAACCTTAATCTCAGCTTAGCTGACAGGAAGCAGGTGGAAGAGGATGTTTATGACCTTGTCGGCATGGAGGCTGAAAAGGACAAGCCTGTTGTGCTGGACCTTGAGTCAATACGCATATTGCACCCAGGCCAATATGAGCTGGACCTGGTCCATATCTTCAGAGGCGAGCCGCTGATATTCAAGCTCGAAGAAGGCAAATACATGATTGACCTTGCGCAGAGCTTCAAGGAATTCAAGAGAAAGAAATAATTCAGACCTGAATTAATAAACTTTCTAATGGGCCTTTTATTCTCTGACTTGAATCATGGTTTCTATCTACATCTTCATTTTCTATATATCTAACAAATAAATCATTGATTGGGTATAGGCCAATTTTTCTGCCAAAATCTATATGAACTGCATTTATTTTAAGATTTTCAAGAGGTTTTAAATTAGTGACTTTTTCCCACTCCTCTTCACTAAGTGTTGCATGCCTATATCTGTATTTAACCAGATTTTCATAATTTTTGTCCAATACTGTGGGTCCTGTAAACATCTGTCTCCTTAAAGCCCAGAACAACTGTTCCCCAGTACTGTCAAATACAGTTATGGCTTTAATTTTTCCATCTTCTTCAAGATCGTGACTTTGCGGAAGGTAACTAACATTTGGTATATGCAATGAATACAAACAGTTTTCATTCTCATAGCTTTTTAAACTCCTATAATTCTGTTTAAAATCATCCGTTGCTTTTTAAAATATGGTAAAAAGCTCTCTTAATCAGAATGTAAAACATTTAAAAACAAAAAGTATATAAATAAGTATGTTTACGATGTGTATAATTGATACAAAAATAAAAGTGATTCAAAATTGCATACAGAATAAACGACCTATTTGCGCCAGGAATCCTCAATTTGCCCTATGACAAGAACGACCATCATGTAAAATATTCAAATCCCAGAGGAATACCAAAGTACTTGGTAATTATCAAAACCGATTGGACCAAAGTTTTCGCAAATTGCTCATTACCAGCCAAAAATAAAATTTCTCAAATAGTGACTGAGAAGAAAAGCTTGGAACAAGAAGTAGCATTTTCTAACCCGCAAACAGTATAAAAATCCTTTAGTAATTCCATTTCCATATGAAATGGAGTTCAATCAAGCAATATAAACCTTGCCCAGTAAGAAAATAGCCATTTTCTACTATAATATCTTATTTGCTTGTTATTATCTCTATGACATCCCTGCTATTGAGGATGTGCTCTTTCCCGATTGGCTTCCTGCTTTTCACGTCAATGGCTTTCACGAAATTCTTCCCGATGTCTGTATGGAGCCTGAACGCGAAGTCCAGCGCAGTTGAGTTTCTGGGAAGCAGCATGCAATCCGGCAGAGTCCTTCCGTCCTTGTCCTGCAATTTGCCTACGCCGCCAGGAAAGATGGCTACATACCCCAGCAATTCAAATACAGCCTTGTCCAGCACTTCCTGGATTCCGGTGCTGCCGAACTTTTTCAGGACATTTTCTTTGATGAATGACAGTGCTTTCTTCTGCTTGTCATTCAGCCTGTTTTCTTCCAATACACTGAAATCATTCTCGCCAGGCACATAATCAATCAATTTATGCTTTGCAGCTTCCCGCAGCGCCAGCTCGGATTCTGCACTGCAAGCGATAAGCATGCGCTCAGGAAACTCATTTTCCAGGCGGGCAAAGTTATCGGCAGCACAAGGCACATCAATCTTATTGCAGGCAATAATCATCGGCTTTGTCCGCTTTCTGAACTCAGTGGACAATTTCAGCAATGTGCTGTCATCCCATTCAGCCGGCTTATCGCTAAGAGCCAGATTTTTTCGCACCTCCTTTACCATCTCTTCAGTCACACCCAATCCTGAGAGCTGCTTGTTCAGGGCCTTATCAATCTGGGTTTGCTCCTGCACGGTCTGCCTGACAAATTTTTCCCATCCTTTCTTAAGGATGCGCATGTACCACATGTCCAGCTCTTTCTCAAGGAAACGGATGTCATTGGCAGGGTCGTAGCTTCCGGGCTCTACTGGTTCGCCCTTGGCATTTGTGCTGCCGGCCACGTCAATGACATGTATCAGCACATCGGCCTGGTTCAGGTCATCAAGAAACTGGTTGCCCAACCCGGCGCCTTCATGGGCCCCTTCCACAAGGCCAGCCACATCCAACAATTCGACTGGGACAAAACGGCTGCCATTCAGGCAATAACCAACACGCGGGTTGCACTTCACGCTGAATTCACTCTCTACGCATTTTACCTTTACATGGCCTGCACCGTGATTCGGCTTGATAGTGGTGAATGGATAATTTGCTATTTCCACTTCTGCCAGAGTGGTGGCTTTAAAGAAAGTAGATTTTCCCGTTGACGGCTTTCCTACAATCCCGACCAGCATTTTACGATTAGGAAAGATAAATTGTTTATAATTGTTTTTCTTTGGAACAGCATATCGGCGATAGATTTTTAAATGAAGCGGAAATAACCCTACTCGAGGGTGGTGCAAATGCTATTTAGAGGCACTGGTGTAGCTACAATAACCCCTTTTACAAAGGATGGGGAAAAAGTAGATTATGCTTCTTTTAAATCACTAATTGATTATCAGATATCAGGCGGCGTGAAAGCAATAATATTTGTCGGGACTACTGGAGAAAGCCCGACTTTGGACCATAAAGAGCATAGAAAGGTAATAGATTTTGGTGTTGAATATGTTAGTGGAAGGGTCCCTGTCATAGCAGGCACAGGTAGCAATAATACAAGAGAGGCTGTTGAATTAACGAAATTTGCTGAGGAAGCAGGTGCTAATGGTGTTTTAATAGTAAGTCCGTATTATAATAAACCTCCACAGGAAGGGCTTTACAGGCATTTCATGGAAGTTGCTGCATCCAGCGCATTACCAAATATTGTCTATGATATCCAGGGAAGGACGGGCGTACTTATAGAGCCTGAAACAAGAATCAGGATGTTGCACGGCTCTGAAAATATAGCGGCTTTTAAAGAAGCATCAGGATTTGATCATTTTGCGGAATGCTATGCTGCTATCGAAGAAGCTAGAAAGGGGGGAATGGTAAAGCAAGCGGTGAAATATTTCTCAGGAGATGATGATATCACCCATAAGATAATTGAGCATGGTGGACATGGTGCAATATCTGTTCTTGCTAACATAGACCCTGAAGCTGTTAATGAATTAATCTATGCTGCTGTTCGTAGGGATAAGAAGGCTGTGGATGATTTGGTTAACGGAAGCTATGGGGAAAAAGTAAGGGCTGTCATGCAATTAGAAAGGAACCCTATCCCCATCAAAGCGGCTGCCCATATGATGGGGCTTATAGATGATGGCTCTTTAAGGCTGCCGTTGGTTTCTCTTGGTGATGTTAGCAGGGAAAAAGAACAGCAATTATATGGTGTGCTTATGAAGTACGGCTTACTCAATAAGCCAACATAAAATACGTAATTCTTGCGTCAGCCCTTATTACCGAAATGTTTATAAATTCATTTTTCCGATGAAAAAGCCATGTCTGTCATTGTGCGCGAAATCCCGCAGTTCAGGGTGAAGTACAAAGACGTGTTCCACCTTAAGAACCTCTACGTCATGATGCACGAATACCTTGCTGAAGAGGGCTTTCTTGACAAGAATCAAAACGCAGGCACACTAACAGGCCATATGTATTCAGAGATTCTCTACATGGAGAAATTCATACAGAAGGGACTTCATGCAGGAGGCAAGGAGATGTGGGTGATGTGGCGCACCTTCAAGAAGCCTGAGACAAAATATAGCGGCTATTACAGGTATAAGCTTGATTTTGACTTTCATGTGGTCTATATGCGCGATGAGGAGGTAATGCACCACGGCAAGAAGATGAAGATAAACTGGGGAGAGATAGAGTTTTTCATACGCCCCAAGATAGAGGCTGACTACAGGAACCAATGGGAAAAACATTGGCTGCTTAAGCACCTGCATAAAATATACTACCAGCGCATCCTCCACCACGAATTTGACAAGCGGGAAAAGGAGCTATGGAGGGAGGCATACCGCTTCCAGGGAAAAATCAAGAATTTTCTGAATCTGAGGACATTCATTCCTGTGCCTGAGCCTTTCTGGGCGCCTATTTACGGGTACGAGCCATAAACTATATAAATTCACTATAAAATCTTTCTCTAACATTCGCGCCTCCGTAGCATAGTAGCTATTGCGGCGGACTTGTAACAAAGTCAGGCT
>Ga0209541_10003403_pt1 | contig 29279 bp, 22 predicted proteins | sample RifCSPlowO2_01_FD_184027 | JGI IMG/M metagenome (GOLD analysis project Ga0209541, IMG submission 184027) | Groundwater microbial communities from Rifle, Colorado - Rifle CSP2_plank lowO2_0.1 (SPAdes) (version 2) | ecosystem: Environmental > Aquatic > Deep subsurface > Groundwater | place... | reverse complement strand
ATGAATGCTAAAAAGCGATTACATACTTCCGAGGTTATTGGGAGACAAAAATTGTGGAGTTTTCTGCTGCGCTCTTGTAAACTTAAAGAACAAAACCTGCCTTGCTGGCAGGCAGGCCGAGGACTCTTAGTCCTCGGAAGTTTATTAATGTCTGAAATAATAAGAATTTTGGTTTTGGGGGCAGGCGGTACGCCAGCAACCAATTTTATAAGGTCACTTCGGGAAAGTCGGCATAAATTCTACATTGTCGGGACCGATGCCAATAAGTATTATCTTTGGCGAAGCGAGGCGGATCAGACTTACCTAATTTGTGATGCCCAAAATAGGGATTATATCAATGCACTTAACAGAATAATATCAAAAGAAAAGATTCACCTTATCTATGCAGCAAATGATAAAGAGGTTGCTAGGATTTCAAAAGATCGACGGAAGTTAAAAGCAAAGGTATTTTTGCCTTCTGAAAAAACGATAAATACCTGTCAAAATAAATATTTGTCTTATTTATGTTGGGAAAAAGCTGGTTTGCGGGTTCCGAAAACAATTTTAGTCAAATCCTCCCATGATATTAAAAAAGCCTTTGCTTTGTTTGGTAATAAAGTTTGGATTAGGGAAATTAAGGGAGCATTTGGCAAAGACTCGATCCTGGCGAGAGATGTTCAAATTGCTAAAGCATGGGTTGAGTTTAAACGAGGTTGGAGACATTTTACAGCCGCTGAATATCTTTCAGCTGATTCAATTACCTGGCAATCGATATATAGTAACGGTAAGTTAATTTGCGCCCAAAGCAGAAGACGTATACTTTGGGAGATCGAGGGCAGATCACCCTCCGGTGTGACTGGAATTACGGGAGTAGGTAAGATCGAAACTGATAAAACAGTCGATAAAATTGCCCAAAAGTCAATATCAGCTGTTGATAAAGAGCCCAATGGAATATATTCGGTCGATATGACTTTTGATCAGCAGGGTATACCTAATCCCACTGAAATTAATATTGGCAGATTTTTTACTACATCATATTTTTTAACGAAAGCTGGCCTAAATATGCCGGAAATATTTGTTGAGACTGCGCTGGGTAAGCCTGTAAAAAGTGGAGTTATCAACCCTATAAAGGGTGAACTTTACTGGATTAGAGGAGTCGATTTTTTACCTAAACTTGTTACTGGTTACCAGATAAGGAAATATGTCAAAGTTAAGAGAAGTTAACAGGTTGGAGAAAATTGCCAAGCATTTTTCAATGCTTAATGGTGTCAATGGCAAATTAGAAAAATATCGAATCCAAGCGGTTTTAGATAATGCTTCGGCAGGCAAGATATTGGATGTTGGCTGTGCTGATGGAGTGATGGCAAAGGCCCTTTCAGAAAAGTTCGAGGTAACTGGTCTTGATGGTTCAGCTAAATTAATCAAAAGAGCCAAAAAGATGGCGCCAAGGGTAAAGTTTGTCTGTTCCTTATTTGAAGATTATAATGCCGGGCAAAAATACGATAATGTCGTTTTGTCATTTATATTAGAGCATGTGGAAAAACCGCAAGAATTATTGAATCTTTCTAAAAATTGGCTTAAAAAAAACGGCAAAATAATTATTTTAGTACCAAATGCTAACTCAATTCATCGAATGATTGGCAAAGCTCTCGGGATTATAAAAAATTTAAACGATCTAAACCCAACTGATGTTGCTCAGGGCCATCGGCGTGTTTATGATCTGCAAAGTCTTAGGAGTGAGGTAGAAAGCGCAAATTTAAAGATTCTTAAAATAGACGGATATTTTATTAAGCCTTTATCTGAAGCCCAAATGAGTGATTGGAGTGATGATTTACTGAATGCGTTTTATGAAATTTCGCTGGCTTTACCGGCTAAGTATTGCGCAGAGATTTATGCCATATGCAAAAGGTAATCTATTTTGATCTTGATGGAACAATTCTGGATGTATGGAATCGTTATTGGCAGGTACACTTCATTCTTTCAAAAAGGGCTAATTTAAAACCGATTCATTTCGCAAAGTATCGAAGACTAAAGCGCCAGCGGTTTGATGAATATACTTATTTTAAGAAAGTATTTTCCAAAGAAAAGTATCTGAAATTAAAAAGGAGTTTGCTGGAGGAGCTTGTATATCTAAAGTTAGATAGTCCCGATAATCGGGTGATGGCGGTTATCGAAAAGATATCTAAGGGCCGGAAGATTGGACTTTTGACCTACAGAAGGAGTCGAAGGAATCTTTTAGCACAGCTTGAAAATTGCGGAATTATTGGATATTTTAACCCGGTTATAAATATTAATCCTGCCGAAAGTGATAAAAAAAGTTATTTGAAACTGAAAGCTAGTGTTTATCTGGGGGATACGCAGGATGACATTAAGGATGCCAAAGAAGCAAATGTAGTAGCGGTGGGCTGCAGCTGGGGATTAGTTCATCCAAGTATATTATCTTTGGCTAAACCAGATTACTTGGTAAAAAACCCAAGAGAATTATTAAAAATACTATACTACGATTAATTTTTAGCATGACCTGCGATCTTTTTTAAAAAGTAATCATCTAAATCATAAATTTTAAGATACTGGCCTCTTTTGCGTACGACTTCTTCTTTAAGATTAATCATTTGAATTAAGTTTGTTTTGTGAAAGTCAGAATGTTCGAGGAAATAGTATTCTTGTGATTTTGCGCTATCTATAAAAGTTGCAAGCGGTATTGTGTGTGATTCTATATCCTGCAACAAACTCGTGTTTTCGAAAGACACAAACGCTTGATTGTCGACTACTAAGTACCTGTACCCTTCCCGGTGAAGTTCTTTGAGTTTATTTTTATCATTATTGGGAAATTCGGCAATGTTGAAATTATTGAGATAGTATTTAGTAACAGGAAACTGGGTTGTAATAATTTTTTGAGTTTGGGGATTTGTAAAATAAAAGCTTAAACTTTTTTGTGCGGATTGCAATTTAGCAGTTTGTAAAATCATTGGAATCGATGCTGAAACGAAGAATAAAATTATTAATATTTTGATAATAATATTTTGCGTAAATTTTTTTTGGAGAATCCGATCGAGGCCGAGGGCAGCTAAAATCACAATCGGAACAATAATAAAGCTGATGGCTCGGGGGGCTTTGTGTACGTTAATAAGTAAAGGCAGGGAGAATAAAAATATCCATATTAGAAAAAGGGATATTTTCCGGGGTTTTTCTGGGCATATGAGTGCCAAAAGCAAAATTGGCCAGGTTATATAAGCTAGTAGCGTGTACGGATAGAGCAATGGATTATATAGTCCAAGGTCAGCGCTGGAGGAATAGAGATTTATCAATTGAAAGAGATAACTCGGGAATGAATGAGAAATTAAATGATGGGGAATTTCCCAGATAATTATCGGTAGTGAGAAAAAGATAAACCAGATTAACAATCTCTTAAGATCCTGTCTGTAGATGAGGACAAAAAGCAAAGGGATAAAAAGCAATTTTAAATTTGAAGTGAAAGACAAACTGGCAGCGATCCCTGAAAGGGCGGCTAAGTTATTCGATTTTTGGCCGACGCCGATGAGAATAGCCAGGGTCAAAAAGAAAACGGAGGTTGTATCAGCCAGTATTAGTCGGCTCAAGATGATGTGAAAGGGTGATAGGGCAAGTAGTGCTGAAGCTAGAATAGCCGCTCTTCTGTTGAAAAGGCCGTTGATTAGGAAGTAGATAACTGGTACTGTGGCCGCTCCCATTATTGCCGAGACGATTTGACCGGCGAAATCTTTATTGCCAACGATTGTTTGAGAGATGGCAATTAGCAATGAGAAAGTTGGTTTCCCTAATGCTAATGGCTGGTTTCCTATCCCTCTTAAAAAATTTGCTTCTTCTAAATAATTAGCTTCATCCCAGAAGGTCAGCCCGGTATTTCGGGCGATGATGACTCTTAGCGCCAGGGCAAGAAAAGTAATTATCGCAAGATATAAATATTGCCTGTTCATTGTGTTAGAATTCTACCAAAATGCCACAGCTTCCGGTGATTTCCGCCGTAATTGTCAGCAAAAACGAAGAGAAACAGATTGAAGATTGTTTAAAGTCCTGCCGGTTTGTCGATGAAATAATCCTGGTAGACGATTTCTCCAATGATAAAACATGTGATATTGCCCAAAAATACAATGCTAAGGTATATTTGCGAAAGCTTGATTCCATAGCTAAACAAGTTAACTTTGGATATAGCAAAGCGAAAGGTGAATGGATTTTGGCAATTGCGGCTGATGAGAGAATATCACCTAAACTATCCCAAGAAATATTGAGAGCAATAAAATCGAATGAATATAACGGTTACAATTTTTATTTTCAAAGTTTCTTATTCGGGAAAACGTTAAGGTTAGCCTTAACAGGCGGGCAGATAAGGTTATTTAAAAAAAATAACGGTTATATAACCAACGAAGAGATTCACGAAAAAATCATGATCAAAAGTGGGAAAATTGGACAACTAGCTAGTCCAATTTTACATTTTTCTTACCCTTCAGTTTTTACTGTTATGGATAAATTCAATAGATATACAAACCCAGAAGCTATGCTAGCATATAAGCGTGGAGAGAGAACAAATTTGGCAAAGATTCTATTGGCCATCCCACGTGTTTTTTTCTGGCGGTTTCTGGTAACCGGAGAATGGCGAGATGGCAGACGAGGATTTATTTTGTCTTGCCTATTTGGTATTTATCATCTTTTATGGCAGTTGAAACTTTGGGAGATTCAAAATAAGCAAGGTAGAGATAAGTTTGCTACGGTAAAGTTTGTTCCCAAACATTAACTTTTTTAGTCTTGTATAGCTGAACTTTGAAGTGATAGGATGAATTCTAGCTTGCAGTTAAAGTTGTGGGAAATGGAATCTTAAAAAGATATAGATGGATAACTTCTTTTAAATATATCCCAAAGTAATTGTTTATCCAATTTGTTTTCTGCTAGTATGGTTGTGAGTTTGAGGACAAGCCCAGGTTTTTTTGGTCCTTTGGTCAAACTTGATTCGTAGTGTCAGTGAGAGGGGTATGATGAGAAATATAATTGATGAATCCCCTGAGGATAAGTTTGTAATCACGCAAGTTGCTGCTGTTTCATACATAGATAAGAAAGATTTAAGAAATAAAGATTTATTGGATATTGGTTGCGGACATGGTTGGTTTGAACTTTTTTCTATAAGGAATGGGGTTCACAAAGTAACCGGTTTAGATATAAGCGAAGAATTATTATCTGTTGCCAAAAAACATATCAGTGATAAAAAAGTTTCTTTTAAGAAGGGCAGTGCGATTAAATTACCTTTTAATGATAGAAGCTTTGATACGATAGTTGCAATTGAGGTACTTGAACATATTCCGCCTGCTACAGAGACGGTTATGTTCAGAGAGATAAACAGGGTCCTAAAAAAAAATGGTGTTCTATATCTATCTACACCATCAAACTCATTTTTTTCAGTTATTTTAGACCCTGCATGGTGGCTAATGGGACACAGGCATTATTCAAAACAACAACTTACTAAATATGGTAGTGAAAATAATCTTACATTGGTTAAATCAAAAGTAATTGGAGGGTGGTGGTCACTGATTGCAGGCCTGAATATGTATATTGCAAAATGGCTTTTTCATAGAAAGCGTTTTTTCGAGGATTTTTTTATTAAAAAATTACTGAACGAAACAGATCACGGTTTTTTAGATATACGCGTTAAATACGAGAAACTATAAGAATTAAGTGTTAGCATTATTTTAAAATCTTTATGCCCAAGATTTTGGTATTTTTCGGCCGTTTGGTTCTTGAGTTTCTTATCCACCTAGCTGCCGTGTTTGTCATCTTCGCCGTTTTTCTGCCGCTTGCCAAGTGGTACGTTAACCATAAACCAATTTTGGGTGTCGATTTTTATAATATGGCGGCAAACAGTGCCTATTACGCACGACACCCAGAGCCTAGATTTTTAGGTTTTAGGCCGATCAACTGGTCCGGATATCCTTATGCATTTGATTATCCCTCGTTGCATTTTTATCTAATAAAGCCCTTAGTTTCCCAGCTTGGAGCCCAGAAAGCCACCTTAATCTATACCATGGGCGCCATGTATATTTTTGCTTTAGCCTCTTACTTTTTGTTTTGGGCAGTTTCCAAAAATAAAGCTTTATCTTTGGCACTTGCGGTTTTCAGCCTTTATTCAATAGGAATTTGGGGACCGGCTGTATGGGGTGGTAATTTGCCTTATGTTGCCACTATGTTTTTCTTGCCCTTGTCAATGGGGTTTTTAGTGCTTTATCTGCGAAGCAAGACCAGAAAGAGTTTAGTGATATCGGCCTTTTTGGCGGGTATTTCGGTTTTAGGGCATCCTCAGGTAATGGTTTCATATCTTGTGATTTTTGCATTGTCGTTCGTGTTTTTCGGTTATCATTCCCAAATTAAAGCAACTATAAAAAGGAGATTTGCCGATGCAGGTATATTTTTGACTGTTATGATTTTAGTTTCTTATCTTCAGTTGCAGAGTTTTACTGGTCAAAATATTCTTTATTTGCCTCTGAGAATTTTAGATCGTTTGGGTTTGATAGTTAAGGTTATAGCCAGTCGATTTGACGGCACATCTGCCCCGGATTACAGCTATGCTGTTCCGTCTAACATACCTGCCGATGCTGCCGCCAAAATTGCCGAGTATAACAGGGCACAATTTTGGCGATTTAAGACGGATGTAAACGGCGGATTTTTTGTATTTGGGGCAATTGCTGCAGTCCTGTTAATTGCTGCATTTATTTTGGCAAAGAAAAGAAAAAGATTATTAGGCATAGTGCCGTTGGCAATTTTTTTAGGATTTTTATTCCTTTACAATTTTGGGCTTTCCAGAGGCTTCTCCTATCTTCAGGGAGGCTGGTACCGCTCTTTTTGGGTAATGCCGATTGCTTTTGGCGCACTAATAGCTTTAAGCTGGCAGGTTTTTTGGCGCTCTTTCTTCGAACGGGCTAAAAAATTGGATAATTTTATTATCAAAATGATTCTAGCAGTTGCATTTTCCGTGGCGATGGTTATTTTTACTTATAATCTATGGTCAAAGGAAACCGCCGAAATGTTTATTGATAAACTGGACACCATCCAATATAGAGAAAAATCGGGGATTTTTCCGGAAGTTCTAAATAAGCCCCTTGGTAAAGCTGAATTTGAATCTTTGAAGAATAAATTAGTGCCATCCTGGTTACCGGCAGATTCTTCTCAATACAGGCTTTTTACTGCAGACCAAAAGGTTAATATTTGGTGGCCGACATTTTACGAGATGCCGCTGGTTCGAGGTTATATCGATGTGCCGATAGGCTCTGGGGTGGCTGGCGGATTTTATTGGACGGATATAGTTCTAGCTCAAAACCAAGGAAGAGATCCTTTGGTTGAAGATTATAAAACTCCAGTGGAGATTGCCAAAAACAATGCCCTTTTTTTGATTGACTGGTATTCAGTCGGATACTTTGAAGGCGGCCATAGCGGCAGCGATTCCTTTAATCCACCTGCCAGCTATCTACTTTCTGATAAAAATATTTTTGAGAGGGAAGAAGAAGTTACTCTTCCTGGCTATTCCTCCGTTTTCGAGCCAGAAAAATATGGAGAGAAAATTGGCTGGCGTGATGACATGTCCCATTCTCTTAAGTATTATAAATTCAAGGACGGTTTGGCCTCACCAATTGCCTCAGCCAACAGTGCTAGTGTTATCGGTTTCGTGGGTACTTATCAGAGTTATGATACTTTTATAAGAGTTCTTGGAATGACAAACACCAATTCAAAACAACTGGTTCCTTTGTGGTTTGGTCCTTCACTTGATAAACTTCCACATTTGGAAAATCTTGATATCGAGGGATTAGTTCTATACGGCTACAGTGACGGTGACAGTAAAAAAGGCTGGGGTAAAATTGAAAAATACCTCAAGAAGGGCGGCAAAGTTTTTATCGAGACGGGCAGTGAGGTGTATCAGACAAGTCAAAAGAAACTTCCAGATTTCTTTCCGGTGGATGGCAGTATGCGAGGAGAAATCGGCAGAACCTGGGAGTTGGCTGATTTTGGTCCTCCGATACTGGATGACAAACCTTGGCAATATTCACTGCCGACAGGTTTAAAAAGCGGTTCGGAGATCATTCTGAAAACACAAGACACGCCGCTTATGGTTAGAGGCACTTACGGCAGCGGTGAAGTGATCTGGAGTGGCACTAACCTTTTTTATCACACTAATGTCTACAAAAACCTCAAAGAAGGTGAATTTATAAAATCTTTGATGGTAAAGTGGTTGTCAACTGAACAGCAGCAACCTGTTTCTCAAGGCGAGTTTATCAATAATCGAAAAGTTGTGATTTCGACAAAAGATGCAAAGGCAGTTCTTTTGAGGCAGGAATTTCACGATGTATGGCAAGCGAAAGTCAACGGAGAATTAACTAAAATATATCCAACCGGACCAACATACCCGGGCTTTATGTATGTTTTTATACCTGCTAAATTCGCCGGCCAGAGCATCCAGGTGGAATTTGTTTACAAAGGGGACTATTGGACTCTGTTTTACACAATAATGCAGATTTTAACCGCTCTTTTAGTGATAGATTATTTATTCGGAGCTAAGCTTATAAATCTCATGCTGATTCCCTTCAGAAGAAAAATGGGGGGAAGCGTTAAAAATTGGTGGGAGAAGGAAGATGAGTGACCAAGTAAGCATCGATAAAAATAAGCAGAAAAACATAAAGGCTGAGACTTCGATTCTTAAAAAAATATCGGACAAGGCTGTCGCCGTTTTTTTACTGGCTGTTTCCTTGAGCTTCCATCTGGCGGCGATTGGCTTATTGGCTAAATTTTTAGAGCCTATTGCTTCTTGGTATTTGACCAAAAGTCCAATTAGAGGAATCGATACCTATCTTTCGGCAGTATACGTTAATTACATCATCAAGTGGCAGGAGTGGCTGAGACCGGAGGCCTGGAAATATATCTGGTTTGGAGGATATCCTTTTTCTCTCGATTATCCATCCTACTATTTTTTGGCAATGGTGCCTTTTGTAAAAAGTTTAGGATTAATTCCCGGAGTGATGCATTTTGCCGTTCTGGGATTAGTAGTTTTTGCTGTCTTTTCATACTTTTTCTACCATGAACTTTGCAAAAATAGAAGCTTGGCCTTGGTCTTGGCTGTGGCGACAATCTTGTCCGCCAATTTATACAGGTCTTTAGTCTGGGCCGGAGGCATTCCTTTCTGGACGAGTCAAGCTTTTTATCCGCTGGTCGGATTTTTAATTGTTAAGGCTATAAACAACCGCAGCTGGCGATGGTTGTTTCTGGCGGCGGTTGCAACAGGTCTTGGAATAATGGGTCATCCGCAGGGTTTTCTTAATGTGATTCTGCCTTTTTGTCTGTTGGTTTTGATTTTTTATAGCGGTCAGGCAGCTTTGGAGTTTAAAAGCCGACTCGCTTACCTTTTTGGTTTTTTGGGGCTGTCTTTTTTGGTAGGCTTGCCGGGAATCCTGCTCAATTTTTTACCGGCAATCTTTAGAGGTTTTATTCAAATTTTTGCCACATTTGGCAGCAGGTTCGGAAAGGCGCAGGGAATTAGTGCAGTACCTAGTTCGGACGATACCACAGGGCTTGCCATTATTAAATTTTCCCGAGACCAATTCAATTATGTGTTTTCCGATACCCAGCTGGTTATTTGGTATATTTTGGCAATCGGGGCAATTGTCTGGCTGGTGTTTTTGGTTGTTGAGCAAAATAGGAGAAGGAGTTTTTTTAATGTTTTTCCGTTCGTTTTGTTTTTGTTGTATCAAATAGCAGTAGTCTTTCTATTTTCCAGAGGTGTCGATTTTTTAATCGGAGGTTGGTATAAAGCCTTTTGGCCAATTCCGGTAGCGGCTGCCGCCTGTGCGACAGTTTTATTCGGAGGGGCTCTCGGCACTTTTGAGAGATTCAACCAGATTAAGTTATTCAAGTTTGCCAAGTGGCCAGTTCTGATTGCTTTGAACGCGGCAATTTTGATATATGGTTATGTTTCATTTCCACCGGTAGCCGTCAAAAATCTGATTGGGCGCATTAATGACCTTTCCAGCCCGTCTAGTCCGTATCCTGATGTTCTAAACGTGGCGGTAAGTGACAGAGAAAGGGAAGATTTGGCCGGAAAGCTGCTCCCAGATTTTATTGATGGCAACGATAAGAACAAGCGGCTTTATGCGGTTGATGCGACCGTGAATCTTGGCTGGCCGACTATGTTTGAGATGCCGCTTGCCCGCGGCTATGTTGATCCGCCCATTGGCACCTTGGAACGTTGGGGGCTCTTTTGGTTAGATTCAGTGATGGGTCCTAGCGGAAAGGGCCAGGAGTCTTCATTGGTACTGGATTGGAATACGCCAGAAAAAGTAGTTAGTGAGAATATTAAGTTTCTCTTGGACTGGAATGCCGTTTATTATTTTTTGGGTAATTACGCTTCGGATAATCCCAATATTTTGGCCAAAAATGCAATTGCTGATCACCTTATTGATACCAATGCCCAGATTAAAGTCAAGGGCTCTCTTAAAAGATACGATACTCCGGATGATCCCGGCGGGGAGAAATTTTACTGGGACAGGTATAAGATCATGAATTATTACAAAGTTCGCGAAGAACTGGTTAGCCCGATACTTTCAGCAAACAATGCAACCCCCATTCTTTTGATTGGTGATTCTTCCGCATATGATACGACTTATCGATATTTGGGAATGCGAAATTTGAACAGTCAAAAAATTATTGTGGCGACGCGTTCGAAATATATTGATGACTACAGCGCAAATGAGCTTGCGAAATTCGATCTGGTGGTACTTTATCGTTACGATTATCATCGGGGTTCGCGTGCATGGAAGTTGATTGGTGAGTACCTGAAGGGTGGCGGAAAAGTTTATATCGATACCGGTCCGGATGTTAAGGAGTCGGCCAGCGGAAACTTACCCGAATATTTTCCTTTCGCAAAAACCGTACGGGATGATATCGGATCGGGCTGGAATGCCCAGGTGGGCGACGAGACTGTAGCAAAGGGGGTTGATTTTGCCAAGTTTTCGCCACTTTTGTTTGACGGCGGTGTTTGGAATGTATCCCACCCGGAAAATGATGCTGATATATATACAGGCACAAGGGTTATCTTAAAAAATAACGGTAAGGTGGTAGCAGCATCGGTTGATGTTCAGTCCGGCAAACTTATCTGGACTGGTTTTAATCTGCCTTATCATGTTATCCGTGACTACAATGAAGATGAGGCAAATTTTCTGACAAATATTCTATCCTCGCTTACCGATCTTTCAGAAAAGAAGGTAGGCGATGCTTCCTATAAATGGTTCTCACCGGAAAAAAGGGAGGTGCAGACAAACGGAGCAAGAGCTGTTCTTTTCAAGGAGGAAGCCTTTCCCAATTGGCTGGCTAAGTCTGAAAATGGACAAAAACTACAGGTTTATAAAGCTGGTCCAACCTCCCCGGGCTATATTTACGTGCCTTTTTCTGGGGACTTAAAACCGCAGCAAGTTACTTTCTATTTTAAAAACGAACTTAAGTGGTGGATTTACCATTTGGTTTCTGCTGCGACCTTGGTTTTTCTTCTAGATAAGATTTTAACTAATGGTTTCTTTCTGGTAAAACCCTCAAGTAAAATTCTTTTACTAATTCTTAAGCCGACAGCCAGGTGGTGGCAGAGGGAAGAAGAGGCGTAACAGTTGACAAATGACACGTAACATTTGACAACTGACATATGTTAAAGTCGAATGTTTAAGAATTTATACGATAGAAAATATTTTGAGGAAATTCATAAGATTGATAATCCTGAGAGGAAGCAGATTTTAAAAAAGGATCTTGAATTTTTAGTTTCCAAAAAGATTAACATTCGAAAAATTCTAGACGTGGGGTGTGGTCTTGGTGAATTTTTAGGTTACTGTGATGAAAGTGGAATGAAAACTTACGGTTTGGATATTTCTGAATTTGCTATTTCCATTGCTCAAAAAAATACAAAAGCTCATTTAAAAAAGTGGGATATTGGCAAGAAAAGGTGGCTATTTGAGAATAATTTTTTTGATGCTGTTTGTGCCTTTGATGTTTTGGAGCATGTTCTTCGGGCGGATTTTGTTATCAAAGAAGCGTACAGAGTTCTGAAAAAGGGAGGCATATTTTTGGTTACAACACCAAATGGCGGTCTTGAAAAGTCGTCAATTTTAAAAAATTTGCTTCCCTATGACCCTACTCATATCAATTTAAAAAATCTAAAGTATTGGAAAAATTCTTTTACAAAGGCTGGATTTAATAATATTGAAGTGAAAGGATGCGTGTTTTTCGGTTTTCCTCCGATGCCGACTTTACGCAATAAAATGAGAAGCCTAGGTTTAGGTGTGTATGTTGGGCCGATATTTTCGAATCTACTTTCTATTTGTGGTACGCTCTACATAGCAGCTTGGAGGCGCAAGTAGTATCAAAAAAGCCCTCCGTGATTTTTCAGCCGAAAAAGCTGGAAAAAACTGCATATTCTGCCACGATTGACAATTTACAGTTAAAAAACTAAATTAACCTCTATGGGTAAGGTTCTTATTACTGGTGGTGCTGGATTTATCGGCGTCAATCTTGCCGCAAAACTTCTTGACAGGGGATCTTCAGTTATCGTTTTAGATAATCTTTCAAGGGAAGGTAGCAGAGTAAACCTTGGGTGGCTTTTAAAGCATAAAAATTCCAAAAAATTAAAGATAATGCGCGGAGATATCCGAAATCAGGCGCATGTTAAACAAGCGGTTCCCGGCTGTGAGATAGTTTTCCATTTAGCCGCTCAAGTTGCAGTAACTACCTCTGTTACAAATCCCAAAGAAGATTTTGAAATTAATGCTCTTGGCACATTTAATGTTCTCGAAGAAGTACATAAAAGTTCAAAACGGCCGATTTTTATTTATTCTTCTACTAATAAGGTGTATGGGGAAATGACGGATATTGGCACGAGAGAAGGAAAAACCAGATATATGATTCCAAAAATGCCCTTTGGTGTAAACGAAAGGAATCCCCTGGACTTTCATTCGCCTTATGGCTGTTCCAAGGGCGCTGCAGACCAGTATGTTCATGATTACTTTAGGATCTACAATTTGCCGACAGTTGTTTTCCGGCAGTCCTGCATTTACGGACCAAGACAGATGGGGGTGGAGGACCAAGGCTGGGTGGCATATTTTGCAATTTGTAATATCTTGGGAAAACCTATTACGCTTTACGGCGACGGTAAGCAGGTGAGAGATGTTTTGTATGTAGATGATTTAATCGATGCTTATTTTTTGGCTGTAAAAAATATAAAAAAGTGTGCAGGAAGAGTTTATAACATCGGCGGAGGAGTTAAAAATGCGGTTTCTCTTCTTGAATATATTGAACTTTTAGAAAAAATTGTTGGAAGGAATTTGAAAATTCACAGAGGAAACTGGAGACCGGGCGACCAAAAAGTATATATTTCCGATATTCGACTTTTGGAAAAAGAGATAGGATGGAAACCGAAAGTTAATTTAGAAAGCGGAGTAGAAAAACTAGTTACATGGATTCAAGAGAATCGTAAAATTTTCGACTAATTTTACCCCAATCGAATCTGGCTGCCTCAGTTCTTGCTTCCTGTGAAAGTTTTTTATACTTCGACTCATTTGTTAATAGCTCTTTTGTTATTTGGGCTATCTTTTCTGTATTGCGAAGAGGGGCGGTAATAAATCCACGTTTATAGGCGTTGCCAAAAATCGGTAGATTATAAGCAACGGTTGGTAGTCCTGCTGCCATTGCTTCGACAATAACCAGCCCAAAACCGGCTTCATGATCCAGAAACAAAAGGAGCTTTGAAGAGTTGCAGTATGCTGCAATTTGCAGCGGGTTATGGATATAGCCAGTTAGGAAAACATTTTTTGAGAGTTTGTAATTTTTAATTTTTGAATTGATATTTTCCGTTACATCTTGTGGGCCGTAACCAATCATAAATAACTTGGCTTTTGGAATTATTTTTGTTACTTCTTTCCAGATTTCTAAGGCGTCGAAAACACCTTTGTGGGGCAAAAGTCTACCTATAAAAAGGGCATCGGAAGCCATAGATTTTTTCTCCGGAACATTTGAAATTAGTTGAGTCTCAACTCCTCCAGGATGAATTTGAAGTTTTGAAATGCTGATGTCTTTTTCCTTGAATTTTTCAGTTAGGCTTGTGCTATTTATCATAACTACGTCCGCCTTTTTTAAAAGTCTTAAACTTAACTGCTGTATTAAGTACGAACCAAGATTCACCCAAAGCGTGCCTTCTCTTTTGGTAGGTGATTCTATGAAATGGAAAAATCTGGCTGCCCATTTTATTTTGGGATTTTTATTTTTAATTAAATAGGCAGGAAGAGTATCCGGTAAGATGTCTGTTGAAGTGTGAATGAGATCATATTTAGGAAGTTTTGGCAAAAGAAGATAGGTGCAAAGGCTTCTTAATAAATACGCCATAAAAAGGAGGATTGGATTCTCTTTATTGTCAAAAGGTGTTTGGGGAACAACTATGTAACGTACGTTTTCAGGTGTACCGATTGCTTTTTGCCAATGGAAAAGTCCCACTTTTGGCAAGACTACTGTAAGGTGGAAATTGTCTGGAGCATGGCTAGCCAGTTTTATTAAAAATTGGTCCCCGCCGCCGGTTGCTCTTTTGGTGACAAAGGCACAGGCTATGGCAACAATTTTTTTCTGGGAAAGGTATTTTTCGATTCTTTCAATTACTACTTTGGAATGTTTTTCCCAAGTGTAACTTTTAGCAATTTGGGCGGCGTCGTAGCCCATTTTGATAGCCGTTTTCCGGTGGTTTATTAAATACCGAATATTTTCTAAAAACGCCTTTTTGTCTTGGACACTCGGAAAGAAACCATGGATTTTATCCTCGAAAATTTCCGTGAGCCCGGAACCTTTAGGGATGATTACGGGCACTCCGAGTGCTGCCATTTCCAGACCGGCCATACCAAAGGCCTCTAAGTTTGGATGTACCCAGACAATACTGCGGGCGGCAATTTTTTCTAAATCCCTCTGTGTTACAGGGGAAAATAATTCGATTCTATCCTCCAAACGATTATTTTTTATGGCAAGTTTAAATTCTTTTTCTTCTTGCGGGTTATTCCAGTAGCCGGCTAGTAAAAATTTAGCTCTTGGTAGTTTTTTGGCAAGCCATATAAATAGATTGGGATTTTTGCCCATCTCCCAGCGGGTATAGCCAAGAATACGAGCTGCTGTTTTTGATGGAATTTTATCGGGTGAGATTCCGCCCGGGTGGATAATTATTGGTTCTACGCCATAATTTTCTTTGATGAAATCTTTATGAAGGTTAGAAGTGGTTGCAACAATTGCGGCTGTTGTCAAAAATGAGCGTTCGTAATAACGAACAAGGGGAACAATAAGTGGAAAGAAAAATCTAACCAAGGATTTTCCATAGACCTTTTTTAAGATAAATATCATGGGGTCCCAAATAAATGCCATGTAAGGAATTTGGAGATTGCGACTAATTGCAGCTGCGGTGATACACGTTGTGGTACCGTGGCTTATAATGAAGTCATATTTTTTTAAAACTTTATACCTGTGGGCAAAAAAGGGATTTAATAGATGTAGGTGTGTAAGAAACGCGAAATAAGGAATTCTTATTGCGCGCCTAAGTAATTTAGGATTGTGATCGGAGAGATAGGTGACCTTTAAACCTTCGGAAATATCTTCGTATTGGTACTTATAGGTGAGTTGGACAAGCACAAAAAGGGCAACGGTGTAGCCTAGTTTTTGCAGATTTTTGGCTTCTTGGATGGCGGCTTTTTGGACTCCGCCGGAGACAAGTTGATCTATGAGAATGGCAATTTTTAGCCTTTTATGCATTTTTAGGCCTAAAAATTAGGATCCGGATGTTATTAAGATTCACTTTTTGGGGTTCTCCGTATGCATTGTATAGGTCTGTAAGTATTCTTTGTACCTGCCTGTGATCATAGCGATCAATGGCCAAGACGAATACATAGGTACGATAGGTACGAGAAGTAGGAGAGGTAAGGAAGGTATTGAGATGCAAAGAGTTAATTAGTGGCTCCGGGAGGTCTGATTTTAATACTTGCTGGCTGAGACTGGGGGCATAGTAGGTTGCCGGAAGATATGTATAGAGACCGGCATGGATTATTTGAGTGCTGGGTGCGTCCAGCGCTATCAGTGTAGTGCCCATTTTCTTCAAAGGTTCATATTCAAAAAAAGGTTTTTGGCTGGTTGCTATGAGCGAGAGGATGGAAAGTACTATCAATAGATAAAGATATGTTTTTGAAGTTTGTTGGAGTGCATATGCGGTGACGGTAATAAAAATGGTAGCCAGGAATATAAACGACCTAACAGAAAAAAGCGGCTGATAGAAAGAAATGGTAAATATAGCAAAAAGAGGCAGAAAAAATAAAGCAAGAAGCCAGGTATTATTTTTGTTTTTTAGCTGCGTGAGGCTTTTTGCGAAGAAAAAGTTGGAAATTATCGCGGAGGAAATTAGGAATACTCTTATAAATATAGGTGTTGGGCCTTCAAAGATTCTTTTTAAAGTGATTATGCCGGCTCCACCTAGTGCCATAAAAAATTGAGTAAAGATTAGGCCTGTACCGCTTGATGCGCATAAACACTGCGGTTTGGGATTACCTAAGGTGTAGAGAAGCCATGGAGTGACGAGAATCAAAATTAAAAGATAGGAAAACAAGAGAGTTCTTAGTTTAATTGTGAAATGGTTTGTAAGATAGCTTGCGATTGGCAGCGAAATCAAAAGAAGGGCCGCGAAATAATGAGTATAGGCGGCAAGGGCTCCTGTTAAAGCAAATAGGACAATATTCTTTAAGCTACCTTTTTTAATTAAATTAAGATAGGCCAAAATAACAAGAACTGTTAATAGAACAAAAAGCGCATAGCCGCGGTTTTCGGCAGAGAAATAAACCAGTGGCGGGGAAACTGAGGCAAGGATCAGTGCAAGAAGCGCAGTTTTTTTGTCAAAAAGATTTTTGGCCAGGTGCCAGACGAGGATTAATGTTAGAGTACCGAATAAAACTGAAGGCAATCTTAGAAATAAAACTCCTTGTCCGAACTTTTGCCAGTAGTGCATAAAAAGCGCATAAAGAGGCGGCCAGGTATCGAATGAAAGGGCGCGGATGATTGTTTGAAGGTTATTCTGGGCAATTTGATAGTTGAGAGCCTCATCCAGCCAAAAATCGTGGGAGAATATTGAGTAAAGGAATCTAACAGCAAAACCAAAAAGAATAATTGCCGGAATTTTCCATCTTCTAATCATTCTTTTCTACCAGATAATTTTCGATAGCTAAATATTTCAACCCACTATTCTTAAGGGTAGAGAGTGCATCGTCGGGTGAACAGACGATTGGCTCTCCGTGGAGATTAAATGAGGTATTCAGAATTACGCCTCTGCCGGTCAGTTTTTTGAAATTTTTAAGCAGTTGATAATAAGTGGGGTTACCTTCTTTGGTAAGAATCTGCGGCCTAGAAGTGTAGTCAAAAGGATGAATAGCGGCGGTGATATCCTTTCGGAGTTTGGGTTCGGTATCAAAGGCCAAAGTCATGAAGGGAGCTTGGAGTTTTTTGGGATTAACCAAATATCTGGAGGCATCCTCCTTCAAAATTGTCGGTGCAAACGGCATCCAGAAATCTCGGGATTTGATTTGACGATTGATTTTGTTGACAAGACCGGGGACAGTCGGGTCAGCAAGAATTGAACGATTACCCAAGGCCCGTGCCCCAAATTCCATGCGTCCTGTATGTCTGGCGATAATTTGGCCGCTGGCTAATAATTGTGCAATTTTTCCTTCGGGATTTTTAAGATATTTTACACTATAGTTCTTGCCTAATCTGTTTTTACTTATACTTTTTTTGACAGTTTGATTAGAATAAGAAGGTCCCAGATACAGATTCTTGAGTGGTTTAAGTCTGGTCTTGGGATCGATATGCCTAGATCCCCAATAAGCAGCTCCTATGGAATTTGACTCATCGCCAGCAGAGGGCATGGCAAAAAAGTTTTTAACTCCATGAAGTGCGGCAATTTTTTGATTAGCTTTGACATTTTGGGCCACACCACCTCCAAAAACAACATTGCCTAAGCCTGTTTTTTCTATAGCCGCTTGGACCCATCTTACTAAGAGTTCTTCCGTCAATCGCTGAGTAGCTGATGCTAAGTGATCGAAACGATAACGAGGTAGATGTTCTCGCAGATATCTATTGAGGTTATCGGAAGCAACGACAGTTTTCCAAGATAAAGTTTTTTTGTCAAAAGAGATCACCGTCTTTAAGAAGTCATAGACACTTGCATCCTCTAAATTTTGAGGGTAAGGGGCAAGCCCCATGACTTTATATTCGTGTTCCAGTGGCTTCATTCCCAAAATATCCGTTATACATCCATAAAAGCATCCCAGAGAGTTATCTTGGGTGGATGAGGCGATTCGTTTGATGCTGCCCTTGATGTAAACAGAGATGGTTGCTGAAAGGCCATCCCCTCCACCGTCGCAGGTAATTACTAAAATTCTGTCATAAAGTTGAGTAAACCCGGATGCATATAAGGCAGAGTATGCATGCGCAGTATGATGATCTAGATAAGTAAATTTCCGGTTATCAAAATCATATTTTGTTGATAGTATTTTGGCAGTTTTGGGAAAGAAGATTTTTTGAGAAATTTTATAATAGGGTTCGATGGTGGCTTTATCCAATCCTCTTAATTTTGGAAATTGATATTCTGTTGCAAGAATTAACTTCCTTAAGCTTAAGTGGATATTTTTACCGGCTTTAAGTAGCGGCAATAAGCGCGGAGCTTCCAAACCCGATGAAGCCAGACTTGTTAAAAATGTAGGCACTCCGCCCGAAAAAACAATCAGATCGACGTCTTGAGCCTGAATTTTTGCAAAATTTAGACAAAACTCGATTGCTTTATAAGGTGTACCGAAGTGATTTTTGATACGGGAGAATCGTTCTTCTTGGGCTGCTGCTATAATTTCGCCATCGACAGCCAGCGCACAGCTAGCATTATGGGCTTCATTGATACCAAAAACGACCATATTTCGATCATTATATCAGCGTGTTGGCATCGGGCAAAGCAGGAATGGTTAAACTTTAGTTATTTGATTTTTCTGATTCGATCACTAATAATTAATGTCGATTTAAAAATGAAGGGGCAACTATTCGTTTTACTTCGAAGACTAAATGTGCTCTTTCATAAAAGCGGCTTGAGAGTCCCCAAGATATTTTTCCCTTTATACTGGTTTGTTTTCGAAAAGGTAAAGGAAACAAAACCCATGCTAGTTCGTGTAGGTGGAGTGAAGTTACTAGGTTATCCATGGGATACGCTATTTTCGGATATGATTGTTCGTGGCATGGAAGAGTTTGAAACAGATTTATTCAGGAAATACTTGAAACATGGAATGACTGTTGTGGATATTGGTGCCAACATTGGTCTTTATACTTTAATTTCTGCAAAAAAGGTGGGGACAACCGGGAAAGTTTACTCATTTGAGCCGGAAAGGATAAATTACGGTTTGCTCTTAGAGAACATTAAACTAAATAAGCTAAGGAATGTCTTTCCTTATCAGATGGCTGTGGCAGATAAGACTGAGAAAAGGTTTCTTGCAATTTCAAAGTTTAATCTTGGGGGGCATTCGCTTTCGCAAGGAAATGTGCAATACATAAAGGGCAGGCAAAAAACCTCTGTCGTCTCATTGGACTATTTCTTTAATAAGGTAGAGAAGATTCAAATGCTCAATGTAATCAAAATGGATACCCAGGGGGCTGAAGGGTTGATAATGGAAGGTGCGAAAAGAGTTCTCAGGAGGTTTCACCCCAAAATATTTATGGAATTTTGGCCGGGAGGTTTAAGAAATATGGGCACAGATCCGGTACTTCTTTTAAAGACGCTGAAAAGTTTTGGTTACAAAATTAAGCATATAGACGAGCAAAATAAAACTTTAAACGATGTTACTATTAAGGAGGTTATTAGTTTAAGTTCAAGACAAAATTGGACTTACTTAAACCTTTTTTTAGAGTAGTTTGGCTTTGGCTATTGTAATTGAAAAATTTTTATATTTTTTGAGCAAGCAGATAGTAATTCATACCGAATTTTTTAAACAGGCCCACTTTGCCAAGTGTGATTTCAAAAAAATTATCAAATCTTTTCGGATACATTTTGACCATCGGTGGCGACCAAGCTGTACCATAATCAGAACCACGCGTTTCTAAAATGTTATAGTTTTTTGCGAGGAGTTTTAAAAGGAGAGTCGGTGTCATAAACCGTTCATATCCACCTACGTGGGATCTTCCTGGGTCCCAGCGACCTTCACCAAGGAAAAATTCCAGGAATTTTTTGGATAATCCCCTTAAGTTCCAATAATTAGGTGTAGATATCAAAATGTAACCATTTTTTTTGATGATACGATCCAACTCTAAAAATGTTTTTTTTAAATTTGGAACATGTTCCAAAACCTCAGTTGCCATAATAAAATCAAACTGGCCCTCTTTAAAAGGGAGTATTTGCTCTTTGATTCTAATAAAATTAATATTTTTGTGTTGAGTTGCTTCCCGTGCCAGCTGCAGCGCTCTTGAGGATATATCGCAAGCAGTTATTTGGTTAAAATTTCTACAAAGGACTTTGAGATTATTACCTTTTCCACAACCGAAATCCAGAACGTACATTTTTTTTAAATTGAGGTTACTACTTAGCTGTTTTAACCACTCTTCGATGATGAGCCTTTGATAATTCGGAGAATCTAGAGCAGAGACAGGTGCTAATTTTTGATAAAAGTGGAGAATTTCTTTTGAGGTTGGCTTCTTTGATTTAAAAGTCATTCTAGCGAATTGCTATGTTAAAATTTAGGGCGAGGTCGATATTTCGACTGTATTAAGGTAGCAAATCTTTAGGCAATATACAAATGATTAAGAAATATTTTAAGAAGATTCATTTGGATTCTGTTTACGCATACCAAGAAGACTTTGCAAATAGTCTTCCAAGAGGTTTTTCTGGAAGATGGTTAGATTTGGGTTGCCATGATGGCAAATTTTTGTCGTTTCTGGCCAGACAAGTTCATTACATGGGTAAGATATCTGGCGTTGATTTGTCTAGCAAGTTACTAAAACGAGCCAAAATGAGGGGTATTGAGGTATATGAATCTGATCTTAACCAAAGATTGCCATTTGCCGCCGGTTCATTTGATTTGGTTACTGCTAGTCATGTGATTGAACATATTGAAAAACTGGATATTTTTATGACCGAGATCAGAAGGATTTTGAACAAGGAAGGGATACTTGTTGTTGGAACCGAAAATTTGTCGGCTTGGCACAACGTAATGGCACTTGTTTGCGGCTTTTATCCTTTCTCGTGCGACGTTACAGGCCAAAAAAAATTCGGCAATTTTCTCTCTTTGTCGGAGGGGATAAAGGATTTTCTGGATTATCACAGGACAGTTTTTAATTTAAAGACTCTTGTAGAGTTTCTAGAGTATTATAAATTTGAAATCATTAAAAAAACCGGGACAGCCTACTATCCGCTGCCCAATTTTTTGGGAAAGTATTTGTCTAGAATTGATTCAACTCACTCGGTTTTTATTTCAGTTTTGGCGAAAAAATTTTAAAGTATTCTAGTGCGATTTTTGACCAGTTGAAATTCTTTTGGGCGTAATTTCTAGATGCATTGCCCATTTTCTTTCTCTTTTCTTTGTTTTTTAAAAATTTGGTGAGGCACTTTTCAAGTTCTTGTTGGGAATTTGCAACATAACCAGTTTTGCCATCTAAAATGAGCTCGCCTGCTGCTTGATAATTCAGCGCTATTTGAGGTTTGCCAAATGTTGCTGCTTCTAGGATCGGTAGACCGAAGAAAAGGTAGCGGTCACAGGTTGCGTAAACATCACAAGAGGCATAGAGCTTGGCAAGTCCACCATCGTCAATGTTAGTTATGATTTGATCGTTACCAGACATTTTTCTTTTAAGGTATTTGAGGTAATTTTTCTTTGGAGAAGAACCGACAAGGACCAACTTCAGGTTCAATCCTTTGGCGCGTAAGTCATTTACAGCGTCGATTAGAGTATGAAAGCCTTTGTAGGGTGTAAAGCGGGAGACAGAGAGGATGGTTGTTGGTAGCTGGTTGTTGGTAGCTGGTTGTTGGTAGCTGGTTGTTGGTTTAATGTTGCTTCCGAGATAAATTACTGTTGAGTTGACTGCGTAAAGTTTTTTAAGTTCTTTTTGGGCGGCTTTGGAGATGGCGATGACTTGGTTTGAAAGAAGCAGAATCAGTTTTTGGTCACACCAGAGTAGAAGATTGATCATAGAGTTTATCAATTTGTGCATAAAATTTATCTTCTCATTCGGCAAAAACCTTTCCAAATAGGCATCGAATTGGGTTCCGTAGTAGGTTCTTATGACAGGCAAAAAAGTTAATTTGCTGATAAGTAATGCTCTCAGGGTAGAGTGGAAAGATATGAGGTCGAATTTGCCTTTTTGCAAATTTAAATAGAGATCGAAGATGTTTTTGTAGAGAATCAGGGGGATTTTTTGTTTTTTGAGCTTTGCCACCAGATCTTTTTGGGCATTTTCTTTCTTGGCTAAAACAGTAACACGGCAGTGTTTAGCCAGATGCTCTGCTAGCTCAAAAGGAACTTTGGCACCTGATTTAGTCGTTGCGGATTTAGTAATAATGGCGATATTCATTCTGGTTTCTGTGCCAAAAAGTATTCGTTTCACTTATGCTTTTTGGCTTTTGTGAGCCAAAAAAATTCGCAAAAACTCATGTTTTCTTTGCGAGAAAATAGAAGTTCATACCAAAGTATTTAACCAGGGGAATTTTGCCCAGCGTTACTTCGAAAAAAGGAGCCCATGATTTCGGATAGACGGGTATTGCAGGTGGTGACCAGGCAGTGCCGTAATCGGCGCCACAGGTTTTGATTATTTTGAAATCTTTAAAGTATTCCATAATTTTTGGGGGGGTAAGAAATCTTTCGAAGCCGCCGGGATGAGATCTGGCGGGTTCCCAAGTACCGGTACCTAATCTTGCTTCCATCAGTTTTTTAGAAAGTCCCCGCAGATTCCAGTAAACTGGGACGGATACTAAAATATAACTGCCTGTCTTAGTAATTCTTTTCAGTTCTTCTACAGTTTTGGTCAGATCTGGTACATGTTCTAAAACCTCGGTGGTAACGATAAGATCAAATGACGCATCTTTAAATGGCAATTTATTTTTCGTTAATAGTTTAAAGCTTACATGTTTAAAGCCAAATTCTTTTGATTCCAAAATTGCCAGCGGGGCAATATCAACAGCGGTAATTCGTCCGAAATATTTAACCATTAAAGGTAAATTCCAGCCATGACCGACACCAAATTCCATGATATGCCATCTTTTAGTTGGGTAGTTGGTAGTTAGTAGTTGGTAGAAATCTTTTAGGATTACTTGCTGGAATGGAGCAGAATTGCGGGCGGTAAAAACCTTACCCTGACCGTAGTACTTTAGGATTTGTTTTTGGGTAAGCTGACGGCGTTTGGCCAGTTGTGGGCCTCTTGTTTTATGCGCAAGAGTTTTTTTAAGCGCCTTGAAAACGGAATCGAAACGATTTTGTCTTTTAGTAAAAAAGACATAGAGGCAAAATAGAAGCTGAAAAAAAAGAGCCAGCGGTTTTGACCAGTACGGAAAGTGTTTAGCAACTATTCTAGCTTTTCCCTCATACCAGACATCATTAAGCCAGCCAGAAGGCATCTTAGATGCGGTGGAAGATTGCCTATGGTACATTAAAGCTTTAGGAAAGTAGACTACTCTGAGGCCTAGTGATTTTACTCTTAGACAAAAATCCAGGTCCTCGAAATAAAATGGAAAACTTTCATCAAATCCCTCCAAAAGCTTGAATATTTTTTTCTTGACCAAGATTCCTGTGCCTGCAATATAATCTACACCTTGCGTTTTCTGGTAGTTGTCCAATCTAATAATCCTTGATGTTAATCTTGAAATATTGGCTGCACCATCGGGGTATTTTTTCCCGTTTTTAAAAGTGACAACCTTACCTCCGCAAACACCGATTTTAGGGTCTGACCGCGCAAAATTTATGAGATTATTAAGAAACCCAGAATCGAAGGTGACGTCATTATTGGTTATAAACAAAAAATCAGCAAGTGAACTTTCTGCGCCAATGTTGACAGCCCTCGCGAAACCCAAATTGTTTTTAAGACGGATTAGCTTAACGTGAGGGAAATTTTTTTTGACTAAGTTAGCCGTATTATCAAGAGAGTGGTTGTCAACTACTATAATTTCAACCTTTTTCTTTGCATAGTTTAATTTCTTAATGGATTCAAGACACGTTCTGGTTAGTTCCCAGTTATTAAACACGGGAAAAATAATCGAGACAGAACTGGTCATTTTTCTAAATTAGGATATAGTCTTTTTCTTAATTTCGGTTCAATGAGCACATAAACACTATTAACTATTGGATATCTTGCTCTGCAAAACTTACAAATTATTTTATTTTTAAAACGGGTAATGTTTAACTTTTTGCATAATGGACACCTTAAAAGGTCAGTTAACTTTGTTTTTTTTCTTTGTTCTGTACCTGATTTTTTATACAAAACAGTAATACCTCCACCTTCAATAGAGATAGTCAATCTTGTTGCCAGGTTGATTGGCCATCTTTTTCCCGTATTTATAAGTTTTTGTTTCGGTCCCCAAAAGGTAGGTTCAATAGTAATACTTGCTCCAATAAAATCTTTTAATGATTTTTCCCACAGTTTAGTAGAAAATTCATTTTCTAAAACTCCAAATTGATTTTCTGCTGCTCCTATTTTTGAAATAAAAGGGAGAACAAGCATTTTTTTTAGAATTTTTTCGATTGAATTCAAATTGTAACCACGTCTCCACAACTTTAAATTTAAATCTTGTTTGATTGGCTCCTCACTGAAGTAGACATACCCAAAATCAGCGGTTACCCGCCTCATTTCTTGGAGAACTTTTTGAGGGGTAGGGAAGTGATGGAGGGTTTCAAAGGCAAATACAAAAGAAAAGGAATTATTCTCAAAAGGTAAATTTTCCGCATCGGCACAGATTAGATTCGGCACTTTTTTAAGTCCCAAGTTTTTTGCAAAAAATGGAGCTGATTTTAAACTTTCTAGTGAGAGATCAAGAGCAAATCCTGTGGAATTGAATTTAGATGCTAAAAGGGCAGATCTTTGGCATTTTTCAGCTCCTACTTCTAAAAAAGGAGACAGTGAAATTTTTGAGCGCGAAAGATCTTGAAATATCTTGTGAGAAGAAGCAACTCTTTCTTTAAGGATATTTCTTATTTGTTTAGCTGAGGATTCATGGAAAAATAGGCGGTCTTTACCTAAATGTTGATTTACTAATTTCTGGCGGAATAAAACTTCACCAATTTTTGCCTCTTGTGTTTGTCTCATAACTTGAGTCTTTGAGTTATTTTTTCCGTTCTAACCCTAGAGCTAAGAGTCAGAGGTAATTTTAAAATATTCCAGGCGAATCCTTGATACATTGCCGCAATAGTCTTTAAACGTATGTTTAAAAGGTACCAGACGCCAACGATTATATATTGAATAAATAAAAATGATAATATTTGCAGTGAAGTGCAATTTTTGAATATATAACGTGTCTTGCCGCGATAATGGGCGAATAAATCTGTATAATTTTGGATTTTTTGACCACTTCTTCTAAAGTTATGAGTAAAAACGGCATCTGGGGTGTATAAAATTTTATATCCTGCCTTTTTAACTCTAAATGAAATGTCGTAATCCTCACCACAAAAGATGTAATCAGGATCAAAATTGCCCAATTTTAGAAGAAGATTTTTCCTAATGAAAATACAAGCTCCAGCAGCCCAATGGCACTCGCGAATTTTATTTTTATCTTTTAAATCATAAGGATGATAGCCAAGGTAATGATTTATACGAAATCCTGGAATTGCAAATCTACCACTAGTGTCTAACATTTTTCCGGTGGTAATGCCTACGTTTTGCTGGGATTTTGCGCAGTTTATAAGTTCAAAAAAGGCTTTTTTATCAAAGATTACATCGTCATTTGTTGCCAATAGGAACTCGAACCTTGCTAATTTTGCAGCAGCATTAAGAGCAGGAGCGGAGCCTCTATTTTTGCCAAAAGTAATCAATTTAACACTTTTGTAATGACTTTTAATGAAATTTGAAGTTCCATCCGTTGATCCATCGTCAGTGACGATTATTTCAATTTTTCCTGAATACTTTTGTTTTTCGATAGATTTAATTAGGTTTCCAATTACTTTTTTCCCATTCAGGCAAGGAATAATAACTGAGATATTAGGATATTTATCAACCATTTTAAAATTGGGCAGCAAGTGCAGTGAAAGCTTGGGCAGATTTAAGAAATATTAACCCTGCGGCATGTGCCGGATCCTTAGCCATTCCGGTTAACGCTGGACGGGTTATCAGTCGAGAAACGAAATTTGCTTGAGATAAAAATTCTTTTGGGTGTTTTTTTGCGTAAATTTTAATATTCTTTGCGTAATAAAATTTTTTCTTTAGAATTTCTAAAAGGTTCATATTACTTTCATTATTGTAAATTACTGATTTTGACATACCGATTTTAATACCTGCTTTTTGTGACCTTACATGCAAGTCCCAATCTTCACCTGCAATTAAATCTTCATCATAACCGCCTAGTTTTAAAAACTTTTGTTTTTCAAAGAATCTTGCGGCCAAAATGCTAGGTTGGTTCATGTAGAGTTTTTTTTCGAGGTTTAGGCACTTTGCCCAAAAATTGTCCCCCTTTACTTTTTCCGGAATAATAATTGCATCGAATTTATTTTTCGAAGCTGTAACTGTAGCATTCTTGATAACGTTAGGTGTAAGTTCCATATCAGCATCCATAAATAAGAGCCACGTACCTTTGGATTTTCTTGATCCGAAATTCCTCTGAGCTGACCTTTCGGTGCCTGCTTTAAAAATTCTTACCCCGAATCCCTTGGCAATCTCCAAAGTGCTGTCCTTTGAGAAATTATCTACCAATATGATTTCAGTATTTTTGTATGTTTGATTCTTGACGCTTAATAAGCAGCTGGCAATATTCTTTTCTTCATTTAAAGTCGGAATTATTACTGAAACAAGATTACTCACGAGAGTTCTTTTGAATAAATTTTTTAAAATCTAAGTAGCATTCTTGCCAAGAAAATTGTTCAGAGAAGGTGTAGCCGTTTTTTGCTAATTTTGTTCTGTATTTCTCGTCTTTTAGGAGATTAACTGTTGTCAATGCTAGATCCTCCGGGTTATTTTTGACAAGTAAACCATTAATCTTGTCTTTAATTGAATCGGTTAACCCCGATACGTTATAAGCAACAGGTACGCAGCCTAAAGCATTGGCTTCTGTCGCAACCAAACTCCAACCCTCTCTGACTGCGGGAATTAGGATAATTTTGGCTTTTTCAAGAAGGGTTTTCTTTTTTTGATCTTTGACAAAACCTAATAATTTGACGCTTTTTTGGAGTTTAAACTTTATTATATGAGATTTAATTTTATTAATATAAGAACTTTTTCCGGAACCGATAATCGCCAATTTTAAATAGGGGAGTTTTTGCTGAATGATTTTGAAGGCCAAAACAGCATCGAGAGCATTTTTTGCTGGGGTAAGACGGCCTATAAACAGTAAAAGATCTTCTTTTTTGGAAATTTTTTTTGATTTGAAATCCACTCCCGGAAGATAAGTTGTCACATTTTCAAAACCAAGTTTTTTAAGATCAGTAGTTGTTGATGCCCCGAGTGCAATTGTTTTCTGATTTTTGTAAATCTTAAGATAGATTGGTTCTGTGAAATATCCGATTAAATTGAAAGGGAAAATAACTTCAAACCACCAGTATTCCTTCGCAAGCTGATGGATAAGAGTCAGCGCTTTTCTCCTTGCGTAAAAGGGTGTAAAAAAGGGAAGAGTATTAATCTCGTCAATAATTAAATCGAATTCATCTTTTCTTTTAATATAATAAATGAAAGCAAATAGACGACAGCTAATTAGCCCGCCTCTTCTTATAATTGTTATACCACCTACAATCTCCTTTCCTTTGGCAGATTTATATTTTGAAGTAAAAAGAGTAACTTTTATGCCATCTTTGACAAGACGACTGGCTATTTCAGTTGCTACTTTTTCCGCGCCGCCGGAAGTAGGGTTTTTAATATCTCGCCAGGAGAGCCAGAGAATGTGCATATACGAATTGATGCGAATAGGCAAAGCCTTTCTGCGAATAGGCAAAGAGCTTTACTTACTATTCGGGTAAATTCGAATGTTTGAAACTGAGCAAGTTTGGATTTCCCAACATGCGAATTAGTACGAATATTATAGAGTTATTGGAACATTCGTGTAAATTCGTAAAATTCTAAACGAATGCTTTCAGGGGAGAAATAAGAGTATCGTCTACCTCTAAATCGTAGTGATTACTAGAATAGTATTTTAAGAAGTTCTTACGATAGAAAATGGCCAATGTATCCTGGAGTATTTTAAACACCGACTTAAGATGGATCGTCGATGAGAAGTTGTAATTTAGGGTAATCGGCGCTTCCTTGATTTTTTTAAAACCCCGCGATTTTGCAACCACCAAAAGTTCCAGGTCGAAGGCAAACTGTTTGACAACCAGTCTGGGAAAACATTCTTCTAAAACTTCGCGCCTGAATGCTTTAACGCCTACTTGGGTATCGGAGATGTTCAAATTGAATAGTGTTTTAATTAGCAATTGATAGGTTTTACTCAAAATTCTTCTGGTTAACGGGTAGTTTACTTTAGATAATGGATGTCTTTTTGAACCTATGACAACATCTGCGCGGCTTTTTTCTAAATATTCCAGAACCACAGAAATGTTTTCAGCCGGTAAATCCAGGTCTGAATCCGCAAATATGATTGCGTCACCGCTGCTTTTTTTGAATCCGTAGTATAGTGCAAAACCCTTACCCTGGTTAAGATTATAGGAGTAAATCTTGATCCTTTTCGAGTTGCCGTTAAATCTTTTGCCTCTGACTGCTTCTCTTAAAGTTTTATCTTGCGAGGCATCGTCGACAACGATGATTTCCCAGTCGTAGATTAATTTTTTGAGCTCGTCTACGTATGAAGAGATGGTTTTGAAGACTTCAGAACCCTTATTATATGCAGGAACTATAAGAGAGAGCTTGCGCATGGCAACCATAATACTACCGCTAGACTGTATCTAACTTAAGTATGATCAACAATCTGAAGTAATGTCAAGAAGCAGGTGTCCGTTGTCCAGGACATACTATACACTTTTTAAGATTTGATTATTCCAAATACATACAAAGGGTTCTAGAGCTTCTTGACATTGAGAAGGAAAAGATTGATTTTAAGA
>Ga0209541_10003402_pt1 | contig 29289 bp, 29 predicted proteins | sample RifCSPlowO2_01_FD_184027 | JGI IMG/M metagenome (GOLD analysis project Ga0209541, IMG submission 184027) | Groundwater microbial communities from Rifle, Colorado - Rifle CSP2_plank lowO2_0.1 (SPAdes) (version 2) | ecosystem: Environmental > Aquatic > Deep subsurface > Groundwater | place... | reverse complement strand
CGAGTTTATAGATAGAAAATTCAAGGTTCATGATGTTTACTCCGACCAATATCTTGTCTATAAGAAAAACTGGATGAAAAGAGTAGGTAAAAAACCCGGTGGAGATTGGAGTTTTTGGAATGCCAGGTTTATTTCCGAAAAAATCGTAAAAATAAATCAAAACATAGATCTTTATAATGATACAATCGCGTATTCTTATTGGGATGAGAATGATATTTTTGGCGTTGAAATCCAAAATCAGAGAGTTGCCGATATGCAAAAGCAAATCCACGACCTGTTATGGAAAATGGGAAGGAAAATTAACATTCTGGACTGGTCTAATCCAAAATGGTGAAGAACTTTTTGTGTCCCTGGGAAGAATCGAACTTCCATTTAGGTAGCGCTTACGCTTTATAAACGAGCTCGTGTGCCCCCGGAAGGAATTGAACCTTCATCGGAGGTTTAGGAAACCTCTGCTCTATCCGTTGAGCTACGGGAGCTCGTTATAGGAAACCCCATTATTTTACTACTTTAAGTTCAGTGTATAAAGATTCGGAAGAATGTCCACAGCCCCCAAACTTGTCAAAATCAAAAGTTTTGAGGTATTTGAGAAAGGATATGCGTGGGGTGCAATGTATTGGCCCGAGTAAACTGGTTGCCTGTTGGTTCCGTCGTAGTCGACGATATAGACTTTATTTGGCTCTGGAATAACTACTTGGCCTGAAGTCGGAAACCAGTAAACAGGTTGAGTAGCGTCTGCAATCTCAAAATTACGATCTTCTTTGATGTCGTAAATATACTTTTTACCTACTTTGATATCACGGACTTGCTTTTGTGTAGAAGATCCAGGAAGAGGTGGAACTAGTCCGGTGGGGATCGAATCTTCCCTCGTAGTAGTATAAAGTATCTTATTTTCATCGGGCGAAAAAATTATATTTTGAGTGGACTCCTCAAAAACTTTTTTAATCTCTTCCGGAAGTTTGTTTAGTTTAGCTTTTGTTTTTAAGTCACTTCTCTCCTTCCACTCAACCATGATTTCATCGCTTCGTGAAGCTATGTTAACACGTTCTTTTTGGGGGGTGAATTTACCCACATCAAGTAAAAATACCCCTGACTTTGTGGTGAGGACTATTTCTCTCCCATCAGGAGACCATTGCCAGCTTGCGCCTGTCATGTCTCCGTCAGTTACCCGGGACGGTTCTCTAGTAAACCCGAAAGGAAAAGAAGCGGTGTCTGTTACCCACAAACCACCGGTCTCAGGATTTTCGAGGTCAATCGGTACTGCGTAAGCGACCTTTGTTAAATCCGTGTTAGCTATCGGGTTAAAAGTGCCCGAGAAAGTTATGGCAGAAAGGGAAGTTGCTTGGGTAAAAAGCGAGACTTCTACTTGGGTAACCTCCTCTTTTTTAATAGTTAATCTTTTGCTCCACGTTGTTAGACCTTCTTTTTTAATAATTACATCATATGTACCGGGCGTTAGGGGAATATTGGCGTTTGTGGCAGTTTTAAGCTCGCCGTCGATATAGATTGACGCCCCATTTGGATCAGAATTGGCAACTAAAATGCCTCTGGGTTCAATAGTTGTTGTTTTTGGGTTAAATCTGTAACCCCTGGCATAGAGAGAAGCCAGTGTTCCGACAGTCCCAACTATAACTAATGTAATAATAAAAATTAATATTCTTACCCGTGTCATGAATTAAGCTCTATTATATCAAAGTGCTAGTGCTTTCTCTCTTGTTTGGTTATTGAGAAATAAATATAAACTCCACTAACTCGAACTTGCGTATCTCGTTAGTGATTTTGATCCCCCATTTTGTTATTTATAGTTACAAATTAAAGTAAAATGGGTATAATGGCTGCACAAGAAAAATTAACATAATGTTAAGGAAACGTATAGCGATTGATTTGGGGACTGCCAATACATTGGTTTGGGTCGAGGGTCAGGGTGTTGTCACCAACGAACCCACAGTTGTTGCCATTTCTACAGATGACAATAAAGTGGTCGCAGTCGGCGAGGAAGCCAAAAGGATGCTTGGCCGAACACCCGAATCACTTCTGGCAAGCCGGCCGATGAGAGAGGGTGTGATTGCGGACTATCAGGTAACCAAAGCTCTTTTATCGTACTTTATAGGCAAAGTTGTAGGGAGAATTTACTTTTTAAAGCCTGAGGTAATGATATGTGTGCCGGCAGGATGTACACAGGTCGAAAGAAGAGCTGCACTGGACGCGACACTTGCAGCTGGCGCAGCGCATGCTTATTTAATTGAAGAACCACTGGCTGCAGCAATTGGTGCTGGGATTCCGGTATCTGCTCCGTCCGGGCATATGATAGTTGATGTCGGTGGTGGCGCAGCCGAAGCCGCCGTAATTTCTCTTGGCGGGGTAGTAACACATAAAAGCGTGCGGGTTGCCGGAAACAAAATTGATGAGGCTTTACAATCATATCTTAAAAAAAAGTACAACATAGTGGTCGGCGATCAGAGTTCTGAGGAAATAAAGATCAAAATAGGCTCGGCAACAAAGCTTCCCAAAGAGGAGAAAATGGAAATATCCGGAAGAGACTTGGTTTTTGGTTTACCTCGAAGCATTACAGTAACGTCAACAGACATTACGGAGGCAATTTCATCCACTCTTTCACAGATAATAGGCACAGTAAAAGCCGTTTTAGAAGATACTCCGCCTGAGTTAGCCTCGGATATCATAGATAAAGGTATAACAATGAGCGGGGGTACCTCAATGCTACGTAACTTTGATAAACTTTTGACTGAGGAGACAGGTGTTCCTTGTCATGTTGCGGATGACGCGCTTTACTGTGTGGTAAAGGGAACTGGAGTAGTTATGGAAAACTTGGACCTATGGAAAAGAAGTGTCACAACAAAATAAGACTTATAGTGTTATCAGTGTTTATATAATATATTGTGGACAATTTGAGGATAACAGGCTCAAGTCAGGCATGATTATTTGAAAATAAATTGTGAACAAATATGTGATTTAATAAATATAATATTATTTTAAGTAAGACCTGTAATACTTACGACCGTTGATATATTGAAGACCAGTTTGAGAAAAAGAGACAGCAAATTTAGATTATGACTATAAGATTTATTTATTAATAAAATTTAAAGGACCTGTTAAGAAACCAAGAGTTAGTAATGCAATTTTTTTGATCATAGACTGGAGTTGGAAGAGTATTTAATGAAAATCTTGAAGACGGAAAAGTCAGATTTAAGGATAATACTTGGTGTTCGGGTTGATAGCACTTCGACCAGCCGAGTGCTAACCCAGATTCAAAAAAAACTGCTTCAAGGTAGAAAATTTTATATTACTACTCCTAACCCCGAGATAGTTTTAAAAGCCTCAAAAGATAGAAAGTTAAGAGACATTATAGGTAGATCTTTTTTGGCAATTCCGGATGGTGTAGGTTTACAAATAGCTTTGAAGTTTCTAAGTATGTCTAAATTCAGTAATAGAATCGTTAGAAAAGTGGTGTATCCGTTGCAATTGCTGCTTTCGGTAATCTTGGGCAGGAAAAATGTTGTCAAAGGCAGGGAGTTGATGTTGAATCTTTTTGGCCTGACAAACCAAAAAAAATTAAAGGTGTATTTACTTGGGGCCACAAAAGATGTAAATGCAAAAGCTATTGACAAGTTTAGAAACGAATATCCGGGCGCGAAAATAAAAGGATCTGGCGGGCCCGAGCTAAATTCCAACGCAAAACCTCTCGGGAAACTACAAGAAAAGTTAAATCGGGAAGTTGTAGAGGAAATAAACAGGTTTGCGCCAAGTATGCTTTTTGTGGCTTTCGGTTGTCCCAAGCAGGAAAAATGGATTGCCAAATGGTTGCCGAGACTGAATGTTAAAATGGCTATGACTGTTGGAGGTGCTCTTGATTATTATGCTGGAGTAGCAAAAATTCCGCCGAAATGGATGGTTAGAGTGGGACTCGAGTGGCTTTGGCGACTTATAAAACCTTCTTATTATCAGCCAAGAAAGCGATTTTACAGAATAGTCAATTCCGTAATTGTATTTCCTTGGAAGATTTTTGTGTACAAACTTCAAAATCCGAAAACATGAGAATTGTAGAAAATTAAGGGTTTATGGAAAATAAATCGAACTATGCATATTTGATATTTAAAGACAAAGCTCTCACTTCTGGAGTCGAACCCTTTTTTCCTAAAAAGAATCTCTTTGAGAACTTAAAAATAGAAAAACAGAAATGTTCTATTTATGGATATTTTTTGCCTTTAGAAAATGGTGCTTATGACTTGGGAAAGATGATAACAATGTGTGAAACTGCTTCTTGGGATTATTTTTCTCATCTTTCGGCAAAATTTGTGTTGTTTGTCTATTTTAAAAAGGAAAGAGAATTGGCAGTTGTAACTGATGTGTATGGAAGTTTCCCGGTTTACTGGCTCAAAGACAAGAATAGATTTATTATTTCTTTAAATATTCAGTTTTTAACCGAAATGTTGGATAGGGTTAAAATTAATACCCATACGCTTCTGCAATTTGTAAGTCGCGAAACAGGTTTGGGGACTAGCACTTTAATTGAAAGTATAAATAAAGTTCCTGCCGCATGTATTTTAAAAGTTAAAACTGATTTAACTTGGAGTTTAGAGAGTTTTTTGAATAAGTTAATTTTTTTACAACATGATGCTTGTGCTGATTGGGATGAGTTTAAAGAAAGATTTAATTGGACTTTTCGTGAAGTGGTAACAGATTACGTTAGAGCGGTTGGGAATATACCTTTAGTTGCAGACATTTCTGCGGGTTTTGATAGCACTGCCGTGGCCTATATGTTAAAAAAAGCCAGCAAAAATGAGTTTGTTTGTTTGAATTGGGATCAAGCGCTCCCTTACAACAGTCAGAATAAAAAAATAATAGAAAAATTTTCTTTGTATCATGATCTAAGTACAAACTTTTTAATTCACGATTTCAACAACTTAAAAAAGAGTCTATTTGTAGCCGAGGAATATCCTTACCCAATGAATGGCTACTGGGCCTTGAAGCACTTGCAAAAGATAAGGAGTTTGGGATCATTTGTAAATTTTGGCGGTCATGGGGGGGACGAGCTTTTAAGTGCTAAACCTATAAGCGATATCTTTCCTTACAGCCCGTATATTGAACTCTTTAAAATGGTCAGCAAGGAAAAGAATGGACTCTCTTTGATTATGGGTGAATCTGGGATTAGGCGTTTATTGAGACATGATTACTATAACAGCATCATGTATTATCCGTCATTACTTTCGTTGTCGGCTTTAAACAATAACTTAATGGATTTTCAATTCTGTTGGGACCTAGATGTTTGGGTTTTGTCTCCACTAACTGATTTACGGATAATAACTACAATGTTGAAGGCTCCAAAACGACTAACCTCTATCTCCAAAAGCGATTTTTGGAGATGCGTATATCCCGAAATACATTTACCGGAGCAGTCTCTTGATTCGAATCAGCAGAATTTTGAAAATGGTTTTAACCATTCCTTTGAAATTGGTAGAGATTTAGTGGTATCCATTTTAGAAAATTCGGAATTAGAAAAACTCGGCACTTTTAAGATATCTTCCATAAAAAGAGATCTTATTAAGGGAAATATTGCTAAGTATATAGAAAATGGCGGCTCTCTTGTTTTTCTTTTTAATCTTCTTAAGATCGAAACATACCTTAAATCTCAAGCGCAAGCGAAAACCGTTTCTTTTGATTAAAAATAATATTTATGTCGAAAGTTTATTATCTTAATCCAAAATCAGTTTTATTCCACCCTGTATTTGATTTATTTAACCACTATAATATTTTAGTTTATGACCCAGAGGAGGATATTTTAATAAAAGTTAATAAGGTGGGTTATGCAATATTGAAATTTATTGATGATGAGAAAGAAGCGAACATTGATTTAATTCAAAGTGAGGTATGGAAAAGATACCCGAAAGTGATTAACAACTTAGACAAGAAAGCTTTAATTGATTTTATCCATTTGATGCAATACAATAATGTCGTATTTGAAAAGGAAACACATCTGTAATTTTAGCTTAAAAAGGTAAACATGACTTTAAATCCAGAACTACTTCAAAGATTAGGCCTAGAAATCGAATTATTAGATGGAATTGAGATCCCTACCGCTGAAATCTTGGGAAATTTGCCAGACAGAATAAATTTTGGAAAAAGTGGCAATCATTTGGATTGGGAATCAAAACCGAGGAAGTAGACATGACTTTAAATTTAGAACTACGCCAATGGTTAAGTCGAGAAAATGAAATAGATGAGGTCGGTATTCCAATGGGTGAGTTTATGGGAAAATTGGACGATCTAATGTTAACTGGTAAAGTTGGCAATCATGTAGACTTCACAGGTAAGCCAAAGCCGAGAAAATAACCTCGTTGTAAATTTAACTAAAACGGTATAATACTAGATAAGGTCTTTACATGACAGATGTTATTTTAGTTGATAATAAAGATAAGATCTTGGGTTTTAAGGAAAAGTTTGCTGCCCATAAAAATCCAGTTCCACTTCATCGTGCAATATCGGTAGTTATCTATGATAATAAAGGACGGATGCTTCTTCAGAAACGTTCTGAAAATAAGCCCACTTGGCCACTATTCTGGTCAAATGCATGTTGCACGCATCCTTTGAAAGGGGAGACCTATAAAAAAGCTGCCAAAAGGCGATTGAAAGAAGAAATGGGTATATTATCTGATCTTAAGGAAGTTTTCAGGTTTATTTACAAAGCAAAGTTTGACAAAGTGTGGGGAGAGCATGAGTACGATACAGTTTTCATTGGGAGGTACACAGGAAAAGTTAGTCCTAGTCCGGAAGAAGCGGCAGACTATAAATGGATACCAATAAATGAGCTCATGAAAGATGTAAAAGAAAACCGAGATATTTATACTCCGTGGTTCAAGATAATTCTTGGGAAGTTAAAAAACTAAACATTTCTTTCGACCATGTATTGAGCGATGCCGTCGAGATAATCAATCAGTCTTTTGCAATTGTTGCACTAAAATGTCAAAAAGCTGTTGAGGAGTTAATTGAGAAATTGGCAATGGAATTGAAAGTCGCCATGTCGGGCGTGGGAGCCAAAAATATAAATGAGTTACAAAAATGGCATTGTATAAGGAATACATAGATGTAACATAAGATTAGAGTGAAAGATTTCAGGTTGATTAAAAAAATTTTCTTAGGTTCAATTGTTGCCTCACTTGTAATAGTTCTTATTGTTTTTCTCTTTAAGCAATCTTTTCCTTTTAGCAAGACAGAAACAGTTAATTTGGACGACCCTGGGTTTTCAGAATACAGCAGAGGCCAGTATTTTACAAATTATGATTTGACCGCTCCGGAATATAATCCACCAGATCATCCTATTTGTGTCGATACTTTGGAAAGCGCCGAGTCTACTTACGATGAATATGTGAAGAAATATGACAGTATTGTCAGGGAAAGATTTGTTTATAACATTAATGAAACTCAAAAGTATTTTGAGTTTATAAATCAGAAAAATGATGGCCAAGATGAAAACTACATTCAGCCAATGCGTATGCACAGATGTGATTATTTTTCACCGGACGCTCAGAGTTTTTACGGTTCGGCAGATTCAGGTGTTGATGGACTTACTTTCAAAAAACTCGGCGTGTTTACCCAAGCGGACTATTCAGATGAAGATATCGGCGATTTACTTGTATATCTCTGGCTGGCTCATGGCGCGGGCGCGACACCTGGGTCAAAGCAGGAGCCTGCAAAACTTACATTTGACAGGTCAAAGATAATTCTGGAGATGGAATATGAAAAAGCAGTATATGGTGATTGGGGCCTTCCTGATGTATTTTCATCGGTTCGCGATTCGCTGGTATTCAATCGCGCGGACAGAAGTGTCACAAGGAATTATCAGATTTTGTCGAGTAAAAAAGGTCCAAATACGGGAGGGAGTGTTATTGATCTGCAATGAAAAACCAAAGTAAAGGAAATATAGTCATTGGCGGGTTTGTGCTTCTTTTTATCGGATTGTCTTTGGCATATCTTGCCCTTTTTACTTCTCCTTTGGGTAAAGCCCCTTCTGTGTCGGGCAGTAAACTAAAAATTTTAGGAGATAGTAAATTAATTTACTCACAAAGCCAAGGATTTTCGACTTTCAGTGGAGGGCCTGACGTTTGTGCAGACATAAAGCCGGGTTGTGAAGAAGCATTTGTAAAACGCTCACAAATGAATGGTTATTTCGATCCAGCTTGGGACGATCTGACAGTCGAAGAAAGAAGCTGTCTTATTCAGGGGTGTCTAAGGTGGGAAGCAAACTTAGGCTCCCTTGTCGAAACTGAAAAAGTTTACCTTGAGTTAACGGGTGATCAAATAACTGAACTAATTAAAATATATAAGCCGGATTCGGTTAAGGCCTCAAATGTCCGCGTATGGATTGAAAACAACAAAATCTACGGGTCAGCTGTGAGCAGTTATTCTATGTTGCCGGGAGTCATAAGTGCCGAGGCGGAGATTGATAATCATTGGTTTGTCGTCAGACAAGCATATTTAGGAAGGATTTCTGCGCCTCAATCAATAGTTGACACAATAAATAGTGGTGTTGAAAGTCTATTTCAAGACTTTTTTGCAAAAGTTGGAGTATATATTGAAGAAATAGATGTTGTAAACGACAAACTGGCTGTAAAAGCCGAAGCACCAAAGGGTCTTTTGAGACTCGAAAATGGAGTTTTAATTGTGGACAACAATGTTTTTGCTGAACTAGAAAAGGATAATGAGAATAATAAGGACGAAGGCGATTTTAATATACTTAATATTCAATGAAAGGGTCGATAATATTACCAATCTTGTTGATAGTTGCGGCGCTAGTTCTAATAATCCCCATTCCTAAGATAGAACAGGTTTATTGTATTCAAATGGTAGGCTCTGATTGCAAGCCATATACACTGGCTTGGGGCAAGCCTTTGATCGCGAGGCTTTTTGGCTTAGGCGAATCCGATGATATAACTAATCCTGATATAATTAATCCCGTTGAGATTCCGACAACTGTCCCGACAGCAACTTCAGCACCGCAGGTTTACGATAATGCGCCTCTTGACGGTTTTGTTTATCTTAGAAATTACTACCCAAACCGGTACGAGGGATACGGATATGGACTTGAATGCAGTAAAAATTATAATCCCAGCTACCCAATCTTGGTTCGAAGTCTGGTCGACCCTGTGGGGTTTGATAAGCCACAAAAATTAGTTGTAAAAGAGCTGAGGGATAAATTGTTTCGAGCTACTTGCGATTTATTTTCGATTGTGACTACTCCCCCCAATAGCTCAAAAGTGCTTTTAAGAATAAGTTATAGTGGATCAGATGCGCGTTCTTTGGTTATCCTAGATGTGACTACCGGTAGTTATGAAGAACTTTGGCATATCCGAAGATTGGTAACCGATGATGTAGTTGTGCAAAAGTGTGTTGACTCAGGGCCTTTCAGAGAGACGAATCAGACATGGCGATATGAAGTGTTTGCCTGTCCGGTATCGAAAGATGATGATACACAAGCGCTTTATGCTTACGACTTGGTAACTGCCAAAGTGACGCTGTTACATAAATTTAATTCCGGTGAAAAAATCTGCACAGGTAGCGAGTTTACGATAAATGCCTTTGAGCCGGCTCTTGTTTACACCGAACCAGGGGATGTGCAGTTGGCAATTTGTGGCAAGGAGACTAATCTAAAACTGAGGGATCAAATTTTCCAGCTGCCTGAATGAAAATAAGTAAAAAGCAATTTTTTAATGTTTCAATACTAGCCGCTCTGGCAGTATTTGCGTTTACTGTCCCTTTGGTTTTAAACCAAAGGAAGATGTTGCTTTCCTCAAAAGCTGCAGTTACAACAACCACTCTTCAGGGAAAGTTGGTAAAAGTCCACACCGATAATTTTGAAAAAGGCTCATCAAGCGAAGATTATTTCCTGAAATCAACCGACGGAAAGACATATAAAATCGACAGTCTTTCTCTTGATGCAAAACAGGCAAAAAGCGGTGATACAATTTCAGTCACAGGGATTCTTTCAGACAATATGTTTTCTTCCTCAACAGTCAAACTCCTGACTTCTAACCCTGATCCTTATATTGCTCCCGCCATTGGGGTAAAAAAGGCGGCTTATGTACTAATTAACTTTACCAATACGACTCCGCCATATACTGTTGATCAAGCCAGGGGATATTTATTTACAAACCCAGACAGTGTCAAGGCATATTACAAAGAAGCCTCATTTAACAAAATGGATATTATCGGCAGAGACAGAACAGACGGAGATATATATGGCTGGGTAAATATCCCTTACGACAGTGCTAATTGCTATAACAACTATCTAACGTGGATTGATTCTGCGGATTCCATACTTCGGAGTCAAGGTGTTGATTTGGGAGGATATGATCAGATGGTCTATGGTTCTTCAGGATCGCCTGATTGCGGCTTCAGAGGGACTTCAACGATCAATGACAATAAAGCTGTTTTTATTAATGGCCAATGGATAGTTACAAGAGACAACCAAAGCTACGATTATACGTGGGTGGTTATTGCTCACGAACTTGGTCATAATGTTGGTTTGGGCCATGCACAAAGCGCAACTGGGCATACATCATATTCTGGCGGAAATGTGGTTTTGAACAGTGAAATAGTCTGTGCCTGGGGAGATAACTTCTTTTGTAGAGTATATGGGGACCCGTTTGATCCGATGGGCTACCTGCCGAGGCATTTTAACAACGCCCACAAGGGAGAGCTTTACTGGTATGATACAGGTTCTCCTGCCCGATTAGCCAATATATTTCCTGTTATGCGGTCGGGAACGTATACAGTTACCCTTGACCCAATTGAAACTTTAACCTCAGGATATCAGGTATTGGTTATTCCACGCGTACGTAGTAGTAATGGTTCTTTCGTGGGGGATTACTATTACGTCGAATTCCGTAAACAATATGGATTTGACTACTTTATGCCTGACGATCCAACGCTGCGTGGTGTAATGATTCGTACAAGCGATCATATGGGCGACACAAGCACGAGTTTGCTTGATATGCATCCGGGAGATCCTGACGATGGTGATCTGGGCTATATTTACGGGAATGACGATTTCAGAAATTCAGCCTTACCTGTTGGTTCCACATTTGAGGATCCGTTTACCGGAATTTCCATTCAAACCATAAGTGTTGGAGCTCAGGCGGTTGTGGAGGTTAATATGACAAATGATGTTCCAGTCGGGGGAAATTGTAGTATTATTGCCAGTCCGACCAATCTCTCAATGAAGGTTGGGGAAACGGCGGTTTTGACTGCATATGTTTCCTTATCTACCCCCAACTTTATAAAGCAGGTAAATTTTTCGAAAGGTTCGGGAATAATAAATATCGATGCAGTTGATCCATATGGGCCTTATCAAACACGCGTTACGGCAGTTTCCGTGGGCTCAACCCAGATTCAAATTGACCCTCAATTTTGGGCCCAAGCAGGTTGCCCGATAACCACAATTCCAGTTGTCATTGTTCCTGCTCCCACCCCCACCCCCACACCAACTCCTACTCCGACTAGGACTCCCATACCTACCCCAACTCCGACTATGACTCCCACACCTACTCCGACAATTTGCCCATTGCCGGCTTTACCTATCAATCTTTATCCAAGAGGGACAACCGCTTGTGGCTTGAGTTCGGTTACTCTAAGCTGGAGTCCTGTAAACGGTGTCACCCGGTATGCTTTAAGAGTCGATGATACTTCAAACGGCTGGACAGGAACTTGTGCTTCAATTAACCCGGGAGATACATGTATGGATGATGTAATAGGGACATCATACACAAGACCTGTTGTTTCCGGGAGAACTTACAATTGGTGGGTGCATTCGGTCAACTCTTGCGGTTGGAGTCAACCTACAAGTGCCTCTTTTACTGTTCCTACTTGTCCAACACCAACTCCGACTATGACTCCCACACCTACCCCAACTACGATAAACTTATTACCATTGGCCGATGCTTACGTTCACAAAGATTATCCAAATACAAACTACGGGTCCAAAATTACGTTACAAGTCGACGGAAGTCCTGTAAAAATTATTTACATGAAGTTTGATTTGACAAGTTTGCCAGTTTCAAATCAAACTATTAACTCTGCGAAATTAAGATTCAAAGTTGCTGACCCTTCTACATCAGTTCAGAATGTCAGAAGAGTTTCTAATACTTCATGGAGTGAAACAACCATAAATTATAATAATCGACTTACACTCGGTACAATAATAAAGTCATTCAACGGGGGTTCCCTAGGAACTTGGGTTGAAGTTGATATTACTGCTGCAGTTAAAGAAAAACTGGGACAACTGATATCTATCGCAATTGATTCAACGGGGAGTAACGGACTTGATTTTTACTCATCTGAGTCATCAGTGGATAAACCATATTTATCAATTCAATAGAAAAACCTGAAGAAAGGCTTGTTGGGGACTAACGTTATCGGTCTCTAGTTTAGGTAAATCTTCAGACATCTCTTTCGACCATGTATTGAGCAATGCCGTCCAGATAGTCAACTGCAGTTTTATTCCAACCCCGTTTGTACATTTCAGGGATTGCTTTTTGGGCACGACGAGCCCAATTTCTCGAAACGTCTCTGGAATAGTCAAGCGAACCTGTATCTTTTACAATTTTACGAGTGACATTAGCTTCTTCTTCAGTTAAATCTCTTTTTCCCCAGATTTGTCTAAGCCTTTTAACTTGGGTGGGTGAGCCGTGTTTTAGTGCATAGATGATAAGTAAGGTCATCTTTCCCTGGCGAAGGTCAGAGTGTGCCGGTTTACCAGTTTTAACAGGGTCACCAAAAAGTCCTAAAATATCGTCCTGAAGTTGGAAAGCAACTCCGCCAGGTATAGCATATCTGCTTAGTATTTTAAGGTCACCTTCGTTTGCACCTGCCAAAATTGCTCCAATATGAAGTGGATTTTCGTAAGTATAAATTGCGGTTTTGGCCAGATGCAGGTCAAAAATGTCCTTTTCCCGCGCTTGTCCTCTAGCTTCCAGAGTTACATCGAAAGCCTGACCAAACCCCGTATTTACAATTCCCCGAAGGAGTCTGTTTAGTGCCCTGAGTTTTCGGTTTTCCAGGAAATCGACTTCTCCCAAGATTTGATGACCGGCCAAAAGAGCGACGTCGCCTACAGTTACTGCCATGCTTTCGCCGTAGTGCATGGGATTAAACCGATAAGTTTTATCTTGATGTATTTTTTTATAGTATTCGTGTGTAGTGGGTTTACCCCGGCGAGTATCGTCTTGATCCATAAAGTCATCATGCATAAGTAGGGCAGTATGAACCAGTTCTATACACATTGATGCTTTCATTATTTCCTTTTCTTTATCCTTGTTAGTCAGTCTGTAACTATAGTAAACGAATGAACCGCGGAGGCGCTTTGCTGGCCTGAGATTATGTTCTTTAATATGCTCCCAAATATGCTTTGATAAAGCTTTCTCTTTTTTGCTTACCCCGAACGCATCTTTTATCTCCCCGTCGAAATAGCTTGTAAGTTCTTTTTCAACTTTGCCGACGAAAGTTATCAAAGTTTCTTTAGCGCGTAGCGCCTTCTCGCTTTTGGTTTTGGTGACAACTGTTTCAATTATGCTCATTTTGTTAATTTTATTTTTAGATAGTTTATGATAACTTCAAATAACTCGGGCAATCTGGGTCTTTCATCTTCAGGTATGAACGGAGACAGATCATTTATAAACTTTTTCTTGTCAAACATTAACGCCTTTTCAAGTATATCTTTATTTGTCAAGCTCCCAAGCTTGTAATACATGAGTTTTTCTTTAATTAGGGAATCGTTTATTTTTGTACCTTGAGTTAATAAATACCAAAGGTCGTAAAGATCTCTCCCTTTTTCCCGGGTAGTTATTGCGCGCATTTTCTCAGCTAAAATCTCTTCTTTGGTCAGATGATGTATAAAAGTTGTAAAAAGTACAGGGTAGCCGGTCTCCAAAGTTGATTTTGAAGGCTTTAAAACCTTCTCCCTAAAAGAAAAATCGAGTTTAACAAAGGCCTTGAAATTTAAAACAGAACTAAGGTCTGTCAAAAGAAATGTTTTTCCCGCTAACACCTTTCTTTCCTTTATTTCAATCTGTGCTTCGCGTGAAACTTCTTTAAAAGTGCGTTCAACCAGATTTTTAAGGTCATTTTGAGAAATTTGAACCGTGAAATCTAAATCTTCTGAGAAGCGAGGAGCTTTATAAATCAGATGAATTGCTGTTCCACCTTTGAAGAACACTTGAGAGCTTTCTTCAAACTTGTAGAAATTTGATAGCCATAGAAGTTGCAAATACTCTCTGTAGATTAAGGTTTGGTTAATTCTGTACTTTTTTGAAAAAGCTTTTATTTGATCCAAGGTAATCATAACAGTATTGATTTAAGTAACCTCATAAACTCCCGTGTTTTCGGGAACCTAGTTGCAAAATTTTGCAGTTTTCTGCGATTAATCGTTTTTGTGTCGTATTCGTCGATCGAAATACTTCTTAAACCTTTTGAAGCAAAGTATATTTGATCCAGTAGGGACTTTTCTGGAGTAGCTATTAAGGAATCGTTCATTTTAACGTAACCCCAAAAAAGATTCCTTTTAATTTGCAGATATGAAAAAGTTTTTCCCTCAAACTTTTTTCTATTGGTTTTTCTTGTTGTTATGGAAGTTATTTCGTATGGGAATTGCGACAAAATTCCGTGTAAGTTGAGTGCGGTTTCGAGAGAAATGTAAGAAGGTTGATATAAAAAGTTCGCAATTAAAAAGTCGTTGGCGCTAGGAGAGGATAGTATGTACTTATTTTTTTCAATTTTTTTAATCACTTCCGCTTTGGTAAGTCTTTCTACAACACTGAAGTACGTGCTTTCTTTTTTAACTTCCAGGATATCTTTAAGTGATTTGGTGGAAAACACTGGAAGTTTTGTGTCATAGAGTTTTTTTGTAAGATAGGCAAGATTATACGTTTCCATATACTCTATATTTTATGGAGTCTGAATAATCGTGTCAAGATGAAAAACTTTGTTTTCACTTAAAGTCAGTTCGCTAATTCCTGTCTCGAGCAGATACTTTTTGAGTGCTTTGTCAGTATTTTTCAATATTTGTCTTGGTAGACGTGTTTTTTGTCAGAATCAGCTTTCTTTGGTCAATGTGTGTCAAGTTTATTTAATTAGCTAAACCTAAGATATGAGAGATATTATCTTCCTTCTAAAAAAAGCTTTGGAGGAGAGGATTAAGCTCTTTGAAAACAAAAGACGAAGAACGTAGCCGGGAGTATTCTGGGCACAAAAGTTGTGCTTGGACCACTTCCGGTTACGAGACGAGCCCCACCACAATTACCTGAAAGGAGTGACATGAACGCTAACCGTAGGCTTCTGGTGCTCGTCCTTTTGACGAGTTTGCTGATGACCGTTCCTGTCGCCTTCGCTGCTCCCGCTCAGGAGTCTCCATACGACTGTGAGAGATATCTTGAGATTTTCGGCAGAGGAGTCACCGCCGTGGGAGCAGACGGAAAAACCTACCGTTGCATCTGGACCGGGTGGGAAACTCGCTGGCGCTGGACTGAGGCCAAAACAAACCCCCGTCCGTTGGATTGCAGCGGGTACGGGACCAACACAATAGCGTACAATGGCAATGACCTTTACTACTGCTCAACCCAGCTTCGATGGGTCAAGCCGAGCTACTATGTAGTTTTTCGCCCTAACAGCGGGAGTGTCGATGTTTGGGGTGGAAAATTATACCGAGCCGACTACTCGGACAACTACTGGGAATACTTCAGTATCAAGGCTGACCTGCCGGGCGGGAGTACAGGTTTTTCGTTTCACAAGGACCCGATCAACATGAACCAGTGGCATCCCTTCCAGGTTGACTCAAACCACGCGGTTGTGATTTGGCCGGAAGGCGACTGGCTCAAAGTCGGTTTGATCAACTGGTGAACTCTCTCGGCGGCCGGGGCTCGTCTCGTCTTTTTAAATCCCTCCTTTCAATTGGGAAAGGGGGGTTTGGGGCGCCCGGGCGCGGAAAGTCTTGTCCGCCGGCGAAGGCGGACACCTGCCTAAAGGCAGGCAAACTAATCAAGAATAAACAAATGCATTCAAATAATTGGTAAAAGACAACACGCGCCCCGGGCAAAACACATTATAGCATTATTTGGTTATGTTATAATTTCTTTCATGACCCCAAAGTCCAAGAAGATGGCGCTTCCCAAGGGCACAATATTGCCTAATCATATCGCCGTTATTTGTGACGGAAATGGCCGTTGGGCCAGATCTCGAGGACTTCCTGTATCTCTCGGCCACGAAGCAGGAGCAAAGGCTCTGAAGGAATTGGTTCGAAACTGCCGCGATTTAGGGATTCATACGTTGACGGTTTGGGGTTTTTCAACTGAAAACTGGAACAGACCCAAAAAAGAAGTAATGCACATCATGAATCTTGTCAAAAAAACCATTCTTGAAACTTTAGATGAGGCTAAGCGGGATGGTGTGAGGTTTATCCATTTAGGTAGAAAAGATAGACTTCCGCATGATGTTTTGAGTTTAATTACCAAGGCTGAGGAGGAAACTAAAAACAATACAAAACATGTATTTAATCTTGCCTTGGATTATGGAGGTAGAGACGAAATTCTTCGCGCAGTCAAGAATATAATTAAGGACAGGGTATCGGTAGATAGTTTAACTGAGGAAAAATTTGCCTCATATTTAGATACAAAAGACCAACAGTATCCATATCCTGATCTATTTATAAGAACTTCGGGGGAACTACGGACCAGTGGCTATCTTCCTTGGCAGCTTACTTATGCTGAATTTTATTTTGAGGAGGGTCATCTTCCAGATATTAATATAGAGAAATTAAAAGCAGCGATTCTTGACTATTCAAGACGCAGAAGGAGATTTGGGGGAAAAGATAAAATTAGTCATTTTAAATTTGATCCGTCAATTGTGGCTAAATTGGAACTTGGTTGGAGGCATGCCTTGGCAATAGGGGACGGAGAGCGTTTTCGTGATTTGGTAATTAAATTTGTGAGTGAGCACTATGGTCTTTCTAAAGAGTTAGCAAAAATTGCAGGTGCAAATCTGGCTAAAGCAATAGTTTATGGAGAAGAGGAGAACTGGAAAGAGGCTAAAAAAGCATTGAAAGGATTATATGAGATTCTTAAAAAGACACTTAATCTTGCTTTTGAGCCGGATTTGGTAGCCTCAATTGAAGTAAATCTATGGCGCGCTAACGGTAGTGCTCATAAAACAGAACAAGGATTGTTACTTGAAGAAGGTTATAGACAGCTTTACGCCGAAACCTTTAGAGTCTCGAATTATCAGATAGCAAATGCTGCACATTTGGCGGCATTGGCAACGGCTGAGCGGGACTTAGCGGTTAAAAAGTCGGGTAAAGAAGCGAATATTCATTGGAAAAAAGCCCACGATTATACAGAGAAATTCTACAGAGCGCTTAAAGAACGTATAGCATAAGCGCTATGCTAAGATTCTCTTACAGAGCTTTGAAAGAAAGAATTGCTTGAGGTTCACTTCCGGGCTACTGCCTCGATATACCTTTGTCAAAGGGGGATATGTGATAGTAGAAGGCAACGGAGGTGATCTGATAGTTTTTAAACATAGTGGATTTTCTTCCACACCAACTCCGACCCCAACCTTTTCCACCTTGGATCTTAAACTTCTTCTATCCCGCTATTTAACAAATAATAGCTCTTCGGATTATTATCAAGATGGTAAAGTGAATATACTGGATGGAGGATATGTAATTAAATGGCTAAGGTGAATTTATATAAAATAATTTATTATGCATTTACAGTTTTTTTACTGAATCTGATATTTACTAAAACAGCAGTTGCGGCATCTCCTGTTGTCTGGGTTGAGGATGGTATGACTAGAGTTTACAGAAACGATCCTGCCAAAACTAATACAGCCATCACCCTCTTCACTGCCAAAAATGAATACGAACCCTTACAAATCATCGTCAAAGCTCCAAGTAGCCACCCCCTCACAGGCGTCAACGTCTCTATTTCCAATCTAAGCGGACCGCAAGGTGCCACCTTAAACTCAGACAACATCACGCTTTACCGGGAGCACTATTTATACGTGACTCAAGGAAGTAAGCACCATAGTAGCGAAACCAATAGACCCTTGGGCCCTGGATGGTACCCCGATGCGCTCGTTCCCTTTAAAGATCCGTTTAGTCGTGCTGACTTGAGCGGCACATTAGACGCAGTCCCTTTTAGTCTTGCAGCAGGAGAGAACCAACCGATTTGGGTAGATATTTATACTCCAACTAACGCTCCGGCCGGCTTATATCAAGGCACCGCTACGGTAACATCGGCTCAAGGGACAGGTATAGTCAACATCAGTCTCAATGTCTGGAATTTTTCCCTGCCCAAAATTCGATCATTAAAAGGACAAGCCCAAATTTGGTCATCAACCTACAAGAATAGAACGACAGATACTGAACTTATAAATCACAGATTTAATCCCAAAACAGTTAAGGTTACTGATGAAAGATTTCTCATCGATAATTATGGCCTGGATACGGTAAACATCTTTGTAGCAAGTGGAGCTAGTCTTAGAAGTTGTACCGCTAATCCTCCGCCTTTGGTTTCAGATGTTGCTGCGGAAGTTGCCAGACACCAAGCGGATTTATATTTATTTGACTCCTATGCCAATGAAGTCTGGAACTGTACCGGTCTTTTTCCTACCTTCCTCCAATGGGCAGCCAATCTGAGAGCCGGCGGAATACATCCAGAGATAGTCACTTACCCGGTTGATGCTCTCATGGGGTCGGATTTGGACCACACAGCTGCTGATATCTGGTATGTGCTGCCTAAGCACTACGATCAAGCAAAGACCAATATTGAAAAACTGGTCAACCATCAGGGTACCCAAGTTCGGTCATATAATCCATTGGTTCAAGACGGTTATTCCCCCAAATTTACGATTGATTTCCTCCCTGTTAACGCCAGAATTATGGAAGGTTTTATCAACCAAAGTTTGGGTTTAACTGGTACCAAATTCTGGCGAGTGGATAATTGGACAGCCGATCCATGGAATGATCCCCAGGTGAGCGGTCGAACCGATGTGCCCGGAGAAGGAGCCATGGCTTATCCGGGAGATGCGGTTGGATTGCCTAATCAGGTCGTGTCTGGAGTAAGAATGAAGTGGTTCCGTGAGGGCAGCGAAGATTATGAATATATTCAAATGCTTAAAAATTTGGGTCAAAGCCAGTTCGCTTTAAATACCGTCAGGACTGTCGCCACCGATTTTCACACCTGGGCCCAGGATAAAGACGTACTTTTATCCGCTCGGAAAACTCTAGGAGATAAAATTCACAGTTTATCCGGCACATCTTCGCCAACCCCCACGCCAACTTCTACTCCGTTTTTTTCTGTCTTCGATCTTAAACTTCTTCTTAGCCACTATTTAACAAATAATAATTCCTCCGATTATTATCCTAAAGATGGTAAAGTCAATATGCTGGATGCGGGGTATGTGGCGAGATGGATATATTAAATCTAATGAGAAAATTATTTTTCTTGACCCTTTTTGTCTTTCAGGTAACCCTTTTTACTAAAGAGGTACTTGCTCACCCAATAGACGAAATCGGAGATATTAGAACTTATGACCAAAAACAAATCCTAGAAATTAAAAAAGGAGAAGCCAGGTTAACAATTGATCTAATTTTTAAAGATTACGAAATTTCTCCTCTTTGAAGCAAAAGTGGGGCAATGTCAGGCTTAACACCCATTGACAATATAGGTCTCAATAAAATAAATTTAAAGCATGACAAGAGCTAAAATTCTGGTAGTTTTTGTACTTCTACTATTTGTAGTTTTAGGTTTATATCTTTTCAAAAAATCTAAAACCCCTGAGGTTTCAACTGACAGGGTTTATACCGACGAAAAGGTAACTGAAGAAGCAGGTATGCTTATTGAAAACTTCCCAGATATTCCCATCTATCCCGGTATTACTGTTGATAAAACATACAAAAAGGAGCAAAGCGGAAAAACAGATTATACTGCCGTGTGGTTTTATGAAGGAAATATACACGAAATCATGAATTGGTATGCCGATGAGCTTAAAAAAGCCGGCTGGACCGTAGTGGGACCGTTTGTGTTTGAAGCTGAAGACGACCTTGAGATTAATGCAGAAAATTCTATGTACACACTTAGGCTTTTAAATTCCGAAAGAGGAGAGGACGAAACAGGAAAGGCGGGAAAACTAATAATGGCTGACATTCTTGAAAAATGAAAAAATCTATTATTAAGACCAAGACATTGTGCAGATCTCTATTAATCATCTTTTTTATTCTTCTCGGTTTCCAATTTTTATTGACAGGGGTGCAAGCTCAAGGAAGTGACCCGGTCGTAGCTGGAGCAGGTGACATTTCTCCCAGAAACAATGGCCCCCAATTTCAAACAGCCGCGGTACTGCGATCGATAAATCCAACAGCAGTTTTAACGTTCGGCGACAATCAATACCCTGATGGAATTTTGGCAGATTTCAACGCCTATTATGATAAAAGTTGGGGTGTTGGTACCCCTCCTCAAATAAACTTAAAAGCAATTACTCGTCCTTCTCCAGGAAACCACGATTATCACGTTACAGGCGCAGCCGGATATTTCGATTACTTTAATGGAGTTGGAGTTAACAACGGGCCTGCTGGAGAAAGAGGGAAAGGTTATTACAGTTTTAATGTCGGAAGTTGGCATTTTATATCATTGAATTCAGAAGTGATGTCAGCAACCCAAAACGCTTGGCTCCAATCAGATTTGCAGGCAAACCAGAATGCAGATTGCACTATAGCCTACTGGCACAATCCCCGCTTTAGCTCTAGCTCCACTCACGGAAGTAGTACTCGTACCGCTCCATTTTGGGATTTGTTATACCAATACAAAGCCGATATTGTTTTAAACGGCCACGATCATACATACGAACGTTTTGCGCCCCAAAGTCCATCCGCAGCGTCTGAACCAACAAGAGGAATAAGAGAGTTTGTTGTTGGTACAGGGGGAGCCGGAAATTATCCCTTCGGCTCGCCCATAGCCAACAGTCAAGTCCGTATTTCAACTCATGGTGTTATTAAATTAACGCTTCACGCAAACAGCTACGATTGGCAATTTATAAATACAAGTTCAACTATCTTAGACTCAGGATCCGGCGATTGCGTTACCGCGAGTGGGACGCCAACAGCAACACCCGGACCAACAAGTACACCAGTTGTAACAGATACTCCTGGTCCTACATCCACTCCGATCGGAGGGAATGGGGATGCCTGCGGTAACGGAGGAGTGAATGCAATGGACATAAAATGTGTTCTTAATAAATGGTTGTTATCGCTTACCAATTTTGTTGATCAGTTTTCTGACGGAAAAATAAACTCGCTTGACTTTTCAGTTGTTGCCAAAAATATTGGGATTCCCAACAGTAGTCCTACTCCTTCCTCGCCGCCTGGTCAGTACCTGGATAATGCGATGTGCAACCCTGACCTGGGTCCTGCGGCTTTCACGACCAACATTACAAACCAGTATTTGCCATTTTCAACAGGATATACCAACGACCGATACCTCACGGATGCCTCGAGCGGATTTCAAGTTAGAATGAGAATCTTAAGCGGTACTAAATCAATACCTGGTGCTGATGGACTTTATCCCATACAAACACGGATACTCGAGGAGTTCGAAACTCAAAACGGCAATTGGGTTGAGACCTCATATAACTGGTTTGCGCAAACAGTCGGTGGAGCTCGCCCAGGTACCGTTTGCTATTTCGGAGAAGATGTTTGTACACCAGGTAGCCCACCCCCCAATTGTGGAGCGGGAGGCTCATGGGAAGCAGGTAACCCCGTCCAAGCAAGAGCAGGAATAATGATGCCGGCTGGTCCCTTGGCAGTGGGAATGAATTGGTTAATCGAAGATGCTGCGTGTTGCGGCGCATATGAGAATGGAAGAGTGGAACAAACCGGTATAACTTTTACTGTCCCTACTACTCCTTCAACTACATTTAATAATGTTATTTATATCGTAGAGGACAATGGAAATTCAAACAAAAGATATGCTCCCGGAGTCGGTATGATATCCGACGAAGGAGCACTGTTGACGGGTTATTAGAAGTTACTAGATGAAAAGGTGTCTTCTTTATATATTTACAGGATTTGCTTTATTATTTGTTTATGTAAAACCTGCATCTGCGGCAGTTCTTCGGGTTCCCCAAGACTATACTTCAATTGAAACAGCCTATAATGCAGCTAATAATGCTGACGAAATAGTTGTATCTCCGGGTACATATATTGTATGTTTATCGGGTAATAGAAACAAAAGAATAGTATTAAGGGCCCAGTTCCCTGCAACTACATCGCCAACCAACCAGCATTCTATTATCAACAGCAACTGTAGTCACGTAATTCAGTTTAGTACACCTTTGGATAGCGACGGTATTTTTCAGCCGGGGGATCACGTAGAATTTGTCGGTTTTGTTCTTAATGGTAACCAGATTCAAGGTGTAAGTAGCGGAACCGACGATGGTTTTAGTTATGAAAGCGCCAGTGGAATCGTCAAAGATAATATTATTTACGGCACGACTGACGACCCTGTTGATATTGATGGGGCTTCGGAAGCGCACGTTATCGGGAATATTTTAAAAGATGGAAGGGGTGGAGGAGACGGGCTTGAAAACAGGCTTCATAGCTTTAGTAGCAGCCGGGATCTGAAAATAATTTTCAGAAATAATATTTTTTACAACCATAACAAAGACGGTATACAACTTATTGGTATCATCTCGGGACTAACAAAACGAAAGTATTTAATAGCAAATAACCTGATTATAAATAACACGCAAGCTGGTTTGGGAACTACAGGAAATGCAGTTTCGGATCAAGCACAGTTCCCTGGCGGATATCCTTTGCCGGAAAAAATTTATGTGATTAATAATACGTTTGTAGAAAACGGTATGGGTGGAATTCTTGGAGGGGCGAACATGGTAGTTCATAATAATATTTTCTATAACAATAGTGTAGTCGATTTAAAAAATGTTTCGGGAAATTCAGTCGCAAGTCATAATTTGTTTTTTGGGCCGGCTGTTGACTATGAGGGCAGCAATGTTCAAAGTCCAAATGTTACAGCCGATCCTAATTTCATAAATACCAGCCTGCCACCAAACTTTGAGAGTTTCCAATTGGGTGCTGCCAGTCCGGCTGTTGACGCTGGTATGGTTGTTAATAATATTTACACTGAGTTTGGTGTTACACCGCCGGGTTATTCAGAGAATGCTCCTGACTTGGGATGGAAAGAATCCGGATCTACTCCGCCTTCGTCTTCGCCTACCCCCACCCCAGGTCAGTTTACAATAGCAGATCTTAAAATTTTACTTGCCGGCTACTTAGGACCCCAGAACCAGAGCTACTTTCCGCTTGACGGCAAGATTAATATGCTGGATGCCGGTTTTGTCATGTCGAGGCTATGATATGCTAATTGCTTCTCGAAAGTTGGTGATTGTTCTTGTGGTTATCCTTGCTACTCTTGCTTTGGTTACTCTTGCCGTTAGAGTGAGTAAGACCCAAGTTAGCTTAGTCCCGGGATTTCCGGAAACACCGGTTTACCAAAATGCACGGCTTCTAGAGTCTTCTAAAGATCCTCGAGAAGCTATACTATTTGAAGCTACATGGGAAACGGACTCCAGCGTTGCCCGTGTTTCGAATTGGTATTTAGAAAGTTTACAAAGAGAAGGTTGGACCTTGGATGTAGCTCCAGCTGATGCCAGTAGTGATATCCAACTCGCACGACTTTATAAGGATAACTACACTCTTCATTTATCAATTATTTTTGATAGGGTAAGTGCCAAAACTAAGATTGTTGTAGAATTTCTTAAAAACTTAAAGTTTCAAGAAGTAGAAAATCCTGATCCTGAGGGGTTTATACCCAAAATACCTTAGTCAACATTTATGAATAACATTTTGGGGGATCAAAATCTCTTTAGACAAAGTCGCAAGCTTTGCTTACGAGAGTTGGAAACTCAAGTAAGAGGAGTTTATACCAAATGAATAAGCTTGTTTTTACATTTCTTTTTACTATTACTTTATTTGTATTAACTGCTGGCATTTTTACTACTGACATAAGCGCATCTTTTCGATTTGTCGCCTGGGCGGATACCAGAGGAAATAATTCAGTTCTGAGCAGATTATCAAATCAGGTTAGGGGAATGAATACACAACCAGCATTGACTATTTATCCAGGAGATCTTATTCCCACTAACAGTTCTTTGACTGTTTTGCAAAGATTCCAAAACTGGCAAACCGCTTTAGATGGTGGAAATAATAACGGCATGTCAAACAAAACTTTTGCAAGTCGAGGCAACCATGATTTACCCGATACAGTTACTTGGGTTTCGTTTTTCCAATTTGGTCCTTTATCTGATCCTAACTCGGTTGCAGCTAAGGTAGGGGTTACGAACTACCAAGTATTGAACGACGATCTTACTTACTCTTTTGATTATCAAAACTCACATTTTATTGCAGTAGACGGAACCGGAAATGCCAACACAATTACAGCCGCACAAATTGCATGGATGAATCAGGATCTAACTGCAGCTAGTTGCAGGGGCATAAAGCACGCTTTTCTATTTTGGCATGGGCCAATTTATACAGTTAACGGCCATATGAGTTCTCTCCCGACAGCTTTAGTTATGATGCTAAATGATCAACCTATTTTGACTGCCACTTTTCATGGCCACGAACACGTTCTAGCTCATACAACTATGGATCACACTAGAGCCTCTCAATTAACAAATCTAGTTTTTGAACAATTCGTGTCCGGCGGAGCTGGTGCTGGTTTTTATTCATGCACAGCCGGTAGAAGTGACTTTTGTGATACTGTTTACGGATTTGTCGTGATTGATGTACTATCCGACACTCAAATTAAGGCGGGTTTTTATAAAGACGGGCAAACTACACCAATTATTCCGGAACAAACATATACAAAAGGTGCTGTACCTATTCCAGCTTCTTGTGGTTCACCAGCACCCACTTCTACTCCTGGTCAAACGTTTACTGTTGCAGAGCTTAAGAGCTTACTAACAAGATACTTGGGAATTCAAGACCCGCGTTTCTGGCCGCTGGACGGTAAAATAAATATGATGGACGCAGGTTTTGTTATACCTAAAGTGCTTTGATGTTAGTGTGCTTTCTCTATTGACATGAACGTATATTTTTCTGTTAATATAAATAATATAGAGTGAAAACCCATGAAAGACATTTTTAAGACCTACTTTGGAGGTAACAAGTTTCGTTGGTTTTTATTGGCGGTTGTCTCGGTTGGCCTTTTTACTGGATTAGTTTTGGTCAAATGGAATCAAGATATAAGGAGAGAGGCTGCGACACTTACCGCTGTTTATTCTTTTTCAACTTCAACAATTAAAGTTGTTCCGGGAAGTAATTTTTCTGTAAGTATTATTTTAGCAACGGGGGGACAAGGTATCGTCGGGTCAGACGTCTTAGTCAGACTTGATAATACAAGACATAGACTGGTTACTATGAATAAGTCAACTAACACTTCTTTTAATAATATCTTTAAAACTTACGCGCCTATAAAAACTGATTGTTCATTCGATACAGCCAAAGTTGTAAATACAGCAAATACTAGCGGGCTAATTGAATTCGGTGTAGTTGCTTTCGATCCTGTTGATACTAATTGTACTTCCACTCCAAGCTCTAACGGTAGTTTAACCGGGACTTTTAATGGTACGGCAAATGTAGCAAGTTTGACTTTTGAAGCCAAACCTGCGGTAGGTGACTCTGTAATAAGGTACGTACCCTCAAATGGATATAGTGATACTGGATATACTTCCACTACTGACTCAAACGTGGTAATTGCACAGACAAGCGCAAATCCTGAAGATATTTTGCAAACGCCCTCATCAGTTGTTACAGTTAGTTATTGCTATGACTTTGCAGGAGGGAGTAGTGTAAATATTGGCGATATTCAATTGGTAGCAGCAGGCTATGGACATACACCAACAACACCTAGTACGAAATATCAGGCGAGATTTGACTTAAATAACAACCAGAGAATCGATATAGGGGATATTCAGCCTGTTGCAGGACAGTATGGAAAAAGTTGTTTATGAAAAAAATATTTAATTTGATTACATTTGTAACGCTTTCATTAGTGTTTTTTAACACAAAGAGCAACGTTTGGGCTCAAACGGGGTCTACAGTTTCAGTTCAGCCTGCGACCCAGACAAAGACACACCCTTCAACTGTTACAGTAAATATTAATATTACCAATGCACAAAATCTGGGAGCATTTGATATCATACTTAATTATTCAAGTAGTTTGTTGAAATTTGAAACTGTTTCTGTAAATTCCAACTTTATGAGAGGGCCGGGATCTGGCGGAAGTTACAGAACGGTTACACCCACAGGTCCTATTCCTACTGTCCCGACGGGGAGTTTTATGTTTGGGGCGTTTACCATGGATACTACCGGTCTTGGTTTGCAAGGCCCAAGCGGTAACGGTACGTTGGCAACTATAACTTTCAGCACCGTTGGGGCTAATGGTACTAGTAATATCACCTTATCAACTGTAGATATCTACGATATTAATGGTAGTTTGCAGACAAGATCGGTCCAGAGTGGAAGTGTAACTGTTGTCGGTGGTTCTGGTACACCAGCTCCGACACCAACACCAACACCAACTTCAACTCCCAGTGGTTCTCCGACGCCGACGTCTACTGTTAAACCGACCAAAACTCCAAAGTCGACTCCTGTTGGTCCGTTGGGGGATGCGGATTGTGATAAAAAGGTAAATTGGTCAGATTACTATGTTTGGCTTGCATTCTACGGCAAATCTCCACAGTCTTGTCCCAATGATCCAGATTTTGATAACGATAATGATGTTGATTTGGTTGATTATTCCATTTGGGTTAGGGGTGCTGAAACTCAACCGACTGCCACTCCTGTTCCAACCGGTGGTGACGACGATGATGGTGAAGACGATGACGAAGACGATGATTAAAATTTGAAATGTTTAAAGATCAAAAAAAATTATTAATGTTATTGGTAATTCTTCTTTCCGTGCCCGTTGCTGTGTTTTTGGTGCAACAAGCAGTCAAATTTTTCTCAAAAGCAGCTATAGCGCCGGTGGATATTTATTTCACACCCTCGCAGTCTGAAGTTCCTCCTGGCAGTGTTTTTACCTTGAGACTTAATCCCCACAATCAGCCGATAGACGCAGTGGCTGTTGAGGTCAATTTTGAAAAGGACAAAATATTGTTTGTAGGATATCAGAGTGGAGAAATATCTCCTCTTAAAAATGAAATAATTAAAACTGGTGGGGATAAAGCTAATCAAGACGGGAAGATTGTTATTGTTCTTGGTAGAAATCCTAATGACGTTGCCCCTTCAAGCGACTTTGTCATTTCAGGGCTGATGTTTAATGTTGCAGCTAACTATAGTGGTCCAGGTGTAACAAGTATGCTGACAATTGGCGAGGCTGGGACTCAAATTGTTGATAGTCAAGCGCGGGAACTTGGTTTCCAAGCGCAACCAGCAAGTATTATAATTAAACCTTCCTCGGGTATAGGTAGCATTAGCCTTTCACCTTCGACATCCGATATTGCTGTAGATAGCGTTTTCCCGGTAGCTATAAATTTCCAGACAGGCGGGGTTTCAATTTCATCTTTGGTAATGCGCTTAATTTTCGACTACTCAGGTGCTACTCCGGAGCTTAACGTGGTCGATGCAAGTGGCAACCTTGCGAATAAAGTGTTTCCAAATAGTGCACTTAGTAACGATTGGAATTTCTCTGTAAATAGTGTCACACACGCTTCTTCGAAAGTGACAATTGATTTGGCTGCTTTGAATACTAATCCATCAGGCTTTAGCTCTTCAACCCAGACTAATTTGGCAACGATGTATCTTAAAGCCGGAAGTGTACCCGCAACTAATCCAGTAGTGCTAACTTTTGACATGACTAAGACTCGCATGCTAGCCAAAAATGATCCTACTCAAGATATATTGGGAAGTGCTTCCGGTGCGTCTTACACTGTAAAACTTGAAACTAATAACCCGGCATCTCTGTCCTTCGGCTTTAAGATGCAGGGGGTAACGGGTGTTTGCACGGACAGAGATACAACCTTAAGCCTGGTTAGTCCTTCAGGAAAATATGATTATGAACTGGTTGTAACAAGCGACAGTTTAGGAGTTTTCAAATCTGTTGATGGTAGTGTGTTACTTGTTGGTTTACCGGTCAGCGGTAGCTACGACGTTCTGGTTAAAAGCCCGGGTTATCTTCGAAAGAAGCTTGGAACACTAGACCTTGTAGCGGGCGTTAATAGCGCACCTTCAAGCTGGAATGACATCTTTATGCGGGCAGGGGATTTCGACTCACCTGGTACGGATGGCTTCAATATATTAAACATTTCCGATATTGGTAAAATGCTAAGTGTCTATGATGCTTTGGAGGTTCCGGTTACAGCAGCTAACAGAATCTATGACATTAACTGCGACGATATTATAAGTATTATGGATATATCAGTGGTTTTATCCAACTATACAGCTTTAACAGTTACTGACGACTAACTTGCTAAAAAGGACTTCACTATGGATAGCGATTTTGAGTTTGGGTGTTATATTAGTTATACTTGTGTCAAGACTTCCTTTTGGTAATAAATCACCTATTGTATTAGATAGCAGCAAACCAATTAATATTTATTTACTGCCCGATTCCAACGACTCCTCGCTTATACACATAAATATTAACTCAAGTGTTGAGGATTCAATATCTGCTATTGCAGTCAGACTTACTTTGGAAGACAAGGGTGATATAGAGCCGGCCGATATTGTAATCTTACCAGATAAAACACTTTCTAATTCCGGTTGGACATATCTAATTAAGAATGTAAAAGAAGACTTTCGGCCCAAAAGGATCGTATTGGAACTGGCTCTAGTAAGTTTAGGGCCTGAAGGCTTGAAGCTTAAAGGAGAGGCTGTGCTTGCGGATATTAAGATTCCAGTCTCATCTTCACTTAATATTAAAGATTTCAAATTTGATCCACAGGAGACGAAAGTAATTTCAAAAGATAGTAGAGAGTTACCTCTGGGGTTGGGAAATCTTCAGTAATTTGCCATTGACAACAGGTGTATTGCTTTGTTATCTTGTGACTAACTAAAGTAATACCTTAGCCTTGAGACTAGATCAATCAACTAACTAACTGTTTATTAATAGTGCATTCATGAAAAAAGATTTAAAACTTGAGAATCTTCCAGACCTTCTAACTGTTCGCGAAGTCGCAGAACTTCTTCGGGTTTCTCCTCTTACTATCAAA
>Ga0209541_10003401_pt1 | contig 29292 bp, 30 predicted proteins | sample RifCSPlowO2_01_FD_184027 | JGI IMG/M metagenome (GOLD analysis project Ga0209541, IMG submission 184027) | Groundwater microbial communities from Rifle, Colorado - Rifle CSP2_plank lowO2_0.1 (SPAdes) (version 2) | ecosystem: Environmental > Aquatic > Deep subsurface > Groundwater | place... | reverse complement strand
CAATGCCACAAAAAGTTTCAAGCAAACAAAACAGCTCCTCCATCAAAAGAGGAGCTGTTTTGTTTGTATGTATTCAACAAACAAACGCTCGCTGAAATTGGAAGCGAATACGGACTCCGAACCAAGGCGGTTCAGAGCTTCTTATTCGCGTTTCCGGGCTCGAGAGCACCGGGGGGCCGGCAACCGACGTGTAAGCGTCAATCATGTCGACAGAAGTGTTCAGTTCGACAACGAACAGCGCAACTATTCAATGGCTCACTAATGAGCCCGCTCGAAGTCGCATTCTGTATTCGACCACATATCCGTTTGTGTATGACTTTGCGGCAACAGTGGCGGACCCCCTGCCCTTCGATCTCATGCAAGAGGTGATACTCGCGAACCTGAACCCAAACACCGCGTACTTCTACGTTCGCGAATCGACCGACCTCACTAATAACGTGCAGCTCACTACCGCGCGAACATTTAGAACCGGACAATAATTCTGTTCCGCTGAGCGCAAACAAAACACCCGTCCGGGTGTTTTGTTTTTTGTGTCAACCCGCATTTTTCTGGAAAAGTGGGGAATTGGCGGCGCTACGAACGCCGTCTATACGAATGCTTTCCTCTTCGCGCGACTTCTATCAATGTCCGTGAGATATTTTTTGCGCAGGCGAACGTGTTTGGGAGTTATCTCGAGGTACTCATCTTCGGCCATCACTTCAAGACCCCGTTCAATGGTAAGTTCAAAGGGCGGCACGAGGTCAATCGCTTCGTCGGTTCCGGAAGCGCGTACATTGGTGAGTTGTTTGCCTTTGGTCGGATTTACCGTCATCTCCTCCCCTTTTGAGGTATTGCCGATGACCATCCCCTCATAGACTGGAGTGCCGGGACCGATGTAAAGCGCCCCGCGCTCCTGAAACCCCCACAGCGCGTAGCCAAGCGCCTTTCCCGTCGCCATTGATATCATTGACCCGACGGCGCGTTTGCTAATCTCGCCCGCGTGCGGCTTAAAGCCGATGACGCGCGAGGACATAATTCCCTCGCCTCTCGTGTCTATGATAAATTGACTTCTGTAGCCCAATATCCCTCGCGTCGGCCCCTCTAAAATAAGACGCACCGCGCCGGAATGCTTGCCTGCGCGAATTTCGCTATCGGAAATTCGTTCGGGTGAACGGATATCTTTTACGATAAAAGCTCGTCGGCCCAACTTCTCAATGACAGCCCCTTGATATTTCTGCGGAATGTCAACGATGACTTCTTCAAACGGCTCTGTCTTCACGCCATTTTCTTCGCGAATGATAACTTGCGGCTGTGATACCTGAATTTCATATCCGGCTCGGCGCATATTTTCAAGCAGTATCGCGATATGGAGTTCCCCGCGACCGCGAACCTTCAGATATTCAGTTGAGGAAAAATCTATTTTGAGGCCCACATTCACCTCTAGCTCGCGAGAGAGATACTCGCGAATCTGCCGTGAAGTAACGTACTTTCCGTCGCGCCCGCCAAACGGAGAATTGTTGACAAGAAACATAAGCTCAATGGTCGGCTCATCAATCAGAATGACGGGAAGCGGCGTAGCGTCTTCACTTTCGGAAACCGTTTCGCCGATTTCAATATCAGTAAGGCCCGCAATGAGCGCGATATCTCCCGCAATTGCCTCCAACGTTTCTACTTTTTCCATTCCCTTCCACGTAAAAAGCTTGAGAAGTTTACCCTTGCGAATCTCGCCTTTCGGACTCCGTATGAATACTTCTACTCCCGGTTTGGCTACTCCCTCATACAACCGAGCGACTGCCATGCGACCGAGGAAATTGTCGTAGGCGAGATTGAATGGCTGAAGTCGGAGCGGTTTTGCCGCAAGTTCCGTCGTAGAGGCGCTAGGGACATGTTCAAGAATTGTGTCGAGAAGCGGAGTGAGGTCTCCGCCGGCTGGCGAAGGAATATCAGTAAGTTCCTTTTTGGCGATTCCCTGCCTTCCAATGGAATACACCACGGGAAAATTTGATTGTATTTCGCTCGCGCCCAGTTCAAAGAAAAGCTCCAGCACTTGCTCATGCGCCCGTGCAGGGTCTGCGGCCGGTTTATCAATTTTGTTAATCACGACGATGGGACGAAGTCCAATTTCAAGAGACTTTTTCAGTACGAAGCGCGTCTGCGGCATAGGACCCTCCTGCGCGTCAACGACAAGAAGCACGGAGTCGATGGAGCGAAGCACGCGCTCCACTTCGGAGCCGAAATCGGCGTGTCCCGGCGTGTCCACGATGTTTATCTTTCCATCCTTATACGGAATGGACGTATTCTTGGCATAGATCGTAATACCGCGCTCCTGTTCGAGTGCGTTCGAATCCATAGACGCCCCCTCTTTTCCAACGCCCGTCTGCTTTAGAAGCGCATCGGTAAGAGTCGTTTTTCCGTGGTCTACATGAGCAATTATGGCAATGTTTCGGATTTCCATGTTATTTGATGGTCAACGCCTGCCCCGTAGTGAGGCGAGTCCGAGAGCTTCTAAACCAAGGTGGGCGATGACTGCTATATTCCTGATTTCCATAAAAAGCAAAGGTAGAGGGTAGAAAGTAGCAAAATAATGGCAAACAAAAATGAGGCCTCTCGGCCAAAACTGATTTCAGTATGGTACGATAAATTCCGAGAAATCGCAACATGAAAAATACCGCTTCGACTAGAGAGTCGAATCGGTATGTGATTCACAGGAGCGGTATATGTACCTGGCCCGCCCAGGATGGGCGAGTTTCGGGGTGATAGAGGCGGCGCCTTCTTGTTGTTCGCTCGCCGTGCGTGTCACCGGCATCCTTCCGTCTTGCGACATGAGGTCGCTCGTAAGGAGGACAATCCGGTTATTTCCACCCCTTGACTCCGAGCGCCGCTTTTGCCGCCTGCTGTTCGGCCTCTTGTTTTGACTTCCCTTCTCCCTTCGCGACGCGTTCTCTTCCGAGAAATACAGCCACGGTGAATTGTTTGTCGTGGTCGGGCCCAACTTCACTTACTGTCTCATACGAGGGAGTTATGCCGACAATCTCCTGCGCCTTTTCTTGAAAATGACTCTTCGCGTCCAGCCACATTTTCTTTTCAACGATGGTATCAAGCAACTTGAAAAGATGGCGTGATATGAATGCCTTTGCGGGTTCATATCCTTGGTCAAGGTAGAGCGCACCGATAAACGCTTCTATTGTGTTCGCAAGGATGATTTGCCGCGCGCGGCCGATGTCTTTTGCCTCCCCCCGACTCAAGAGCAGATGATCGTTCATTCCCAAACTCTCCGCCACAGAGGCGAGCGTAACGGCATTTACGAGCGCGGAGCGATACGAGGTAAGGTCGCCCTCGCTCTTCTCCGGATATTTGGCGTAGAGATATTCGGTGACGATAAGCTCAAGCACCGCGTCGCCCAAGAATTCAAGGCGTTCGTTGTGCTCCATTCCGCTTTTTCGATTCTCGTTCAAAAATGAGCGGTGTGTAAAGGCGGTGCGCAAAAGCTCCTTATTCCCGAATGTGATCTTGATCTTCTTCTCGAAACTCCCAAAATCTGTTTGCATAAAGGTCTGCAAATTCCAAATCACAAATCTCAAACCACAAACAATACCGAAATTCAAATACTCAAAACCAAAATGTAGAAATCTGCGTTTGAAGTCTTGAATTTAGGATTTGTTTGTAATTTGGTGCTTGTAATTTGTGCTTTACTTTTTACTTCTTAAGTAATAAATTAATTGCTTTCGTCACAATCGGCAAAATGTCATTGTAAAAGTTAAGCTCCAAAATATCGGCCAGTTTGAACCACTTCGCGTCATCGAGACCTCCCTTTTTTTCCAGTTTCAGCGGAACAAACCTTGACTCCGCGAGAAAATAATGCACTTGCTTTCGGATTTTTCCTTCCTCCGGGTCGGAGGCAACGTATTCGTTGCTTCCGAGGTCGGCCCTGATAGCGACATCAACTCCGATTTCTTCCTTTATCTTGCGAACCGTACCCTCCTCAACGCCTTCATTTGCAATCCTAGGATTATTTCCTATTTGCCCCTTAGATAGTGTCCAATGCCTAAAAATGTCATGCACCAGCGCGAGGTAGATGTCTTTCCCGCTTTTTGCGTACACCACCGCGCCGCCCAGTTTTTTAACCGGCATTTTTTCAAACGGAACATCACCTTTCTTCTTTCTCGGCGGAGCATCCTTGCCGGGTTCGCCAAGCTCTTTGTAGACTGAACCAAGAACGCCATTGATGAATTTGCCGCTGTTCTCGCCGCCGAAAGTCTTCCCGAGTTCAATAGCTTCGTTGATTGCAACTTTTGCCGGCACTTCCTCCTTATCGGCAAAGAGAAGTTCAAAGAGACCGAGGCGCAGCACATTTCGGTCAACGATTCCGATTTTTTCGAGCGGCCAGTCCGGAGCGGCTTTCTCGATGATGCGGTCTATGTCCTCTCGTTTTGAGATAATGTTTGAGAGAAGCCCCTGTAAAAAATCTGAATCCGTAAGGCCGGGGGCAAACTCTTTGATGTTCCGATGAAGAACATCCACCGTGCTTCCATCTGGTAACTTTCGAAAATCCCACTCGTACAGTGTTTGCAGTACGATTGACCTTGCAAGGTGCCGGTTAGCCATAAACTAGCTTTTTAGCTAATTAACTTCTTAGCTTATTAGTCCATCACCCAACAAGCTAAACAGCTAATAAGCTATCTTCCTACTGCCGTCTTCGCACGCTCCTTCTGTTTCTTCTGCTTCTTGTCAATTCGCTTTTGCACGTCAAAGAATATCCTCCCCCTATACTTGCCGCAATGCAAGCACATCGTGTGCGAAAGTCGCGGCTGTTTGCAGGAATCGCACACGGAAAAACACGGCGGCGCAAGTTTGAAATGCGAACGTCGGTTGTTTCTGTGGGATTTGGTTGACCGCATCCGGACGACCATACTGGTCACTATATACCAATCGACAACAAAAAACAAGCGAGCTATCGAATGATAAGGGGACTGTTGCCGAATGGCAAAATCGTCGTTTTTGCCACGCAGAAATAAGGGTTATTTTGGACAAAAAGTGACAAAAACGCTATTCGGCAACAGTCCCATAAGTTCCTCTTGAGAGGCAACACCTAACAGTGGCGGAAATCACAAATTCCAATCTCCAAATCCCAAGCAATATCCAAAACCAGAAATATTCAGACAGAAAGTTTCTGCCTGGAGGTTTGAATTTGGAGTTTTGGATTTGTTTGTAATTTGGCGCTTGGTGCTTGGAATCTTTTGAGGAAGCTTCGCCGGTGTACTTTTGAAATCCCGTGCTCTCGAAGCGCGGCGTAATGCGCTCTCGTCCCGTATCCCTTATGCGAATCAAATCCGTACTCCGGATGCCGCTTCGCGAGACGTATCATGTAGAGGTCGCGCTTTACTTTCGCAACAATGGACGCCGCGGCGATAAGCGGCACCTTTTCATCTCCCTTGATGATTGTTCGTTGAAATAAGAATGTGCGCGGGGCCTTAATTCCACCATCGAGAAGCACCGTACATACTTTCGGGCCAACATGAAAGTTCTGAAGTACCTTACGTATCGCCTTTTTCAAAGCAAACGAGAGGCCATTCCTATCGATTATCTTTTCATGTACAAGAACCGTGCTCCATTCACATCTTTTTGCAATTCCCGCTTCAGTGATAATACGAAACCATTCCGCTCGATTCAATGGCGCGAGCTGTTTTGAATCTTTGATGCCGGAAAGTGTTTTGCTGAAGATTTTTGCATTTTTCCATCGCACCATGCACGCGCCAACGCAGAGCGGCCCGGCAAGAGCGCCTCGCCCTACTTCGTCAATGCCGATAATATACTTATAAGCCATATAGCAAAAATCTCCAAATCACAATTCCCAAATTCCAAACAAACCACAGAACGCAAACTCCTCAAACGCTGCTCCGTATCTTTTTGTTTGTGCTTTGCAATTCTGTGTTTTGCCTGGGTTTTTGTGTCCTGTGTTTTGTGCTTTACTTTATTCTGCTCTTGCGCGCTTTTACTTTTTTGCCCTATCTCCCTACTAGCTACTAGCTACTAGCTACTTTATACTTACGCCATGTCTCGCTTCACTCCGCTCAATGTGCATAGCCACTATAGTTTGCTGAATGCCTTGCCAAAAATACCCGACCTTGTCGCGTACGCAAAGAAATGCGGAATTCCGTCGCTTTCCCTCACCGACGACGGCAATCTCTACGGCACCATTGAGTTCTATAAAGAGTGCAAAAAAGCGAAAGTCAAACCCATTCTCGGAATGCACGCATACCTGGCGCTTCGCGGCAGGGGCGACAAACAGCCGCAAGTGGACAACCGCCGGCACCGCCTGTTACTTCTCGTCAAGAACGAAACGGGCTACCGAAACCTCATCCGACTCACGACTGCGGCACACTTGGAAGGATTCTATTACCGGCCGCGCATTGACCGCGCGCTTTTGGAACAATACGGGGAGGGGCTCATTGCGATTGCGCCCGCGTTCAATTCGGACATTCTACATCTCGCGGCGCAAAAAGACGAGCGCGCGCTTGACGAACGAATCGCGTGGTATAAAAAACAATTCGGGGATGACGGATTCTTTCTGGAGATAAGCCGGCATTCTGAAATTCCCGGACATGATGAGCGCATGGATGCAATCATTGCGCTGTCAAAAAGAGCCGGAGTGTCTCTTGTTGCTTCGCAGGAGATTTATTATCTTGCGCCGGAAGACAAACAGGCGCGCGAAACAATGCGACTCGTCCGCGCCCACGGAGAAGCCGGGAGCCACACCACCAATGAAGGTGATTTCTCTTTTCCCGCTCCCGAAGAAATGGCGCGCCGCTTCGCGGACCTGCCTGAGGCGCTCCAGATGAGTGAACGAATAGGAGATAGATGCAATCTGGAACTCGCGCTCGGAAAATGGATATTCCCGGCGTATGAAACAAAGAACGGAAAAACGGCCGACGAAGAACTGCGCGCGCTCGCGGAAGCCGGCATCGCGCGCCGGTACATTGCCGAGACCGAGACGTTGCGCTCTCGCATTGAATACGAACTCTCAATCATCGGGAAAAAGGGATACGCGCCGTATTTTCTTGTTGTCGGGGATTTGCTCCGCTTTGCGCACGAGCGCGGGATTCTCACGACCATTCGCGGTTCTGTCGCGGGCTCGCTTGTTACCTACCTTGCCGGCATCACCAATGTGGACCCTCTTTTCTACCGGCTCCCCTTTGAGCGATTCCTCAACCCCGAGCGCCCGTCCGCACCGGACATTGACATGGACTTTGCGGACAACCGACGCGACGAAGTCATTGAGTACGCCAAAAAGAAATATGGGGAAGATAAAGTCGCGCAGATTGGCACTTTTGGAACAATGATGGCGCGCGGAAGCGTACGCGATATCGCGCGCGCGCTCGGATTTCCGTACGGGGTCGGCGACCGCATCGCCAAACTCATTCCGTTCGGCTCTCAAGGATTCCCAATGTCTCTTGCCCGCGCAATGGAACTTGTCCCGGAACTTGCGGCGCTTTATAAGGAAGACGCGGATACGAAAGCGATTATTGATACTGCAAAGAAAATCGAAGGGTGCGCGCGGCACTTAAGCGTTCACGCCGCGGGAGTGGTCATCGCGCCGCATCCTCTCACTCTGTACACGCCGCTTCAGCGCGACCCGAAGGGCGGAAAACTCATTACCCAATATGACATGTATTCCATCTCCGACGAGTACGGGGGAGTGGGGCTTCTTAAGTTTGACGTCCTTGGCATAAAAAACTTGGCGATTCTCGCGGATGCGGTGACCCTCGCGGCGCGCATTGAAAACGCAAAGATTGACATAGAAAATGTCCCCGTGGACGATAAAAAGACATTTAAGATGCTCACCGCGGGAATTACCGGCGGGCTCTTCCAGTTAAACGGCCAAGGGTTGACGCGATACTTAAAAGAACTGCGCCCGACGAGCATCCATGATATTAATGCGATGGTTGCGCTTTACCGCCCCGGACCGATGGAGACCATCCCGCAGTATATAGAGCGCAAGCATAACCCAAAGCTGGTGCAGTACCTTGACCCGCGACTTAAAGAGATTCTCGCAGATTCGTATGGCGTGATCGTGTATCAGGATGATGTGATGCAGATTGCGATCAAACTCGCGGGCTACACCTGGTCCGAAGCGGACAAACTCCGTAAAGCAATGGGCAAGAAAATCCCCGCGGAGATGGAAGCGCAAAAGGAAAAACTGATTGCCGGATTCATCACAAACGGATTGACAAAAGAGAAAGCGGAGAAGCTTTGGATGCTCATTGAACCGTTTGCGGCGTACGGGTTTAATAAAGCCCATGCCGCAAGTTACGGCAAAGTTGCTTACCAGACTGCGTATATGAAGGCGAACTTCCCCGCAATCTACTTATCCGCAGTGCTCACAGCGGACTCGGGTGACGTGGAAAAAATCGGCGAAACGGTTGCGGAATGCGCGCGGATTGGGATCCCGGTATTGCCGCCGTCGATCAATGAAAGTTATAACGGTTTTACTGTCGTAAAAACAAAAGATTCAAGATTCAAGATTCAAGATTCAAGTGAAGAAAATCAGAAAGACCGAATCAGGTTCGGCCTCACAACGATAAAAAACTTCGGAGAGGGAATCTCGCGCGCGATTATTGAGGAACGCAAAGAAAGGGGTTCGTTCAAGTCGCTCGTGGATTTTCTGGAGCGGGTTACGGATCGAAACTTGAACAAAAAATCACTTGAAGCCCTTATCAAATCGGGAGCGCTTGATGAACTTGGGGAACGCGGAAGCATGCTTGCGAATGTTGAACTGCTCCTTGAACATAACAAGCGAAGCGCGGAGAAACCGGCGAATCAGGATTCTTTATTTTCCGAAATGAGGGGAAGCGCTTTTTCCGACGCGCTTCCGCTCCGAAGCTCGCCGCCGGCGACCATGGAGGAGAAGCTTGCCTGGGAGAAGGAGTTGCTTGGTCTCTATATCTCCGGACACCCGCTTGATAAATTCAGGGCCACTCTGGAGAAGCGCGAATTTACGATAAAAAGAATCAAGGAGGAATTCAAAGATGGAATGACGATTGTTGTGGGCGGTATTATCGAAGAGCAAAAGCCGATTATCACGAAAAAGAATGACATGATGGCGTTTCTTCGCGTGGCGGATCTTTCTTCTTCAATCGAGGTTGTCGTGTTCCCGAGCGTATACGCAGAATCCAAAGCGCTGCTTACTGCGGAGCGTTGTATCGTCATCAAGGGGCGCTATTCAACGCGCAACGGCGTTCCCAGTCTTATCGCGGAAAAAATAAAAGAGCTTACGTAATCGACCCTCGTCCTATGTAGCATTTAGAGGAAGTCAAGGCAATTTGGACTCAAAATGTTCAGAAATCTTTTGAGAGATGTACCCCAAGAGTCCTAGTTGAATCGCAGGCGTCAATCCGACATTAAGAACTGGGATAATCGGCATCGCGTCCGCGTACACCCAACGGCTGCTCCCAAGCGCCCACCTCTCAAGCAAAACGGCAAAAACGGAAAGGGCGACAACGAAGAGCCAGCGCTTTTCACAATGCTGTTTTTGCAGGAAAAAAGGAGCCGCGAAAAGCGTAATGACTGCCGCGTCAAAGAGCGCGGCGCGAAAGAGAATGAGACTGGTTATTTCCCCGCCGCGGTACGAGAGATACAGCACGGAATGCGCATATTCCCAAGCAAAATTAAGAAGAAATGCCGCGACAAAGATGAAAGCCGGCGGACGCAGTGTCTTCATTCCTCAATAGTATCACAGTGCGCGCTACCGATAAGAAGATTTGTGTTGCGCTTCAAGCGGAAACACGCCGTAGATGCAACGGATGCATACCGCTTGATCTTTGCGGGTCTTGATATATTTAACGCCGCAGGAGGAGCAAACGAGAATCTCGGTGCGAGTCTTTTTCTCAACCCACTTCCCCAGATTATTCTGGAACGTCTTTCGGGACGGCGTCAGTATGGCGTTTTTTCTGTGTTTGGTTTTCATAATAGTAGGACCACTTTGTCTTGCTCCGCGTTCTTAGTCCGTGCCTGTTCCGTGCTATTTATTCTACGAACGTAAGCGCTTTCCCCTTCTTGCTTCCGCGACCAGTTCGTCCGATGCGATGCACGTAGTCGTCATACGTTGCCGGCAGGTCATAATTAATAACATGAGATACACCAATGATGTCAAGTCCTCGCGCGGCCACATCTGTCGCCACAAGTACTTGAATATGATTATCTTTGAAAAGCGTGAGCGCGTGACGCCTCTTCGACAGATTTTTATTCCCGTGAATGGATTCCGCCTTAAAACCTCTCTCGGTGAGAATCTTGGAGAGTTTTTCTACACCATGCTTGGTTCGCCCGAAAACGAGCACCTTCTTGAATTCCGCGCCAGACAAAAGGTCGTGAAGCACATCAATTTTATTCCTTCCGCGCGTCTTCACTATATCCTGGTCAACGCTTTTGGGAGTATCCCCTGTTTTGACCGAAATACTGATGGGGTCCCGCAAGAATACTTTGATGAGCGATTCAACGTCACGCGACATAGTTGCCGAAAAGAAGAGTGTGTGACGGTCTTTTGGCATGAGCGACATCATAAATTTCATGTCCTGTATGAAGCCCATATCGAGCATGCGGTCAGCTTCGTCCAGTACCACCGTCTTGAACTCTGAAAGATGCAAGTATTTTTGCTCGATAAGGTCCTTGAGGCGCCCCGGCGTGCCGATGATAAAATTATTCTGATAACGAAGCGCGCGTATCTGCGCTCCCATGTTTGCGCCACCGACGCACACCGCGGAAAAGATTCGCATGCCGCGAGTGAATGCCTTAAGCTCTTCATCTATCTGAGCGGCAAGTTCGCGGGTCGGCACGACAATGAGAACATTCTCTTTGGGATTCAAAAGGATTTTATTAATGAGAGGAATGAGGAATGCCGCGGTCTTCCCCGTACCGGTGTTCGCGATACCGACGACATCTCTGCCGTGAAGCACCTGCGGAATTGCCCTGTCTTGAATAGGGGTCGGTATTTTATAACCCTTGCCAGTGATATTTTGTTTGAGTCTGGCTTCTATCTTGAAATCTGCGAACTCATGTTCAGGAGAAAAATGTTCGGCCTGCTCGGTGATGACGGCCTTATTGACGAACTTTGAGACGTCGTTGAACTGTCCAAAGGTTTTCCCTCTCGAATTTCCCCTAAACACGCCTCTTCCCGCACGACGATGCTCAAAACGGCCGCCGCCTTGATGCGACGACTTTCCAGAATGCCTCCCCGTAGAAGCAGGTCCTTCATTATGGCGTGGATACATGTCCTTTCTAACCTTCTAACCATTAAAGTAAAAGTGCGGCCGGTTCTCGAAGGTTTGAAAAGACTCTGTCTTTGCCGTTTAGAGAAGAAATAATTCTCAAAAACGAAACCCTGAGATTCAGTTATAACGGCAGTATATGTTAAAATCGTGATTTTGTCAATACGCGCACAGGTAACTCTCCGCACCTGCCGAAGAATGGCTTAATTCCTCCCTTTTCTAATGACCCGTCAGAGCTCCCTGCGCTCCGCGCAGGGATGAATGGCGGAACGTCATAATTTTGCTAAATCGAAAGACCGAATAGTATTGGTATCATGCGTCAGCTAAGATTATTCAACCTATAACCACGCGCTCGGTTGGAGAAACGCCCTGCGCTTGCGCAGGGTAGTTTACAGGGAGTACTTTGGTCCTTGTCGGAGGAGGGACTTATTCCCCTTAATAAAGTGGGTCAGTGGCTTGTTAGATTCCCCATCCAGCCCCGTAGTTTGCGGCAAACTACGGCTGGAACACTCTCTTTAAGAAAGGGGGAATAGGAGGTGTGGATACTTATGCGCATAACCCCTCACACTCCACCAAGGCAACTCCCGAAAAATTTGCAAGGCAATGAACCAAGATTAGTTTCCTGGAGACGAAAGCGACCCGTTCCGCCATGGCGGAACGGGTCGCGTTGCATCCCATTGCGGAGAAAGAAAACCTAGCACGTGCACTTGCTCTCGGCTTCGCTGCACTTTTTGCACTTCGGCACGCAGTGGCTGCCGCCGCACGCATGAGTTTCAACGCGTGCCAGAGATTCTTCCCCGCACATGTCGCACTTGTATCCGTCCGTGGGGCCTTCGCACTTTTTGCAATTCATAGGGGTAGGCGCTAAATACTTTTTTTATCCCGTTAGAGACAGGGCGCGGGCGATTATTTCGTCGCGGTCTCTATAGTTGCTGATTGATACCATCACCTCATGGCGTTCATCCTGTCGCCCAAAAGCGCTCTCGACCTCTTGCGGGATTCATTCGACCTTTCGCGAAAGCATATCATAGAACGTCTCGCCGGTGTACTTTTTCATCGGTGTGGCTCGCATCGAATCACGCGACATTATGGGGGCGTTTTCGTCTCGGATAATCCCTTTTTTTCTTTCAGACGTTTTGCGGTATACTGGCCTTGATGCATTTCAACGATATGCTCCATAATTATCACACAATGACTTGGTCCGGATATATTTGATTATGATTTTTTCTAGTCAGCATTGTTTTGACGTATTTATCTAAATCACCTAGACTTACGTATTTCATCCTTTTCTGACATTCCCGCGTAGGCGGAATCCAGTATTGGGTCGTTTGTTAAAGCCCTGGATTCTCGTTCCCCGCCTTCGCGAGGACAAGCTTCATGGGAATGACACCGATTGCGTAAGTCCTATCACCATGAAATATCTTCACCAATTCATAACAAAGAAAAATATGCTCTTTATGGCCATTTTTGCGATTCTTGGATTTATCGTCTTACAGATTCCTGCGGCAGAACTCATGGGGTCGAAGGTCAAGTTTACCGTTTATGACGCTTTTGCGCCTGTCGCAGGTTCGTTTATAGGAAGCATTCCAGGCGTTATAGCTGTCTTCCTTATGCAGCTTTTTAATTTTCTGATTCATGGAGCGCAGATTGAAGATGCCGGAACAATTATTCGCTTCTTTCCCATGCTCTTTGCCGTACTCTACTTCTCAAAGAAAAGAAAAGCGAATCTCATTGTCCCGCTCTTGGCCTTCACCGCATTCATCGCGCATCCAATCGGTCGAACAGTGTGGTACTTCTCGCTTTTCTGGCTTGTTCCCATTGCCGCACATTTCTTTCGCGACCGATTTCTTCTTGCTCGCGCGCTTGGCGCCACGTTCACCGCGCACGCGGTTGGAGGCGCGCTGTGGATATGGGTCTTTGCGCTTCCCGCCCCAGTCTGGGATTCCCTTATTCCCATCGTGATAGCGGAACGATTACTTTTCGCGCTCGGCATCAGTGGGTCGTTCATTCTCGTTAACAATCTTCTTGGCTTTTGGGAGAAAAAACGTTTTCTCTACCCCGGCTTTTCCATTGACCAAAAATATCTAGCCCCCGCTCTTCGCGGTGATACACAACATGCGGCTACGACATCTTCCACGACGTAAGACGCGTTTTATCGCATTTGTCGCCGCGAGCATTGACGGACGCATTTCACTGTCAGAAAGGACATTGCCACGATGGACAAGCAAGGAGGATTGGCGATTTTTCCAGCACGCAATTTCATGGGCGGACGCCGTTGTTGTCGGCCGCAATACCTACACAGCGGCTACAGTACGATTGCGCAGAAGAAATACGTTTGTTCTCTCAAGACGCTTTTCAGGGATGATACGCAGGGGAAATGTAACATTCGTGAATCCGGCGAATTCTGACCTCGCGTCTTTATTTGCAATGTATAAAACAGTAGCCGTGCTAGGCGGCGGAGCGGTATATCGCTTCATGCTCCAAAGCGGGTTTTTGGACGAACTCTTTGTTACCGTTGAGCCGCTCATCTTTGGGCGCGGGAAAGAGATGTTTGTCGGCGGCACTAGGACAGTTCGAACGCGCTTGCTCTCTATCCGAAGACTTAATCGAACCGGCACGCTTCTACTCCACTACAAGATCAATCATCCCAAACCATGATTGTCCAACCTATCAAAACCCGTGTCTTTCAAGAGGGCGACGATTTGTTTGCTTTCATCACGGCTTATGTTAAAGAACTTACGGAAAGAGCGGTAATTGTTGTTACCTCCAAAATCGTCGCGCTCGCAGAAAAACGGACGGCTATAATCAAAAATGCAAAAACCAAGGAAAATTTGATACGCGCAGAAAGCGAGTTTGCCATTCCTACCAAGTATGTGTGGCTCACCGTAAAAGACGGAATGGTTATGGCTTCTGCCGGAATTGACGAATCAAACGCAAACGGCAAACTCATTCTCTTGCCGAAAGATAGTTTCAAAACGGCCCGCCTCTTACGCAACAAATTACGACAAAGATATGACGTAAGAAACCTTGGTGTGCTGATAACTGATAGCCGTACGGTGCCGCTTCGCGCCGGAGTGACCGGCGTTGCGGTGGGCTACGCGGGCTTTCGCGGCATTAAGGACTACCGCGATACACCGGATATTTTCGGCAGAAAGTTTGAATTTTCTCGAACAAATATGGCCGACGGTCTTGCCGCCGCCGCAGTGTTAGTCATGGGTGAAGGGAATGAACGGCAACCCTTAGCGATTATTGAAAGTGCCCCGGTAGAATTCTCTGATAACGTAAACCGTCGAGAGCTCTATATAGATATCCAGGAAGACATGTACCGTCCGCTTTTCTCAACATTTCCAAAACATTGAGGAGACGATGATGCGGAATGGCTTCCTAAGCAATGCTTCCATGGTGGCTTTTCAGACAGTTTCCAGGAAGATTCCTGCCGTTACCGCCCCAATCCACGCTAGACAAAGGCATCGAACTTTCTACTGTTGAGGGCGCAATTGGATTGACTTCGCGGTGACGCTTCCGTCAGAATTGGCGGTTCCGTTTACAGTGATGTTGTTGCCGACTTCAAGATCGCTCAATGCGCCTGCCACAGATTTCGTGATTTCGGTTGAGTCGGAAAGAAACACGATTTTTGAACCGCCGTTCTGCAGTTTGACGGTTACGCTTTTACTTGCCCCGTAGGGAGCTTGCTCTCCTTCGGGGTCGTCTTTGGCGATGATTTCTCCGGCTGTAAATTCGCCTCCGCCTCTTTGGCCACTACCTGCTCCACCCCGAAAACTGCCGGCATTTGCGCCGAGTTCCTGCCCGCCTAAGTTTCGCCGAGAGAAATTTTGGCGGGTGCTTTCGGCGTATTTCATGCCGCCAAAGAAAGCTCCTCCACCGACCACCACTGCTGTTGCGATTACGATTACTATTAATTTATTCATACGACTTTTAATTTGGTTATGATTAAGATCGTTCGACCAAAACGATCTATTTTATTTATTCATATCTCAAAGCTTCAATGGGATTAAGCGATGCCGCTCTCCGAGCCGGGTAATAGCCGAAGATAATTCCGATTGCGGCAGACACGCCAAAGGCCAGGAGTATTGTGGAAAATGAGACACTCGTTGCTATCCCAGCGAAACTGGAAACAAGAATCGATAGAATCCAACCGAGAGCGACACCGGCCACTCCTCCAAGAAAAGTTAGCATAACTGCTTCCGAGAGAAACTGCATTGAGATATCTTTTTTCTTCGCGCCTATGGCTTTGCGAAGCCCGATCTCCCGTGTGCGCTCGGTGACGGTCGTGAGCATCATGTTCATAATTCCTATGCCTCCTACGATAAGCGAGATTCCGGCGATAGCGGCAAGAAAAATGGTAAAGGTATCTGTCACCTGCGTGAGCGCTCCCAAAATATCCGCTTGCGAGACAATGGAAAAATCAGGGCTTTGAGGGTCAACGCGGTGTTTTGCCACAAGCACGGCGGTCGCCTCTTCCTGAACTTGGGGCATAAGTTCTTTTGTTTCCACGCTGATAGCAATCGTTGAAAGAAAATCTGCCCCAGCAAGTATTTTTTGCATAGTGGCAAGGGGCACGAAAACCGCGTCATCAGGATTAAAGAATCCCGCGCTTCCCTTTGCTTGAAGCACGCCGACAACTTTGAAAGTGACTTTGTTGATGCGAATTGTTTTGCCAATCGGGTCCGAATCGGCAAAAAGGTCTTTGGCAACCGTGGGTCCCAGTACCGCCACCCGGCCCATACTGCGTAGCTGGTTCTCCGCGATAAACGAACCCTGTTCAACGGAAACATTTCGAACCTGTGGATATTCTGCGGTCGCTCCGATAATGGTTGAATTTGTATTATTGCCCGATGCAACTATTTGGAAACGCCGCTGAAGCTCCGGCGAGACATACGCGACTCCGGCAATCTGTTTAAGTACTTCTGCGTCATCGTTCGTGAGCGTCTGCGCAGAACCGCGGCCAGAAGAAACAATGCCTCTGCCGGGCTGGACGACACCGGGCAGTACGGTGAGAAGATTTGACCCAAGCCCCTCAATGCTTGATTGAATTTGCCCGCTTGCGCCCTGTCCGATAGAAACCATGGCGATAACCGATCCAATGCCGATGACAATGCCAAGAATCGTGAGGCCAGACCTCGCTTTGTTTGCGGAAAGAGCGGCGTATGTTTCTTGTAGAATATCTTGGACTTTCATTTTGTGCCGTGATTACCTACCCCGTACCGAACTTGTTCTGGTGCGGGGTGATTATTGATGACGCGCCGATTTTTGACTTTGCCATCTTCCACGATATTTCCGTCTCGAATATTGATGATGCGCTCGGCATGCTCGGCGACATAGGGTTCATGGGTGATTAAAACAATGGCTCGGCCTTGCTCTTGATGAAGTCTCTGAAAAGTATCAAGTACCATTTCGCCTGTTTTTGTATCCAAATTTCCTGTCGGCTCGTCAGCGAGCACAAGCGTCGGGTTATTCACGAGGGCTCGGGCAATGGCGACCCTTTGCATCATTCCGCCAGAGAGCTGGTTTGAATAGTGATTCCAAAAGTTTTCCGGGAACGCTGAACCGTGCAGAGCTTCTTTCGCTTTACTTTCTCGTTCTTCTTTTGAGACACCGGCGTATACCAAGGGCAGTGTCACATTGCGAAGCACGGTGGCGCGGGGGAGAAGATTATATGCCTGAAATACAAAACCGATTTTTTGCATGCGAATGTCGGCCAGCTCGTCATCGGAAAGTTTTGACACATCCTTATTGTCGAGAAGATACTCTCCGCTTGTTGGCGTATCCAAGCATCCAATAATATGCATGAGTGTTGATTTGCCAGAACCAGAAGGCCCCATGATGGCCACGAACTCACCGTCATTGATTTTGAAGGAAATATTCTTGAGCGCGTGGGTTTCCACCTCTCCGCTTTTATAAATTTTTGCGATGTTTTTGCACTCGATCATAATTAGTGATTAGCGGGGGACGCTTCCTCCGCCACCGCGGAATCCTCCGCCACCAGTTCCGCCACCGGGAAGACCGGGGATTCTTAATCCTCCCGATTGCTGTTGAGTAGGCTGGGTGGCGGTTGGCTGAATGGTTCTCGTTACAATTACATCTCCTTCCTTAAGGCCACTCATAATTTCGGTAAATTCATCGCTTGCAGTTCCGATTTCAACCGGCTGACGGCGGGGAGAATTTTTAAGGATTGCCCCAGTAGTATTTGCGGCAAGAGCTATACTGCGATCATCGCCATCAACAATTTCCACATAACTCGTCCCGCCCTGCGATTTCACCGCCGAGTTTGGAACGAGAAGAACATTCGGTTTTGCTTCGGTAATAACTGCGGCTGATACGCTCATTGCGGTTTTTATCCGATCATCCTGCGTGTCAAAACCGATTTTGACGGTGTAGGTGACAACGCCTTGCGAGACAGTTCCCACTGCATCTACTTCAGCAACCTGCCCTGTTATGGTAAGGTCTGGAACCGCGTCAAAAGTGAGCGTGACTTTTTGGCCGGCTTTGACTTTGGCAACATCGATTTCATTCAAAGAAATCTCTGCAATCTTTTGTTTAGTGACAAGGGTAGCGACAGCTGCTCCTGCTGAAGCGGTATCTCCTTTTTTGGCGTTGACTTTTGCGATGACACCGGCAAATGGAGCGCGGACATAATGATCAGCCAAAGTTTGTTTTGCGGTAATCAGAGCATCTTCTCTCTGTTGAATGGTTATTTTCTTGGCGCGGATATCAAGGTCGTCCGGCCCTTCTTTTGTTTTTGCGAGGGATAGCTCGCGTTCTTTAATAGTAGTGTCGACGTCTACGATTGCTTCACGCGAATCTTTAAGAGAACGTTCTATGGAAAGAAGGCCTACAAGCAGGCTGTTGGTTTTACTCGTATACGAGCTGATATTTGACTGAAGGAAGGAGACTGCGGAGGGAATAATTAAATGGCGAAGTTCCATAGCATCCTGCACAAAGTCAATAAAGTTATCTGTTGCTTTTATCGCTTCGGCAATGAGCGCTATCGCATCATATGTTTCTCTAATGAGCGCCTCTATCGTTTGTACGTCTGATGTCCGCGAGGAAAGTTTATAAGAATCAAAGTTCTTTGCGTACGCGGCGCGGGCCTTGTTGTAAGAAGTATAGACGTCGTCCTTATAGCGAATGCCTTTACTCCGTTCATCGTTCTGTTCGGAGGTTTGATTGATGTACCATGTAATATTGTCCTGGTTTGCATCAATGGTTTTGGCGAAAAGCGCGCTCTCGAGCCCTCCCATAATGCCAGGAAGGTCGAGAAATGCGTTTGAAACGGAATTGAATCCATCCTCATACGCCTTTTTGACATTATCCTCGGCCTTCTGTTTTGACTTTTTGGCTTGATCCAGAGAATTTTCGGCCTGAAGCAATGTGAGTTCATCAAGCGGTTCAAGCGCTTTGTCCAATTCCAGCTTGGCGGTTTCCAAGCTTGTTTCGGCATCGCGAACCGCGCGTTCAGCATCTCTTGCGTCAATCGCCGCCAAAGTCGCTCCCGTACCAACCTCCTGTCCCAGCTTCGCATATACAGCGGTTATTTCTCCGCTTGCCTTTGGTTTTACATCCACTTGGTTGGAAGCGGATACTTGGCCGCTTCCAGAAATGGAAACAATAAGAGTACCATTTTGAACCTGCGCGGTGGCGTAGCGGATTGCGCCATTACTGCTGAATAAATTTCCGAAGCCCCAATAACCAATACCGGCAATCAGCAAGAATGCGATGCCTGAGGTAAATTTACGTTTTTTTATTTGTGTGAATAATTTTGAAATCATAATTAAAAGAAAGGAATCGAGCGGGAGCGTTTATACGGCAATCCTTTTGCTTCTCCGCCAAAGACCCGTATCAACTTGGCCTCGATCTGTCCCTCTTCGTTAGGAGAGCCGATGATAACCACGCGATCGCCAACCTTCAGCCCGTCCTTAATCGTTTCTCGACCTTTTGTGATTGTAGTGTCTTCAGCGGTAATGATCACTTTTTCTACATTCTCGCGGCCCTTGACCACAAAGCCGTTGTCTTTGATTTCAATAATTTCTCCGAACGCGCCGTGACCGCCGATAAAGTCACCGGCCGGGAATCTTTGCCAATCACCCAAGAATCCGCCTCGGGGGCCAGCGAAGTTTTTATGATAATTATCCGCCCAACGATAAGAGTATCTGGCCTTGAGCGTACCGACCTTAACGCCGGCGCCGAAAACCAGGACAAGAATCACGAAACCGGCGAGTCCGATAATGACCCATTTAAGAACATCGCGATTCTGAAAGAATTTTTTTACCTGCCCCGTTGCGATGCGAAGCATCTGCTTCGGGGTTGTTTTTTCTTCATTCATATTTCTAAGCTAATTGTCCCGTGTGTAGGAGATAGTCGACCAGCAATCTCTTTTTGTAAAGAAACAGACGCAAGGTAAAGATTGCCAAAATCATGTTTATGGTAAATAAGACAATTCCCATAACCGGCAATGATTCGGCAATGGTCATGGCAGAATCAGGCCATATTGAAAGGAAAGTTCCGAGGTCATTCATTGCAACTGATATAAACTGGAGAACCCCCGATTCGGCTATTTGCCCAGAAAACAATGTCCAAGAGAACGGCGCGGCAACGAGTGAGACTGTTAAAAGAGCCAGGAATCCAAACGCCAGCCTCTTGGAACTTCGCAGTTCCTGTTCACGCTTTATCGCAAGGAGAATGCGGTCAAAAAGCCCTGCCGGTGGCTTTGGCGGTTCAAGATGGGTAAAGAGTTTTTCGTAATCTTTGCGCATGGTTTTTGCCTTATTTACTAGTACGACAAAGGGATGCATTTTTGTGCATCCCTTTGTTTGGTAAGTAATTTTTACGATTTTTAAGTGAGCAACTCTTTGAGTTTGATGAGGGCTCTTCGGTGGCGCGATGTGATGGTATGAAGCGGTTCGTCAAGAGATTCGGCAATTTCTCGAAAATTAAAGTGGTCGTTATAGCGCAAGAATAAAACCATGCGGTATTTAGGCGACAGTTTCTCCATAGCCAATGTAAGTATTTGCGCCATTCCGGCTTTCTCTAAAAGTTCTTGGGGAAGCGGACATGGGTCTGCAAGCGTTTCGGTGATAATATTTTCTCCATCTTCGTTTTCAAATTCAGAAAATGGAATCGCCTTTTTTCTCTTGAGGTGGTCAAGGGCGGTGTTTTTCGCAATAGAGAAAATCCAGGTCTTGAAATTCTTACTTTGATCAAATCTCTTGATGTAGCGCCACACTTTCACAAAGACCTCTTGCGTTACATCATTCGCATCCCGTTCACCGCCCACATATCTACAGGTGAAAGAGTATATCGGCTTGAGATAACGTAAAACCAATGTTTCAAACGCTTTTTCGCCTCCGCAAAGATAATCAGCGACAAGTTGCGTATCGGAACGATTTTGCATACGTATCATATGGGTAATTAAGGCGAAACGTAACCAAAATAGATGCTGGTAGACAGTTTGAACAAATTGTCGTTGCGATGATTGAATCGATATTCCACTTCCTTAAGATACATCGGGAAATGATATTTGGAAACTCCGCGTAATTGTACAGAATATGTTTAGCGAAACTCCAGAAATCTTCTATCCCACGAAAAAATGTAAGTCGTATGGCTGTTTTTCTTTCTCTTTCCCTAGCTACACTTTACTTGGGTAAAGTGTAGCGCGCGACTCTAGCTAACTTTGTCTAGTACGTTTCCACGCGATGCTCTTTGATGAACGAGAGCGAAGCGTCAAAAATACCGAGAAATGCCTTGAACGGCACCTCAACGAGAAAGTCCAAAAAAAGGACAAAGACGTTGATTGACGCGAATCTAATGCTAAACCAGCGCCCTGTTTGCACTATTGGGAAGACAAACAAATTCCAGACAAGCCCGAAGGTGCTTGGTTTCGTCCGGTCCGGCTCCCAGCGCCGCGCGCCGCGCCTGATACGCAGGCCAAAGTAACTCACAAGCGTTAGGAACACAAAAAAAAGCAGAATACTTACGACATTGAAATGAAGCGCGACAAGAGCCCACAGAATCGCTCCAAATGACGCCGCGAAAAGAAGAACATAAAAGCAGGCGACGAAGAAAAATGTCGTCGAGGAGCCCGGCGGGCGTATGAATACTCGCTTCATTTCCTTGCCGTGCACGACGGCGGACACCCCGTCGATGACGCGTTCTACTCCTCTTTTTCCGCTTCCAACGAACATTACCATGGAAAGCAGAAGCGCCGGATGGAATACGGCGTTGGTCCCCAGCGCGAAATAGCTTACCGAACTTAAAATGAAGTACTCATATGGAAACTCAAGGAGGAGTCCAAGGGCAATCTTGGTAAGTAGAAGATAAATGACCGCGCGCTTCCCGCTTTTACGCAATATGCTCTTCTGCTGACTCTGTTTCTTCTCAATGATGCCGCGCGAGATCTCGCGCAACTTTTCCTCGTCTTCAAACACGAGCTCCGCGCCTTTTCCGTAGGAGCGCAAGATTTCCAGGAGCACCGCATGATACAGCGAGTGATTTTTGAGCCGCGTGGAGACCGTCCACACCAATTGATTGAGGGTAACACTTTCTGCCGTCTTGAGAGCAAAGGACACCTGGCTTGAAATCCGCGAAAGTTTCTCATCGTTTACATCGTTTCTCACGACTTCCGGCACGAGGAACAGCAAAAGCGCGTAGAGCAGACCGGACTGATCCTCGGAGAGGAAACTCCTTCGGCAGGCGGCATAGGTAATGAGCGATTGGTTTTTTATACTCCTATCCTGATACAGAACAAACGGCTCGCTTGAGCGGAAAAATGAATCCACGACAAGCTCGGTTACTCTGTCGGGATAGAGAAAGCGTTCAATCTCAATTGCCGCAAAGTCAAGTGAAAGAGACGTGGCAAGTCCTCCTTTTCCGAGAAATGTCCACTTGCGAATAATTTGAAGCAGTGGGGTGCTCTTTGCTTCCGGGACCTTATTGTTGGGAAGATAGCCGCTGCTCACGAGGTCGCGCAACAGCGCAATACCAACGTCCTGCGACGACTTCTCGAGGTAGAGCTGGCGGTTTACGATGCGCTTAATGGCGCTTCGCCGGATGAGATGATACTCTTTATAGTCCACAAGCGAGCGCACCTTTTCATACATCGCGCCGAAACGGCCGGTGAGGTGTTCCACCGAAATAAACGGGCCAATCTCTTCGCCTGCCTCACTGTCTGGGGAAAGTCCGCAGAGTCGCTTCATCTCTTCGCTAACCATGATGGAGATATCGTTTAATGCGTGAGCAATGCTTCGGCCGCCGCAAACGCCAGAGCTGTGAAAAAACAACTGACAAAGGCGAGAAGTCACATGTCTGACGAGCGGGCGGTGAGGAAAGCGGGAAATACGGTGCGTATTTCGAGATTTCCGAACCGTTCCTGAACAGCACGACACTTGACTTCGCAACCGTCAAGAATTTTTGGACAAGCCCTAGGAAAGGTGCGCGGCGACGAGCTTGGTCATCTCAAACATATTGACAGTGTTCTTCCCACCGAACACTTTTTTCAAGGCCGCGTCCGCATTAATATTGCGCTTATTCGAGGGGTCCTGAAGATTCTTCGCTTTGATATATTCCCACAATTTTTTCACGACCTCTGAGCGCGGCATCGGTCCCTTGCCGACAACGACCGCGAGGTCCGCGCTCACATTGAGCGGCTTCATAAAGGCAGTATTTGCTTTTGACATACGTGTAACGGCTACTAAGTAATGGAATTAGTCTAGCACAGACGCAAAAAACTGCCATCCGCACGCGGATGGCAGTAAACTTCGTTACTTTGCCGCTGGGTATCAAACCCTATGGCAGGTTGATTGAGCCCGTCCTGCTGGAAGCGGGGCTTCAAACGGAATTCGCTTCGCTTGCCCAGCCAAGCGCCAAGGACACGGGGCATTCATGTAATGAGGTAAAAGCGATTTCAAGCTCCTAAACAGAGGATTCTGCAAATTCCATAACCTCCCTCCCCGGCAGGGCGTATACTTTTGGGAAAGAGGACTCCCGGGAACCGGTCTCAAAAAAAGGATCCTTTTCCCCAAGGGCAAGGCCCATGAATGTTCCGTCGGTACTCCATACTCCCCCGCCTATAAGCCCCATGGGCGCGTTCGGCCTAATGTTCCACGACTCCTCAAGACGCTTCATTACTTCAATACCATAGAGCGTGCTTCCCACATGGACTTGCAAAGCATCCGCGTCAGTACAGACGACGAGGAGAGGATGACCAATTTCTCCCATTTTCCCCACCTTTGGATCCGGCGAAGAAGTTAGCAACGCGAGGCGCTTCGCCGAGGAAAGCGCGCGTGATGATGGCAAAAGTTCCGCCAAATTTCTCCTGGAATCCCGGCGAGTCACAAACGCGGGAATGTCTGCCCCGTTCTTGAAGCGGACGGCGACTTCGCTCTCGTTTGCCACAAGCAAAAGTGAAGTGATGACTCTGTCCGCGACAATCGCGCCGGCTCCGATTGTGACGGACGTTCGTACGCGCACGGTGCGACCAATTGCCGTCATAATTGTCGAAACAATTCCCGGAGAATCTATGCCGGAAGATGCGACGGTGGCTTTTGTTCGGGTGAATAAGAAAACTTTGTTCATTTTTCTCCCCTCTGTTCGGTTTTCAGCGTCTAAAATCAATACTACCCGCAAAAGTCAAAGACGCAAGCGGAACATGCGGGAAGTCGCGGCGCGAAAATTGACATGAAGAATGAAGAGAGAAGATTCACTCTTCGGTGAAAAATTAGCGATTCGGCCGCCCTCCTTTGCCTCCTGCGCTTCTGGAGAAATAGGCGACAAGGCCGTCATACATTGCCTGGGCTTCTATATGTACTCGGGTGCTCGTCGCGCCGATCTGGTAGTTGAGGAAATCGCAGGCGGCGACTATATTGGTGATGAAATACGATTCCGTAAGGATGCCGGGAAGACTTCCATACACAGTCATTCCATAACCGTCACTCTTGATTCCCTTATCAGGAAGTCCAAGCGCTGAAACAAGAGACGGGTGAATGTACTGCGCAAATGCTTTGTCATTCTTTTGCGTCACAAAACTCTGGGTGTAATCGGTGGACGTATTCAACGAACCGTTGTGATGAATTGATATGAGTACGTCCGAACCCGCCCGTTCGGCATCGGCAACCCGGTCGCTCCTCGATGAAAGTTGCGCCACCTCGTAGCCAAGTCCGCCAGCGGCGTCAATCTGCGCCTTGAGTAGCGTTCTGACGGCGAGGTTGACATCCGCCTCAAGAGCTGCCGTTTCGCCACAGTACCCCACCGCCCCCGTTTCCCCTCCGCCGTGTCCAGCATCAAGCGCAATGACCTTCCCCTCAATTGGGGAAACGGCTCCGGTTGGAGATGCAACGAAGACGAAGATGGTCAGCGCAAAAAAAGACAACATAAAAGTTTTTCCTTTCATATGCTTGAAGTTAGCCGGTAGAAACCGACGGTGTTCGGGTACAGTATAGCATAATGATTCGGAGGGCAGGTAGCGAAAAGCATGGAAGTCGGCTTGGCTTGTTTCTATTTCCTTGTATAATACCCTTGAAAGCTCTTTGTGTTGCATTGCAAAGAGATAATGGCGGGCGTAAATCTGCCGCCACAGAAACCACAAAAACAAGAAAGGAGCGTCATATGGCAGACATGTCTACCGGCGAGAATCATCCGCCGCCCAGGATACCCGGAAACATTACCGTCGCGCGGATTAGCATGCTTATCCGCGACGTAGCGAGCATTTCGTTTGTGCTCGGCGACCCGGGTGAACAGAAGGTCCCCCCATCCTATCTCGACCAAATTAGAGGGGAAATACTCAAAATATACGGTCGAGAAATTCCTCCGCTTCCTCCGCGAAATCCCGACGGGAAGAAAGCGTGGAAGCCCGGGAGCTTGGCAACATACATAAAAAATAGGTTAAATCCACAAGCAGTATGAGCTCCTCCCGCCTCCAAGCCCGTGTGTTCGTCACAAATTAGCGAACCGCGGGCTTCCTTTTTTCTAGATTTCTAATTCTACCGCCGCTCTTTTGCGCGTTAGTTACGACTGAAATTGGGAGATAATCAGACTCAACCATCGAGAGGAGTTGAAAAACTGCCAGCCAGGGAATCGAACCCCAATTTTCTCCTCCAAAGGGAGACGTCCTACCGTTAGACGAGCTGGCAATATAAACTTACAACCGACAATCTACAACTTACAACGACGGAACAAGAAAGACAATGAAGCGAAATTAGTGTTGGCAGTTGGCGGTTGGCGGTTGTCTGCCAGCCGGTGAGGCAGGGCTGTTGGTCAATTTGATGACCGCAAGTTCGAGCGGAAGCGTCGGAATGGCCGCATAGCCGATAAGGTCGTAGACATTCAGAAATTCGAGAAGCGCCGCGGAATTGATACGAGAATCTTTTGCGGAAACAAACTTCTTGAGAAATGCAAAATCATCCGCCGAAACTTCCTCCCGTATCATCTGCTCCATCTCCGGCGCGTTCCGCAAGAGCAGAATAAAGCGGAGCTTGGCGAGCAGGAGTTTGGCAAACACTTTGACATCAACGTTCTGCCCCGCCGCTTTTTGAAGCGCGGACAGCCCGAGTGCGGCGTCTCCCTTCTCAAGCGCTTCAACAACGGAATTCACCAGTGTTCCCCTGGGCGCGCCTGTCATTTTTTCAACTTCAGTGAGGGTGATCTTCTCGTCTTTAGACGCCCCCATCGCTTTCTGCAGTATTCCGTACGCGTCCCGGTATGAGCCGTCCGCGAGGAGCGCCACAAGCTCCGCCGCCGCCGCCTCTATCGTGAATCTTTCCTTTTGAGCAGTTCGTTCGGCTACGTCTTTCAGAATCTTTTGCGACGGGCGCTTGAAGATAAACGTCTGACAGCGTGAAATGATGGTTTCCGGCACTTTTTCAAACTCCGTCGTGGCTAAAATGAAAAGCGCGTGGGTAGGCGGCTCTTCCAAGGTCTTAAGAAGCGCATTAAACGCCTCCTTGGTGAGCATATGCACCTCGTCAATAATGTACACTTTGTATTTCGAATCAAACGGCGCGGCGCCGACTCCGTCCCGAAGAAGCCGAATTTCATCAATACCTCGGTTGGACGCCGCGTCTATCTCATAGAGGTCTGCCTCGCTCGTGCCAAGCTCCTTTGCAAGAATGCGGGCGATGGAGGTCTTCCCCGTACCGCGGGGACCGGAAAAAAGATATGCATGAGAAACTCGCCCAAGTTTGAGCGCGCCTTCAAGCGCCTCCACCACCGCTTCTTGTCCGAGCACTTCATTGAAGTGCTGCGGGCGATATTTGCGGTAGAGCACATTGCTTGCTTTGTTGGAACTTTCTTTCATAGTCAAATCCGCGGAAGAGCTAAAACCTCACAAAAGATTACAGAACAACTGCCGGGACTTTATCGAAAACTCTGTTGAGGCCTTCCGGCATGCAGGTAGTATATCGAATCGGTTGGAAAAGACGAGAGAAAAAACATGCCGCGGCGAACCGTGGCATGGCGTAAAGATTCTTACCGGCGTCAAGATGCCAACCTCGCAAGCAATCTGCGAAGGAAATCGAATATATTCCGACTTGCATCTTCGCGCATTCTGTTCTCTATAAGAGAGAGTGGCGGGTAACGAATGATTCCGCTTCTACCCAACCAGCATTTTGCGCAGAGAGAAACCCGTCGAGCAACTGCGGTTCGCGTATCAGCTTGCCGCAGAGACGCTGTGTCTGTTCACCGGTCAATTGCGCCAAGACGCAGACGTGCAGAAGTTTATTGACCTCTCGCTTCCGTCCGGGAAAGTGGTGATGCAGACGGGCAGACGGTCGAGCTGTCTGAATCTGAATTTCTGGATATATCATGGGGGAGCTTCTGTGATTGGAGATGAACTGTTTAACGCATAGTACGCCAGTGCAAGAAGATTGCAAGGGCGCACGAGACATCCCTTGTGGACAGAGCAGCGACAGCCATCAAACCTTGCAAAATGTCCCACCCGCCGGGGAGGAGAGTTTTACTTCTCCTTATCAACTGCAATGGGAAGCTGGAAAACTCCGGATGTATATTTCTATTGCGGCATGGAGAAGATTTCTGCTATATCCTGAACTTCAGAGGCCGAACTCGCCTCCATGAGCTTTGTCCGGAGTTCTTTTGCTCCGGAGAAACTTGCGACGTACGCCTTGAAGTGTTTTTTCATGATGGCGAAATTTTTGTGCTTGCCTAGAAGCTCTTTAAACAGCTTGGTGTGTTCTACAAGAATCTCCAATTTTCTTCTTAAATCATACATCCTAAATCTTAAATCATATTTTTGCTCTGCAAAAAGGAATGGGTTTCCGAAGATGGCGCGGCCGAGCATGACGCCATCGGCTCCGGTTTCCGCCGCTTTCCGGTGCGCGTCGGCAAGACTTACCGCGTCGCCGTTGCCAAGAATCAGCGCCTCGCTTTTGAGTTCAGTGCGTATTTCTACCGCTCGTTGTATCCTCCCCCAATGCGCCGGCACTTTTGACATTTCCTTCCGAGTCCGTGCGTGAATCGTTATCGCCGCCGGCTCTTCCGCGAGAAGTTCCGAAAGCCACTCCTCCAAAATATCTTTGCCGTACCCGAGCCGAGTTTTGATTGACACGGGAAGTTTTGAACCTTTCTTCGCCGCTCTAATGAGCTCTCTCGCTAATTTTGGATTCTTTATGAGGACGGCGCCGGCGCCGGCTTTTTCAATGGAGCGGTCGGGACAGCCCATGTTAATGTCCAACCCGTCAAACCCGAGCTCCTTGACGAGCCGTGCCGCCTCAAATAGTTTCTCGGGATTACCGGAAAAAAGCTGCGCCACAATCGGCCGCTCGCTCTCGGAATATAGCAAATTCGGGAGAAGCTTTTCCTTTCCCCCGCTTACAAGACCGTCCGCAGAGGTAAATTCCGTAAACATGACATCCGGCTTTCCGTACTTCGCAATAATCCGCCGGAACGCCGCGTCCGTAACATCGGCCATGGGCGCAAGCGCCATAATCGGTTTTTTAAGTTTTTGCCAAAATCCTTGAGACATGAAACGCATCGTAACACACAGGAATGCTTGACAAACGATATCAGTATGGTGTATATTCCCTCGCAGAAAAACCCGTTTGGTCTCGCGGTAAAACACCGCGGGGACGGGGTTTAGGAGATTGAAAATGAACTTGCTACTAATCAGCGTGTCAACAATCATCGCCGCAGTAACCGTGGCCGCAATCCTTCGCGTCAAAGACGCGCAGTCAAAAGCGTTCGCGGCGCTTTGCGCGCTTGTCGGGTTCGTTGTCGTCGCACTCACTTCCTACATGGCTGGCTCAAAGGAATGGGGCGTGGATGGTCAGTTGCCAGCCATTAGCTCGTTTCCGGACAAGACGGTGTTTCTCCGCGGCTCTGATTTGGTCATGATGGACGAAACCAGGACCGCAATCTTGCGGGAAATTGACTCGGCAACAAAAAACCCGAGGGGCAAGACCCGACTCTACGACATCGGGCCATCGTCCCTGCCCCACTACCCCTATTTAATCGCCATCCGAGAATCCACCAACGGCGGTTTCGCGATTAATCTGTACCCTCTTTACATTACCAAACCGCCGAAATTGCCGCCAACCGACGGTCTGACCAACAAAACCGCGGCTGAAACAAACGCCGCCAAGCTGGAAAAAACGGGCAAGCCATAGTTTTTGGATTTGTTTTTAATTTGCTTCACGAGACCTTAATTTAAGGTCTCTTTTTTTATTCGGATTTTATGGGACTGTTGCCGAACTCAATAATTGAACTGAAAACAAGGAGATCGATTTCGTCGGTCTTGAGCGAGGCTCAATCTCTTTGTCTTTGATGGGACTGTTGCCGAATAGCGTTTTTGTCACTTTTTGTCCAAAATAACCCTTATTTCTGCGTGGCAAAAACGACGATTTTGCCATTCGGCAACAGTCCCTTGATTCAATTTTCTGTTCCGTTTCTTCTTTTCTCCGTCTGAGTTCCTTCTTTTCTCGTATGTCAGGCACGCTTCTCCCTCAAGTAACGAACGCGGGTGCAAGCCAACGCACGGCCTTCTTCAGGTTGTGTACCAACGCTTGGAAAAATGCCTGCATGACGACCT
>Ga0209541_10003400_pt1 | contig 29294 bp, 31 predicted proteins | sample RifCSPlowO2_01_FD_184027 | JGI IMG/M metagenome (GOLD analysis project Ga0209541, IMG submission 184027) | Groundwater microbial communities from Rifle, Colorado - Rifle CSP2_plank lowO2_0.1 (SPAdes) (version 2) | ecosystem: Environmental > Aquatic > Deep subsurface > Groundwater | place... | reverse complement strand
ACTGCTTCCAGATGATTTGTTTTATGATGGGACACTTCATCGTAAGTAGGATTTTGTTCATTTCCCCCAATATATCCCGCGGTAGTTTCTAACACCCCGGGAATTTTCTTCATATAGTACTCTACTCCCCAGAAACAGCCACCGGCAAAGATCGCTCGTCCTAATTTAGAAGCAGGAATAAATTTTAAAGAAATAGAATTGACACAATATCGTATATCTTTGGGAGTTAATTTTTCTCCTCTAAAAACATGGCCCAAGTGTGCATCGCATTTGGTGCATTGTATTTCTACTCGTATTCCATCAGTATCGGAAATTTCTGTTACTGCTCCGGGTAGGACCTGATCAAAACTGGGCCAGCCGCAATCTGACTTGAATTTATTTTGTGAATGATACAAAATAGTATTACAGCGGCGGCAAATATAGGTCCCTTTCTTAGAAAAATGGGTATATTCTCCTGTAAAAGGTAGTTCCGTTCCTTTTCTAACTATGACCTGCTCTTCTTTTGGGGTGAGTTTATTCCACTGTTGCATAGGAGAAGTAAATTATCAAAGTTAATAAATGATTCTAGACAAGAAAAAACTAGCCCCTGACGGATTCGAGCCGTCGTCAATGCCTTTCATTCTCAACGTATAGCCGAGACCAAAGGGCACTATGCTAGTCCACTACACCAAGGGGCTATTGGTGATACTGTTCAACGGATGATTTATAAAAGTTTTGCCATTGTTTGGCAAGTATTCTTAACACCAAACTTTTCAATAACTTCTACATCCGAAACATATAAAAACCACTGAAACTTTATTCCCCATGAAAAGAGGTGTAGTATGTTTAGAAAATCATATAGAAGTTTAGGCTTATTATCGCTTTTATCCTTTCCTGGTGTTACGGCTTTAGCTCCAAATTCATTAGTGCCAACGGCTCTGCAACCATTGACTGAAGCTATTCGTCCTTTGATTATTCAAGCTAGTTTTTTGGTGGGGGGTTTATTTGGGCTTTATATTATATCCATCCTCTTCCGAATATATTATGATCGACAAATATTACGCACTTTACAACATATCCAATACGATTTAGATCAACGTAATCAACATTTAGGTATATCTAGTTCTAGAGATAAAAAGTATCTGATTGGACGCATGTGGGCATATCTAAAGTCTTTATTCAAAAAACCAGAATCAAAGAGGAAACATCGATGAAAGTTATCTTAGATCAAATACTTTTTAAGAAATTCAATCCTCATTTTAAATTAGTTTTAATTTCAGTTAAAGGGATGGATAATCGTAATAAAGCGCATGAATCTCAGCATTTGGTTAAAGAAACTGAAAAATTGATCAAATTAACTTTCAATAAAGATAATGTTAAATCACATAAATTAATTTCTCCTTGGGCTGTGGCACAGCAAGATTTTGGCGATGAAGCAATTCATTATCATACTTCGGTAGAACATCTTATAAAAAAAGTGATCCATAACCAAGATGTTTCGGTAAGTGATACTTTAACCAATCTTCTCAATTATGTCTCCCTTCGTCATATAATTCCTTTAGGTGTTGATGATTATGACAAATTAAAAGGAAATGTAAGTTTTACGGTGGCTCTTGGTGGGGAGAAAGTAGGGCTATTTCATTTATTGAAGAAAAATACTTTTTACTATCATGATAAAAAAGGGCCTATTGGCACTAAGTTCGATTATTGGAAAAATCCTCGAACCAAGCTAAATAAATCATCTCAAAATGCATTGGTTCACTTGGAAATTCTTCCCCCCATTAGCGATGAAGATGTGAACAAGATCATTTTAAAATTGAAAAATTTAATTAGTGGTTTTTGTGGTGGTAAGGTTAAAGTGGTAGTGCTGAGCAGAAGAAAGAGATCGGTTTGGATATAATTATTTTTATGGTTCTAACGAATAGTCTAACATTTCTATTTTGAATATTTTTCATCAATCTTTACTCTCTTGAACTTCTTCCCCAGTGTTGTTCATCAAATTATTATTCTCCATGAAAACAGTACCCATGGGATAGCCAGGATTGATGCCAAATGCTGCTTCGTTATTTTTTATGATGTTGTTTCTAATTATAACTTGCTTACCTTCTGTTATTTTGTTTTTCGAATCTTCCAAGAAATAAATTGCCCTACTTAATTTTTCAAACCTATTATTTTCAATAGTAGGGTAAGTATTCTGGTAGACTATGATCCCATTTCTCCCCCATAATGGTTCTGGCTGTATTTCCGGATTTTCTACATGAAAATAGTTCCCTTTTATTATCGCTGATCCGCCGCCATTATCAATTGCTTCATGACCGCAATTATAAATATCGTTGTTTAATATTTGAGGACTAACTGGCTTGAAATGCCCTATACACAAGCAGCATTCTAAACTATTTCTGATAATACTGTTAGAAATAATTACCTCTGAGGATTCTTGAATTCTGTTGTAACGAGCATGCTCTATAATAGCAAAATCCAATATGCCGCGAACAATATATAATCCATCCCAATCATAAGTTGTTTGTTTTTTATCGGTTGTAAAAATAATCTTATTTTTTGGTGTTCCAGATGCATTTAAGAATCCATTTATTTGGATTATTGTGCTTGATGTTTCTTTTCTATCTGGATCTTTTGGAAATGGGGGGTCATGTGGATGATCTTTGCCTTCCTGCTGGTCATCGCTAAAAGCAGTTACTGTGACTATTGTTCCGGGTAGTATTGTTAAAGTAATATCTTCTTCTACAGTTATATCCCCCGTAACAGAAATGTTTCCAGACCAAATTTGATTTTTGTCTATTGTTCCAGAGATGCTTGTTGAAGAAATAATTATACTTTCTCCAGATGGTTTAGAAAAGCATCCGACAATAAAGAGAAATGTAAAAATTATTAAAAATATAAATATCAGTCTCTTTTTCATAATACTATCTATAAAATTATTAAACTTTAAATAGTTACCTTTCTAATTAGTTCTTTGCATTAAATGAATGTGTGTTCTTCTGGAAACTTTTGGAAGAATATTCTGCTTCGTTTTTTTCCTTTGGAATATTGTTCTAAACTTTGTTCTTAATGTGGTGGTATAACTAGGTATATAATTATAGCAGAAAAACATATAAACCGAACTATTCTCCCCCTATACTATGGATCTGCGTCAAGAATTAGTCAAAATTTTGGTCAAAGAAACTAAACTGTCCACTTCTGAAATAGAAAATCTTCTCAGCGTTCCACCAGATCCTAAACTGGGAGATTATGCTTTTCCTTGTTTCAAATGTGGTGGCAATCCCAAATTAAAAGCGGAAGAGTTACAGAAACAAATTAAACTCCCTCTCTTTCTATCTAAAATAGTGGCATTTGGACCGTATCTTAATTTTTACTTGAATTCATCAATATTGGCTGAAGAAACTATTGTGGGTATTATCAAACAAGGAAAAAAATATGGAAGTGGCCAATCCAGCCAAAATATAGTTTTAGAATATTGCGGGCCAAATACTAATAAACCTTTACATCTAGGCCATATTCGTAACATGGCTTTGGGAAAAGCAGTATGTAATTTACTAACTTTTCAGAAAAATAAAGTTCATCCGGTTAATATTGTCAATGATCGAGGAATACATATCTGCCAAAGTATGTTAGCGTATCAAAAATGGGGAAAAAAATCAAATCAAGGAAAGCCAACTAAAAAAGGAGATCATTTTGTAGGAGATTATTACGTCAAATTTGCTCAAGAGGTTAAAGATAATCCAGCTCTGAAAGATGAAGCGCAAGCCATGCTTAATGCCTGGGAAAATAATGATAAAGATGTCAGAAAATTATGGAAATTGATGAATTCTTGGGTGTTGAAAGGGTTTGCCCAAACCTATAAAAGATTTGGTGTTTCGTTTGATAAAGAATATTTTGAATCTGAATATTATGAAAAAGGGAAAGAGATTGTTCAAGAAGGGATGGAAAATGGTGTTTTTGAAAAAGAGATACATCCTAAAGAAAAAAATGATGGTCTGGCTATAATCGCCCCATTAGAAAAATATGGTCTGCCCAATAAAGTAATTTTACGTGGGGATGGAACAAGTATTTACATAACCCAAGATATGTACTTGGCAGGGAAACGTTATGCTGATTTTAAATTTGATAAAATGATGTATGTAGTAGCTTCGGAACAGCAATTACATTTCAAACAATTGTTTAAGATTTTAGAATTATTACAACGTCCTTTTGCTCAGAATTTATTCCATCTAAGTTATGGTTTAGTTAATCTGCCAACAGGTAGGATGAAATCCAGAGAGGGTACGGTAGTTGATGCTGATGATATCATGGACGAGATGGCTGGCTTAGCAGAGAAAGAAGTCAGAGCCAGATACAAAGATCTTTCTGAAAAAGAAATTAAAAAGAGATCGGAAGCTATCGGGTTAGCAGCAATTAAATTTTTCATGTTAAGAACTGATGCTACTAAAGATATTGTCTTTAACCCTGAAGAATCGTTAAGTTTTGAAGGAGAAACCGGGCCATATTTACAATATACTCACGCTCGTGCTTGTTCTATTCTGCGTAAAGCTGGTAAGATAAAAGGAAAAGCCAACTTTGATTTGTTGAAAGAACCGCAAGAACAGGCTTTAACTTTATTATTATCCAAATTCCCGGATAGGATTAAAGAAGCTACTGATGCTTACAGAGTACATATTTTATGCCGCTATCTTTTAGACTTAGCTCAAGCTTTCAATGAGTTCTATCATGCCCAGCCGGTAATTTCAGACGATAAAGAATTGATGAAAGCACGAACCATGTTGGTAGGAGCAGTTCAACAAGTATTGCAAACAGGGTTGGAATTATTAAATATTGAAGCCATGGAGGAGATGTAATTGTCTTTCATTTTTATTTATGTAACTGCTAGTTCTCAAAAAGAAGCGAAAAATATTGCTGGAATTGTTATTAAAAAAAGATTGGCTGCCTGTGCTAATATTTTTCCCATCTCTAGTATGTATAAGTGGAAAGGGAAGATTTGCGAGGAGAAAGAATGGGTGCTGATTCTCAAAACCACGAAGAACAAAAGTATCTTGGCTAAAAAAGAAATTGAGAAAATACATTCTTACCAAGTACCTTGCATTATGGAGATTTCAGTTAATCCTAATAAGAAATATAGAAAGTGGATGGAGAATCAATTATAATAATATTACCCCTTAATTTTACTATGGCTTTTTATGTAATTATTCGTGGACCATTAGGATGCGGTAAATCTACCATCGCCGAAAGTATATCCGAAACACTAAACACTAAATATTTTGCAGTTGATAGAATTCTAGATGAGAATAATTTGACAGAAGATAAAGAAGAGGGATATATCTCCCAAAAAAGTTTTATTAGAGTAAATAAAATCATTGCTCTTGAAGCAAAAAGGATATTGGAAAGGGGTAAACCCATTGTATTTGATGGAAATTTTTATTGGAAATCACAAATAGAGGATTTGATCCGCAGATTAGATTGTAAGCATTATATTTTCACATTAAAAGCTCCGGTGGAAGTGTGTATAGCCAGGGATGCTCAACGAGGAAAAACTCATGGTGAAGATGCTACACGAGCAGTATATGAGAAATCAACGGAGTTTAATTATGGAAAAGTCATTGATGTAAATAGACCATTAGCTGTCTGCACTAAAGATATTCTTTCAAATCTGCCCATTTAATTATTTTAAAAAACTATTGTCCTGTAGCAGCCATTTTTCTCAATAAATAAACACTGAATCCAATCTCAAAAATGGAAACCACTATTTGAAATGCAGCGAATAATAAGATGGTCATCTCTTGCGGTCTTTCAAACAAATATATTCCAGCAATGGAAAATAGAATATAACTAATGACTTGATATAATGGTAGAACATACACTATTTTTCTAACCCGATGATGCCAAAATACAAAAAGGGCAACAGCACTGAGGATGAAAAAACCTACACTTAATACTGCAGCTATGAAAGAGTATACTTTTGGTTGATATTTTAATAAGAACATTACTACATCCACTAAACCCAATATTCCGAAAGCAATAGTTATTAGTAAATATATTCCCAAAAAACCCCTTTTTATTTCCATAGTTAATATTATATTATTTGGGTTTATATTGTTTTCTGTATCTATCACGGAATTAGCTACTATCCTAATTCAAGCAAAGGATTAATAAATAAGAAGTCAAATTAAGTTGCTTAATGGGCCTGTAGTCTAGCCTGGATAGGACGGAAGGCTTCGGTTGTTAATCAGAAGTTACCTTCAAACCCCGGTTCGAATCCGGGCAGGCTCGTTTCAATATTAAAAAGGTGATACAAATGGATGTTCAAAGCAAGAAAATTTTAGTAAATCAATCAGTAGCCATTCTCTGTGATGGAAATAATATCGAACGAAGTATTCACGAGCAAAGTAAGGCAACTAATGTCATGGTCAATTTTGACACTATCATCCCTAAATTGCTTAATGGTCGAGGATTAAATCGTTTCTTCTATTTTAGGGAGGGACAAAATATCTCTTCTAAATTAGCAGAGAGATTACATGAGCATTATTATGGAACCGTTGTTCCCTGTCATAAGTCAGCTGATATTCCCCTTACTATTAAAGCAACCCAGTTATCTTCAAAAGTTGATACTATCATCATCATGTCTGGTGATTCAGATTACGTGGAATTGGTACGACATTTGAAATCGGAAGGAGTGAGGGTTGAGATAGCTGCGGTGAAAGAAACAACGGCTCGTATCTTAATTGAGGAAGCAGATTATTTCCATCCTATAACTAAAGAGGACTGGTTTGTGTATAATACTCCCCGACAGAATAACAAAAAACTGAGGTAATTGTTTATTTTCATGGAAAAAGAACAGAACTTTGATGGGTTTACAACGGTTTTAAAGTTTGCTTTACGTCGTGTTATTCAGTACTTATCATATTTCTGTCTTACGGCCACAGTCATAACTACTTTCTTTGTGATAATGGTTACTTTGCTAACCATATTTGGGGATTCACTATCTTTCGGATTTATTCAATATTTATCTTTTCTTAATCCTGCTTATGCTGAGAATACTGTAGAACTTCACTTAACCGATTTCTTAAAAATATATGCTTTCATTTCCTTAGTTTTGTTCTTATTAACTGAATTTTTATTTTGGTTTATAAAATATAAATTTCATAAAGAATTCAACTTTTCTTACAAAAAGAAAGTGTTAGTATTTACTGTTATTCTTACTTTGATTTATTCACTTGCTTTTTTGATTGTCCCCTTAGTCAAAATGAGTGAAGGGCAAACTTCCAAAGAAGCTTACTATATTTTTGGAGGATTTTACTTTATCTCGATTATTTCTTTGCAGATACACTTGTGGTTAGATTATTTGGCTAGTAAACTACTTCCCCAAAATGATACTAAACTGCGGAAAATACCCCATTAGTTCTGGTTTTATAATTAAAGTAAAATTTATGATTTTAGCAATAACTTTTATATAACCTCTCCTATATATGCATTCTATGGTACTGGAAAAATTAGGGGATGCTCTGAAAAACTCCCTCAATAAGATAACTCAATCTCTTTTTGTAGATGAAAAGCTCATCAATGAATTAGTTAAAGATATCCAGCGAGCCTTACTTCAATCTGATACCAATGTTCAGCTGGTTTTTCAGTTAACCAACAAGATTAAAGAACGAGCTAAAGAGAAATCTCCTCCAGGAATTACTCAAAGAGAATACCTGATCAAAATAGTCTACGAAGAATTGACCAACTTCTTAGGCAGCGAAGTGCATGAGATTAAGATTACGAAGAAACCAATTCAAATCATGTTAGTGGGTTTGTTTGGGAGTGGAAAAACCACTACTGCTGGTAAATTAGCTAAATATTTCAAAAAAAGAGGATCCAAAGTTGCTACTATACAAACAGATACCTGGAGACCAGCGGCATACGATCAATTAGAACAGTTATCTAAAGATGTAGGGGTAGATTTTTTTGGTATAAAGAAAGAAAAAGATCCCCTTGTTATTTATCATGCTTTTGAGAAAAAGCTTTCAGAATACGATGTGGTTATTGTAGATACGGCGGGTCGTGATGCTTTATCTGAAGATCTTATTCGTGAGTTAAATGAGTTAAACGCTTCAGTAGAAGCAGATGAGAGATTATTGGTCATTTCCGCAGATATAGGACAATCGGCTCAAAAACAAGCGCAAGCATTTCACGATGCCTGTAAAGTAAGTGGAGTCATAATTACTAAATTAGAAGGAACAGCTAAAGGTGGTGGAGCGTTATCTGCCTGTGCTGTAACTAAAGCCCCCATCGTATTTATCGGAGTAGGAGAAAAGATTGATGATTTAGAATTATTCCATCCCCAACGTTTTGTAGGTAGATTGATTGGTATGGGAGATATTGAATCTTTGTTAGAAAAAGCTCAAGAAGTCATTTCTGAGGATGATGCTAAAGATATGCAGGATAAATTTCTTAAAGGAGAATTTAATTTGGTTGATTTATATCAACAGATGAAAGCATTGAAGAGTATGGGTTCATTTGGAAAACTGATGGAAATGATCCCGGGCATGAGTTCCATGAAACTGCCTAAAGAAGCATTGCAAGTTCAGGAAGAGAAATTAAAGAAATGGAAATTTGCCATGGATTCTATGACTAAAGCAGAATTGGAAGATCCGGATATAATTGGTGCAGATAGAATGGATCGTATTGCTGCCGGATCTGGGTTAAGCATTAGTGAAATTAGAGAATTATTGAAACAATACCGCCAATCGAAGAAAATGATGAAAATGTTCAAAGGCGAGCAGGATATGGGCAAGTTAATGAAGAAGATGGGGGGGAAGTTGCCTAAAAGTATGGGGATGTAGAGTAGTGGAACACTCAACTACGTAACTTCCTAAAAGTAGTGATTTGATAATAAAGTTTATAAATAAACCATTCTTATTTATTCCATGTTAGCAAAATTAACCTGGTTGTGCCGAGATGAAACTACTTTAGATGTGATCATCGATAGACCAACCCATTTTGGAAGGTCAGGAAATACAGTTAATAACCATCCCCTTTCTATCCAATTTGAAGCTCATGGATCTGCGGGAGTTCCTAATCCTTTTGTAGATGGTGATGATCCCCATACTCCTTTGGGACATACCGGTGTATCTCGTTCTCATGCTATTATTTCTCCCGCTGAATTAGGTTATGTCTTGCAGGACTTAGGTTCAAGTTATGGAACTTTTATCAATGGTACAAAAGCAGATGAACAGCAAGTATTAATGTCTGGAGATGAAATAGTTCTTGCTCCAGAACAACGTGGGACACGATTTAGGTATCATCCTTTAGAGAAAAATTTTAATCTGGCTTTGGTGGTTAGTAATTCAGATCAAACTTCTCGAGATGTTCTTCATTTTTTAGCACAGAATGGTTCCTTTCCCAAATCAGGATTAAGTAGTTCTTCTGAAATAACTACGGGAGATATTATTGCATTCATAGATCGAGCAGCCAGGCTCGCCACGCGTGATTCTACGACTCTCTTTTATCTTGGAGGAAGTTTAGATAGTGTTGGAAATTATGCTTTGGCCGATGGAGGATTAGATCCTGCTTTATTTTTCCCCTACTTGCGGGCAGTACGAGGAAGAAAACTAGTTGTAGTAGATGTGCCTGATGCCTCCAAGTTTCAAACACCGCGAGAACATCTTCCGTATGAAACTGTGGTTGCAGTTCCTCAACGTCGTAATGGGGAAGGAAATGATTTTCCTATTTCACAGATATTAACCTCAGCTTTAAGATTGAGAGGTAAAGGAACAAATCTAGGAGTTTTAGGTTATCACTTTTTTTCAGAGAAACAAGAAGAGCCAAATTATCAACTGGTAATACCAGCTTCTATCAGACCTTCTGGAAAGACTTGATAAATTTTAATAGAAATTAATAAGGAATAAGTGTTTCTTTTCGAAAACCGCAATTCTTACAATACCATACGTCAAAGACGCCGTCAGCGAAGCGGTGTTGTCGGTTTTCTTTGACAATAAGATTGACTAATCTCATCTCACAAAAAAGTGTATCTGGAGTTATGGTAACAACCACGGAAGGAAATGATGGGGCAGGAACAGATGAGTTTACTTTAACTAGTCGCACTTTAATTTGACACATATAAGAATATATATTCCCCGCCCCCGAAAAAATTAAATACTTTAATCTGATTTAGCTTACATAGAGGTGGACAATAATGAACAAAATGATTTTGGTGATTAGTTTGATAGTATTAATTTCAATGAGCTCAGTTTTGGCAGTGACTAATTGTGGCGAGGTTATTACAAAAGATTTGACACTAACCAATGACGTTACAAATTGTAATTATGGAGATGGCATTATTATTAATGCTTCAGATATAACTTTAGATTGTAACGGTTACAAGATTGCTTCAGAAACTCATTCCAATAGTGGAATTTTTATTGCAGGCCCGGTAAATAATATCATAATTAAAAATTGTGAAATACACAACTTTTATCTAGGGGTAGATGGGAGGGTTTGTGGTGATAAAAACGGGATTGTAATCCAGAATAGCTTTTTTAATAATAATATTATCGGAATAGATTTTTATAATGATGAATATAATTGTGATGGCAAAAAGTTTTTTTTAAAAGATGTAACATTTACTAATCTGGATTTTTCCAGTATATTATATTCCATGGATATCGATGTTTTTGGTTGTAACATGAATAATCTGACGTTCACTTGCGTCGGAGATTTATCTGCCGGCGATTGCACAGCTACCGCTTTTTTCGAGAATTCACAAGATTGTAATATCAATAATTGGAGAACCACCAATGCTTGGGATTTTGGAATATCCATTGAGAGCCAAAGCCATTCTGATGATCCAACACTAAGAGCAAATAGAAATGTATTCGACAATGTTTTCTTGAATGTTACTGGAAATCCGCCTTCGTGGGGCGATCCCATTGGGTTTCAAGTTGATGAGGGTGGTGAACTGATCATAAAAAATTCTGAAGTGGTTGTTGCTAATGTTAATGACAATGATGCGTTCATATTCCTTTTACAACGAGGGGATAGTAGTAATACTATAATAATAGATACGTTATATCCTTACGGCAAGGAAGTTATGGACCCGGTAACTGGTACAGAAAGCGGAAATATCTCCCGGTACTGGAGTGTTGACGTTATGACAAATGTTAAAAATGCAGGTATTAGTTTAACATCTAATCAAAACGATTTGATAACTGGAATTACAGACAGTAATGGCCTTCTAGAATTAACGTTGTTGGAATATCAACGCATTTCAACTTCGGGAATAATTGATTATGCCCCCTACACGGTGGACGCAGTTTTCGGGGATGACATATTTCAGGAGATATTGATAGTAGGGAATAAGTTGGCAAATTCTTTGTCTTTTTTAGAATTTAGTGACGCAGATAGTGACCGTGCTGCGGACTCTAATGATAATTGTGCAGGAACATTTAACCCTGATCAGACAGATAGTGATGGTGATGGAAAAGGTGATCTTTGTGATATCTGCCCAACAGATGCAATTGATTCCTGTATAATCACAGAATCCGTTAGTTCTAATGTTAATCAATTAGGAGGAACGGTAATAACGGATTCAAAAAGTGCTAGTGTAACCATTGGTCCAGATGCTCTAAAAACTGACACCTCCATTTCAGTAAGCGGCAGTAAATCGATAACAGAAACCAATCTTTCCGCGTTTCAAGTACAAACAGGAGCGGTAGCAGGTAGCTTAATTTATTCGTATGGGCCCGAGGGTACAACTTTTGAAGATAGTGTGACCATCTCTATAAGCTATGATGAATCTATAATCGATGAAACAGCAGTTGACATCTATTTTTATAATTTAGATAAGCAGAGTTGGGAAGCACAGGGTGCAACTTGTGACCGGGAGTTAAATGTATGCACACTTGCCGTTACACATTTCAGCGATTTTATTGTTGGTGGAACTAAACGTATTCCAACACCCCCCGCAAATAAAAATGCCGAGTTGAACACTAATCCCAATTCCGCGGTAAATAAAGGAATCCCTGCAAATAGTAATGCAAAAAGTGAAGCTGATGAAAATGCGGCGTTCCAAAGATGATTTGAAAGCGCAAGTGTAAAAAAAACGATTAATATGGTAGTTTTGAAATGGTTGCTACACTTTTGTGAATCCTTCATTTTTTCACAAACTATGTGGTATAGCCAAAACTATTTGAGAGACAGAACTTTACTTAATTAGAAATAAGAAAGAATTTATCCCCTCGGAACCTCTGTGCCGGGAGTTTCTTTCCTAAAGCCGCAATTCTTACAATACCATACGTCAAAGACACCGTCAGCAAAACGATGTTGTCCTATGTGCAACGATTTCTTGCAATCGGGGCAGTTTTCGATCATAATACCTCGAAAGTTTTTGTCCTTTAATAATATTACTTAAATTTAAGAATATAAACGTTTAAATAATTCCTCGTTTTTTTGTCTTCTATGATCATTGATAATTTACAACAAATCATTACTCTGGCTAAAAGTCTTCGTGAAAAGATTGTAACTGGGTATGTTGATACGGAAGAAGTATTAGCCATTCTTGAATTGATTAAAAGAGTTGATTTGGAGCAAGAATATGCTGCTGGAAAGAGAGATATGCCCGCTTCTATCATCAGAAAAACTAAAATTATTTTTTTGTTGGCTGATCGTGCTTATCAGGAAATTATTTCCAAACATTATGTGCCAGACAATGTGATTACTATTCTTGATAAAATAGTTGAGTTGGAACATGAAATACAAAAAGATGTTGTTATTATCCCTATAGTTCCCACTTCTGAAATAAAGAGAATTTTATCTTATTCTGCTCGAGAGGCTTATTCTCGCGGTTTTTTATTTAGGGGTGTTTCCGCTGAAGATTATGCTAGGGTAATGTTAAGTGAATCAATTTTTGCTGCAGATCCTAACGGTCATGTTAACTTATTAAAACATATTTTGGATTCAACTAATAATCCTCGAACTCAATTTATTTCTTTAACTTCTGATGTATCCAAAGCAGAACATTTTGGAAGAGTAATAATTATACGAAAAGATCAGTTGCTAGGTCATTTATATACACCTGTTGAGATTGAAGCAATATTAAGAAAAGAAACTCGCGGTACTGAATGGAGTAAGGCTAAAAAACTTCAACTGAAGAATACGGAATTCATACTTGGTCCCAGCAGATCAGAGGTGGCGCGCATACCTGCTTCTGCTGTTATTCGCAGAGCAGCCTAAGACTTCATTGATGATATTTACTAACACTGAAGAATGGGCCAGTGCTGAATTAGTATTACTAATATTGGGATTATGATCCACATCAAAAAAGAATTGTCTTTCATCTGCTCTAGCACGGTCATATACTTGTTCCAAAAGATCTTGTGGATCTTGGTTTAATGCTAACATATGGGCATAGGATGGAACAAATATTCTGTTTCTGGCTTCAACATACCCCATTTTTTTTTCACCTAAAAGATGACCTTGGACTCGACCTTTTCGCTGTCTTCCTTTTCCTCTAAAATAGGATTCATCTATTCTTCCTCTAATTATTTTTAATCCCTGCCAAACTCCTTCTACACTATCACTAACCTGAGAAGATCTTCCTGGTATGGGAATATTTCCGTATGGAATGAATGGTGAAAGTAAGTTGAAATTCTCAACGTAAGCTAAATCTCTGGCTAAAGGAGCGTGGGTGGAAGTATCATAAAAATGTGCATGGGGGAAAGCATCATGTAATGCTGGAACTCTTTCTCTGGCGATGAATTCTACTGGTTTCATAGTAACCCTTCCCTCAGTACTCTTATCTGTGAGATGAGAAAATCGACTGAAAAATCTGGTCTGTGAAACACGCTTCTTTCTGCAGCTTCATAATAATGCATTGCTCTCCTTCGTTCCTTCTCGCTGTTTGACAGAGCATAACGAAGAGCATGTGCTTGACCCAGAGAAAGGAGGGCATCAAAATGAGGGAAATATTGTTTTAATACTTCACGTCCATGATGGATAGATTGACCAACTAATTCTTGGTCTCGTAAAGAAACACCTAAACTGAGATATGCTGTTTGTAATCCAATTTCGCTAACTATGGTTCTGTCAACAGCATTAAATGAATTAATAGCACCTTTTTCATCTCTTCTGGGTAGTCTTTGAAATCCGTCAATTTCTGTAGTATTCATGAAATAATTCTCCTATTAATCATCTTTTTTTGCATTCTTTGGGGTTATTATTTAAAGCAATGATTATGATAGATCTTATCTTTGTAGTCCTATTTATAAATGTTTCTGAACTTGTAACTTGGCAGTAGTAAGATATTCAGAGGGGGGAGTTGAATGGGTAAGTTTCTTTACTTTCTCACCACTTTTCTTATCACAAACACTTTATCATTCTCTCTCACTTTCTGCTTCAACTTCACCGCAACTAAAGTACCCTGCTTAGCTATCTGAATACTTCCATTTTCATCGTGTATTTCTGAAATATCTTCTTCATAATATCCGGTAGTACTTCCGATAAAAGCCAACTTCTCTCCTACAGATATTTCGCTGCTTTCTACTTTGAATTCAACCACCGATTTATGGGGATAGAAATTACTTACTTTACCTATCTGAACTTTTTCTGTAGTTGCTTTACTGTTATGCACATTGGTTCTTTCATGATGAGGATAATTGACGTAAAATCCGGTGGAAAAATCTTTATTATATACTTCACGTAATTCTTCAATTAATTTGTTACTCAATTCTTCTGAAAATGTTTTATTTTCAATTGCTGTAAGAGCTTTTCTATAGGCTGAAACTACTTTAAACACATATTCTGCTCCTCGATTTCTTCCTTCTATTTTGTATGAACAGATACCTAATTCCACTAATCGGGGTAGAAGTGGTAGAACACACAAATCTTTCGCGCTCATGATATAATTATTTTCCAATTTCATCTTGTTGTTTTCTTCATCGGTTACTGTATATTCCCTTCTACATGGTTGTAAACATTCTCCCCTATTCGCCGATTTTCCAAATAGGTCGTAACTCATGAAACATCTTCCGGATAAAGAAATACATCTGGCTCCATGAATGAAACATTCAATCTCTATTCCAGTTTTATCTTTGATCTCTTTGACATCTTCCAAGCTGCATTCTCGGGCTAAGACTATTCTTTTCACTCCGAACTCTTTCCACAGTAGAGCACTTTCAGAATTACTGACGCTGGCTTGAGTGCTCAGATGTATTTCTAATCCTGATTCTTTGCAGAATTTAATCACGGCTAGATCCCAGCAGATGATGGCATCGATTTGATTAGTTTTCAGCGTTTCTAAAACTGTTTTCAACTGCGTCAATTCCTGCTCAAAAAATATGATGTTGACAGTGCAGTATGCTTTAACTTTATGTTCATGGCAGAAATTGATAACTTCTTTAGTTTCTTCCAGAGTAAAATTATTAGTGTTAGCACGCATGTTTAATCCTTTAATACCAAAATAAATAGCGTCACAGCCGGCATCTATAGCTGCTTTAAGCATACTCCAATTTCCGACGGGTGCGAGAAGTTCCATTGTTTTTATAGTGGGTTTGAGAGACCCCTACAACTCAATTATTTTTCCAGATTTTCCTACGTTGATTACTCTAGTCTTGCCAATCATTTCTTCAATACCGTGAGTTTCATGAATATGTCCGCAGATATGAATATCTGGCTTAAATTCTGTAATAGCTTTTCGTACTCCAGAACTTCCCGGGAACATACCTAATCCTAGGATACTTTCACTGGGTTGGACATGGGTAACCATCAATTTCTTTTTAACATCGCCGAGGGAATCATGGGCTGTTTTAAGAGTGTTAAAAAATTCTTCTTCGGTTAATTGATGAACTCCAATATCTGCATAGCCACAGCCAAAAATGCCTACATCTCCTTTTTTGATGGTATATCCATGAAGACTTCTAAGATTGTATTTTTCAATAAGAAAATTGACTTCGGCCATTCCTTCATGATTTCCAGGAAGTATAGCTACGTCTAGTCCTTTGGCTTTAAAAGGGCCTATTAAACCATCTTTACTTTGATCAAAATCGATTAAGTCTCCTGCCAGTATGACTAGGTCTACTTTTTCTTGGGCTCCTTTTTCGGCCATTCTTTTCATGAAAGAAATGTCTCCATGTATATCGCTAAGGGCTAGGATTTTCATGGATTATTATTTGGCCGGCCTCTTTATAAATGTTTCCACACTGTAACTAAATAGTGGTAATTTAAGAAAAGTTTATAAACAGAGATAAATATTAGTAGGTATACTAAAATGGGTAAATAACCGAACAAATAACCCATTTTATATATATAACAGTGCGAACAAATAGTTCGAATACACAGAATGAAACAACGATTTCATTCTGGTACATAAATGAGATAGTTTCAAGAAATGCGAAAACTATCGCATTTCTGAACAGAAAACTGATATTTTTCAGTTTTCTTGTTTCTCATTTATTGTATTTCGCACTTTTAGTATATATCAGTATTAGTCCTAGAGAAAAAATGAACCCAGAAAATTCAAAATATCATTCTACTATTTCATACTTTATACCTATTAAAGGAATGGTAAACTTTTGTGATAATGTGGACTGGAGAAGAGAAAGTAATGGTGAAAATTTTGATGCTATTGATCACGATAGTAGTAGAGATTTATTAGTGGGGGCAGTACTTCTTGGGTACAATACTGGCGTAGTTGTGGTTGCTGCAACTACTATCTGGCAGGGGATAGAGAATTTAATAAGATGACATTTATACTTCTTCATTTTTTGGTGTATTTTTGATACCATTTTCATTCCACTTTTAACTATTTTTCTACTTTCTAATGGTGAGAAATATGTATAAACTAATTTAACTTTCTCCTCATAAATCGGATAATTCGGTTGTCCTGAAAAGGATGTATCATAGTAGCCTCTGCCGTGTGCTCTAATTAACCTGATGTCTGGACTATAACTCATCAGATGAAACCTACACATGACCACGCTTCCGTGTGACGCGAATAAGATAACCTTTAAAACAAGTCAACAGGTTAGAAGATTTTGACGTTTGTTTGAGGCACTCATTCACCGAGTCCAGAGTTTAAAAATAGGTGGTAGTAGTTAATGAAAAAAATTGTTAAGAGAAGTAAGAAGAGTAAGCGAATTAAAATTTCTCACAAAAAATTTTCTAAAAAAATTTTAAAACATCGTTACAAAGGAAGAAAACCTAGTAACAAAAGCAAAGATTCTAAGGTTAAAAAATTGATCAGATTAGCTAAGATACGGGCAAAGTCTAAGAAGTCTAAAAAATCTGCGAGAAAGAGAAATTGAAGTATACCTCAAAATTATCTCTCAATCTTCTTTAGATTTTTCCACCAATCATTTGGATCAGTATGTTCAATTTCACCAAGTAATTTTTTAGCAGATTCTGTTTTTATAATCTTGCGAATATTATCTATCCAATTTTGAGCATCAGGATATCCTATTTTGATATATTCTTTTGCCTGCAATGCATTTTCCAATAAATCTGCATCTCTACAAACCTCTGCTTCAGGAGTTTTTCGTTGATGCATTTCGGTCATTAATCCTAACAATTCTTTTCCTTCTTCATCCAACGATTCTAATTGTTCACTATGGGCTTTTACTTCTGCTTCTTTGAAGTTAATATATCTCTGTCCCACTTTATGCAAATCATTTATCCGTGTTTCATGCATATCGTGAAATAAACACATCAAAACAACTTTGTTGGCATCAACTTTTTCCATTTTGGCTAGAAAATAACCTATAACTGCTGATCGTTGAGAATGCTCAGCGACACTTTCGGGATTATTCATATTAATAAGCCACCAGCCGCTACGTTTTACTCTTTTCAGCTGTCCTACTTCATAGAAGAAATTGGTAATATTTTTGAGATTCATAGTTATTATACTCCTATCCCCAAGATTTATTTATCTTCCCTTCAACTTTAAATCTAACACTAAATCTTCCAATTTACGTAATTCGTACTTTACTGCATCTACTTTACGTCTGATTTCATTTTCTCTAAAATCAAATTTTAAGAATTCTCCATAAATTAAATCCATGGTGTCTCTTATCTTTTTAACTTCTTCTACCTGTCCTTTTCCAGCCAGAAATACTGCTCTTCGAGTTAATTCTCCCGGTAAATCGGCTAGTCCTAGCACGAAGTGTTCTGCATCGACGTCTAGTTCGGCCAATTTTCCATTTTGAACATATTCAAAATATAATAATGCTTCCACATATTCTTGGATGGCAACCTTGTAACTGCCTTCGCAGCCCATTTTTTTACTGTGCTGTGCAATCTTATCCAATTCTTTCCTTTCTTTTTTTATCTCAGTAATCAGTTGTGCGGCATTCTTCAATTCATCACGATGTACTGCATAGATAATTAATTTGCTTAACTTTAAAACATCACGAGATTTCTTGATTAGTTTCTCTCGCTCTTCATCATACTTATGCATTTCATTTTGAATTTTGGTGAAATTTATCATACTATTACAAACTAGAGATTACTTTATAATACTTTCTGCCATTAAGTAAGGAGTGAATAAAAAGCGTATTTTTTGCTATCAAACAAACTAAATTTATCCTCAAATAAAACAAAACATTTATATACCATATGCTTATTTTTTAAATTATCAGAATGGGGTTGGTAAACTATGATGGAAGAAAGTTCAAGACCGCTGGATACTCTCAGCGCATCACGCAATAAAAATGTTATGGTTGACCTGAAAAACAATTTCAGGTATGTAGGAAAGCTACGCGCTTTTGATATTCACATCAATATTGTATTAGAAGATGCAGAAGAATATCAAAATGGCGAATTGAAACGAAAATTGGGAACAGTTTTCATTCGCGGGGATACTATCACTATTATCTCGCCGGCATAAATTAACAAAGGTGTAAACTAATATGTCTAAAGGAACAGCAAGCCACGGAAAGAAGAGCGGAAAAAGATCTCATTTTAGATGTCGTAGATGTGGAAATCATTCTTATCACATTACTAAAAAGAGATGTGCTTCTTGCGGATATGGCGCAACTGCTACTTTGAGAAAGTTTGCGTGGAAGAAGAATAAGTAATTTAATCTATTTTTATATTTTTAATCATTTCTTCAATAAAACCATTTGAGAATATGATAGAATTAAAAAATAAACAATTAGGATTATAACTACCTAACTACTTCTTAGCTTTAACATCTTCTAAACAAATAGTCTTTATGTTAGAATTACCAATCAATTCACAGATAGCACTATTTCCCGTTTCTCGAGCTATTTTAGCTCTACATCCATTCATATTAAATGAGTCGCTAATAAATTGACATGCCTCCACATTATGGGTAGTAGTAGCTATTTTATAGATACAGGCTTCTCTTCCCGTTCCACTTATAAATTCACATAAATCTAGATTGGAAGTGTTCAAGGCCAGAGTTTTAAAACACTCATTTTTTTGATCTACATCGCTCACTAAAGAGCAGAAAGAATCCTGCTTGTTCATAAGTGCCAGTTGGAAATTGCAATTATCGCTCCAATATTGGTCTCGAAGTGTGCCACAAATAGTATGATCGTTAGTTATTTCGGCGATTTGCTCTTTACAAAATTCTTTAGTTTTCTCTATTTGGATCAATTCGCAGATTTGAATATCTTTCTTAATTTTAGCTATTCCGACCACACAAGAATCCCTCATTTGGGCATCTTTTACTTTACTGCACTTAAGATCTTCAACATAACAATTATCTTTGGCTCTATCAGTTAAAGAAGAACATTTATCGTTAGGATCAACTACTGCCTTGGTGGTAAGATTACAAGCAGTTAATATAAGTAAGAAAACGATAAGTATGGCTGTCAGGATAGTGGTTGTTTTCATACTTTGATATTTTAATTTAAGCCTTTTAAACTTTATGGAAGTACAGTAGATAGGTTTAGAAATAGTGCTTTTTTAGCCAGCTTATGAAAATTTAATCGAAAGATATAAAAAAGAAAGTGTTAGTTTGACTTTTATAATGCGGACGTTTAGAAAAGCTTTAAAGCTTTTGAACGTTCTCATTCACTAATGTTCATGCGGACGTGCCAGAGCGGTCAAATGGGACAGACAATTCTAACCCATTTAGAATTGGTTCAAGCTTAGGCTAGTCTGGTAAATGGTGTTGAAAGCTTTATTGCCATGATTAAAAGACACCTGTTGGCTTAGTGCCTTCGCAGGTTCGAATCCTGCCGTCCGCACCATTTTTTTTAAGTTTAATTTTCAAATTAGCCTCAACATTTATTAACCAATTCTCCTTCTCTCGATTCATGGAAGTAGAAATAGATTTAAACAAATCCGTAGATGAAAATGCCGGTATTTACTATGACCTTGCTAAAAAAGCTAAGAAGAAAATACATGGTACACAAGTAGCTCTAGCTGATGCCAGAAAAAAATTAGAACAATTGCAAAAACAAGAAGCTCAATTCTTTCAAGAAGAGGAAATAAAAAAGTCGAAAAAAGATCGAAAGAGAGAATGGTATGAAAAATTTCATTGGTTTTTCTCTTCAGAAGATTATCTTTGCATTGGTGGAAAAGATGCTACTTCTAATGAAGTTATAGTGAAGAAACATATGGAAGCCGATGATTTGGTTCTTCATACGAATATGGCTGGGTCGCCATTTTTCATTATTAAAAATGGCCAAAAAGCAGGAGAAATCACTATCACAGAAACAGCACAGATGGTAGCAGTATATTCCAAAGCGTGGAAGATGGGGCATACTATTGCCGACGTATTTTACGTCAAGCCAGATCAAGTTAGCAAAGAAGCACAATCAGGAGAGTATATAAGCAAAGGCAGTTTTATGATTCGTGGAAAAACAGAGTATCTTCATCCCAAATTAGAAATAGCTGTCGGTCTACAAAATGATCTTATTATTGCCGGATCTGAATCTGCGGTAAAGAAAAAGACTAATCAATACATTTTGGTAATTCCTGGTGAGGAGAAGAAAAGCTCTTTAGCCAAGAAAATAAGATCCAAACTCAAGGGGGGAGATTTAGATGATATTATTTCTTTCCTTCCGGCTGGCGGGGGACAGGTTGCTAAAAATAAATAGTAAGAACAACTATTTGTCTTTTTCACAGTCATATTTATAATTAAGTGCTCTTTTTAGAAAACAATGGGCCTTATCAATTTCCTGTGGGATTTCATTCTTCACTCTGACCAGCATTTAGGAGCATTAATAGGTCAGTTTGGTTCTGCAGTATATGGCATACTTTTTTTGATTGTTTTTATGGAAACGGGGTTTGTAATAACTCCTTTTCTTCCTGGTGATTCCCTTCTTTTTGCAGTAGGGGCATTTGCTTCAAGAGAATCACTCAGTTTATTTTGGTTATTAATTTTATTAAGTATTGCTGCAATTTTAGGAGACTTTGTTAATTATTGGATCGGACACTATTTTAGCACTTGGATTATTAATAAGCAATGGTTAAATAAAAAACATTTAGATAGAACTCAAGAATTTTATAAAAAACATGGGAAAAAAACTATTATTTTAGCTAGATTTGTACCAGTTATTAGAACTTTTGCTCCATTTGTAGCTGGTGTGGGAAAAATGAACTTTTCTGAATTTATGCTGTATAACGTCATCGGGGGATTAAGTTGGGTATGTATGTTTGTTTTAGGTGGCTATTATTTTGGCGGTTTTAAAATAGTTCAAGACAATTTCAGTTTGTTTATTATTGTGGTAATCATAGTTTCTTTACTACCAATAGTGGTTGAAGTAGGAAGACATCAATGGAACAAGAGAAAAGAGAATAGTAGGATTGAATAAGGGTAGATTTTTAAATAATTCTTGGTTTTAACATCAAAGTGCCCTCGTAGTCTAGCTTGGCATCTTTTACCTACGGTAAAATTTGAGCAAATAGGACACGAGCTTGCGGTCAATTAATTTTGGCAGAGAGCTTGGAACCGGAGTTCAAACAGCCTTTTGCTGGCGCAAAAGCCTGGGGAAAAACGTGCGGGATTCGCCCCGCCCACCCACACTCACGCAAAAAGCAAAAGCTTTGAAAGTCTCCGCGGGGGCGCTTTTTATTTCTTGCTTGGGTATAATACCCCACAGCTCTGCTGCGATTGGGATTTTTTATTCTAAATTTTCATTACCAATAATTTGAAATAAATTTGACCTATTGGGATCAGCAACAGCATACCGTTTTCCAGTGCTACTGGGTGGACATCTAAATAAGTGTTCATCCGTGCGTAGAAATCTAATCATATATCCTACTATGAATCCACTTGGATGTCTGGCAAATTCAATTGTTGCCCTCTCTCCCGTAGGAATTTTCTGATCATAACAAAAGTGTGCTTCCAAATAATCAACCTGTCTTGGATTTTGATTTGCAAGTTCTGCAACTTTTCTGATCTCCTCCTCAACTAAGCTATCCGCGCTTGCTCTATACCATCCTTCTGGGGAGTGATGTACAGAAATCCCACTAAAATAGGGGCTGGTTTTACAGAATTCTATCAACGTAGTGTGTCTATTTATAGCAATAGGATTTTCCATCCTCAAGTGTAAATGATCTGTACTTAACCGGGTAATGGCAGATCCCCATGCTCTACGATCGGATGAAAACTGTCTCAGTTTCATTTTTCTCAATTGTAGATATTTAGTCCAACCAATGGCAGCATCCATAATGAATATAATCAAAATTCATTAAGTTTATAATACTTATTGAGAACTTTGCAAAATTCAATATTTCAACTGCAAAGTTCTCCATTAAATAAAATTCGTCAAAACAAGTTAATTATTTTTAGATTAGAAAAAGAATAATAACTATATTTTACTATTCACTCTTAACCATATTACATTTTCTATTTAAAAACTAAACTGAGCCAACAGTCTTTATCTTCGGTATTTCCATATTACAATAAGGGCAATAACCTGGTTGGCGGCTAATAGGATTATGTCTGAAAACATATTTGCAGGAAGTGCAAGCGTATTTGACGAACTCTGTCCCAGGTATTTTGCTAAAATTTGAAGGCTGCTGTTCTCGCTTAATACGGGCCATCTTCTCCAAATATTCATCTTCTTTGTCCCATCCCGGTGGATGTGAAGGATTTACTACTTCTCTAGCTGCTTGCTGAGCAGGAGTAGGTTTTCCACTGTAACAAGCGGGGCAAACCATCATTCGTAATTGGTAATGTAATCGGAATTGGTCCGATGCAGCATCTTTCCCACAATGTTTACATTTAGCTTTAACTGGATTCATAATGAGCGGAAAATATAAAGTCCTATTTATACTTTTTCATTTCGGAAAACATATTATGCTTAATGTGTGAATAAATTTAACAGACCATACCTTTAAAAATCCAGAGTTTCTTCTGACATTATGGATGAATTTTGGGAAAAAGTAGAACATTACAATAGTAGGCTGATTCCTTTCGCTCTGGTTGCTTTATTAGGAATAATCATTGCAGAATTATTTTTTCATACTGAAAATGAACAGTTTAATTTATTTTTAGAGATTGTGGATTATTTTGTAATTCTTATCTTCATCATAGATATTATTTTTTTAGGTATTCATTCCAAGAATGCTCGTTTCTTTTTCAAGCATTATTGGTTGGATTTAATTGCGGTTATTCCTTTAGGCTTATTTTTCGGTGCAATAAATAGAATTTATAACATTGTTTTAGAAACGGAAAGAATATTAGTTGGTCAGGCCATTTTACACGAAAGTTTAGAAACTGAAAAAATGGTAGTTAAAGAAGCTAAAGTTTTGATAAAAAGTACCAAAAGTTTAAGAGTATTGAGGATACTCTTAAGAGTACTTAGATTAGCAACCAAAACCCATCTTTTCAAGAAATTTGATCATAGAAGAAATAGGAAAAGAGAAATAACTAGGACAAAAGAAAATATAAAAAAAAAGAAATCTAAATGATCTTAACCGTTTTAACCGCTTTTATCCTTTCTTTAACATATTCATCTTGCAAACAATTCTTCACAAAATCTTCCACTTTTGGATGAGGCACTTTAACCCGAGCAAAAATTCGACCATTTTCCACATAATTATCGAAATGTCTTTGTTTGAATACTTTTACATGTTCAGTTAATTTGATAGGTGGACCGGGACGAATTTCAATTGCTGGTAGTTCTTTTTTATTCAAAGCAAAATATAATACGGCTTCTTCTTCCCATTTCCAATATGATTCTTTAATGGAAAATGGTTCTAATTCTTTTTGCAAAAATTGGAATACTTTCAATAATTTAGTACCTACTACATCTTCCTTGCCTTTCAATGGTTCTAGGATAATTGCTACTATCACTGTTGCTTTTATTTTACTAGGATCGAATACTTTCTTTTCAAAGAATGTTACGCTGGGCTTTTGTAAGTATTCTTTAGCTTTCTGTTGGAATAAACTACATTTTTCTATTGAAAGAGCAGCCGCAGCGTTTCTATTTTTATCTACGGGATCAATGATGATTAACGGCGAATTAAGTTTCGATTGGTTCAAATGAAATAAAGCATCTTTTTTAGGATAATATTTAGCTGCGTCAATGACTTCTCTTACTTTCCACTTTTGGCTGGCTTTAAGCAGTTTTACGAAAGAGCCATAATATGTAACTAAGATTTCTACCACGTAACCACTAAACCCGTTAATATATGATTCTGCGCCATATAAATCATTCGCTTTACAGAACTTTTTTGTTAGCATAATATCATCTTTAACTTTGGCAGAATGCTTATTAATCCATTGGGAATGGAGAGGGGAGACATCGGTAATATTGATGGCTTGGTCTGCTTTAGATATTTTTAATATGGGAACTATTTCAAAGCTTAGATTTTGATACTTCATCTGAAAGTAATCCCTGCTTCCATGCAAACGGTTTAAAGTAGTGGTGGGGAATGATTTTTTTAATATTGGTTCAAGAATATTGGATAACTCTTCTGTTTTTTTGAAATATTTTTTGTAATCAAAAAGCACAAATATATCAATATCAAAATTGTCAGACAACCAAGTACCTTTTGCTCCACTTCCCCCCAAGATGGCTTTAGCACCTTTCAGTTTACTATTTAGCGTTTTGAGAAAAGCAGCTGATGTTTTCTTAAATTGTAATAGTTCTTGCTTATTGGGCTTAATCTTGGATAAGACTTCTTTCATTTAGTTATTAGTGGTAAGATCCTTTATAAATTTTGTTTAATCACGGGGGTAACATACCTTTTTATATTGGTGCATCTTCTAGCAGTTATGGTCGTAGTTTTGAGAGTTAATGTTACTTGTCACAAGTGTAAAAAACAGGTAGCTAAGTTGGAAACGAGGCAGCTGAAGTCCAATCCAGATACGCCCAAGTATGAATGTTTTGAATGTTTTAAAATGGTTCATCCCAATAGGGCTATGTTGAATCATGAACCGGTTCGTGTTAAGAGGAATTTTTATTGTGAACGGTGTAGGTATAGTTTTGCTTCAAAAGTACCTGAATGTCCCTATTGTGCTAAAGATGATTGTTTGGAATCGGGAAGCATAAGTATACATGATTTATTGTAAGAAGATAACCCGGTCATTCTTTGTTTTTCGCTTATGGGATGATATTCATAATTTTTCTAGCGGCATATACTCCGGTAATGAACGAATCTTCCAATCCGCAAACATTATAATCACCTATCAAATAGAGATTTTTATCCTGTTTTGAGTCTAATAGTACTCTTCCATTGAGATTAAATGCGGGATCCCAATATCTCTGTTGTATGATTTTAAAAGTAGTAAAGTATTTTTTAAATGGGGGATGATGATTTTTGGAGTAAAATAAATAGGTTCCATCTTGTTGATGAGCAATGGCTAAAGTTTGAGATTCCTGATGAAAAATTTCTTCTTCCCCTTCACTCCATTTTTCTTTAATTTTTCCCGAAATGTGAAACATGTGCGCTTTAACTGGCTTTTTGATATTTTTAAGATTAAGAAGTTTTTGAGAAATATTTATGGGGGTAGCAATTACTACATTTTTGGCATGATAAGTTTTATTTCTTTTAGTTTTCAGTTCATAACTATTTCCCCTTTTCTTTACAGAAACTACCGAATCAATAATAATATTTTTACTGAAACATTTGGTTATTTTTTCTTTTAAAAATGAAAATTCATAGACTGGTGAGAACGAGTATATAGAGAAATGTAAAAATTCAAAAGCATACAACTCTGATATTTGGGAAAATGTAGTTCCATAAATGACTTCTCCCAAAAAATTGTCAATGATTCCTGCAATATCATTTTCTTTAATAAATTTAGAAGCTTTTTGATAGTAAAGATGTTTCAAGTAAGGGTCAGAAAGAATAGCATCTCTTTGGGACATTTTCAAACACTTTTTTTTGAATTTTTTATAATGAATTTTAAATTCTCGTAATAATAACATTAATCTTAGAAACTGTCTAAAATTTAATAAAAACGACAATTCAATAAAAAATAAGCTCTCTTTCGCTGATGAAATTCAACATCGAGTGGAGCAAGTCTTCTCTTTTTTTTAACATATTTTAAGACATGATAATAATCATCTCCTACATAATATGCCCCGTAATTAACTGTTCCATCTTTTGAAGTTAAGATTCTACCACCAATATTCTCAGTGATTAACAGGAATGGATGGTTATTATCTTGTAGAGTTCTGGCACAACCTAAGCCAGCAATACCACCACCTACAATAATTGTTTCTACCTCTTTTTGAACCATTAATTTTCTATGATCTAATCTATTAATATAAATATTGCGTTTTTGATGATTGTTTATTTTATCGTTAAAATACTTAAAATTAGATCAAAATATAAAAAGAAAATAAAAAAAATAAAACACTTAACTGCTTATCCAAGTTATTTGAGGTGGACGATTTTTGTTCAATACAGTTATTTTTACAGTTATGGATGATTCATCATCAAATTGATCTTTACATTTAACAACTGTGCTGTACTCTCCAGCATCTTCATATCCAGTAGTTTTGGTGTCTGCAGTCATCCAACCAGTATAAGAAATGGTGGTTTTATCATCTTCGGCATCTTTACAATCTGCGCTCAATTTAACTGTTTCTCCTTCATATACTTTTAAAATTGTAGGACCAACTACCGCGGGGGCAGTATTCTTTTTTAATACTTCAACACAAAGAGCAGTTTCATTCCAAAATTCACCATCATATACTTTTGCTTTTAATTGGTAAATCCCAGCGTCACCACGTTTAGTAGTCCATTCTCCGGTCTCGCCAACTGGGCCTTCATACTTGTAAGTTAATTTTCCTTGAGGACCAATGTTGGTATCGGGATCAGTTGCCTGCCATTTCAAAGATACTTTTTCCCCTTCAGTTACGATAATTTGACATTTTTCCCCTTTACTGACAGTAGGAGTAACAGAAGTAGCTAACGGAGCAGTATCACAACTGAAACATTCATAATAATATCTCTGATCTACGTCGAATTTATCAAATTGAACCAGGTTACCATTACGCTTGTAACTTTCGGTAATTTTGGTTTTTATATTACAATCTGTGTCGCTACATGAGTATAACAAAATCCTGGCATCACTCTGGCACACTTGTCCAATATTTATTTTTTTAATATCCGCAACAAAAGATTTTTTGCTGGTTTGTTTTTCTGTACAACTGGCATAAGCTGGTTGTCCAGAAACTAATTCTGGAAAAGCATTTGCCGTTACTAAAATTAGTGAAATAATTACCATTGCTACTAATATTCCTATTAATTTTTTGGATATTTTCATTTTTTGACCTCCTTTGTTATGTGTTAGAAATTATACCCCAAGTTTAAAGAATATTTAATACTAACATCCCTTGATTGCCAATTTGGAATTTTGATATATAAACATTATGGTAAAAGTAAATAGTGGTTATGATATATACATTTCTGGCATAGCTTTATAATTAAAAGTCTTTATTTCATCATATTATGAACTCATTTACAGAATTGCCATTAATTGAATCGTTACAACGAGCGGTTAAAGAGGAGGGATACACCGTTCCAACACCAATCCAAGCTCAAAGTATACTTCCACTTTTGGAAGGAAAAGATCTTCTTGGCTGTGCTCAAACCGGTACGGGAAAGACTGCAGCTTTTGCTCTACCTTTACTTCAAAAATTGGCTGCAAATAGGATACATTCTATGCGAAATACTCCCAGAGCTTTGATTCTTGCCCCTACTCGTGAACTTGCGGCACAAATTGGAATGAGTATCCGTGTCTACGGAAAATATATATCTATTTCCAGTACTGTTATTTTTGGAGGAGTGGGCCAGCAAAGTCAAGTTAATGCTCTTAGTAGGGGAGTAGATATCTTAATTGCCACTCCCGGTAGGCTACTTGATTTGATGAATCAAGGATATATTAATCTTAGTCGAGTCGAATTTTTTGTTCTTGATGAGGCGGATAGAATGTTGGATATGGGTTTCATCAATGATATTCGTAAAATTATCCATAAATTACCAGTAAAGAGGCAATCATTATTTTTTTCGGCAACACTTGAACCGAAAGTTATTGCACTGGCTAAAACTTTAGTTCATGATCCTGTTCATGTTTCAGTAACTCCAGATACTCCAACAGTGGAGAAAATAGTGCAATCGGTTTATTTTGTGGATGAACATAAAAAAGACCAATTACTGGTTAAATTAATATCTGATGCTGCAGTAAAAAGAGTAATAGTATTTACTCAAATGAAGCATGTTGCCAATAAAGTTGCTGGAATGTTAACTCGAGCAGGTATTCGAGCAGAAGCAATTCATGGCAATAAGAGTCAGGGAGCACGTATTGCTGCTTTGGAAGCATTTCGTCGAGGTAATGTTGGTGTACTTGTAGCTACGGATATCGCTGCTCGTGGAATAGATGTTGATGGGATAACTCACGTTATAAATTATGAACTTCCTAATGAACCGGAAGTATATGTTCATCGAATTGGTCGAACTGCACGAGCAGGAGCTGATGGTCACGCCATTTCATTTTGCTCTGCTCCGGAACGGGGATATCTTAATTCTATTGAAAAGTTGATTCACAAACAAATTACTGTTATTCATTCGCCTGAATTCCACAGTGATGCAGCTATGAATTCTACTGCAACTTCCTCTCGTTCATTTAGAGCTAATTCTCGGGGAAGAAATTTTCGACCTGGTGGGAATGCTCGAAGGTCTGGTTTTAGTGGTCGTGGTGGTTCTGGTAGAGGAAGCAGCTCGGATTCGCGTGGCGGGAAGGGTAATTCTAAACCACGGCATGGGCGATATTAGGTTATTATTTTTATTTCCGTCTGGGTTAATACCCCGCAGCTCTGCTGCGACAGGTTAATAATTCAGACTTTCTTTTAATCATTGAATGGAAGTTCGCCATGCAAGTCATTGTACCTATCGTA